>ENA-OQLB01000090-OQLB01000090.1-human-gut-metagenome-genome-assembly--contig:-NODE-90-length-50921-cov-6.782553_pt1 | contig 50921 bp, 66 predicted proteins | sample MGYA00242656_ERZ504813 | MGnify/ENA primary metagenome ERZ504813 (study PRJEB26092, sample SAMD00036388) | human gut metagenome | host: Homo sapiens | study: EMG produced TPA metagenomics assembly of... | reverse complement strand
CCGGATTCAAAAAGCTCGAAGAAAAAGTGGCTAAAGCACAATAAACTGATTGAAAGAATGTATAAAGTGGAGGACAGACGCGAAAGCGCCCATCACCGAATCGACGAGTTAAGGAGGAACTAAAATGAAAATCAACTGGAAGGTACGGTTTAAAAACCCTGTGTTCTGGTTCAATCTGGCAGCGTCCATTTTTCTGCCCATGCTGGCCTGTCTAGGCTTCAACTGAAGATATGACTAGCTGGCAGGCTGTGGGCAACGTGCTCTTACAGGCTGTCCAGAGCCCTATAATCGTGGTGTCTGTTCTGGTATCCGTATGGAACCTGTTAAACGACCCCACCACCAAGGGCCTGAGCGATTCCAGTCAGGCGCTTACTTATACTGAACCCAAGAAAAGCGAATAACATGAAGACAGCCCCCGGGAATTTTCCTGGGGGCTTTTTTAATGATATTATGGTAATGTTCTCATTTTAACGATTCAGCAAATTTTTCAAAATAATTAATGTTTATTGAGTATACAATAGAATGGAACTCTCTAGATTTAAAAATAAATTTTTCTTCAAATAGTTTTTTTAATACCGGACGAATAGAATTTTTACTTAGGTTAGCATATTCAGCGATAACTGTTATGTCAACAGGTTCTCCATCAAACATATTGATTTGGATCAGCAAAAATAAAACATTCAATTCAAGCATAGAAAATGTATTCAAGAATTTTTTAGAATACAATAAATCTTCAAAATACTTCAAGCGATCTACATATTCTATTATTTGATTATAGGCGCTATGCGCTGCATCTGAAATGATAGCTAGAAACATTTCAACAAAAGGTGTTAAATCCCCCTTGTTTTTTGCATCATTTCCATAAATAAATGCATCGTAATATTTTCCTATTGAATTTTTAATAGCATAAGATATTTTTAGAGATACAAATCCATTTAAAAATTTACTCAATAGATAACTTGAAATAAACCTATTCATTCTTCCATTACCGTCGTAAAAAGGATGAATGTATCCAAAATAATAATGAAATACTGAGATTTTTATTAAATCTGGAATATTAGATAACTTCAAAAAATTTAAAAGCTTCTCCATATGCTCAATAATTTTATCTTCACCCGCAATTCCACGATGGATTTCCTTTTCAGTAGGACTATATACCGAAGTAACTCCTTTCCGAAAAATTTCACCATCTGACGATCAGCTTCTTCAATTTCATTTACAACTATTTCGTCATATAGAGTTCTTATATCATTACAAGTGTCTAACGGCACCGTCTCATTAGACATCAACCTCCAATATTTATTCAACATACCATTAAATCTTTTCTTTTTATTTGGATTTTTAAACGCTAGATGTAATTCCTGCCTGGAACTGTAAACACCTTCAATATCGTTTGAAAGCATTACTTCGTCAAAAAGGCATTTTCTCGCGTAATGTATCTGAACTTGACTATTTGAAGGTAAGACTTCCAGTAAATTAAGAATCTTATTATTAACTTTATATATCGATTCAATAGTATTTAAGATATTAGTAGTAATTACAATAAAAGCTTCGTTATTTTTTATAGATAATGGTAAATGATAAGTTGAAATGCTATTAAATCTCTTATCATATTCTTTTTTATATAACTCTCTATTTTGATAATAAATTGAAGACAATTTGGAGTATTTCATATTCAACACCTCAAAATCTACTGGATTTGTAATATTATTGTTGTTAATATATCATATTATACGCAAAATTTCAATGTTTTGTTATCTTTTTGTTTTCATGGTGTTCCACTGTCTAACTCTAGCGAAATGCAAAAACACACATAATTTTAGCCCTCCTTTCCGTTTTCGGTGGGGAGGGTTTTTTACTATTGATTCTTTTTCAACAAAATGGTATACTTTAATAAACAGATTTTTGTGTATAATATTTAGTGTACAAACTAAAAGTTATTACAATATATAGTATTCCATTATGACAAATAAACATGTTTAAAAAGGTATGCAATAAAACTCTCGTGAACCGCAAGTCTCTTTTTATCACTTAGTGTCCTCTTGCCTGAGTACAAAGGCATGTGCCAATAGTAAGGTATTGATGAAAGGAGACAGAGTTATGAAAACAAAGAAATTATTAATGTACTTAGAATGTATCAATGAAAACCTTAACACCCTGATTCTTAACCAGGAAATGACCTATTTCATCATGCGGGAAATCCTCAAAAAGATGGACAGATCTGTGAACAAGCGCCATGTTAAAGTTAGGCGCAAAAAAATATAAATTTTCCCTCCCTGCCAGAAAAGTAGGGAGGGATTTTTATTGGGCTACGATTTGAAGCTTTGATTATTTCTGGCTTCTATTGGATTTAGGACACCCCCATTTCACGGTTTGGGGAATTGTTTCTCCATTCTCATGAACTTAAGCCAACACAAAATTGGTGAGATAGATCTTCCGCGTTTGTTCAATCCAAGATTACAATATGAGTTTTTGTAAGGGGTAAAACAAGGGGTAAATCTCAAAATAAAGCAAAAGAAAAAGGCTCATAAATCCAGCAATAAAGCCAAATTTTGAACCTTTTAACTTGGTGCGGGTAACAGGACTTGAACCTGCACGGGGGTTCCCACTAGAACCTAAATCTAGCGCGTCTGCCAATTCCGCCATACCCGCATACCTATGGCCCAAAGGCCATATTTGATAACTAATTTATTATACACAAAGGTAAGCAAAAAAGCAAGTTTTATATTCATTAAAATTTCAGCGTGCCATTTTCCAGCATTGCTTGGGCTGCCAGCAAAACTCCTAATTTCCCACTGTGGAAGTTCAGTCCGCCTTGCATCCAAGCCGCGTAGGGTTCCCGCAAAGGGGCGTCGGCGGAAAGCTCAATCGAAGCACCCAAGGTAAAAGCACCGGCGCCATGATTACCTGGCTGTCATAACCTGGCATGTCCCAAGCTCCGGTGTCACGAAGGAATCTACTGGCGCTCCCTTTTGAATTCCCTGGCAAAAAGCGACCAAGGATTTTTCATTGCCCAGCTTCATCACTTGAATAATATCCGCTCGCGGATCACTGAACCGGGGCGTAACCTCGAAGCCTAAAAGCTCGTATAAGGCGGCGGCAAACGCCGCAGTTTTCAGCGCCTCTCCGGTGACATGCGGCGCATGAAACGCACCCATAAAAAGTTCTCGATTCTGTCCCAATGTAGCTCCGATCTCCCGGCCGGTTCCAGGCGTGGTCAGCCTGTAAGCGCACTGCTCCACCAAATCCGCCCGCCCGGCGATATAACCACCGGTAGGCGCGACGCCGCCTCCGGGATTTTTAATCAGGGAGCCTGCCATTAAATCCGCACCGCGGCTGGTGGGCTCGGTCTTTTCTACAAACTCGCCGTAACAGTTATCCACCATGACAATACAATCCGGCGCCTGAGATTTCACCAGCTTAGCAGTCCTCTCAATTTCTTCTACAAATAGAGACGGCCGCAGGCTGTATCCACGGGAGCGCTGTAAATATACCATTTTTAACCCAGGCTTTACCCGCTTAGCAATCGCGTCAAAGTCCAGGCCGCCGTCCTCCTTCAATTCCACCTGTTCATACCGGATTCCAAATTCTTTCAGCGAGCCGCTGGAATCTCCTTCTAAGCCGATGACGCCCCGCAAGGTGTCATAAGGGATTCCGGTAACGCTGAGCATGGTATCTCCCGGACGAAGCACACCAAAGAGAGCCACCGTTAAAGCGTGTGTCCCGCTGACAAAATTGTGCCGCACCAACGCATTCTCCGCTTGGAACGCCATTGCGTAAACCTGATCCAGAGCATCCCGCCCCCGGTCACCATAGCCGTAGCCCGTAGAGGCTGCAAAATGGCTTTCGCTGACGCCAGCCTTCGCAAAGGCCGCCAGCATTTTCTGCTGATTGTATTCCGTAATTTCCTCGATCTTCAGGAAAGACTCCCGGCAGAGCTCCAAGGCCTTTTGAGCCGCCTTTTCGATTCTAGGATCTATGTGAAAAAATTCTGACATCTGTTCCTGTCCCTTCCTTAAAATATGTTCTATGGGTAAACCCTAAACGCTGATAAAATTTTTCGTTTTTTCCATTGGACCGAAAAAGATACACCCTTTTCCCCTCCAGCTGCTCCAGCAAATGGAGCACCACTGCTGAGCCCAAGCCTCTTCCTCTGGACTGAGGCGTTACTGCAATTGCGCCCAGCACGGCGGAATCCGGTGTTTCCCACAGTGAAAAACCGCAGGCCAAAAGCCTTCCCTTATGCTCCAGTGCGGCAAGTCTTGCAGTCTGATGGCGGAGACGATGAGAGGTATCCACATAAAACGCGTCAAATTCGGGCACCCGGAAGCTCTCATCCTCGCACTGTTTCAGTAGGTCGTAAACCTGAGACAAAGCCGGGGCCTCTGAAAAAAAGAATTCTCCAGCGATTCGGGCGGCCACACCCTTTCCAGCCCATTCCATCACCTCGCCGGCGCTTTCCCGCAGGCTGGATTCCCACAAGGCCGTTCCATACCCGATGTGGGATAAAAATTCCTCTAATTCCTCCTGGTCAGCGGCAGAGGAAATCTGTACCGTCACGGCGCCGTTCAGACGGGAAACCGCCCCGCAGGCTTGTCCGCTTTCTGTGGTTTGCAGCCAAAATTCGGCAAAGCCGCTATCCGCTCCATAGCTAAGGCCAGAGAAGCGATTCTGCATCCAAAGGGGTCCCCCGAGCAAAAGCGGCAAAGCTGTGGTATCTGCTCTTTTCCCAAAAAACGAATCACAGCGCCTCTCCTGACGCAATGGCTTCCGCCAAAGCCCGCACTGTCGTTTTCGCGCTTTCGTAATCCTCCTGGGCGATCAGGCCGACGGCTGAATGGAGATACCTGCAGGGCAGCGATACCGCTATCGTCCGGACGCCGCCTCTGCTCACGTGGATCGCCCCGGCGTCATTTCCGCCGGCTACCGCCTGCTTTATCTGTACCTTAGCCCCAGCCCTAATTCCCACCTGCTGGGCTAACCGGAAATAGCCACGGTCATAAATTGTACTGCGGTCCATAAAGGAAATTACCGCTCCCCCGCCAACGCGGCATACCTGCTTTTCCTCCTCTACACCGGCAATATCGGCGGCGGTAGTGGATTCCACCACAATACAGGCCTCCGGCGCTACGCTGTAGGCCGCCGCTTTAGCACCCCGGCAGCCTACCTCCTCCTGCGTCACAAAGGAAAAGTGCAGATCAAAGGGAAGCTCCTCTCTCAAAAGCTCAATGAGCATAGCGCATCCCGCACGGTCGTCGATTGCCTTGGACTTCACCATGCCGCCGCTGAAATCAAACACCGAGGCAAAGGTGACCATATCCCCTAAGGCGATATGGTCCAAGGCATTCTCGCGGCTGGAGGCGCCGATATCCACCGCAAGCTGGTCAAACGGCAGGGTTTTCTCCCGCTCCTCAGACTTGGACAAATGAATTGGCTGAATCCCAATTACACCGGGAATCCCCTGATCTCCCACCAGCACCCGCTTGCCAGGCACCACTCGTTTGTCGATTCCTCCTACCGGAGCCACCTTCAAAAAGCCATTCTCTGTAACATGGGTGACAATAAAGCCAACCTCATCCATATGGGCGGAAAGCATAAGCTTCGTTTTGGGCCTTTCAGCGCCTTGCTTGAACACCAGCAGATTTCCTAAGTTATCTAGGGTGATCTGGTCAGCGTAGGGCTTGACCTGATCCATAATCAACTCTCGCACCGACGCTTCCTGGCCGGAAATTCCCCGGGCCCGGCAAAGATCCTCTAAAAGCTTAAAATCAGTCACGACGGCACCCCCTATCCATAATATACGAGGCCAGCAAACGGGCCGTATTCTCTACATCATCTAAAGAAATGATCTCCGCCGGGGTGTGCATATTCCTCTGGGGAATGGATACCAGCCCGCAAGCCACTCCGCCTTTGGCAACCGCGGCTTCATCGGCATTGGTTCCGGTCGCGCCGCCCATAACCTCCGTTTGATAGGGGATTTTCTCTTTTTTTGCGGTTTCAAACAACAGCTCTGTCACCTTTGGATTCAGTGCCGGAGACACGCCGATCATCGGGCCCTTTCCCAGCTCCGCCGCTGTGACCGAGGCAACCCCAGGCTGCTTGGCAAAGCTGACGTCCACCATAATCGCCTCCTGGGGATAGATCTGATAAGCCGCAGTTGTCACTCCGCTGCCTCCCGTTTCCTCCTGGGCGCTGAAGAGAACTGTTACTCTGGCGTCCGGTTTTTCTCCCGACAGAATTTCCGCAGTGCGCAGCAGTGCCGCCACGCCGCAGCGGTCGTCCAAAGCCCCAACGGACAGCCGGTTATTCAAAAGCTCCTGGGGCTGGCTGTACAGGATTCCCCTGCTTCCTAGGGGGATTCGCTCCTTAGCTGCTTCCCCGGTCAATCCTACATCCAAAGCCATTTTATCAAAGGGCAGGGCCTTGTCCTCCCCGCCGTCGGATAAATGCGGCGGCATACAGCACACGATTCCGGTCACTGGCTCCTTTCCGAATACCGTTACCGGGCTTCCCGCCATGACCCGGCGGTCCAAGCCGCCCACCGGCGCAAAGCGGAGAAAGCCTTTTTCATCCACAGAGGTGATAATAAAACCGATCTGATCCAGATGAGCGTCCAGCATAATGTGATAATGGCTGTCAGGATTTCCAAGCTCTCCAATGACGTTATTATTATGATCAATACGCACCTCGGCGTATTTTCTAAGCTCCCGCGCGGCAACGTCCACAGGCTCCTGTCCTGAGGTTCCCGGCGCATCGCACAGGTTAAAAATCAGTTTCTTTAGCCCTTGGCTCATAGTGGTTTCCTTTCTCCTGTTTTTTAGGCAAGGCAATAAACCGTCGGATACTGGGAAAAGCTTTTCATCCTCCGCCTGATTGGTGCCTTATCCTTTTGTTTATATAAGTTTCTCAATTACAAAGCATTGACAAGCTGTTTAAAGTGGTTCCCTCTGGCCGCGAAATTGGGGTAGAGATCAAAGCTGGCGCTGGCCGGAGACAGCGATACCACATCGCCTTTTTGGGCGAGCCGGTGAGCCGTTTCCACCGCCTCTTCCATATTCTCCACCCGGATAATCCGGATCGCCTGCGGATCATAATTTTCCGCTTTTGTGACAGCCGACTGAATCTTATCCGCGGTGTTTCCCATCAAGATCAAAAGCTTTACCTTTTCATTGACCACCGGCCCCATCGCGTCGTAGGGAATTTTTTTATCATAGCCGCCCGCAATCAGAATAATTTTCTGGGAATATAGGGACAAGGTGCCGGAAATGGTCCTGGTCGGGCTGGAGGCGATGGAATCGTTGTAATAATCCGCTCCGTCCACGTTCCGTACAAATTCCGCCCGGTGTTCTACCCCCGGGAAGCTCTCCGCCACCTGGCGCATCTGCTCCGGCGATACCTCTCCCCAAACCGCCGCTATGGCAGCCATGTAATTTTCCACGTTATGGTTGCCTGGAATCCGGATGTCCTTGACATCCATAATTCTGGAAACTACCCCGTTTCTGCGATGGCAAATAGCGCCGCCGTTTAAACACACGCCCCGGTCAGTTGTATGCTGCCGGGTAAAATAAGAAAGCTCCCCCCGCACCAGCGGCGCAAGCCACGGGTGATTTCGTTATCCAAATTCAGTATTGCCCTGCCAAACGCATTTTGATGGAGGATAATATTTTTTTTCGCGTCGATATACTCCTGCATATCCTTATGGATATCCAAATGGTTTGGAGCCAGGTTGGTAACCACCGCTACATCTGGGCTTTTCCGCATGGAAATTAACTGAAAGCTGGAAAGCTCTACTACCGCTACATCATCCTTGCGGATTTCCTCTACCTTGGGCAGCAGCGGGCAGCCGATATTCCCCCCCAGATGAACGGTCTTTCCGGCGGCTTTCAGCATTTCAGAGATAATCGTTGTGGTCGTAGTTTTTCCATCGCTGCCGGTGACCGCATAAATTCTGCAGGGGCACAGGTCGAAGAACACCTCCATTTCCGAGGTGACTACGACGCCCTGTTCCCTGGCCTGTACCAGTTCCGGCAGATAATAAGGCATACCCGGCGTGCGGAAAATGATATCCGCATTTAAATTTTTCAAATAGGCTTCTCCAAGATGAAGCTCTACCCCCTGGTTCTCCAGCTTTTCTCCCGTTTCTCCAAGCTTTTCCCGGTCTCTTTTATCGCAGGCCAGCACTACGGCGCCCTTCTTCTGAAAAATAGAGATCAACGGCAGATTGCTCCCGCCGATGCCGCAAAACGCCACTCTCTTTCCTTGGATCGAAGCATAAAAATCCTTTGCATTCGTAATCATGATTACCCTCCTAAAATTCGGATTGGGCTTCTTAAAAATCTCTAACGTTACTATTATACTATTTTTGGAAGAAAGTGCAACCATTCCCATGATTGCTTGTATTTTATAACCTTTTCAGGTATAATGGATTCAAAGATTCTAACTTAGGGAGGGTTTCTTATGATTTGTCCTCATTGCCAAAAGCAGATTCCCAGCGACAGCCTAGTATGCGGCTACTGTGGTCATAAAATAGAAGAAACTTTACAAAAAGCAGAAGCTCCAGCAGAGGCAGCCGCCTCTTCCACGGAAGAAGCAGTCCCTGCCGCGGCAGAAGAAAAGGAACCCTTAGAAAACGAAAGAGCCATGCTTTCCGGCAGCGGTGATCTGGCAGCCACCGATGAGAAAGAAGCTTCTCCCGAGGAATCTTCAGAAGTCTCCGGCGGCTCTGATTCCGAAACGGTGAAAGGCATATCCCTGGAAGCCGCGTCGAAAAAAGCGCTACAGCCCTCTTTGTCCCAAGCCGGGATGCTTGAAAACGGCAAGGAAAGCGAAGGCCCCACAGCGTCATCAGCTTTTATTTCTCCTGCGGCGGTTGCTTCAGAAAGCTCCGCCGATGTAACCAGCACTGAAAAAAACAGTACGGAAGCGGCTTCCGGAGATACGCAGGCAGTGGTAACGGCCGCCGGCTCAACCCATTCGAATCACGCTTCTTCAAATGAGCCTAATTCAACTGCCGAGGCAGAGCCGGCCCCCTCTAAGCCAGAGGCGGAGGGTTACTACAGCAAAAAGAAGCTGAGTCCGGAAAAGAGGCTGGAGGAGGCGTATATCCGCCGGATGGCAAAACGCCAAAGGCTCTAAAGACCTCCAGCTTTTTCTGGACAGAGTTTCTGCTTCTGATTCCCGGAATCAACCTAGTGCTTCTATTCGTATGGGCGTTCCGCAAAAACGCCAATGCCAACCGCAAAGCGTTCGCCCGCTCCATTCTGATCTGGATTTTGATTCTCATTCTCTTCCTGCTGATTGTTTTGATTGTAATGATAGTTTTGGGAATTCCGGTCGATAAATACATATGGCTGAAATCTTTCCAGGACTGGGCCGCGGGATTAACAGTTTAAAGCGGTACGCAAAATTTTATATTTCACTTTCTCAAAAGGCAAAATTTCCAGTCAAGCTGGGATTTTGTCTTTTTCCTTTTAGGAGGTGTTCCCGTTCTTATATCCATTGAATGATTTCCCCCTTCTGACAGCCTTTTTCTCATTTACCGTTTTCGCTGTCCCGTTCTGAAATTCAGGCGGCATAAGCTAATTCCTTCAGCCGCTTTTCATCTAAGATTTCGATCGCGCCCCGGGACAGGGATACCAAGCCTTCCTCCTGAAAATACTTCAGCATTCTGGTCACCACCTCTCGCGCGGTTCCTAAATGGTTTGAAATGGCTTCATGGGTAATATGTAAATCCGAGCTTTCGTCTATAGCCTTTTGCTCCAGCAGAAAAAGCGCCAGTCTACGGTCCAGGCTGGTAAATATTGTTTGCTCCATAACCCACATCACATCGGAAAATCGAGACGCTAAAATTTGATTGCAATAAGTGGCCAAGGGAAAGGATTTTTCCATTAGATCTTGGTAAACGTTCGCAGGCAGCAATAAGATCCGGCAGTCCTTTTCCGCTTGGATGAATACGTCAAAATTGATATTTTTGATGACGCAGGATGCGGACAGAAAGCAGCTGTCCCGCTCCAAGAGCCGGTAAAGGGTGATCTGCTTTTCCGTTCCGGAGATTAAAAACACTCTTGCCTGACCATACCGCAGCCAGAAAACGCCGGTGCAGTCCCGGTCTCCTTGATACAGGTACTCGCCCCTTTTAACGCTCCGCTCCGTCATGGTCCGCTCTAAAAGCCTTTGATGCTCCCGGTCCATAGCCTTCCAACAGGGTAAAATCTCCGCTAAAAACGCAAGCTGTTCTTGATTCAGCACTTCTTTCACCTCCTATTACAATAAATTTTTATGAATAAAACAAAGCTGTGTTCGTTGCCCTTATATGCAAAATCCCCCATAACGGAAGCGCGTCCGCTAAGCGGCGCTTCGCCTTTGGGGGATTGTATCTTATCCAGCAATGATTTCAGGCTCAAGTAAGCGTGACGCTAAGAGGTTCCTCATTAAGCCATTTTTTGATTTCTATAATCGTACAAGCTTTTTTAGGACAAAAAGTTTTTATAAGCTGCTTTTTATGCAGTCAGCGCTTTTTAAATAACTAAGGCCGGTTTTCTTTCTTAAAAGTCTGTCTTTGTGGCAATAAGCCTCCATTCTCGCATTAGTAAAAAGCTCTTTCATCAAGCCTGCTGTCGGGAAAGTTCGGTTTTCCACAGCCCATGCTGGTTACAATACGCAAACACTGCCATGGGCTCGTCATCGATTACGCAAAAGACAGCCTCAGGTTTTTGTCCCGGCTGAAGCCCTTTTCTCTGTCCGCCCCGTTTCGTCTGCAGATATACCCATTGGATGAAATGCTTTTCTTCCATCGGGTGGTGAACATCACCTACAGAAACCCAGATTTGGCCTTCCTTTCTGGTTACCACCGGCACGTGCTTCTCCTGCGCGGCCTCCGCCGTATTCGCTTCTAATTCTTTCATAGGCTCGCCGCAGCACACCAAGGGAACTCCGGCATTTTCAATCAGGCCGACTAAATTCCGCAGCGGCGGCAGCGAAAAAACTTTTGATGCTCTGTCATCACGTGATACCTCGTTTCATAGTTATGATTTCTCTCTTTTTAGTATTCCGTTTTATTCCAATTTATTCCCTCATCTCAGGATTTTTGCACCTTTCCTCACGAAAACCTTTCCTTTTCGTACCCTCTTATTGAGAAAGAAGCTTCATCAGCTCCCCCTTTGGCTTTAAGCTACGGTATTCCCTGCGATTCTGCCTTGCTCCATCAAAATCAGCGTGGGAATCGTCATCACGCCGAACCATTCCGCCAGTTCAGGCTGTTCGTCTATGTTCACCTTGCCTACCTTGACGTGGTCCGCTTCCTCTGCGATTTCCTCCACCACCGGCGACAGCATTTTGCACGGGCCGCACCAGGCGCCCAAAAATCCATCAGCACCGGCTTACGGGAGCTCATGACCTCTCTCTGAAAATTATCCTTAGTGATTGTTATGATTGACATGAAAATCCTCCTTCATTTTTTCTCTTTGGTTTATCATACGTAAAAGCGTCAAAAACTTACGTGATAAAGTTACAGTGCCGCAAAACCATCCGCATATTATTGACATATGCTCAAAACAGTGCTATGGTATAGATATCAAAAAGAATAATCATAGGAGGTCATTTCATGAAAATCGCAGTAACGTACGATAACGGAACCGTATACCAGCATTTTGGCCATACCAAGCAGTTTAAAATTTATACGGTTGAAGACAATAAAGTGGTTTCTTCTGAAACCGTAGATACCGGTGACAGCGGCCACGGCGCCCTGGCCGGCTTTTTAGCCGCCCGGGACGTTTCCATTGTAATCTGCGGAAACATGGGCGCAGGCGCTCAAAACGCGCTGACTGAGGCTGGTATTCAATTCTTCGGCGGAGTTGCTGGAAATACGGACGACCGAGTGCAGGAATATCTGGAAGGCAGGCTTTGCTATCAGCCAAACATTTCCTGTTCCCACCACGGCGGCCATGGCGGCTCCTGCGGCGGGCACCATGAAGGCTCCTGCAGCGGGCACGAGCACTGTCATCACTAAAAAAAGAGGTAAATCCATGATGGATTTACCTCTTTTTCATGCGGAATCTTCGGGATATCGGCGCCAGGCGGCATATCCGCTTATGTAATATAAAGCTAACTGAGTACGAGAGAAAATGAGACTCTATTGTCCCATTCGGTGCTTGGATGGGCTGCCTTTTCCGAACCGCCGGCCCTCTATTTGGTCAAGAACATGACGCCTAAGGTATTAGGGCCGCAATGGCAGGAAATCGTGCAGCTCGCCTTGGTAATATAAATATGCTCGAAATCAGCACATTCCTCGATGGTTTTCTTTACTAAATTCAAGCGCTCCTTGGAAATACCGGCGTTAACCAAAAAACACCGGTCCAGGTTCAGGTCGTCCCGATTCATAAGCTTATCCCGGTATATTGTACCAGCACCTTATCCAAATCGCCGCGGTATTTTTTGCCTACCCGCATGGTGGCATCCCGGTTATTAACCTCAATGCACGGCTTTAACCGAAGCAGATTCGCTCCCAGAGCCGCCACCGCAGAGCACCTTCCTCCGGCATGGAGAAACTCCAGGGTATCCAGCACAAAGCTGCCGTGGCATTTGGCGGTCAGCTCCTGAATCTCCTTTTGAATCTGGGGCGCCGGCATTCCCTGGGAAATTCTTTTTCCCGCCTCTACCACCAGCAATCCGATGGCAGAGGAAAGGTTCCCGGAATTAATGGGAAAAACATTGCCCAATTCGCGGGCCGCCATACAGCAATTCTGATAGGCGGAAGAAATTCCGGAGCCTAAATTCAAATGAATCACCTGGTAACCGTTTTCCACCCATTTTCGAAAGTAATCCAGATATTCCCCCACGCCGATAGCCGCTGTTTTCGGCAGGATTTTCCGTTCCCAGTAGGCCTGGAAAATTTCTTCCGGCGTAATATCCACATTATCCTGGTACTGCTTGTCTCCTAAAATAATATGAAAGGGATAATAATGCACTTGATATTTGGCCTTCAGCTCGTCTCCAAGGTCGCAGGTGCTGTCGGCGCTGAGTATAATTTTTGTCATATAGAAAGGCTCCCTTCTGTCTTAAAAGCTGTGCTCCGAAAGCAGGCGGTTCTTTTCGTTCCAAAGCCTGGGAGACAGGTCTACATAGTAATGATGAGGATTCTCAAAGCGCTTGACCTCCGTCCAAAGCCGATCCACCTCTTTCTCACAAAACGCCCTGATTTGGGACAGCTCCGGAGAATGGTACACCTTTTTCCCATGCTCGAACAGCTTTACCCGCATAGGCTCCGCATGGAAATTTTCCACGGTTTTCCGCTTCCACACATGCTCCGGGTCAAAAATATCATAAGACCGGGTATCGTCGATAATTTCATCCGCCAAGGTGATGACGTCGGCAATAGCCTTGTCGCTTTCCCGGTCGAACAGGCGCCAAAGCCTTTAAAGCAAGGATTGGTAATTTTAGAAACATTTTCACTGATTTTGATTTTCGGGATCACGGTTCCGTCGGGGTGTTCGATAGCGGAAAGCTTGTATACCCCGCCCATCACAGGCTCGGAGGAGGCCGTAATCAGCCGTTCTCCCACGCCAAAGGTATCCACCTGGGCGCCCTGCATAATCATATCCCGGATGATATATTCATCCAAGGAGTTGGAAGCGCAGATTTTGCAGTCTGGATATCCTGCTTCGTCCAGCATTTTTCTGGCCTTGCAGGAAAGATAAGTGATATCGCCGCTGTCGATGCGGATTCCGGCCGGCCTCATTCCCAATGGCTTCAGAACCTCGTCGAACACCCGGATCGCGTTGGGCACACCGGATTTCAGCACATTATAGGTATCCACCAGAAGCAGGCAGTTGGTTGGGTACGCCTTTGCGTAAGCGCGAAAGGCCTCCAGCTCGCTGTCGAACAGCTGAACCCAGCTATGGGCCATCGTGCCCAACGCCGGAATCTTAAAATCCCGGTCGCTCAAGGTGCACGCCGTTCCCACACAACCGCCGATATAGGCCGCTCTGGAGCCCATAACCGCTCCATCCGCTCCCTGAGCCCGGCGGGAACCAAATTCCATTACCGCCCTGCCTGGGCAGCCCGGACGATCCGGTTTGCTTGGTGGCGATCAGGCTCTGATGGTTAACGCAAAGCAGGATCATCGTTTCCACAAACTGAGCCTGGATCACCGGTCCGCGCACGGTAACGATAGGCTCGCCCGGAAAAATCGGCCTGCCCTCTGGCACCGCCCAGACATCGCAGGAAAACTGGAAATTCTTTAGATAATCCAGAAAAGCGCCGCTGAAAATCCCTTTACCCCGTAGGAACTCTATATCCTCCCTGGTAAACGTCAGGTTTTCCAGATATTCCACCACCTGCTGTACGCCGGCCATAATGGCAAAGCCGCCGCCATCCGGCACCTTGCGGAAAAACATATCAAAATAGGCTATGGTGTTTTCAAAGCCATTTTCAAAATAACCGTTAGCCATGGTCAGCTCGTAAAAATCCGTCAGCATGGTCAGATTATTTTTCAAATTAATTTCTTGTTCACTCATGGTTCCCCACTTCTTTCCTGGCAGTCAAGCACTTCTAAATTTTCTACGGGATGATAAATTCAATTTAGAATTCCCTATTTTTTAGATTATATCAATTTCTGCCTCATTTGACAATTTTTATTTCTTAATCAGTGATTAATTTTAAATTAAAATTCTAATATCTCATATTTAATTAAAAATATGAAATAAATTTGAAAATCCAGATCTATCCAGGGGTTTTTTCGTTTTTTTTCGCCGGTTTTTTCTTGTATTGCCAATTAATTTATTATATAATAATTACGTTCTGTTTGATGCTTTTTTATTCATATTGATTTGGAAGGGGTGAGAAAATTGAGGTTGCGTAAACAGGCTTTAGGCGATCGGAACCTAATTGGATCTCGCGTAGAGGCTGCCAGAAAAAAGCAAGGCATGAAGCAAAAAGAACTTCTGGCACAACTTCAGGTAAGCGGTGTAGATATGAACGCCTCTGGTTTATCCAAATTAGAGGGTCAGATTCGGTTTGTAACCGATTTTGAATTGGTAGCTCTGGCCGACATATTGGGAGTATCGGTGGATTGGTTATTGGGCCGGACAGAGTAGATTAAATTTTTTATCATTTGTTGGGAAAGCCTCAGTTAATTCACCCTTTAAAAAAATGATAGCTTTTAAGAAATAAAAAGGTATCCGCTGGTAAATCGGCGGATACCTTTTTGGTTATGACCAGGCCTATAAGCCGAGTTCTGTCGTGAACAGCCATCTATCTTGGCCGGATGTTGCCATCACGGCTCGACGCCACCTTCTCGGAACACGCCGGGCCGGCGCGATACGTTCCTCTGCGGTGTTGCTCCGAATAGGGTTTACACAGCCGCGCAGTCTCCTGCGCGCTGGTGAGCTCTTACCTCGCCTTTCCACCCTTACCGGCAAAGCCGGCGGTAACTTTCTGTTGCACTATCCCTAGGGTCGCCCCCGGCGGCCGTTAACCGCTATTCCTGCCCTGTGGAGCTCGGACTTTCCTCAGGCGGAGCCTTTCGGCTATCGCCCGCGGCTGTTCAGCCTGCTCACCTATTTTATTTTAATCTTTGTCCGCTTTTCTGTCAAGAACAGGATTCCATGCCTCCCGAAGCGCGGCGACCGCCTCTGGGATGCCCTCCGCCGGAATTCCCGCAAAGCCAGCTAAAATATCCCCTTCTCCCCTGCCCTCCGAAGAGTCAGCCTCACGCCGTTGCTTAAGGCCAGCCGCACTAATTCTTTACGAGGAATGCCGCTGGAAGGCTCCAAACGAAAGCAAAGGCTGGTTTCCCACAGAGACAGCTTTACCCGGTTTTGGAAGGCGCGTGTTACCTCCTGAAAAAACATAGCGCTTTTCGCAGCATAAAGCTTTCTGAGCCTTCGCAGCTGGCGTTCCAGGCTTCCCTCTTGAATATACCGCGCCAAGGCTAACTGTTCGATTTTTGAGGCGGTCTGGTTATACCCGGCGGACTTTTCCCAATATGGATAAGCCAATTCCTCCGGCATCGCCAAATATCCGATTCTGACGCTGGGCAGCAGCAGCTTGGAAAAAGAACCTAAATAAGCCACCCGCTTACCATCACTCAAGCTTTGCAAGGCGGGAATAGGCTTAGCGCTGTATCGAAGCTCCCCGTTGTAATCGTCTTCGATCACCAGCCGGCCTCTCTGTTGAGCCCAATTCAGGATTTCAAACCTGCGGCTCATGGGAATGGCATCCCTGGCTTCATCCGATTGGAGGGGCTGACGAACAGCACGCTGGCTTTGGAAGCCTCTAATTCCCTCATGCTGATTCCCTCCTGGTCTCCGCCTACTAGGCGGAGCGGAAAGCCATAATCCTGAAACACCTGCTCCGCTTGGCGAAAGCCCGGTTCCTCTATGGCGATCACGCTGTCCCGGGGCAGCAGCCCGCACAAAACAGACAAAAGCTGCTGGGTTCCGGCACCGATCACAATAGAATCCGCTGTAGACACCACTCCCCTGACGCTGTAGCTGTAGCTGGAAAGAGCCTCCCTCAGCTCCTGTTCTCCTTGCTTTTCCCCGTAGGAAACCAAAACATCCCTCCGGTTCAGCACATCTTTGACGCACCGCTTCCAACGCAGAAGATCCGCGTTTTGCAGATCCACCACATCGGTTCCCAGATTGTATTTCACCAATGCCCTCTGAATCCGCCGGTAATTGTCTACTGGGATCTCCGAAGGTAAACACGGCCTTTACTGGAAGCGGCGACAAAATAGCCGCTTTGCGGCTTGCTTTTCAAATAGCCCTCTACGCATAGCTGCTGATACGCCGCTTCGATCGTGGTACGGCTCAGCTCCAGGTCCTCTGCAAGCTTTCGGATAGAAGGCATTTTTTCCCCTTGGGAAAGGTGCCCTTCCTGGACTGCCCTCCGGATTTGCTCGTACAGCTGTTGGTAAAGAGGCTTTTTGCTGTGTTGATCCAGTGGAAGATAATCGTATACCATAAGCGGCTCCTTTAACTGTCCTTGTATTTTTTCTATAAACTGTCCATTTCTATCAAGACAGTTTTAGGATATGATAAAATATAGATTAAGGCTAATCGTCAATTTATAATGCCAGCATCCACAAGAAATTCGCAAAAGATTCCTGACGCTTCCGTCAAAATCAAGCAAGCCGGCATTTGGAGAAGAAACCGCTGAAGCTGGTCAGCCGCCTATTCTCAAATGGCGTGGTTAATCTCTCTGCGGCCTATCTCTTATCTCTATTTAAAACAATTTGGCGAAGGATTGCAAGCCTTATTTTTAACACAAAAGGAGTTTTTCATATGTCTTCCCTTTCAAGCAGCAAAAAAAAATTTACGATCTATCAGCTTGCTTTTACCGCGTTAATGGCGGCGCTGGTGTTTGTCTCTACCCAATTCAATATTAAAATACCACTGGGTATGGGTGTGACATCCATGATCAGCTTCGGCAATATTTTTTGTATTCTTTCCGCCTTGCTGCTAGGCCCCATCTACGGCGGGCTTGCCGCTGGCATTGGATCATTTTTCTTCGATCTTTTGGACCCGGTGTTTATTACCTCCGCACCCTTCACCCTTGTCTTTAAATTTATAATGGCCTTTGTCTGCGGAAAAATTGCTACAGCGGCGGACACACCGCCGACAGCCACAAACGAAACCTGATCGCGTCTATCGCCGGCCTTCTGGCTATATTGTGCTCCATCTGGGCAAAACCTTTATTGCCAACGCCTTGCTGGGATCCGCTTTCCTTCCCAATTTAACTACGGTGGGCTACAGCGCTCTGCCTCTATTATCAATGCTGTTATCGCCACTATTGTAGCAGTACCCTTGGCCGCGGCACTCCGCCTAGCGTTAAAAAAAGGCCCATTTTTTGGATAAGCTGCAGCCGCAGCACTGACCGCGGCACGTGACTCTCAGTCCCCCAGGCCGTAGTCTTGCGGCGTTATTTTCGCGGCGCTAACAGGAATTGCTATTTTGTTTTACCATCTCTCCACGGCCTAAGCTTCTCTGGAAAAATTCAAGTTTTGCCGGTGGATCCAGCCGCCAAAAAAGCCTCGGTTCTCTGATAAGAACCGAGGCTTTTCATTTTACCGGGGAAAAGCTTAGTGATTATGCCTCCAAAGCAGAGCAGCTTCAGGGCGGCGAACCGTCACTGAGCCCGCCTTGGCATCCTCGATGAGTCCGTAACGCTTCAAGCAGCTCAGCAGCCGCTCCTCCGCGACCTCCTCCATTGCGCACAGAGGCAGGCGGCATTCTCCCACTTCCATACCCATAGCGTTCATCGCGCGCTTTACCGGAATAGGATTTACATCGCTGAACAGATTTTCAATTAATTCTAAGTAACGGAGCTGGAGATTGTCGCTTTCCTCCGGGCGGCCGTCAAAATAGCTCTGGCAAAGCTGATGAGTCTCCCGAGGGACAATATTGGCCAGCACAGAAATAACACCCTTTGCCCCCAGCGCCAGCGCCGAGGTAATCTGGTCGTCGTTACCGGAATAAACATCCAGCTTATCGCCGCACAAAGACAGAATTTTGGCGATTTGGGAAAAGTTCCCGCTGGCTTCCTTGACCGCGACAATATTAGAGATATCGCTGAGCTTGGCGTAGGTAGCCGGTAAAATATTAACCCCGGTTCTGGTAGGAACATTATAAAGGATGATCGGCAAGGAAACCGCTTGAGCCACGGCCTCAAAATGCAGGAACAATCCCTTTTGGGAGCACTTATTATAATAGGGCGTTACTTGCAGCAAAGCATCCGCTCCCAGGGCCTCAGCCTGCTTTGACAGCTCCACAGCATGGGCGGTGTTGTTGCTTCCGGTACCTGCTATCACCGGCATACGTCCGGCTACATGCTTGACCGTGTATTCGATTACTTTCATGTGTTCTTCATCAGTCAAGGTTGAGCCTTCTCCTGTGGTTCCGACAACCACAATCGCATCCGTTTCGTTCTGGATATGAAACTCAATTAATTCTCCCAGCTTCTCATAGTTGACGGACAAATCAGAATGCATGGGAGTCACCAGCGCAACCGCGGAACCTGTGAACACGGTATGTTTCATGTTTCTTTTCCTCACTTTGATTATTGTGATTATAAAGAAGTTTAGAAGATTTTCATTTCCCTTCTTTATGGGTTTTACTATACCACAATTAAAATTAAGATGGTGTTAACGAATCCTACGTCAGCTTAAAAACGCGATAAATTCTCAGCCTAGCCATCTCGCAAGGAAAAGGCCCGGCGAAATCACCGGGCCTTTTCTTTATTTATTGATAATTTAAGGGAAACAAAAGCTTTACCAACGACCTTTCCGCCGCGCTCCGGCAGTCAGCCCCATAATAAAGCTTATTTCCTTTCCCATCAAACAGCTCAAAGCTTTTCTCCCGGTTCAGTGTCCGGAAGCCAAGCTGATCCATAGCTTCCTCCAAGGACAACTCCCATTCCAGACGGTTCAGCAAGGTATTTTCCCCAATACTGTCCGCCAGCCATTCAAATTCGATGGGCTGGAAGCCATCCTTCAAAAAAGAAAGCCACAGCGCGAGCTTTTTGGGAAAGTCAAGGGAATACAGGCAATCTCCGGCTGCCGCCTGTGTTTCCAGCCCGCCATAGCAGAAACGCCCTCTTGAGGCCCCCGTTACCGCAAGCTTCTGTTCTTTCAAAAAATCCTCGTCTTCCCAATTCAGGGCAGCAATCCCAATCTGCCATTTCATTCCTGTTAAAAGCCGGCCAAGCCTTTCCGCCGTTTCTTTCGTGGTTCCGTCCAGCTGAAGGCATAATGAGGTCAGCACCTCGGCGCTTTTTTCCCGAAAGGCTATGCTGCACGAGCTTTAGGGCATCCCCGTCTTGTCCTGCTGTCAGGCACACTGTTTCCTGATTATCTGCTACGCCAAAGCCGCAGACAGGCCATGTTCTGCTCACGTCAGCCATTGACCCTCCAAAGCAGTCGAAAAAGTCATCCACTGGGAATACCGCGTTAGGATAACTTAAATAAAGGGTTCTTCCCTGCAAGGAACGGTAAACCTTAGGCGCCGCTCCCAGCCAATCGTTGATATCCAAAAGCAGGGAAAGCAATTCTCTCCCAGGAGTGCTCTCCGAGTTTGTCTGATAATCATAATCAGAAACCGTATTTTCCCATGCCTTCTGGTAAGGACGCAGCATAAAACCACCTACTACAATAAATTCGGATGGGGAAACCAGGCATCCGTCCGGTTTCCCCTCCATCATATCATCTTAAGCTTATTCTTCAGAGCCGAGCAAGCCCATTGCCTGGCCGATCTCAATATTAACCTCCAGCACATTGACGGTATCCTCGCCAAATATGCCAAGAACCTTTCCGCCGGTGTGACGGGAAATAATCTCACGGATTTCTTCCTCGCTCAGGCCGGAGGCCTCCGCAATTCTGGGGACCTGAATGTCCGCAGAAGCGGGAGAAATATGAGGATCCAGTCCGGATCCGGAAGCAGTCATCAAGTCAGTCGGAAGAGACGAAATTATGTCCTCTACCTCTTCGATTGATGTGTTCGCCGCCTGCGCGATAGATTCCTTTTGCAGCTGATACAGTAGGAGCCTCACTTGCCAGAGCCTCCAGATCCTTTTCTTCGGTGGGCAGGCCTGCCGCTTCCGCAAGATAGGCAAGAACCTCGCTGCTGTCATCCGGAATGTCAGCCGCCTGCTGTTTCAGCTGATCAACTGAAATATTCGCTTTTTCCGCGATATAGGTCATTTGCGCGTCAAGCAGCTCAGCCTCGCCCGGAAGCTCCGATGTGTCTACTTTCAGCGTGCGCGCCACATAGTTCACAACATCCTGCTCCACCCGCTCAATAAGCGCGGGGTTGGAAGGCGCGTAGTTATTGGAACCGGAGCCTAAACCGGGGAATTCAGTACCATCGGTATAGGTTTGGTTGCCTCCTCATCCTCTACATAAACGTTGTAATGATAAGCAGAGGGACGGCTCCACATATAGTAATCCTCGGTGAATTCCTGGCCTACATTCTTAGCGCCTACCGTCATGCCGTCGACCGTGATCAGGCTTCCGTTTGCCTGATGGGGGAAGATCAGCGAGGAAAGCCCTGTAAGCAACAGGGGAAACAGCAGCCCGCAGATCAGCATCAGCACGACAGTAACCACCACTGCCTGCCGGGAGCCGTGCAGAGCGCGCTTTACAGAATCTTTCATAAAACATCTTCCTCCTTATAGTCCGATGAGGGTCAGCAATGGATGAATGATCAAATCGATGATCTTAATTCCAATAAACGGGGTAATAATACCGCCTACGCCATAGATCAGCATATTTCTGGCCAGCAGCTTGCCTGACGACATGGGCTTGTATTTTACACCCTTCATTGCCAAAGGAATCAGGCAAGGAATAATAATGGCGTTAAAGATCAAAGCGGAAAGGATCGCGCTGTAGGGCGACGCCAGATGCATAATATTGAGCACACTCAGCGCCGGAATCGCCTGCATGAACATAGCCGGGATAATCGCGAAATATTTTGCGATATCGTTAGCGATAGAGAAAGTGGTCAAGCTGCCGCGGGTAATCAGAAGCTGCTTGCCGATCTCCACGACCTCCAAGATCTTGGTGGGGTCGGAATCCAAGTCTACCATGTTGGCGGCTTCCTTCGCGGCGGTCGTACCGCTGTTCATTGCCAAGCCGACGTTGGCCTGTGCCAGAGCGGGAGCGTCGTTGGTACCGTCGCCAGTCATAGCAACGATTTTACCCTCCGCCTGTTCTTTCTTGATTACGTCGATTTTGTCCTCAGGCTTACACTCCGCGATAAAGCCATCCACGCCCGCCTCCTTGGCGATGGTGGCGGCAGTCAGCGGGTTATCGCCGGTGCACATAATGGTCTTAATGCCAATGGCTCTCAGACGCTCGAAACGCTCTACCATGCCAGGCTTTACCGTATCCTTCAGGTAGATAACGCCCAGGATCCGGTCATTTTCACACACGGTCAGAGGTGTGCCGCCCAGGCTGGAAATCTTATTCACCTGATCGTGAAGATCCTCCGGAATCTTTCCGCCCAGCTCCTTGACATACTGCTCGATAGCCTCAGCGGCGCCTTTTCTGATTTTAGTCCCATCGGGCAGGTCCACACCGCTCATACGGGTTTGAGCGGTAAACTCGATAAAGCTGGAACCGTCAATCTCCTGGCTGTTGTCTCCCATTCTGCGTGCAAGCTCCACGGTGGATTTTCCTTCGGGAGTTTCGTCTCTCAGGCTGGTGAGGGCGGCACAGCGAACCAGGTCGCTGCGGTTAGCTCCTCCCACCGGGAAAAAGTCCGCAGCCAGACGATTGCCGTAGGTAATGGTGCCGGTCTTATCCAGAATCATAGTATCCACGTCGCCGCAGGCTTCTACCGCCTTACCAGACATAGCGATTACGTTGAACCGGGTAACTCTGTCCATACCGGCGATACCAATAGCGGAAAGCAGGCCGCCGATGGTGGTAGGAATCAGGCAGACAGCCAGAGCGATCAAAGTAGAGGTCTGAAGCTGCACGCCGGAATAAATACCGATGGGATACAGAGTCACGATCACGATCATGAAGATGATGGTCAAGGAAACCAGCAGAGTATTCAGCGCGATCTCGTTAGGAGTCTTTTTTCGGGAAGCGCCCTCTACCAGGGCGATCATCCGGTCAAGGAAGCTGTTTCCGGGGTCTGAGGTGATTTTCACCTTGAGCCAGTCGGATACCACTGTTGTGCCGCCGGTGACGGAGCAGAAATCTCCGCCGGACTCTCTTACCACCGGGCTGATTCGCCGGTGATGGCAGATTCATCTACAGAGGCAATACCCTCGATAACCTCGCCGTCGCCAGGGATAATCTCGCCGGCAGAAACCATAACCACGTCGCCTTTTTTCAACTCGTTGGAAAGAACGACCTCCTCGGTGCCGTCTTCCTTCAGCAGCCGGGCCTTGGTTTCCTTTTGGGTCTTTTTCAGGCTGGCAGCCTGGGCCTTGCCCCGGCCCTCCGCCACAGACTCAGCGAAGTTCGCGAACAGAACCGTGATGAATAGGATCACACATACAATAATGTTATAGGTGCGCAGATTGCTTTGCGCTAAATCCCCGAATACGTTGGGGAAGAAGGAAAGCACCAGAGTAATGGCGCAGCCCACCTCTACCACAAACATTACAGGATTTTTCATCATGTAGCGGGGATTCAATTTTTGAAAGGAGCCAATCACAGCCTGCCGTAAAATCTCAGGGGTAATCAGCTTTTGATTATGTTTTTTGCTCATTTCTATAGGTTCCTCCTTATGCCCAGAGGGTGAGATGTTCCGCAATGGGGCCAAGAGCCAGCACTGGGAAGAATGTCAATGCTGCGAAAATGTATACCACAAATACCAGGATCACAGCGAAGGAAGCGGTATCGGTATGCAGGGTGCCCACAGACTCGCTGACAAAGCGCTTCTTCATCAGAGATCCGGCGATAGCGAGCTGGATCACAATAGACAGGTAGCGTCCGAAGAACATAGCGAGACCTGCCGTAATATTCCAGAACATGGTATTGTCCGCCAGTCCCTCAAAGCCGGAGCCGTTGTTTGCCGCTGAAGAGGAATACTCATACAGCACCTGGCTCAAGCCGTGGAAGCCCGGGTTGGTGAGGCCGTTGTTATCCGGCAGTACGTTGACCAGGCTATGGCCAAAGCCGAGAAGGATAGGATCAGGAACGGGTGAATGATGATGCACAAGGCTGTAAGCTTCATTTCACGGCCCTCGATCTTTTTGCCCAAGTATTCCGGAGTACGTCCGATCATCAGCCGCAGATAAACACCGCCAGAATGGCGTACATGATCATGTTCATCAAGCCGACGCCCTTACCGCCGAATACTACATTAAGCATCATGTGCAGCAGCGGGATCATGCCGCCCAAGGGGGTCAGGGTATCGTGCATGTTATTGACAGTACCGGTGGTAAAGGAGGTCGTGGTTGTGGTAAACATAGCGGACTGAGCGATGCCGAACCGCACCTCCTTGCCCTCCATGCTGCCCATGGACTGCTTACGCCAATCTCCTGCAAGGCCGGGTTGCCCTGGCTTTCCGACCAGAAGCAGACTCCTAAGCCAATCAGGAAAATAATTCCCATCGCCGCGAAAATGCTTCTGCCCTCACGGCCGTACATCCAAGCAGTAAAGCTTCTGCGGGTTCTTAAGGTAGTGGCCTCCGCTAATTCTCCATTCTCCGCCTGCTGGGCCTTCTTGCGGTCTCTTACCATCTTGCCGAAGGTGATGACGCAGGCGCCAGGCAGGATCATCATGGAATAGAGCTCAATCAGATTGGAAATAATGGTCGGGTTTTCAATCGGCGTAGAGGAGTTGGCCCCTAAGAAGCCGCCGCCGTTGGTTCCAAGGTGCTTAATGATTTCCAAAGCGGCCACAGGGCCCATGGCGATAATCTGCTTTGCGCCTTCGATGGTGTCCACCACCACGTTGCCGCTGAAATTCTGGGGAACGCCCTGCCATACCAGCAGAAGTCCGCCGACGATAGAGAAAGGAATCAAAACACGGGTAGTAATCCGGACCAGGTCAACAAAGAAGTTGCCCACATTGTCCTTGGTTTTTCCCGCAAGGCCCCGAATAAAGGCGATGCAGGCGGCATAGCCGGACGCCGCAGAAACAAACATCATAAAGGTGATGACCAGCATCTGAGATAAGTAAGAAAGGCCGGACTCTCCGGAATAGTGCTGCAGGTTGGTGTTGGTCATAAAACTGATGATCGTATTAAAAGAAAGGGATTCCTCCATGTTTCCAATCCCGTTCGGATTGAATAGGGGAATACTTTGGATTCTCAGAATGATATATCCAAGCAGAATCATGACGCCGTTGGTGGCCAACAGGGCAATGGCATAGGTTTTCCAGTTCATGCCTTTGTCCTTTTTGATTCCGCTGACTTTATAAATCACATTGTCCACATGGTCAAACACGGGATCCGCGAAGGTGTGTTTGCCAGCCGCAATATGATAGACATAAATGCCCACTGGAATGACCATTATCAAATAAATGAGAATGGTCAGTATGAGCTGCACCATAGTGAATTCCTCCTGTAAGCTTTAGAATTTTTCCGGGTGTACCAACGCGTAAACCAGGTACACACCCATTAGCGCGACGATAACTCCAAGTGCGATCATAAAAATACTTCCTCCCTTTATTCGTGGGTATCCACCTGTTTATGACACCAGTGGATCAAAAGGCCGACTAAAGCGATACTGACAGCCAAGATACCCAGCATCAACAAATCTAGCATTCTTAATTTCCTCCTTTTCCTGTTCATCACCCTAAAAGTATAGCAGTCATCCTATGAATGTGCCCTTAGCGTTTTTGCTTTCGTATTAAAACCGCATAAAGAACATATAAAATCCGTATAAGGCATACCAGCGAGGCGGATGGCTTATGCCAGCCTTATGCGGATCTATTAGCCTCCATCGTCTCAAGACTCACGGAATTTGTTTTTCTTTTCGCCGCTTGCCTTATATCCCGTAAACAGGCAGCAGCTTTACCAGCAGTTTTTTGGCGGCCGCAAGCCCGCCCGCTGTCGGTTTGCTTCGCTTAATGTCCTCAGCGAGAGCTTCTTTATCAGGCCGCCCCACCGGCTGAGCCGATGATTTCCCTAGTCAATAAAAAAGAGTCCCCTTGCTCTTGAGCAGCAGAGGGGACTCTTTTTATTGGCGGATCATACGGTATCCCACACCAATGTGGGTCTGAATGTATTGAGGAGACGACGTGCTTTTTTCGATCTTCTTTCGCAGCGTTGCCATAAACACCCGCAAGGACGGGATATCCGAGGCCAGAGTACTCCCCCAGACCTCCTTTAAGATATAATTATGAGTCAGAACCTTTCCTGTGTTTTGGGCCAGCAGGCAGAGCAGCTTATACTCAATAGGGGTCAGATGCACCTCGGCGCTATCCACATAGACACATCCAGCGGCGTAATCAATCTTTAAATTCCCGTTCACATAAACGCTGCTTTCCTCCCCGGGCTTTGCCCCTTCCGTATGGCTTCGGCGAAGCGCCACCCTGAGACGGGCAAGAAACTCATCGATGCTGAAGGGCTTGGTCAGGTAATCGTCCGCTCCGGCATCCAGCGCGTCCACCTTATCCTGGTCCTCGGTTCGGGCGCTGACGACGATGATCGGCATAGTGCTGAAGCTGCGGATTTTTTTAATGATATCCACACCATCCATATCCGGCAGTCCTAAATCTAAAATCACCACATCCGGATGGTAGGAAACGACCTCCATCAAAGCGCCGGAGCCGTTTTGCGCGGTATGATATTGATACTCCTGGGTTTCCAAAGTCGTACGGATTAAATTACTAATGGCGGCGTCATCCTCCACCACCAAAACCTTTGATTTATACATTGTTCAGTTCCACCTCTTCCAACGGTAATGTAAAGGTAAATATCGAACCATGGGGGATATTATCCGTCACCGTGATTTCCCCTCCGTGGGCAGTCACAATAGAGCGGCATAGATTCAAACCCAGCCCTAGCCCTCTGCGGTTGTCCGGCTTTCCTTGGCTGGCGGTATAGAACATATCGAACAGATGAATCTTTGCCTCGTCAGAAATTCCAGGGCCGTCGTCAGAAATGCTTACCGCTACCTTAGCGCCCTGTTTTTCCGCCCGAAGAATGATATGGGAGCCAGCGGGCGTGTACTTAATCGCATTATTAACAATATTAATAATTACCTGGACAATCAGGCGGACATCCATCTTGGCCAGCAGCAGATCGTCGGGAAGTTCCACCGAAATGTGATGATCCTTGGACTGCCGGTCCACATGAGCCAGGCTTCTTGAAAAACATCGTCCATCAGTTCAGCGCCCATTTGCAGGTGCATCGTGCCGTTTTCGATCCGGGTAATTGAGAGCAGGTTTTCCGTCAGGTTGACCAACCACATAGAATCATCATAAATGGAACGATACAGCTCCTGTTTTTTTTCTTCATCCAGCACGATGCTCTTTTCCATCAGCACACCGGCGTTGCCGCTGATACTGGTTAAGGGGGTCCGCAGGTCGTGGGAAATCGCTCTCAGCAGATTCGAGCGCAGCCGTTCCTGCTGGGTTTCCAATTCAATAGCCTGCTTTTCCTCCCGAAAGCGTCTTCTTTCCAGAATCAGCCCGCACTCATTTAAGATGGAAACCATCAGATTTTTCTCGAAAACCTCGGGAACCGGATAATACTTGGAGGGAATTCCCACCACGCCCATCACGCCTTGGAGGCCCCGCACCGCTAAATAGAGGTTCTGCGCATGAGACAGGGTATTCGTGGTAGCGCCCGCGCGCTTGTTGTTTTTCACAACCCAGTCCGCTACGCCCCGCTCCTCTATGGTCATAGACTTGAGAAGCTCTTCCCGGCGCTCCGCAGGAGTGACCTGAAACTGAAGCTCCCCTTTTCCTTTCGCCAAGCGTATAAAACCGGCCTTTCCAACAGAATACTAACCTGCTCGGCGGCAAGCTGAATAATCTCCTGCTCATTTTTGCCTTGCTGCAGCTTTTGGCTGGAACTCATCAGCAGCTCCGTATAGTAAGCCTTTTGAGCCGACTGCCTCGCCTGCTTTTTGACCGGGTGGCCAGAGTGCTGGAAATAACGCTGGCAATCAGCATGATTAGAAAGGTAACCGGATAGTCCGGGGCAGTAGCTTCCAGCGTAAACCGCGGCACGGTAAAGAAAAAATTAAAGGCGACCACGCTCAGCAGAGAACCGATTGCCCCATAAACATGTCCATGGGTCCAGATCGCCGTTACCAATACGCCCAAGATATAGATAATAATGATATTCGCATCCCGCAGGCCGGCGGCAAAAAACGCGAAGCCTACCAGAGTTGACAGCAGAGTGATCACCAGGGTTTTGACCAAATCCTGCCAACGGAACCACGGCTCATCGTTCTTATGGAAGGCAATCCGCTTTTTATACAGCGGCTGCGTATCCGGAATGACATAGATCTCCAGATTTCCCGCTAAATCCGTCAGCCGGTCCGCAAGGCTTTTTCCCTTAAAAAACAGCAGGCTTCGGTGGTTGGTCCGCCCTAGTACAATTTTCGTCACACCGCTGACTCTAGCGTACTCGGCGATCTGAACCGCAGGATCGTCGCCATACACCGTTGCGATCTGGGCGCCCATCTGCTCTGCAAGCCTCAAGTGGTCCCTAAGGCGCTTCAGGTTGTCGCCCTTCAGCTCCTTGGTTTCCGGAGTTTCCACAAACAAAGCGGTAAATCCGCTGTGAAACGCCTCCGCCATACGGGCGGCGGTACGGATTACCTTAGCGTTGGAGGGTGCGCTGGACAGGCAGATTAAAATATGCTCTCCCGCCCTGGCGGCCGTCTCGCTCCCTCTCTTTTGAGCGGTTCGGTTTAAGCGGTCCGCGGTACGGCGCAGAGCAATTTCCCGCAGCGCCGTCAAATTTTCTTCCGAGAAGAAGTGATTCAGCGCCCTTTGGGCTTGGCCCTCCCGGTATACTTTTCCAGCCTGCAGCCGGATAATCAGATCCGCCGGTTCGATATCCACCAGCTCCACCTGGTCTGCGGAATCAAAAATGCGGTCGGGAATCCGTTCGCTGACCGATACCCCGGTAATCGACGCCACCAGATCATTGAGGGATTCCAGATGCTGGACGTTAACTGTGGTATATACGTCGATTCCGGCCCGCAGAAGCTCCTCCACATCCTGGTACCGCTTCGCGTGGCGGCAGCCGGGCGCATTACTGTGAGCCAGCTCATCCACCAAAATAAGCTGCGGCTTCCGGGCCAGCGCTTCATCCAGGTCAAACTCCTTCAGCATTACGCCCTTATAAGGCACTTCCTTGCATGGCATCTGCTCCAGGCCGTCTAACAACGCCAGAGTTTCCGGGCGGACATGCCGTTCCACATAGCCTACCACCACATCCCGGCCCTCTTTTTGAGCCTGGTGCGCAGCCTCCAGCATGGTGTAGGTCTTGCCCACTCCCGCAGCGTATCCAAAAAATATTTTCAGCTTTCCATGAGTGCTTTGATCCTGCTGCTGATGAATATGTACAACAGCTCTTCTGGACTGGGCCTTTGGGTTTCCATTCATTCTCACCTGATTTCGGGAACATTCCCCCAGCTTTATCTTTATAACATTAATATCATAACATACATTTCCTTTTCATGACATAAAAAACGAAGCGTTTGCATTAAGATTTCATTAAGATTATCCGCGATCTCTCGCAGCACAGCAATCTTAATGCCCTTCTAATACGGCAAGCGATTCTCTAACACCATTTTATTGACTGGACTGCTATTCTATAAATAGAAAATATCTCCTTGAGAAAGGAAAATTAGTATGACCAAAAGCTTTCAAATGATTGACCATAGTGTGAATCTTCCAAATAGTTTGCCTGTCCGGCATTGGACGTTCATCCCGGCGCGTAAAAAAATTTCACGATCGCAGCGAGCGTTTACAGAAATTTTCCGCATATTTAGAGCGTCACCCTTTTACCGCCTGCTGGTGTCTTTTATTGCTGCACCTTTAGCGGTATTAGGAAGCGTCGCCTTACTCGCCGCAATTGCCGGCGGTTTCCTTCTTGCTGTTTTATAGTTTTTTAAGTTTTTTCCACCGAATACTATTTCCTGACATTTATTTTCACTATAAAAGGGCCTCTTATAAAGAGGCCCTTTTTGACTTTTACAGAGGATTGATTTCCTGTCCCTCTTGCCTCACGTCGCTTTCCACCGTAATATTGACGGTCGACTGGGCATAAACGCTGGTCCATTCCTGAACCCTTGATTTAAAATATTCGGGCTGTGATTGCAGCATTCTTCTTCCAAACCGGAAAATATCGGATTGATATTCCCGAAGCAGCTTTTCCGTTGTTTGTACGCATCGGTCATAAATGGCCTGATTTGCCGCTTCCTCCATTTTTTCCACCATATCCAAGCCGTACTTTTGATGGATATTTCCATCTATTTCATAAAGATCCAGATCTGCTCGAATGGAAACATCGAATACCGGCAGATCGTTTTCCACTTTGGCGTCAATAGAGCTGTCTCCGCCGATCAAGGAAAAGGATACGTTCCCTACGCCTTCTACTGGAACCACCAGGGTTCCGCTTCTTGCTTCTCCGGTCATCAAAAGATAGCCTTGCGTCTCCTCCAAGGTCAAATAGCCAACCAGCTATCTCCCTTTAAAACGCCTGTGCCATCCACATAAACGATCCCTTCTTCCTCATTTCCGGACATGGTCAAAGCAATCATAAAGCCGTCGGAGCTCTCATCCTGGAGCCGGTTTACCAGAGTCAGGACATCAGAATGGACCTGCTCGGCGTTGATTTCCCCGGAATCAGCCAGGTTTTCGATATCCTTTGCCGAGATCAGCCGGCCGTCGCTATTGCAATTCATAACCTCTCGGGCAGTCCGCTCCTTGGCTACAAAAAGCTCCACCGTAGGCCGGGTTTCGTAGTAGCGGATAAAAAAGTCAATTACGTTATTCATACCGCTTTTCGCAGTCTCCTCCCCGACAATCAGAACCAGGTTTTGTGAAAGCAAGGGCTCCTTTCCGCTTTGGAGGGTGATGGCATTAAAGGCGTCTATCACCGATCTTCCCCGTCCCGTTACCACTACAATATCCTGGCTTTCCTCACCGCCCGCGCTGGCCCTTTGAGCGTCAAACACATGCATCGTTACCACATAGGCGCCATCCTCGATATCCACACCGATGCCGTTGACAATCAGCCGCTCATTTAATTGATTGACCTGGCTGCATCCTGGCGTAAAAAGTAAGAGCATAAAACAAAAAAGCAAAAAACAGGCTTTAGCTCTCACGTGAACTCCTCCTTCCGTACTTAATCAGGTCTATGGCCAAAAGGATCAAGGGCACCGCTAATGCTGCGGTAACCGTAATCCAGAAAATACCGCTCATCTGATAAATAAAAAAGGTGACGTTTTCATGATAAACAGTCCAGAGCTGTACGCGAAAACCGCCGCCGCTCCTATAAAAATTGAAAACTTAGCCGCTTTTGGCCAAAAAACTTTTTAACACAAAGCGAGAATAAATACAGCCCTAAGGAAACCTTAATAAACAGGCATGTCGTCCAGACAGCAAAAAACAGGGCGTCCACCCTTTTAAAAAATTCCCAGCTCCGCTACGCTGGCAGCCGCATAAATCGGATAAATCTGAGTCCTGATAAAGTCGCCCAAGGCTCCCACAATCACCAAAATCAGGATAATCATTGTAAGGTTGGTGGAGAACAGCCAGGTAAAAAAGCCTTTTTTCACCTTTCCCCTGGTGAAAGGCAGCAGCATCCCGAGAAAAACAATACAGGACGACCTTCCGATCATTTGCTCTACACCGATCCACATTTTGTCCGTGCCGTCATAAAGCAAGGGAGTGTAATTCAAAGGATCCAGCTTAAACAGAAGCGCCGTAATGAAAAATACCAGGCAGGCCACGACAATCACAATGATGATTCCTGACGCTCTGGCCAAGGCTTCTACTCCCCGGAACGCTCCGTAGCATGCGGTCAGCAATACTGCTGACGCTAAGAGAAGCAAGGAAAATTTAGGCGCCATCACGCTGGAAACAAAGGCGCTGTAAAAGCTTAGATTATAACCGCAGATAAACAAAAAGTACAAGCCGTAAAACACAGTGATCAGCGCTCCCAAAAAACGCCCGGTTAAAGCGCAGGCCTGATCCACTAAGGTATCGTTTGGCCGGCGTTTGTGGAGAACGTAAATGGGGATGGCGATCAGCGTCATAAATACGATTGACAGGCACGCTGAAACCACCTGATCCAGCATTTCACCGGAGGCCGCCATATAAGGGCTGTAGGTAACGTTTACCACCATTCTGCTGATAAACAGCATACAAAACAGCTGGCCCGCGGTGATTTTATTGGTTTTAGTCATTGGCTTCCGTCTCCCCTTCCCGGTCCATCGCAGTAGTCCCCGGCATATGCTGCACGGTATTTGCCCGCTTGGACAGCACCTTCCAGCTGGAGCGAACCGCTACATCCCGCATAGAGAAAAGGCTGAACGGAGAGATCGGGGATGAAAACGGAACACCATAGGTAGTTTTGCCGCAAATACTTACCAGCACAACGGAAAACAACAGCATAACGCCCCAAATTCCCATAACACCGCCTACGATAATAAACAAGAGCCGAAGAATGGCGATAGGCTCATACAAGCTTGGAATGACGTAAGAGGAAATTGCCGTCAGCGCCACTACCATCAGGGTGGTGGCCCCGATCAAGCCAGAGGAAATTGCCGTATCGCCGATGACCAGCGCGCCTACGATACTGACCGCATGGCCCAGGGGCTTCGGCAGCCGCAGTCCGGCTTCGCGCATGATTTCATAAATAAAATGGATCACCAGGCTTCCAGCATCAAGGGGAACGGCGTAGTGGCGATAGCCGTAGCAATTTTATTCATCAGCTCTTCCGGAAACACCTCCGGGTTAAAGGTTCCCACCGCCACGTAAATCCCAGGCAGAAGCGTGGCGATAAAAAACGCTAAATATTTCAGCCAGCGGGTAAAGGTGGCGAAATACGGCTGATTGCTGTAATCATCCATAGTTTGAAAATATTCCACGAACAGATAAGGGACAATCAATACGCCGGGGGTTCCATCCACCAGAACCGCCACCCTTCCCTCCGCGATCTTGCCGCAGACCGTATCAGGCCGTTCCGAAAGGCCGATGCCTGAAAACGGGCACATGTTTTTTTCTTCCTCTAAAAAGGGGATCAGATAGCTGGAGGACAGTACCGTCTCCAGTGTGGAAGAGCTCAGCCGTTTTTTGATTTCTTTTATAATCTCGGGGGAAACCGTATCTCTCAGATAGCACAGGCATACATCGGTTTTACTGACGCTGCCTACAGATAAAGTTTCAAATTTCAGCTTGGGATTTTTCATCCTGCGGCGGATCAGAGTCATATTGATTCTCAAAGGCTCCACAAAGCCTTCCTTGGAACCCTTCTCCATTACCTCGTTGGTAGGCTCCGACACGCCGCGGAAGCTGAAGCCCTGAAGGCCGATCGCCAGGACAACCCCGCATCCATCTATAGCCAGCAGAGCGAATCCGGACATCACCAGGGCAAAGGCCTGCTCAAAGGTTCCTACTTCCACCTGCTCTGAGCTGGAAAGCACATTATCCCTAATATACTCATACTTTTCTGCTGGATCCTCCTGGCTGTAAAACGTCCGCATAATCGGATTAATCACCGCATTAGCCAGGGTTTCCTTATTAATCATTCCCTCTATGGTGATAACCGCTGCCTTCGTGCCTTCGATTTCCATTTCTCTTATGGTCAAATCAGCGCTGCCGTCGAACTTATCACGGAAAAAATCTAAATTCCAATCCAAGCTTTCCGACAGCGCCTGCTTTGTATCTGCTGCGGACGGGCTTGCTCCCGGGTAGTATACCTGTGTATCAAGTTTTTGAAATATGAAAACATCTTCATTCCCCCATGAGGTCTAGTGTGACAGTTCTTCAAAGAAATTATACCCAGTATAAATTTTTTCAATCACGGCAAACTAAAAGACGCAAGAAAAGATTCCGTAAGACGAGGTATCCTATGACTATTTCTTTGATTCGAACGCTCCTTTTATATGTCATGATCATCGCCGCGGTCAGAATCATGGGGAAACGTCAAATCAGCGAGCTGCAAACCTCCGAACTGGTGGTTACCCTGTTGATTTCTGATATCGCCGCCATCCCCATGCAAAACACCGGCCAGCCCCTTTCCAGCGGCATTATCCCCATTTTAGTGCTGGTATCCTGCGAGATTGCCGCTTCCTTTTTTATGGTAAAAAATTCCCGGTTCCGTAAACTGGTTGCCGGAAAGCCTCAGGTGGTTATCAATAATGGCACCGTGGATCAGGCACAAATGAAGCGGCTGCGCATGAGCACTGAGGATCTTTCTGAGCAGCTCCGGCAGATGAACGTGTTTTCTATACAGGATGTTGCCTACGCAATCGTCGAAACCAACGGCAAGCTCAGCGTGATGAAAAAGCCGGCAAAGGATCAGGTATCCGCTCCATGCTGGGAATCGCGGTTCCAGACCATGGGATCGACGCTGTAGTCATCAGCGACGGAGAGCTGTCCAAGTTTTCTTTGGAGCTCTGCCATCTCACCGAGGAATGGGTTATGGGAGTGCTGAACGGCCAAAATCTCCGTTTGGAGGATGTCTTTATTATGACCGCTAATCCAAAGAAAAATTATTATCTCATCCGAAAGGATGAGGTGCAGAAGAAGCATTCCAGCCATGGCGCTCAGAAAGGAGGCCGTTAATGTGAAACGTATTTGGGTCGCGGTATGCGCGATGGTGCTGATGATTACTCTATGCGTGATCGAGCTGTCGTTTACCAACTCATCTATTGACCGGCTGACGGAAAAGCTGGATCAAGCGGAGCAAAAGGTTCACGACCAGGATTATTCCACTGCTTTTCGGTTGAGCGAAGAGGCTCTCGAGGTTTGGAACAGCGACCACAAGGTTCTGTCCTTTTATACCACTCACGATCAGCTCGAGCAGATCGACCTTTCCTTCGCCGTCCTTCTGCTCCATTTACAGCAAGGAAACTACGACGACTTTCTCGCGGAAAAATATAAAGCCGCCGCCCAGCTGGAAAACGTGAAGGATAACGAGATGCCCAGCCTTCACAATCTGTTTTAGCCCCGGTATTTGATACGGCTAAACAGGCCGCGATAGAGGATTTATATCCGCGGCTGAGGAATCCAGCTTTACAGAAAGAGGAATACCCGCGCTGATACCAGCGCGGGTATTCCTCTTCTTCTTCTGCAATTTTTACTTTTCAAAGAGGGACCGGTCCATCTAGCTTTAGGGCAATCCGTCAAAGCTTCGTTCTTAGGCTTCCCATAACACCGTTTTTCCCTCACTCCCCGATGTGCCATTTGGTTCCCTGAGGAGTATCCTCCAGCACCACATGCCGGGCGCTTAATTCATCCCGGATCCGGTCGCTTCCGCCCAATTTTTATTTTTTCTCGCCTCTACGCGCCGCTGAATCAGGTTCTCGATTTCTTCATCCAAGCTGTCTTTGGTGTCCTTTTTGACATAAAGCAGCCCCAGCACATCCGCCAGGCTGTTGAACAGGGTCAAAGCCTCCTCTGCGATCTCCTTATGGGGATTCGTGGCAGTGCTCAGGTTGGTATTAATATCCTTTGCCAGCTCAAATAGCACCGCGATAGCGTCGGCGGTGTTCAAATCGTCATCCATAGCCTCGCAGAACCGGTTCTGGTATTCCTCCAGGCGCTTCTTGATTTCCTCATCCCTTGCTTCCCGGCCAGGCTTGGCATTGCTTACCACGAATTCCAGGTTTTCCCGGCAGGTGTAAAGGCGCTCCAAAGCGGCGGTGCATTGCTTTAGGAGATCCACACTGTAATTAATAGGGCTTCTGTAATGAGACGCTACCATCAGATAGCGGATAGCTCATAGCCGAACTCCTTAGCTACCTCCCGGACGGTAAAGAAATTATTCAGGCTCTTGGACATTTTCCGGTTGTCCACATTGATATAGCCGTTATGCATCCAGTAATGGGCAAAGGGTACTCCATTGCAGCACTCGCTTTGGGCAATTTCATTTTCGTGATGGGGAAAAATCAAATCCTGACCGCCGCAATGGATATCGATGGTATCTCCCAAATAGGTTCTGCCATGGCAGAGCATTCGATATGCCATCCCGGCCGCCCCTTTCCCCATGGGGAATCCCAATACGGCTCGCCTGGCTTGGCCGCTTTCCAAAGGGCGAAGTCCATCGGGTCTTCCTTGCTCTCTCCAACCCCGATGCGGCGCCGGCCTCCAGCTCCTCCAGCGGCTGATGGGAAAGCTTTCCATACCCGCTGAACTTTAGGGTACGGAAATAAACGTCTCCGTTTTCCGCCGGATAAGCGTAGCCCTTTTTCACCAAATCCGAGATAATTTCTATAATCTGTTCCATGGTCTCGGTGGCTCTAGGATGAACGGTGGCCTCCCGGATATTCAAGCCTCTGGCGTCTGTTTCATATTCCTGGATATACCGCTCGGCGACGGTCAAATAATCGGTCTTCTCCTCGTTAGCCTTGCGGATAATCTTATCGTCGATATCGGTGAAATTCTGCACAAAGGTTACTTTCATGCCCCGGTATTCCAGGTATCTGCGAAGAATGTCAAACACGCACATGGGCCTGGCGTTTCCGATATGGATAAAATTATAAACTGTGGGCCCGCAGGCGTAAATTTTTGCTTCTCCCGGCGCAATGGGGACAAATTCTTCCTTTTGTCTGGTAAGGGTATTAAAAATTTTCACAAAAGTACCTCCCGATCTTGAGTTTTGGAACAGCGGCCTCACAAGCAGCGGCAATCCTTAATAATTCTGCTGAGCTATCATCCTTCTGACGGAGACTGTGCGATTGACTAGTATTCCGCAAACGTGGGGCGCTTCCCGCTTTTCCTATTTTCTGCGTTTTTAAGTTCTCTGGGCCCGCTGTGCCTATTGTTCCTTTTGGGCTTCCAGGCTCTGTTCTAATGCTTCCATCTGGGCTTGCAGCTTCGTCAGCTGGTACTGCATCCGGCAGATCTCCTGAGCCACCGGATCGCCGTAATGGATCTGATCCAGAGCGCCTACCTTAACGCCGTTGACCCGGACTACCCGGCCGGTACTCCTACCGCCGTCGCGTTGGCCGGAACCTCCTCCAGTACCACCGCTCCCGCGGCGATGCGGGCGTTATCTCCGATGGTAAACGGCCCCAGCACCTTAGCGCCGGAACCAATCAGCACGTTGTTGCCCAGAGTAGGATGGCGTTTTCCATTTTCCTTGCCGGTGCCTCCCAGGGTCACGTTTTGATAAATGGTGCAATTGTCCCCAATTTCTGTGGTTTCTCCAATGACCACGCCCATACCGTGGTCAATGAAAAGCCCTTTTCCTATTTTGGCGCCGGATGGATTTCTATACCCGTGCGGTGGCGGGCGTGCTGAGAAATCATCCTGGCGATAAATTTCATATTGTGGCGGTAAAACCAATGGGAGCGCCGGTAAGCCCGCACCGCCTTAAACCCGGAATAAAGAAAATAAACCTCCGCCCGGGAGCGGGCTGCGGGGTCCCGTTCCATGATGGAATCGATCTCCGCTTTTAAACGGTCAAACACGCTGATCCCCCTTTCTCTCTATCTTGATCATCCAGGCGGAAAGAAATACAATCAGAAAACCTCCATCCCCATAGCTTCATGAGGACGGAGGCGAAGCTTGATTTTCACTCCCGCCGGACGTATCAAACTAATTCACGATTCATTATATACGAAACCGGGGTAAAATGCCAGTTATTTCACATTTTTTATCAGGGACCGGTTTTTCCACAAATAAACGCCGCCGGAGATCAGTGTGAGAGCCGTACAAACGCACAGAGCCGCGAAGCCGATCCACCAGACAGCTCCAGATAAACATATCCCGTAGCGCTGTTGACTGCCTGAAGCGCCAGAACCAGCAGAATAGCGAAAATCTGGCTCACGGTTTTAGCCTTGCCCCACAGGTTTGCGGCGATCACCTTGCCCCCTCCGGCCGCCACCAGGCGGATGGAGGTCACAATAAACTCTCTGGCGAGAATAATGATTACCAGCGCGGCGTCGGCCATCCCAACGCCACGAAGCACACGAAAGCGGACATTGTTAAAATTTTATCCGCCACCGGATCCGCAAATTTTCCAAAATCTGTCACTAAGCCGTGCTTTCTGGCGATCCTGCCATCAAGCATGTCGGTGAGGGAAGCGAGAGAAAACACCAGGATCGCCCAAATTTCGTTGTAAGGGATCGCGGGAATCAGAAGGAGCGCCACAAAAAGAGGTACCAGCACAATACGCAGTATGGTTAATTTATTGGGAAGATTCATGTCGTCACCACCTGGCCGATTAAGTCGCAGTCCATTGTATCGGTAATTTCCACTTGCACGAACATGCCCGGATAAGGCTTTTTCCCTTCCACCGTGAAAAACACCTTGGTATCGATCTCCGGAGCGTCAGCCGCGCTTCTGCCGAAGCAGCATTCCGCGTACCGGTCCCAGCCCTCGTTCAGCACTGTAATGGTCTTTCCCACCATTTCCCGGCTCATTTCATCCATCAGGGCCATCTGCTGCTCCATCATCAGCTCCTGGCGGTGCTCCTTGATTTCCCGGGAATTTGATCCGGCAGCCTTGCCGCCGGAGTTCCTTCCTCCTGGGAATAAGCAAAGCAGCCCATGCGCTCAAACCGCATTTCCTTGGCAAATTCCGCCAGTTCCTCAAAAGCCTCCTCGGTTTCGCCTGGGAAGCCCACCATAAAGGTGGTGCGCAGTACGATGCCAGGCACCTTCTCACGGATTTTCCGGATCAGTGCCGACAGCGATTCCCGGTCGCCCTGCCGGTTCATTGCCCTCAGCACCTGCCGGCTGCAGTGCTGCAACGGCAGATCCATGTATTTCAAAATTTTATCCTCTTTTGCCATGACTTCCAAAAGCTCGTCGGTAATCCGCTCCGGATAACAGTACAGCACCCGAATCCAGCGGAGCCTCTCCACCTTGCAAAGCTCTGTCAAAAGCTGAGGCAATTTTCCCTCGCCATATAGATCCTCGCCATAGCGGGTGGTATCCTGGGCGATGACCATCAACTCTTTTACGCCCCATTGGGCCAGCTTTTCCGCCTCCGCTAGAATGTCCTCCATTTTCCGGCTGCGGTAGCCGCCCCGGATCAAAGGAATCGCACAGTAGGTACAATGATTATCACAGCCCTCGGCAATTTTTAAATAAGAAAAATAACTTGGGGTGCTCTGCACCCGCTCTCCCTCCAGGGGAAGCTCGCACTTGGGCGGAAAGGTCTCGATCCGCTTTCCTTCCAGAGCTTCCCGGACAATCCGGGCGATCTCTTTATTGGCGCCAATCCCTACCACTGCGTTGACTTCCGGCAGTTCCTTGGCAATTTCCTGCTGGTAACGCTCCGCCAGGCAGCCGGTGACCACGATCGCTTTGATACGGCCCTCCTCCTTCAGCTTGGCCAGTTCCAGAATCTCCTCAATGCTCTCCTGCTTTGCAGACTCGATGAAGCCGCAGGTATTTACAATCGCTGCGTCGCCCATGGCCACGTCGTCCACCAGCTGAAAGCCCTCCCGCTCTAAGGAGGCCATCATCATTTCCGCATCCACGCGGTTTTTCTCACAGCCTAAGCTGATACAACCTACCCGATACGCCAAGTGCCACAGTCCTTCCTATGGTAAAGTTTTCAAATGTTTTTCAATTTAATCCATTCTTCCATGCGCTGAAACCCACCGGAGGCCATCCAAGCTGTTCCCCTGGCTTTTCTTACCCCTCGGGAATCTCATATTCCTTCAGTGCCCGCCGGATGTCCTCCCAACGGTAGCCAAGCCTCTGCAAAGCCGCCACAGTACGCCGCCGGCCCCTCTCGTCGTCAAGAGCCCGCAGATATTTCCGCTCTACTAGGCACCGATCTGCCCCACAGGCTCCGGCTCCAGTTCTTCCAGCAGTTCCTCGATAAAGTCTGGATCAATCCCCTTTTGCTTTAACTCATATTCCACCCGTTTTCGGGCGAAATATTTCCGCTGAAACAGCTCCGAGGCATACCGCCTGGCGTAATCCCGGTCGTCAATCAGTCCAATTTCTTCCATCCGGTCCGCCGCTTTTTCCGCCGCTTCCTGGGAAGCGGTCCGCCGGATTTTATCCACCAGCTCCTTTTTCGAGTGATCCCGGTGAGCAATCAGATAGAGTGCCTTTTCCTTTGCCCGGTTCGCGTCGGAAGCCGCCAAAAGCTCGTGAAGCTCCTCGTCGGTAATTTCCGTTCCCACTTGAAAGCGAGAGCTAAGGAGCGTCTGCGCGTCGATATTAACGGCAAGCTCTCCGTCTAAGTACAAAGCCCTCAGGCTTTTCCGCCTTGGCTCTATCGCCGTAATCAGCATAATCAGTCATCCACCATAATATCGATGCTGGCCTTGCTCTTTTTGGGAGCGGCGGGAGCGGCTTTCACTTCCGCCTCAACCGGCTTCGCCACGCTTTTGTCCGGCTCCGCAGCTGCCGCGGGAACCGGCGCCGTCTTTGCGTAAAGCTTTCCGGCGTTATCGTAAACCTGCTTTTCAATTTTAGCGGCAAAATCCGGATGGCTGCGGAAATACTCCTTCACGTTATCCCGGCCCTGACCTAAGCGTTCTCCGTTAAAAGAGAACCAGGCGCCGCTTTTCTGCACTACATCCAGCTTGACTGCCAGGTCCAGCAGCTCGCCCTCCCGGGAAATTCCCCGGCCGTACATAACGTCGAATTCCGCCTCCCGGAAAGGAGGCGCGATTTTATTCTTTACCACCTTTGCCCTGGTACGGGAGCCGATCATCTCGCCGCCCGCTTTCAGGGTTTCGATCCTGCGGATATCGATTCGCACGGAGGAATAGAACTTCAGCGCCCGGCCGCCTGGAGTCACCTCCGGGTTGCCGTACATGACTCCTACCTTTTCTCTCAGCTGGTTGATAAAAATGGCCACACAGTTGGATTTGGAGATCGCTCCGGCCAGCTTTCTCAGGGCCTGGCTCATGAGCCGGGCCTGAAGGCCTACGTGGGAATCCCCCATTTCCCCCTCGATTTCCGCGCGGGGCACCAAGGCCGCCACAGAGTCCACCACAATCACGTCAATAGCGCCGGAACGCACCAGCGCTTCGGTGATCTCCAGCGCCTGCTCGCCGGTGTCCGGCTGGGAAACCAGCAAGGAGTCCACATCGACTCCCAAGGCTCTGGCATAGACCGGATCCAGAGCGTGCTCTACATCGATAAAGGCCGCGTAGCCTCCGCTTTTTTGTCCTTCCGCGATACAGTGAAGCGCCAGGGTAGTTTTACCCGAGGATTCCGGGCCGTAAATCTCCACGATTCTGCCTCTGGGCAGGCCTCCGATTCCCAGCGCCAAATCAAGAGACAAGGAGCCCGTGGGAATAGCGTCCACGTGCATCGCTTCGTTTTGTCCCAGGCGCATGACCGCGCCCTTGCCAAACTGCTTTTCTATCTGTCCCAGGGCTGTTTCCAGCGCCTTGCTTTTATCTACTGCCATAGTTTCGTTTCCCCCGCTATCCTTAAATTTTTCCTGTCCCGTCAAGATCAAAGACATGCTTGCGGGCCGCTTTCTCAAGCCGCGGCGTTGCGGCTTACAATCATATTTATTATAACTGATTCGCCCTAAGAACGCAATAAAAAAGGAAAGAATTTACAAACAAACGTTTTTATTCCCGGTGACCACTCGAATCGCTCCGGTAATATCCTGAGAGAAAGTAATTTGTGAAACACCGGCCGTTTTCAGCAGATCCGCCACAGCGTTCTCCTGGCCGTTGCCGATTTCCACCGCAGCCACGCCGCCCGGCTTCAGCAGGCCAAGCCAGTTATTGGTAATCGCCCGGTAAAAGCTTAGTCCATCCGGGCCGCCGTCCAAAGCCAGCCGCGGCTCCTGCCGCACTTCCTTTTGCAGTCCCGGCAGTTCCCCGGTACAAATGTAGGGCGGATTGGAAACAACCGCATCCACCGGCGGCAGAGAAAGCCCATCCGGACCATTCAGCACGTCGCCCTTTACCGCCCGCACCCGGCCTTCCCCATAGCGGGAAAGATTCCTTTCCAGGTATGGAAGAGCCAAAGGAGACAATTCTACACAAATCACCTTGGCATCGGGAAGCTCGCGGGCCACCCCAAGCCCCACCGCACCGGTGCCGGCGCACAAATCCAAAATAACCGGAGCTGAAAAATTTTCAGCCGCTGAACCGTCTCCAGCACCAAGGGGATCGTGTCCTCCCGTGGAATAAGAACGCCCGGCCCTACGGCCAGCTCCATGTCCATAAAGCCCCAGGAGCCTAAAAGATACTGTAACGGTTCTCCAGCAGCCTTTTTTTTAAGCAGGGAAAAAACGTTTCCATTTGCGGCCGAGAGGCGCGCTCCGCCCCATGGACGATCAGGGCCTGCCTATCCCGACCAAAGCAATGCTCGAACAGGCACAGCACGTCGAAATCGGTGCAATAAGCACCGATTTCACCCGACTGCGCCTGTTTTTTGCCAAGCTGGTATACTTCTCGCAACGTCATGCTGTTCTCCGCATCCTTAACTTTTTTGCGCCGGAAGCTTATCCTCTCCGTTTTCCGGAATCACCGCCTCCAGCGCCTGGATCGCTACCTCGATCATATCGTCCTTCGGTTCCTTTGTGGTGATTCGCTGCACCCACATACCAGGCGCGGAAATAATCCGGGTAAACAGATTATCGTGGCGTCCGCAAAAACGGATCACCTCATACCCCAGAGCCACCACTAAGGGAATCAGCAAAATTTTTGTGAAGGAACGCAGAAAGGGATTGGTAAAAGGAATGAACACACCGATTAAAATCCCCAGCACCAGCATAAAAATCATAAAGCTGGTGCCGCAGCGGGGATGAAAACGGCTGTGCTTTTTTACGTTTTCTACTGTCAGGGGTTCCTCATTCTCATAACAGAAAATGGTCTTATGCTCCGCACCATGATACTCGAACACCCGGCCTACGCCCTCCACCTGAGAGCAGAGAATGACGTAGCCGATAAAAATGGCCAGGCGCATAACGCCCTCTATGAGAGAGCGCAGGACCTGATTCTCCTGCATAAACGCACCGCGCCGCCGATCAAATTGTAAATCCAGGTGGGAAGGACGAAAAACAGCAGCACCGCCAGCGCCACGCCCAGCACGGTTCCGGTAACGGTAACCGCCTTCATGGCTTTATCACCGAATTTCCGGTCGATCCAGGCGTCAAACCTACTCATCTCCTCCTCGCCTGTTTCCTCATCGGATTTTTCCGCCGACAGCATCAGCGCCCGATACCCAATAGAAAGGGAATCGATAAACCCGGCGATTCCCCGCAGCAGAGGCGCCCGGAACAGCGGATATTTGTCCCGCAGGTCTTGATCTCTAAGTACTCGGTCTCAATGGTATTATCCGGCAGCCTAACGGCGACTGCCGTTTTCTGAGGTCCTCTCATCATGATTCCCTCGATGAGGCCTGGCCGCCGATAGAGGTCATGCATTTGGTTTTTTCTCTCGCCATAGATTACTCCTGTTTTGATCGCCCTTGTCAGGCTGAATTTTTGGAATGGAAATAATTACTGTAGTCCCTACGCCCTCTTCGCTTTCAATTTGCAGAGAGCCGGAATGGAGGGTCATGATTTCATCCGCCACCGCCAATCCGATGCCGGAGCCTCTTTGGGTTTGGTTCGCCTTATAGAATTTATCCTTTACTCTGGGCAGGTGCTCCGCCGGAATCCCGCATCCGTTGTCCACGATATAAATGTGGATAAATTTCTCATCCTCCTGGACGCGGATGCTGACCATACCGTCCTCCGGCGTATATTTCAAGGCGTTGTCAATCACGTTGACAAACACCTGCCGCATTCTGTTTTTATCCGCCAGCACGGGAGAAATGCTTTCAGGCTCCTCAAAATCCAAATGCTTGTTTTCTGAGATCGCCCGCTCCCGGTACATATAAACCGCCTCATCCAGCTCCGCCAGCAGATCGATTTTATCCATCATCAGCACCATGGCCTTGTTCTGCATTCTGGAGAAATCCAAAAGCTCCTCCACAATGCCGGAAAGGCGCTCCGTCTCTCGGACAATAATACTCATGCCCTTTTCCATGGTCACCGCGTCGGCAGGCCCGGTCATTTTCATCGTTTCCGCCCATCCCTTAATCGCCGTTAAGGGAGTTCGCAGTTCATGCGAAACAGAGGAAATAAAGTCATTCTTCATTTTTTCTGACGCGCCCAGCTCCTGGGCCATATCGTTGATGGTATCGCAGAGATCGCCGATCTCGTCATCGTGTGATTTTCTGATCCGCACCTTAAAGTCGCCCTGGGCGATTCTGCGGGCCACCGCGCTGATTTTTCCCAAGGGCTTCACAATTGATCGGATAAAGTAGGTATTGGAAAGCACCACAAAGAAAATCACCATGCAGCCCACCAGAAGCAGCAGGCTGACTGACATAAAGATCTTCCGGTCAGCCGATTCCAGGGAAACCACATACCGCACGGCGCCCATATAGTCTCCGGAGGAGCTGTACATCGCCTGCGTAACCGCCATCACCTTTTCGCCGGAATTCAGCGTCCCGGTCCAAATAGCGGCGCCCTCGTCGGAGCTTTTGGCCAGCTCATAATCGGGCATCGCCTGCTTCTGGTCCACCTCAAATCCGGTAGAGGTAATCAGGCTTCTGTCATGCCTGTCGAACGCCATCAGCTCCATCTGTTCCTTATCGGAAAACGTTTCCACATAATTGACCGCTGTAGCGTTAAACCTGGAATAATCGTCCAGGCTTCCGGAAAAATAACTGGAAATTCCTGAAACATGTCCCTGAATGGTAGACTGGATACCGTTATAATAATAATTACGCACAACAAAAGCAAAGCTTAAAATCAAGATCACCAAAATGATCACAATTAAGCCCAAGCTATTAATCAGCCAACGTTTTGTTATGCCTCTGATATGCATACGGAAAAAGTCCTTTCAAGATTTGAATTTCCATCGGATCATTGCGGGGGAGGGAGCCTTGGTCTTCTTCCCTTTTGAAGCGTCCAAGCCCAGCGCCCAATCAAAAAAGCGCCGGCCTATGCCTCCCACTTATACCCTAACCCCCATACGGTAACGATGTGCTTGGGGTTCGAAGGCTCGTCCTCGATTTTCATTCGCAGGCGGCGGATATTTACGTCTACAATTTTTTCTTCCCCGTAGTAGGCTTCTCCCCAAACATGGGTTAAAATATTGGTTCGATCCAGAGCCACGCCGGGATTGCTGAAGAAGTATTCCATGATTTGAAACTCCACCTGGGTCAGCTCAATCATCCGGCCCTTTTTCTTTAAAGCCCGGTTGCGCAGATTCAATACAAAATCGCCGGAAACCAGCTCCTCCTGGAAATTATTTTCCTCCCGCATTTCCGCAATCGCCACCCGGCGGTATAACGAGTCCACCCTGGCGACCAACTCAGAGGGCTGAACGGCTTGGTAACGTAGTCGTCGGCTCCCAGCATTAAGCCCGTAACCTTATCCATTTCCTGTGTTTTCGCCGTAAGCATAATAATCCCCAGGTTTCCGCTTTTCTTACGCAGCTCTTTGCAAACGGTAAGTCCGTCGATACCGGGCATCATAATATCTAAAATCGCTACGTCGAACTCTCCGTGGTTTTCCTCATACTTTTGCAGCGCAGCTTCCCCGCTGTTGGCCTCTACCACATCATAACCGGCCCGCTGGAGATTGATCACCACAAACTCGCGGATGGCGTCCTCATCCTCCACAACTAAAATTCTTTTCATAGGAATCCCCCTTTTAATTGGTTAGATTATCTGACTCAATCAGACCAAACCGCTTTGCCGCATCCTGATAAGAGATGGCTTTATCCCCGCCGGATTCAGGAATACTGACGGCATATACTGTATCCTCTGTTTCCAGCACGCTGGTGAACTCGCGGGTGGCAGTAATATGGGCATCCCAATTAGCCTTAGTAAACACCCCGATCTTTAAAATTACCGCGCCTGAGGCGCCGACGCCCTCGTCGTTTACCACCCATTCAGAAAAGATGAATTGGCGCTCGCCCGCCTCCAAGGCGCCTGTCACGGTTTCCAGCCAGCTGCTGGGCATCAAGAAATAATAGCCCTCCTCCGTATTAACATACATATTTTGAATGGAAACCAGTTCCTTCTCCTGTGGAAAGTACTGCTGCCATTGCGTAATATAGGCCGGCGCCGCCGAAGACGCGGCACGCTCGCCCATTGCCGGCATCACCGTATTGGAAGCCGCGGCGTTTCCCTCGAACGGCCTCGCGGCTGGAATCTCTATCACACCGTCCTCATTGATATCCATACAGGTCACGCCGGCAGGCCTTGTGAGAGAAATTTTATTGCTGGAATCAGAGCTGTAAAAGGGCGCCTGCAGCTTCTGCTCTTCGGGATCCCAATATACCAGCTCCGTCGTCATTTGATTTCCGGATTTTACGCCGTCGATATATACGCCGCGATAGCCGTTTTCCAGTTCTCCAGCCTGAAACGAGGCGTACTGGGTTACCTCCTGATTCATCTCTACCTCGCTTACATTAACCAGAGAATCCGAGGCTTCACTGTATTTCAGCAGTCTGGCGGCAGCAGATTTATCCGCCGTATTGACAGAGCTCATAAACAGCTCGTCTGTCCCATCCCGGTCAAAATCCTCCAGCGCTAAATCCGTATAGCTGTATTCCAGGTCAGACGGCTTGACCTCTCCATTTTCATACCGGAAAACCGTCGCCTGGTTGGCGCTGGAATAATTGCTCCATCCGATCAGCACGGAATCCCAGCCGTCGCCGTTTAAGTCGGAAAAGCACACCCTTTCCACCTCTGCGGCGGAATTCTGAAACGCGGCGATTCTCTGCCATTCTCCAGATATCTGTCGATAAAAATCACCGTAATATCCGAAACGCCATCCGGCGTGTTGGATTTATAAAAGGCAACGGCTTCATCCGTTCCATCCCCATTGATGTCATGCATAATAACAGCGGAGCGGTAGTCTCCCTTTTGAGGATATTTGAATGTGTAGCTGCCGGCGCTCTCCTCAATCACTCTTTGTATATCCGCTTTATCCCCTGTAGCCTTGGGCGGGGACATCAGGTTTTGAGTATCCAGGTCCATTACCGAACAGCCGGAACAAAACAAGCAAAGCGCCAGCAGCGCACAAATCAGTTTTGTTCTCATGACTTCCTCCTTTGGCCCGCCGGAATACCGGTCTATCCTTTTCACTGCCGTACCAATTTAAAAATCGGCGTTCCGCAAAGAGAGTCCGCCTCTTTTCCGCAAAGCTTCCTTTTCAAAAACAGCGAGCCAAGCCGCTGTTCCATTGTCCCCCTTTACTGTTGGGAACAGTAAAGAAAAACAACAAATAACGATTGGAGCTTCCGCTTCATCGATACTATTTTACACATGAAATTATTATAGCATGTCAACTCATAAAAGAACAGTTAAAAAAACGTAATCAAATTCCCGCGCAGCCTCTCAGAGGCTTTCTCTAAAGGCACGGTCCCTTAAAAACCGCTTTGAGAAATTTGATCGGCACTCCCTGTCGTGAAAACATCAGCTCGTGCTCGGTTGTAAAATTGCACACATCCTCGGAAAGCCCTGCCAGATGCAGATTCTTTTCGTCAATTTCCAATTCGAAGTTCTCAGACAAAAAATAACCTCTGCTGGACAAGTACAGGCCGTCGTCATCCGTTTTAAAATAAACGCTCGCTCCCGGCTTTAAGAAAGCCTGGTAAAGCTTAAGCTGCCTGTGATGGGTCAGCCTGCGCTTATGATGCTTTGCCTTGGGCCAAGGATTGCAGAAATTAATGTAGATCCGATCCACCTGATCCCCCGGCGCCAGGATTTTGTCAATCCTTTCAATGTCGTAAATGGCCAGAAGAATATTTTCAGGCCGTCGTCCCGCCGCCTCCATCTTCTTGTCAATGTTCCGTTTCGCTACCCCCAGAACATCGGGGCTGATATCGATGGCGAGATAATTGATCTCCGGATGAGAAGCGGCTATCGCGGCGGTGAACACCCCTTTTCCGCATCCAAGCTCCAGGTGCAGCGGCTGGCTCCGCGCGAAGGCTTCCTTCCACTTGCCCCGCAGCGCTTCCGGTTCCTCTACGTAATATCCGGACCCCAGCAGCTCCGGCATAGACCATTTTTTATGTCTCATTCTCATAATGATTCCGCCTATTCCATTTTTTCTTTGATCTCCTCAGAATTATAACAAAAAAAACACAAAATGGCTATATGGTTTTCCATGCCCATTTTTAACCTACTTTTAAGCAGCCACTGTATTTGTGATCTTTTGGAAAATGAATCAAAAGCAATCCTGCGCTGTAAACTATTCTTTTCTTTATAGTTCAGTCCGGGCCTTTCGCTATTTCTCGCGGCTGGTCAAATCTCTGATTTTCGAGAACGCCTCCTATTTTTGAAGCCTATCCGAATGGTATAAAGGGCTTTTGCCCCTCAGTCAAGGCGTCTCGATTTATCCTAGACGGACTAATATCGGAACGTCCCGCTTTATTTCAGAAAACAGCCGGCAGCCGCAAAAAACGATCGGGTTATCTATTAGAATCATGAATAATCCTCCTGAATTTCGGTGAGCCTATAGGCAGGAATCATAATTTTGATCTTATTTTAGGAGGTTTCATTATGAAACGCATGGGAAAAATCCTATCCTTATTTTTAACCGCCGCGATGGCGGCTTCCTGTTTGGCGGGCTGCAATAACAGCGATGAAAACGCGGATACATCTTCCGCGGGCTCCAAGCCGTCTTCCAGTACAGACTATGATATTTATATCTACAATTCCAAAGGGGAAAACGCGGAACAGTTCAAGGCCATGTGCGAGGCCTATACCGAGGAAACCGGCGTGAAAATCAAGCAGTTTCCATCGGCTCCGGCCAGGACCACATGGAGACCCTAAGAGCCGAAATGGCTTCAAAAAATCCACCGACGATTTTCTCCATTCAGGGTATTAAGGAGCTTCCCGAATGGCAGGAAAGCGGACGCGCCCTGGATTTGAGCCAGGCTGCTGATCCTGATTTTAAAAAGCTTGCCGAGGCGATTCCGGAAAACCTATACCTTTCCACGGATGGTACAACAAACTATGGCGTTCCTTATAATCTGGAAGGCTATGGGTATCTCGTGGACAAGCAGATGATCACCGATATTTTCGGCGAGGAGAACACCGAGGCCTTTTTGAAGGATGCAAGAACCTCCACCTATGAGGAGTTCGCCGCCTTAGTGGCGGCCCTTACCAGCTATATCAAGGAGGAAAAGCCCTCCGAAGTAACCCTTTCCGGCAACACCTATACCATGAACCCTACCCGGCTGAATCTGGCCGCTAAGCTGGAGGGCGTTTTTTCCGTCGCCGGCTCTGAAAAATGGACCTACGGCGACCACACCATCAATGTATCCCTCGGCGCCGTATTTACCTCCGCCGCCGAGGCCTCCAATGCCGACGACGCCAAGCTGGATACCTTAATCAACCCCTTCCAGAAATACGCCCAGGCCTTGGATTTGGTCACCTCCAACGCTGTGGGGGAACGGGGCTCCTTTATTAATTCCACTACCAACGGTTACGACCAGTCGATTCAAAATTTTGCGGACAGCAAGGCTGTATTTCTCCAGCAAGGCAACTGGGCCTACGGAAATATTGAAAAGGTCAATCCAGACCTCGCCAAGCGTTTGACCTTCCTGCCGGTAAAGATGCCTATAGACCAAACCGACATCACGGCAGAGGGCATGACAGTGGAAAAATTCAATTCATCAATTCCTGTCTACGTTCCCAATTTTTACGCAATCAACGCCAAGGCTACCGAGGAGCAGCAGCTTGCCGCTCAAAAATTCCTGGTATGGCTGAACACCTCGGAAACAGGTAAAAAATATATCACAGAGGAGTTCAACTTTATACCTTATGATGCCGGTGAAAACGATCAGCTGGACAATCCCCTAAGCCAATCCATTTTGGAATATAAAAACCAAGGCGATATTCTGCCCGCCGCTTACCATGGCGCGCCTGCCAGCTGGTCCAGCGACGTAGTGGGGCTTTACCTGATGGAAAACTATCTCACCAAGGAGGAATGGACGCAGGCTGACTACGGCAGCATCGCTCAGTATGCGGTAGAGCAATGGAAAGAAATGAAAAACGCCGCTTAATTTATTTGGACTGGAAAGCGCCCGGAAACGGAATCCGTATCCGTGCGCTTTTCCCGCCGCTTAAGATTCTATGAAACCAAGGAGACTGCTATGGACCGCTATTATAAAAAATGGTTCTTCCGCTGGCCTTGCCCTCCATGATTTTATTTGTCGTGGTGATTTTGGTTCCCTTTCTGCTGGGCGCCTTATATTCCTTCACCTCCTGGCGCGGAACCTATTTTTCGGGCGGAGGGCTTTGGGAATCCTTTGTGGGCCTTCAAAATTACCAAGCCGCCTTTCAGAACCAAAAATTTCTGGATGCTTTTTGGTATACCATTAAATTTACCGTTATTGCGGTAATTACTATCAACGTGACGGCCTTGGCCCTGGCGCTGATGGTAACCAAAATTTCAAGACTCTCGGGTATTTTCCGCACCATTTTCTTTCTGCCCAACATGCTGGGCGGGCTGGCCTTAGGCTTTATTTGGCAATTCATTTTCCAGATCGTATTTTCCCAAATTCTGTTCGGGCCGGAATCCCTCTTGCCAATTCCATTTTTGCAGAATATGACTCAGGACAACACCAAGGCCCTGTTCGCCTTGGCGATCCTGGTTACCTGGCAAATGGCCGGATACATGATGATTATCTATATCACAGGCCTGAATAATATCCCCTATGATCTTTATGAGGCGGCGGAGATTGACGGCGCTTCCACATTCCAGCGCTTCAGAGTCATCACGCTGCCCATGCTCATGCCAGCCTTTACCGTAGTGTTCTTTCTGACGCTGGCTAACTGCTTTAAGCTGCTGGATCAAAACATCGCCCTCACAGACGGCGCCTTCGGCACCCGAATGCTGGCTACGCAAATTCTCAGAACCATCAAGGACACCACTCCGCCCAACTACGGACAAGCCCAGGCTCAGGCGGTTATCTTTTTTGTGCTGATCGCTGTGGTGACCTTGATCCAGGTTTCTGTTACGAAAAAGCGGGAGGTGGAGATGTAAATGAAAGCAAAACGGGCTTCCAGGGCAATTCTATACGTTGTATTGACCATCATAGCTCTTTATACCCTTTCTCCCCTGGCCTTCCTGCTGATCAACTCCTTTAAGACCCAGCCGGAGATCGTCAGCGCGCCTCTGGCGCTGCCTTCCTCCTGGGATTTCGGCCATCTGACCGGCGCGGCGGAACAAATCAATTTTTGGAGAGCCTGGCGATCACTGCCCTTGTCACCCTGACTTCCGTGGCTCTTTTGGTGGTGGTTTCCTCCTTCCGCCTGGATGATGGTCAGAAACCATACCCGCTTTTCCAACGTTCTGCTTTTGATGTTTACCG
>ENA-OQLB01000089-OQLB01000089.1-human-gut-metagenome-genome-assembly--contig:-NODE-89-length-51336-cov-16.550411_pt1 | contig 51336 bp, 57 predicted proteins | sample MGYA00242656_ERZ504813 | MGnify/ENA primary metagenome ERZ504813 (study PRJEB26092, sample SAMD00036388) | human gut metagenome | host: Homo sapiens | study: EMG produced TPA metagenomics assembly of... | reverse complement strand
TGCTCCTTCGCTTGGCGGTTGGAGGGGATAAAAAAACACGGTCGGGCTCGATATTGTCAATGGAGGTAATCCCTTGCCTCAGAGGTAGGTTCATAAAAGGTGCCGATTTCAAAAATCGCAGGAATTTTTCAGAACCTCCAGCGATGCGGACGGCAGCGGAGTCGGTCAGGGCGTGCCCAATACGGGCGGCCAGCCGAATGCCACCGCCGGCAACGATACAGACGACGACGCCAATAGGCCGTATCAGTTGCCCGACCTGAACCTGCTGACCAAAGGCCAGCCCCATGCGATGCGCACCCCGGCCAACGATCGCGTGATCCGGGCGCTGACTTCCACCTTCGAACAGTTCAACGTGGATGCCAAAGTCGTCGGCTTCCTGCGTGGCCCCTCGGTCACCCAATATGAGGTCGAGCTTGGCCCCGGCGTCAAGGTGGAGAAAGTCACCAACCTGCAGCGCAACATCGCCTACGCGGTGGCCAGTTCGGATGTGCGTATCCTTTCACCGATTCCCGGCAAATCCGCCATCGGCATCGAAATCCCGAACGAGGATCGCGAAATCGTGCACTTGGGCGACGTACTGCGCTCCGACAAGGCCGTGGGCGACCCGAACCCGATGCTCTCCGGCATCGGCAAGGACGTCGAAGGCCACTTCGTGACCGCCGACCTGACCAAGATGCCGCACCTGCTGGTGGCCGGTGCCACCGGTTCCGGTAAGTCGAGTTTTATCAACTCGATGCTCACTTCGATCATCATGCGTGCCACGCCCGAACAGGTGCGTCTGATCATGGTGGATCCCAAGCGCGTGGAACTGTCCGCCTACGCAGGCATCCCGCACCTGCTGACCCCGATCATCACCGATCCGAAGAAAGCCGCACAGGCCCTCGAATGGGTGGTCAAAGAGATGGATGCACGCTACTCCGACCTCGAATTCTTCGGATTCCGCCACGTCAAGGACTTCAACGAGGCCGTGCGCGCCGGCAAGGTACATGCGCCCGCCGGCTCCCAGCGCAAGGTGGCCCCCTATCCGTACATCCTCGTGGTGGTCGACGAGATGGCCGACCTTATGATGGTGGCCAAGAACGATGTGGAAAGCTCCATCCAGCGCATCACCCAGCTGGCACGAGCCGCCGGTGTGCATCTGGTGCTCGCCACCCAGCGTCCGTCCGTGGACGTGGTCACCGGTCTGATCAAGGCCAACATTCCATCCCGACTGGCGTTCGCCACCTCATCCGCCACCGATTCGCGAGTCATTCTTGACACGGTCGGTGCCGAGACCCTGATTGGTCAGGGCGATGCGTTGTTCCTGCCGATGGGTTCCGCCAAGCCGATTCGTGTGCAGGCTCGTGGGTGTCCGAATCCGAGATTCGCAAGGCCGTGGAGTTCGTGCGCACCCAGCGCAAGCCGAAATACCGCGAAGACATCGAACAGATGGCCAAGGAAGCCGAAAAGAAAGACAGCATGGAGCCCGACGAGGAGATCGGCGACGACATGGACGTGCTGCTGCAGGCCGCCGAACTCGTGGTCACCAGCCAATTCGGCTCCACCTCGATGCTGCAGCGCAAGCTCAGGGTCGCTTCGCCAAGGCCGGCCGACTCATGGACCTGCTCGAATCGCGTGGCGTGGTCGGGCCGTCCGAAGCTCGAAGGCCCGCGAAGTGCTCGTCCAGCCGCAGGACCTGCCGCAGGTGCTCGCCTTCATCCGAGGCGAAACCAGCTCGCTCGAAGCCACCGCCCCGCAACAGCCCGAACTCGGCGAATAATTCACCCATCGACCTTCCTCTGATGAGGGAGGTGCCCCGAAGGGGCGGAGAGAGAAGCGCGGCCACGCGGCCATCAGCACGCAACCTGATTCCCGAATAATGGCAGTCAATATCCAGCCAATACTCACTCAAGGTAGAAGTGTGGGGGTAACGTGAACACTATGGATGAGAACACAATGGACAAGCAGTCATCGCCCAAATCATCGCTGTTCGACGGATGGAACGCGCCGCCGAACCTGGTCACCTACTCGCGCATCGTACTCGTGGTGATTTTCCTGACACTCGACATTCTCGCCGGTGCCTGGGGTGAGAACAACCTGACCATGCGCTGGGTCGCCGCGGTGCTGTTCATCATCGCCGCGTCCACCGATAAAATCGACGGTTGGATGGCCCGCAAATACAATCAGGTCACCGAAATGGGCAAGCTCATGGATCCGATCGCGGATAAGCTGCTCACTTGCGGCGCAATGATTGTATGCTCCGCGTTCGGCGAGCTCGGCTGGTGGGTAACCATCCTGTTCCTGATTCGCGAAATTGGTATCACCGTTATGCGTTTCTTCGTCATGGAGCGTCCGGGCGGCAAAGTCATCGCCGCCGCATGGCCCGGCAAGCTCAAGACCGTATTCCAGTGCGTGGGTCTGTCCATGCTGCTGCTGCCGTTCTGGTCTCTGGGTAACGGACAAGCCACGCCGTTCTGGATGACCGCTTACTACTTCCTGACCTACGCCATCATCTACGTGGCATTGGTCCTGTGCCTCTACTCGGGTGCCGTGTACCTGTACAACACGTTCGTCGCCCCGAAGCGGAAGTGACGGATATTCCAATGCGGGAATTGTGCGACAGTCTCGCGGCCGGCATCCTCAAGATTTGCGAGGCGAACAATACGAAAATCGCCTGCGCTGAATCCCTGACCGGTGGCCTGCTTGCCGATGCGTTCGTGCGTATTCCCGGCGCCTCCAACGTGTTGTTGGGCTCCGCTGTCACTTACGACATCAATGCCAAGGCCTCGATCCTGCACGTGGACAAGGCCCTATTGGATCGAGAAGGTGCCGTACACCCCGAAGTCGCCCGGCAGATGGCCGTCGGTACCGCTCGCCTATACAGCCAGCCGGAATACGGCGACCGAATCATCGGCCTTTCCACCACCGGCGTGGCCGGCCCCGGTCCGGACGGTGACAAGCCGGCCGGACTGGTGTATGTGGGCCTGCGCATCCCCGCAAGCCTCACCACGGACCATGCCGAAGTGCTCAAAGCCGTCGAACTCCATCTTGATGGCATGCGCGAAGAGGTTCGTCGCCTCACCGTATTCCACGTTCTGCAAAACTTGAGTCTATTCACAGCAAGTTTTAAGGAATAAAACCGTTGGGTTGTCGTGTTGTACATAGTGGAAACACTGAACCGACCTGGGAAGGGGCGATGGCGATGGAAACGATGACCCGAGTGAACGAACAGATGGATGTGGCCGCCAAGAAGCCGATGGCTGTGCAGCCGGGTGTCGCCCGTATGCGTGAACTGACTCCGGCCCAGCGCCGTGCGGTGATGTTCGCCCAGCAGCAGGTGCTCAAGCACAGGCCGCCAAGAAGGCCAAGGATCAGCGTCAAGCCGTTCGTGAACGTATGTGGGATGAGGATTCGCCGTCGTACAAGCCGACTGCCGCCGCCGAGCCCGTGGTGGCTGAGGAGGAGCCTCGCGAGTTTTCGCTGCGTGGTGCTATCGGTCATGTGCTGCGCGAGCTGCGCACGCGCGATCGCCGCACGTTGCGTGAAGTCTCCGAGAAGGCAGGCGTTTCGCTAGGCTACCTTTCCGAAGTCGAACGTGGACAGAAGGAAGCCAGCTCCGAACTGCTGAGCTCCATCGCCGATGCGCTCGGAGTCTCCACTTCGCGCATGCTGCGCATGGTGGCTGATTATCTCGACTCGGTCGAGGGCTGATCGGTTGGCGGTGTGAAGCCGCGTCCCGTAATCTATGTCTAGCTGTGAACCCGTATCGCTTGTGGCGATGCGGGTTTTTGCTGTCCTGCGGTTGGTGGCACACTGGCGTGTATGCGTGAACGGGAATTCTGGGAATTACTTGAAGAGGTGTTCGGTCGGACCTACGGTCGTTCGCTGTCGCGTGATCAACGGATGCCCAAACTGGCGAATATGACCGTGGTCGAGGCGCTGGACGCGGGGGAGGAGCCACGCGTGGTCTGGAATGTGCTCTGCGACCAAATGGAGGTTCCGGACTCCAAGCGTTGGGGCCACGATCATAACGCGCCGCCCATGCCCGCCGTCTGACACTGCGGGATTACGGAGTCGCTGAATCGTGAAATTGGCGATTTCGGCGTGTTGCACGCCAAATTCGAACAAATGTTCGTGTGTGTGGTTATAGTTATCCACAGTGACAAGAAGCCGCATACGTGTGCACAGGGTGCTTGCCATCTGCCATAATCCTTACCGCAGTAGGGTTTAAGGAGGCCAGGTGGCCAAGCTCGGGCAAGCTGGAACCACAATGGTTGGTTTGGATTGCCTCACATGGCATGTCCGTCATACGGTGGAGGCATCCGATTCGCACACGACTTCGACAAGGAGAAGATCATGGCACTTGAGACCAAGCCGGCCAAGGACCCGGCAGCCGAGGACAAGCACGAGCTCGATCCCAAGCGCAAGGCGGCGCTGGACACCGCGCTGGCGCAGGTCGAGAAGAGTTTTGGCAAAGGTTCCGCAATGCGACTGGGCGACCAGCCCGAGCAGAACGTCGAGGTGATTCCCACCGGTTCGTTGGCTCTCGATATGGCGCTCGGCATCGGCGGCCTACCCAAGGGCCGCATCGTGGAGATCTACGGCCCCGAATCATCCGGTAAGACCACGCTCGCATTGCATGTGGTGGCCAATGCCCAGAAGAAGGGCGGCGTGGCGGCCTACATCGATGCCGAACACGCGCTCGACCCGGCCTACGCCCGCAAGCTCGGCGTGGACACCGACTCACTCATCGTCTCCCAGCCGGATAACGGCGAGCAGGCCCTCGAAATCGCTGACATGCTGATTCGCTCCGGTGCGCTTGACGTCATCGTCATCGACTCGGTCGCCGCTTTGGTGCCGAAGGCCGAAATCGAAGGCGAAATGGGAGACAGCCATGTTGGTTTGCAGGCCCGACTCATGAGTCAGGCGCTGCGCAAGATGACCGGCGCGTTGGCTCAGGCCGGCACCACCGCCATCTTCATCAACCAGCTGCGTGAGAAGATCGGCGTGTTCTTCGGCAACCCTGAAACCACCACCGGTGGTAAAGCTCTGAAGTTCTACGCCTCCGTGCGTCTCGACATCCGCCGCATCCAGACCTTGAAGAACGGCGACGAAGCGGTGGGCAACCGCACGCGCGTCAAGGTGGTCAAGAACAAGATGGCCCCGCCTTTCAAGTCCGCCGAATTCGACATGCTCTACGGTGAAGGCATTTCCCGTGAGGGCTCGGTGATCGACATGGCCCAGCAGGTTGGCGTGGTCAAGAAGTCCGGTTCGTGGTTCACCTATGAGGGTGATCAGCTCGGTCAGGGACGAGAGAAGGTCCGTCAGTTCCTTAAGGACAACCCGGCCATCACCGAGGAGATTGAGAACAAGGTCAAGGCCGAGTTCGGTCTGATCGGTTCCGCCGATCAGTTCGCGGAAGATGGCGAAGCCGCAGCAGCGGCCGCCGTCAGCGAGGCTGCTGCGGCTGACGTGGCCAAGGACAGCAAGGCCGCAGCGGCGCCTGCTGCCAAAACGACCCGTGCCAAGGCCGGCACAGCTAAGGCCTGAACATGATTAGTGCCGAAGCGTTCTTGCGGCGCAATCCTGTTGCGTCGCAAGACATGCCCATTGCCGAGCAGCGTGTTCAGTCGAAACCGTCGGGACGTTTTTCTCGACGGGGGAGAGACGCTGCCGTTGTCGAAGATCCCAATGATTTGGACGCTTGCCGCGAGGCTGCATTGCGTTTGCTGGACGCGGCCCCACGTGCATCCGGCGCGTTGCGCGAACGATTGCTCAGCAAAGGCTATGGCGAGGCGATTGTGGACGAGGTCATCGAACGGCTGATTCGCGTGCAACTGATTGACGACCGCGCTTATGCCGAATCGGCCGTACGCTATTGTGCCGGTCGCATGATGGGTCGTCGTGGTGCGGTCCTGGAACTTGCTCGCAAAGGCGTGGACCGCAAACTGGCTGAACAGGTGTGTGGCGAAGCTGAGCAAAATGGCATCTTTGAAGATGCCGCATGGGAATTGGGCCGCCAAATAGCCCGCAAAACCCATGGCCTCGATCGTCAGGTCCGTCAGCGTCGGTTTTGGTCCGCAGGCGGCCGCAAAGGACACAGCCCCGAAACCCTCCGCCGAGTCGCCGCCGAATTGTTGGTGTAGCCAAGAAAAAAAATGAGACCTCTTATACCCCGGGTTCTGTCGTGCCGTGCGCGAACGCACGCACGGATGGCCATCCATCTCGACCTGACGTTGCCGCCAGGCTCTAGCAGCCTACCCGATGACACGGGCGAGCAGCCCTTACCGCCATCTGCTTGGCCTTGCTCCCGATGAGGCTTGCCATGCGACCTACTGTTACCAGAGGCCCGGTGGTCTCTTACACCGCCGTTTCACCCTTACCCGTCGAGGACGGGCGGTCTGTTCTCTGTTGCGCTATCTCTCAGGTCACCCTGGGCGGACGTTATCCGCCATCGTGCTCTATGGAGCCGGAAGTTCCTCAGCCGATCCCAATGAAGATCACGCCGCGGCCATCAAGAGGTCTCAAGCCTGCAATTATACATAAGGTGCGGAAAAGGCGGCATCCCGCCCTGCGGTGAGGCCATGACGTTGCCCGGTTATCCTGTTTTCTCCATAGTTGGGCATAGTTGGGCGATTCGTGAACGACGCGCCGAATATCGGATGGGGCGTGTCGGGCGTGTTGTGGCGTGTCGTATGGAGACGAATCAAATCTGTAAGAGCTTGGTATGTGCGAGAAAGAGCAAGAAAACGCTGCCTATCCATTGCAGTATTTACCATGACGAACAAACGAGCCAGCCTGATAAACCGGTATCAAATCTTCTTATAGGAGACTGCTGCCAAAACCCCAGTATATACATCGTTTCATTGCAGAGAAAAGCCCGGGAATAAACATATATTCTCTGGGCGAGTTTCCGGCCGTTCACCCATTGTTCGTCTACAATGAAACATACCCGGTCGGTGATGATGCCGTTCGGAACACATATAGCGGGTTACACCGCTTGAGTTAGAGGAGGTCAACATGGAAATCGTCGTTACCGGACGCCACACGCAGGTCAAGCAAAGGTTCCGTGATGTGGTCGAGACCAAGATGAATCGTGTGACCGCTATCGCCCCGGATGCTCAGCGCGCGCAGATCGTGCTGACCCATGAGGGCAACCCGCGTCAGGCCGATACCGCCAAGCGCGTGGAAATCACCGTTATCGCCGGACGTACCGTGGTGCGTGCGGAGGCTTCCAGCACCGATGAATTCAGTGCGCTGGACATGGCGCTGGATAAGTTGACGCTGCGTCTGCGTCGTACTCGTGACCGTCGCAAGGATCACCGTCGTGGTTACGCGAACCCGGTCCCGGTGGATCTGGGTGTTATCGCCCCGGAGCCCGAGCCGGAGGTGTCGGAGGAAGAGCCGAACAACAGCCCGCAGGCTGCGGTCGCCTCCGATCTTGGCCCTGGCGAATCCGTGGAGGTCCAGGTTGGGGATACGCCGATTGTCATCCGTCGCAAGCTGCACATCGCCGAGCCTATGAGCATCGACGAGGCGCTGTACGAGATGGAACTGATCGGACACGACTTCTTCCTGTTCGTGAACAAGGAGACCGGACGCCCGTCCGTCGTCTACCACCGTCACGGTTGGAGCTACGGCGTGTTCGAAATCGATACTCCGGAGAATGTCAAGAAAGCCTGAGGGTAAGGGCTGCTGACACGATCAGCTGATACCGCATGGACCGCTTCCAATATGGAGGCGGTCCATTTTTTCGTAAGAAGGTCGAAAAATTCGACTGCTGACGGTGCGAGGCGCTATTCTGGTACGCGGACACCACCACTTATCAGTCAAGGGAGAACCCAGTGGTCGATATTGTTGACAAAGCCCTGCGAATGGGTGAAGGCCACCAGCTCAAGAAGCTGGAGAACGTGGCCAAGGCCGTGAACGCTCTTGAGGACGAGATCTCCGCCCTCTCTGACGAGGATCTGAAGGCCCAAACCCCGAAGTTCAAGCAGGAAATCGAAAACGGCAAGAGCCTGGACGAGATCATGCCCGAGGCGTTCGCCACCGTGCGCGAGGTCTCCAAGCGCACCCTTGGCCAGCGTCACTTCGACGTGCAGCTCATGGGCGGTGCTGCCCTGCACTGGGGCAACATCGCCGAAATGAAGACCGGTGAAGGCAAGACCCTGGTCGCCACCCTGCCCACCTATCTGAACGCTCTCGAAGGCAAGGGCGTGCACGTGGTCACCGTCAACGACTACCTCGCCAGCTACCAGAGCGAGCTGATGGGCCGTATCTACCGTTTCCTCGGCATGAACGTCGGCTGCATCATCACCGAGCAGAAGCCGCCGGAGCGCCGCAAGCAGTACAACGCTGACATCACCTACGGCACCAACAACGAGTTCGGCTTCGACTACCTGCGTGACAACATGGCATGGGAGAAGGCCGACCTCGTGCAGCGCGGTCACCACTACGCCATCGTCGATGAGGTCGATTCCATCCTCATCGATGAGGCCCGTACCCCGCTTATCATCTCCGGCCCGGCCGAAGGCGACGTGACCCGCTGGTACCGTCAGTTCGCCAAGCTGGTGCTGAAGCTCACCCGCGACGAGGACTACGACGTCGACGAGAAGAAGAAGGTCGTCGGCATCCTGGACCCGGGCATCACCAAGGTCGAGGACTTCCTCGGCATCGACAACCTGTATGAGCCGGCCAACACCGCCCTGATCGGCTACCTCAACAACGCCATCAAGGCCAAGGAACTGTTCCTGCGTGACAAGGACTACGTCGTCACCCAGGGCGAGGTGCTCATCGTCGACGAGCACACCGGCCGTATCCTGCCGGGCCGCCGCTACAACGAGGGTCTGCACCAGGCCATCGAGGCCAAGGAAGGCGTGGAGGTCAAGGCCGAGAACCAGACCTTCGCCACCATCACCCTGCAGAACTACTTCCGTATGTACGACAAGCTCGCGGGCATGACCGGTACGGCCGAAACCGAGGCCGCCGAGTTCATGAACACCTACAAGCTGGGCGTGCTGCCGATCAAGACCAACAAGCCGATGATCCGCAAGGACCAGGACGACCTCATCTACCGCACCAAGAAGGAGAAGCTGGCCGCCATCGTCAAGGACGTGGCCAAGCGTCACGCCAAGGGCCAGCCGGTGCTGCTCGGTACCGCTTCCGTGGAAAGCTCCGAAGTGGTCTCCACCCTGCTCGACGTGGCCAAGATCCCTCACCAGGTCCTGAACGCCAAGCAGCATGAGAAGGAAGCCGCCGTGGTCGCCGTCGCCGGCCGCAAGGGAGCCGTCACCGTGGCCACCAACATGGCCGGCCGTGGTACCGACATCATGCTCGGCGGTAACGTCGAGTTCCTTGCCGACGCCAAGCTGAAGTCCGAGGGCTACTCTCCGGAGGACACCCCGGAAGAGTATGAGAAGCGTTGGCCGGGCACCCTGAACGAGATCAAGGCCCAGGTCAAGGACGAGCATGAGGAGGTCAAGGAGCTGGGCGGCCTGTACGTGCTCGGCACCGAGCGCCACGAGTCCCGTCGAATCGACAACCAGCTGCGCGGTCGTTCCGGCCGTCAGGGCGATCCAGCGAGTCCCGCTTCTACCTGTCGCTGGAAGACGATCTGATGCGTCTGTTCAACACCCAGCTGGTGGCCCAGGTCATGGCCAAGGGCATGGAGGAAGGCCAGCCGATCGAGCCAAGTCCGTGACCAAGGGCGTGCGCACCGCACAGAAGGCCGTCGAATCCCGCAACTACGAGATTCGTAAGAACGTGCTGAAGTACGACGACGTGATGAACAAGCAGCGTACCGTCATCTACTCCGAGCGTCAGGCCGTGCTCAAGGGCGAAGACATCCACAAGGACATCCTGCGTTTCATTTCCGACACCGTCGAGTCCTACATCAAGGGTGCCAACAAGGGATCCGAGAAACCGAAGGACTGGGATTGGGAGGGCCTGTTCAAGGCGCTCAACACCGTGATCCCCACCAAGGTCGACGAAGACGAGGTCAGGAAGATCGTCGGCGGCCTCAAGGGTGCGAAGGCCGTCGAGGCCGTGCGCGACCTGATCGTCGAGGACGCCAGGCAGCAGTACGGCGAAATGGAGGAGACCATCGGCGAGACCGGCTTGCGTGATCTCGAACGCCGCGTGGTGCTCGCCGTGCTCGACCGCAAGTGGCGCGAGCACCTTTACGAGATGGATTACCTCAAGGACGGCATCGGCCTGCGTGGCATGGGCCAGCGCGACCCGCTGGTCGAATACCAGCGCGAAGGCTACCAGATGTACAACTCCATGATCGAGGCCATTAAGGAGGAGACCGTCCAGCTGCTGTTCCACATCGACATCAAGCAGGTCGCCACCACCGACGAGGCCGTTGACGAGGTCGAGGAGACCGCCGAAAGCGCCGACACCATCGCCGTGGCCTCCGGCCCCGACGAGAACGGCGAATCCGTGGTCGAGGCCGCCGAGGGCGAAGTCGAGGAAGAGGACGAGGATACGGACGCCAAGCAGGCGATCGCCGAATCCGCAGCCGCCTCCGGGGCCGGCGAGTCCACGCTGCCTGTTGCCGGACCGGCTCCGATCAGCCACGCCGAAGGCAAGGTCCCGGTTTCCAAGCGTCCGAAGAGCGAAGAGCTCAAGACGCCGTGGGCCGACGGCCGCACCTTCCCTGGCACTGGCAAGAACGCCCCGTGCCCGTGCGGTTCCGGCCGCAAGTACAAGATGTGCCACGGCCAGAACGAGAAGTGACGCATCGCTAGTTAGTAACTAGCTCATGGCTCCCCACACGGGGAGCCATTTTCTATGCGGTTCATCAGCATGTATTCGTGCGGTGCCGTACGCGCGGGACGGCACGCGATTTTCGCGGATTTTGACGTCGTATCCCACACTGTTGCGGGATGGCACGAGTGTCAATCGATTGACTAGCGTGGCGTCCCGCAGTACGAATTACGGAATCGTTGAAATTCCGCCATTCTCGGTGTTATGGTGTCACGGTCCGCAAAGGGTGATGTGGGACGGCACGGCTCAAACGGCGAAAATGAGCTGCCGTCCCGCAGTTTTACGGGATAGCACAAAAAAGAGGCTTCTGCTGTTTTCGTGGGTTGTCGGGCGCGCCGCTCGTCCAACTGACGATGTGGAACCCGTCGGGCGCGCGTTCGGCGTTCGGGCACCACTCATGCACGCATGAGTCGATCCACCGGGCCCCGTCCCCGGCGACGACCCTGATGGAGGCGCGCTGTTCGGGCGTCAACGTTTGGAAGAACAGGCCGAACACGTCCCTGCCGTACCCGTCGTGCGCCCATATCGCCCGATGCCGTTCGTGGTCGACGACCACGGTGATGCACGTGTGGCCTTTGCGGTAGCCGGTCTCGTCCACGCCGATCGACGTGAGGCCGCCGAACGGAGACGGCATCGACGCTTTCAACCGTTCAGCGACCCTATGGGCGGCGTCTTCCGGCGGCGCGCCACGCGACGTGCGGAAAACCGCTTACGGTCTTCTGGTTCGCGACGCTCATCGGCCACGCGCGTTCCGATTCGAAATCGCGTGTGGACCGGCTGCCCGGCTCGGCCCACGGCACGGAAGCGACCACGACGCCGCACGCCGCCGCCCTGGTCATGCCCGCGGCACCTCCTTCCGCATCGGGAGCATCGGAGCATACCCGCACGTGGACGCACCCGGATCTCGAGCACGGGTTCGGAACGCGGCGGCGAATCCGTGATCCGCGCATCCTCTGCAACCGTGCCTTTGACGTTCGGCAATCCGGTGAATGGGCTTTTGCCCAGGCGTTCTTCGTGATTCATTTCTTTGGTCGGAAAACAGAATACGCGGGAACGCCCCTCACGCTTACGAAACCAACGGCTCGACGACGAACCGACATCCACGAAAACAGCAATAGCGCCATATTTTGCAATATGGAAGATTCAGGGCCTTGAAATGACGAACCATTACAATGAGCGGCGAACATACATCACACGGCGTAGGAAACGCCAAGGAGGGCATCATGGCCGAGATCACATGGAAGTCGATTCTCACCAAGCTGGTCGGGGGAGACCACCTTACTGCTGAGGAATCGGAGTGGTTCGTGGACGACCTGATGCAAGGTAACGCCAATCCGGCCGCCGTGGGTGCCGCGCTCGCTATGCAGCAGCAGCTGGGACTGACCGCCGACGAGGTGCGTGGTGCCGCCAAGGCCATGGTCTCCCACGCCGTGCCGCTGAACGTTTCCGGTGGGACCACCGACATCGTGGGCACCGGTGGTGACGCTTCGCCACCGTGAACCTGTCCACCATGGGCTCCGTGGCCGCCGCCGCAGCCGGCGTGAAGATCGTCAAGCACGGCAACCGCGCTGCATCTTCGAAGTGCGGTGCCGCCGATGTGCTCGAAGCCCTTGGCCTGCCGCTGGATCTGAAGCCGGAAGCCGTCGGCGAAGTGGGCGACGAGGTGGGCATCACCTTCGCGTTCGCCCGCACTTTCCACCCGGCCATGCGTTTCGTGGGGCCGATTCGCGCCGCGCTGGGCATCCCGTGCGTCTTCAACATCCTGGGGCCGCTGACCAACCCCGCCAACCTAGCACACGTGGCCATCGGCTGCGCCAACGCAAGGTGAGCCCGATTATGGCAGCCGTGTACGCCAGCCGTGGACAGTCTGGCTTGGTCTACACCTCCCACGAGGGCATGGACGAACTTGCCCCCACCGGCCCGGTTTCCGTCTGGGAGATTCGCGACGGCAAGGTTACCGAAACCGAGTTCGACCCGACCGTGGATCTGGGTCTCGCCAAGATTACCGTCGACCAGCTCAAGGGCGGCGTGCCGGACGTCAACGCCAACGCATTTAAGGACTTCCTGGCCGGCAAGGACATTACGTCCCGCACCACCGCGCTGCTCAACGCTGCCTCCGCCATCGTGGCTGACGGCAATCTGGTCGGCAACGGCACACTGGCCGAGCGCTTCGCCGAGGCCTACAAGCTGGCCGAGGATGCTGTCGACTCCGGCAAGGCTGAAGCCCTGTTCAACAAGTGGATCGAAACCGCCAAGTCCAAGGCGTGATATGGAATGGGTTTGCTCGAATATGTTTACCTTTCCTTCATTATCAACTATTTCGAGTTGCAGGAGTCCATCGACTTCAATTCGTGACCTATCTTGGCTCGGCCGCAATTACGGACGAGCCACGCCTGTGATACATTGGTTCGCTATCTCTCACACCTCGCCTACAAACAGCCCGCTGGGCTGTTCGCTTAACGGCTCAGCCTCAGAGAGGGGAGCCAAGGACCACACAGCCTACGCGAGCTACACCCTCGCGCCGTCGTCGTAATAGCCGCCCTGATCACCGGGGCGGTCTTTGCGGTTGAGAATTTTGGCCACCAATCCACCCAAGCCCAAAATGACGCCCAGCCCGAAGAGAATATTGAGCAGCGCGCCCAAGAGAGGAATCGCGTTCAAGCCGGGGACGAATATCATCACCGCTTCGCCTACGAGACCGATGATGAGCAACGCCGTCAGCAGTACCGTAGACGCTTTGACCGGACCAAGATCAGGGTTCGGGGGAGTGAAGCCGCCATCATCATAGGTGTCCATCACATTATCGGTATCCAGCCAGCTGGAGCCGGTGAAATCACGGGGACCTGACTGCTTGCCTTTTTTGCCGCCACGGCTCGGGCGAGCATCATCGGTGAACGAGCCGATATCCAAGTCATCTACGGAAAGCAGCGCCTCCTTCTCGCGTTTCTTGGCCTGCTTCTCGAACTTTTTGGCCTGCCTGGAGGAAGCCACGTCATGCAAGTCGGCTGATGCTCGGCTTCGAACGCGGCCCACGCCGCATCCAAATCGTTCGCGTCATGCGATTGCGGTGTATCGGCACCATTCGTGGCTTGTCCGGCGGCACCGGGAGTCGACGACTTGGATGAAGTACCGGAATCCTGTCCGTTGCCCGGCGTGGGGGTTGGCCGCTCTCCGTCGGCATTGCTATTCTGGTTCTCAGTCATAACTGTCACTCTAATCAGGCGACCGGCCAATGGCTAGTTCGTCTGCGGGAGGAATGCCAAGTGCTCTACTGGTTCTTCGTCAAAGGTCTCGGCCCTATTGCTCATCATCGTTTGAGCCCTGCTGTCAGCGGACTGAATAACGTGCCGCGAGAGGGCGGCGCGATTATCGCAGCCAACCATCTGGCGGTGATCGACGATGCTTTGATTCCGATTACCTGCCGCGCATGGTGCACTTCATGGGCAAAGCCGAATACTTCGAGGGCAAGGGATTGAAGGGCAAGTTCAAGAAGTGGTGGTTCACGTCCGTGGGCGTGTTCCCGGTTGATCGTTCCGGTGGCAGCAAGTCGCTTGGCGCACTCAAGCACGCACGCGAGATTATCGAGGATGGGCACCTGTTCGGTATCCACATTGAAGGCACGCGCAGCCCGGACGGTCGACTGTACAAGGGACACACCGGTGCCGCACGACTTGCGCTCGAGACCGGTTGCCCGATTGTTCCGACCGCCATCATCGGCTCGGACAAGCTGCAGCCGATTGGCACGTCGATTCCCAAGAAGGGCAAGACCAAGGTGTTGTATGGCAAGCCGATTGAAGTTGCCAAGAAGCCGGCCGATGAGATTACACATGATGATTTGCGTTCGCTGACCGATCGTGTTTCCGCCGCAATCCAGAAAATGAGCGGTCAGGAATTCGTGAACGAATACGCCCAGAAGGTCAAGGCCGAGCTCAAGGCCCAGCAGGCCGCTGAAGAAGCCGAAAAGTAATTAACAAATGAGGCTCCCTCGTCTGAAGACAGAGGGAGCCTCATTCAAATCTCACACGATGGTGAGGGTGATGACGGTGGGGTTGCCGTTGGCGTCGCGCAGGCGAATCTTGCCGCCGTTGGAGAGGTCCGTATCGCCGCTTTTCACGGTACGTACCGTGCCGAACAGGCCACCGAGCACCTTGTCGGTTTTCACCTCGAACCCGAGACCTTCAAGTGTCTTGGTTACGGCGCTTTCCTGTTTGCCGACAAGGCCGGACGGTATCGTCGCCATCTCCGGACCCTTGGAAATCACCACGTCCACGCTATCGCCCCACTTCAGCTGGCTCCGGCTTCCTGAGACGCGGAAATGACTTGGCCGGCCTCGACCTTGTCATCGTACTGTTCGGTGACATTGGCCGTGAGCTTCAACTCGCCGAGCGCGGCTTGCATCTCATCCTGGTCTTACCGACGATGTTAGGCATGGTCACCGGCATCGGTCCCTTGCTCAAAGTAACCGTCACCTCATCGTTGTGCTTGGCCGTGGTACCGGATCAGGGAGATCGTCAATGCCACACCCTGCGGCGTGTCCATCGAATACTCATCCTTCGACTCGTCGTGCTTGACATTATCGAAGCCGGCCTTCTTGAGCGCGTTCAACGGGTCCTTGCCATTGGCCGAATTCGCGTCGAGAATATCCTTCGGGATGGTGGTCATCCGCACGCCCTTGGACACCACCACCGTAAGCTCCTGATTGGCTCGCTTGCTTATGCGGCTGTTCACAACGGCCTTGGTCTTGTTCACGGAAGAAGAGATGATCTTGCCTTCCGCCACGTCGTCGCTGTATTCCTTGTGCGTCTTGTAGGGGATGCCGAGAGCCTTCAACGTGCTCTCATACGTGGCCCAATCCGCGCCGGCCAACGAGCATTCGGTGCTTGCATTCGCATCGCAGGTCACGTCATCCGGCTTGGGCACACTCCAATAGCTGCCCGGTCCGGCAAACCACCACCAGCCGGCGGTTCCGCCGATTGCAGCCAGTACCAGCACGATCACCAGTACGATGATGAGCGGTTTTTTGCTGCGCTGCTTCTTTGGCCCGGTGCCGTTGGAAGCGACGTCCGGCTCATCGGAAAAGGCAAGCGCTCGGGTGAAGGCATCGCCGGCCTGAGGCAGCACTTGTGTCTCGCTGCCGGACTGTGCCATGATTTGCGTCTTATGGGGAGCCGAAGCATCGGCTGGCGTCGACGAATCAAGTGCCGTGGTGGGGGCGACCGGAGGAGCCGGAGGATTGACGTCTGCGGCGCCACCGGTATCGACGGTATTGCTTGCGACATCATCGGCCAAAAACGCTGGTACGGACGGCTTGAACGTTGCTGCACCGGCAGGTACGCCGGTCAGCGGGGCCTGCTCGGCGATATTGCCTACCAGCGCTGCAGCGGTGGCATCGGTATGATCACCTCCGATGGGTTCGGCATGCAAACGGTATTGCCACGCCTCCAGCGGCAATTTGGCGGCCAACTGGCTCAATTCCTCAGCTGCTGCCGCGCCATCGGTGGGGCGGGCATCCACCTGACGCGCGGTCAGATGGGCGATGAACGCCGCCACGGACGGATCAATGCCCTGACAGACCGTGGCCACGGACGGCACGTCCTCATGAACATGCTTGAAAACAAGCGTCACCGGATTATCCGAATCGAACGGCACCTTGCCGGTCAGCATCTCCCATGCCATGATGCCCACCGAATACAGGTCGCCTTGCGCGGTGGCCTGATTGTTCTCGATCATTTCGGGAGCCAGATAAGCGGCGGTGCCCAATAGCATGCCGGTGGAGCTCAATGTGGCCTGGCTGGCGGCCTTGGCCAGACCGAAATCAGTGATCTGCACATGGCCGCGATCATTGATCAAAATGTTCTCGGGCTTGATGTCACGGTGAACCACGCCGGCGCGATGTGCGGAAGCCAGACCATCCAGCGTCTCCGCGACCACGCGCAGCGTCTCACGTACGGAGAATGTGCCTTGGGCGTTCATCTCATGCCGCAGATTGACGCCATGCACATATTCCATGACCAGAAAATCAAGTCCATTGAACTCGCCGGTGTCATACACCTGAACGATGTGCGGGTTGGCGATGGACGCGGCCGAATTGGCCTCGCGGCGGAACCGTTCGACGAACTGCTCCCGATGCGGGCCTTTGGCGAGTTGTGTGTGCATGACCTTAATCGCCACGGTGCGCCCCAGACGCTCATCGATGGCCTCATACACGGTGGCCATACCACCCTCGGCGATATTGCGCACGATGCGGTAGCGTCCCTCAATCATCTGTGCGGGCTCGTTCTCACTCATGTTGTATCGTACGGTTCCTTTAATCACGACTAAACATGTTCAGTGTACATGGCCCCGGTTACGCGGCCGGAGCATCAGCGCATAGCTTTCACGGGTTTTCACCGGTGTTCATGGTCTCATGGTCCGGCGGCTCGCATTGTGGACTATCGCAAGGATTCGGGGACGAATCGCGCACAAGCCTCGGTCAGACGGCGTTGCGCTTCGGAATTCAGCTCAAGACCGGCAATCGCCTTACGGGACTCACCCCATAGGGCAGCGATGCGCTCGCGGGATCGATCAAGAGCACCGGTCGACGTGAACAGTTCAATGGTGCGGGCCACCTGGTTGTCATTGCGACAATCTTCTTCGAAGATGGCAATCAGATCGGCCTTATCCGCCGTATCTGCCGCAGACAGAGCATCAGCCAACAGCACTGTGCGTTTGCCTTCTCGAATGTCTCCGCCAACTGGTTTTCCGGTATTGCGGCTTGATCCGACGACATCCAACAGGTCATCCGCCAGTTGGAACGCCAGTCCGAGCGGCCGGCCGACGGCCAACGCGCAATGCCTGGCCTGATCCGGGCTCTCTCCTGCGGCCAGCAGTGCAAGCAGCAGTGGAGCGATGGTGGTGTAACTGGCTGTCTTCCAGCGGAATACGTTCAATGAGGCGTTCGCCAGAGCTTCGGGATTGGACAGTGGGGTCATCTCGACGGCCAAGTCCAGTACCTGGCCGATTTCCACCTCGCGTTGCATGGTAAGAAACGCCTCGTTCAGGGCATCGGTGTTGGGAAGACGGCTGGCGGACCGGCGTGTGATTTCAATGCAGGCGGTGGCCAGAATGTCGCCGAGCATCAGGCCCAAGCCACGGCCTATGGCACCGCTGTGTACGGCCTGTTCCAAGGCACGATGTGCGGAAGGCCTGCCCCGGCGCAGATCGGATTCGTCGATGATGTCGTCATGCACCAGTGCGGCCGTCTGAAACACTTCAATGGCGCAGGCCAGGTCGATCATGGCGTCACGCCGATCAGGCGTCACGTCGCCGGCAAGAATATCGAAGGCGTCCAACGCGAGCAGCGCACGCAGTCGTTTGCCTCCTTGGCTGGAGGAGGCGGCTTGGTCCACAACCTGTTCCATCACCGGTTTCAGGCGTCGGCAACCTCGTCGGTGGCGGGGGCGGCAGTCAGTTCCCGCACCAACTGAATGATGCGTGGCTCGATGATTTCGCGGTTGTTAGCAGTTGTGCACATGCCTAATAACTTATCCACAGGGTTTGAAGAACACAAGAACGTTGGGAATCAAGGGTTTTGAAGCTAGAACCACAATGGTCGTTTTTTCCTGCGTCATACGGCGTTTTCAGCATAGTGGGCACACACCCCCTCGGCGCATGAGCTATCCGGCTCGGCGCGCACCACAACACCAATAGATTGCACACCATTAGTCAAGGAGGACATGATGAACAACAACACGCCGCACAAGCCGCGTAAGAGCCGACACGCCAAACGGCACGCCGCCGAGCAGACGGAGCCCTTTGGCTTTGACGAGTTGGAGACGAGATCACAGGAATTTCGCAATGATCGACGACTTCGAGGCGCGCAACAGGCTAATGCCGACTGGGTGGCCGAACCATTGGACGAATGGCTGTCTTGTCTTGATGCCGGGAACACCGACCTAGGCCGAGAGACGATGGCCGCGTTTGCGGTGGGCATGCGTGAGACCTTATCGATTCGTGATGCGCTGATTCTCTCGTTGGTTATTGATGAAAGCCGTTGCCCCAAGTCATGGCTTATGGAATTCGCGGCGCGACCGCATCTGGCGCGTACGAGAACACGAATGGGCGAGCTGCTGACTTGCGCATTCGAGGATGAAGGCATGATGCCGGATAAGGAGCGTTGCCATGCCGGCATCGGTATGTTGCTCGATATCGCCGAAGCCTCACCGGTGCCGTACTGCATACAGCCATTGGCCGTAATCGCCTACACCTTATGGTGGCTGGGCGATCCGCGAGCAATGGTGTTCGCCTTGCGATGCCTGCTGCTCGATGAGGATTGTTCGCTGGCGGCGATGATATTCTCAGCCGCCGATCGAGGCGTGGCACCGGCATGGTGCTCGGCTGAGTGAACAGAAACGGCGGATTTCCGAGGTTTTACGCGCGATGCGCGGAAGGAAAGCGTGTGGTGATCGGCAACACGTCGGGCAACGATGTGGGAATAATCGTCCGTGGAGGGTGGTTTACTCACATAGTTGACGATTTGCCCTTGCCAGAAGTGGGCCCATGTGGTATATGCACTTCACGGCGAGAGATCAGGAGGAGCAGTTTTGGCCACGAAGGAAACGACGGCAACCAAGCAGACAGCCGAGTCCAGCGAGGAGACCGAGACCAAGAAGAAGGCCAGCTCTACGACCACCGCACGCAAGACTTCCGCCAAGAAGTCCAAGTCCGCAGAGCCCTCGAAAAAGACCACGCGCAAGTCCGCTGCGAAGAAAACCGCGAAGAAGGCCAAGGACGATGAGCTCGTCAAAGACGAGGACACTCAGGTCGATGACGAGCTTGATGACGATGCCGAGGTCAACGACGACGATTTGGACGTTGACGACCTCGACGAGGATCTTGACGACGTTGACGAAGACGATGCCGACGACGAAGACCTCGATGAGGACGATGCCGACGACGATGATGTGGAAGACGACGAGGACGAGGAAGAAGCCAAGTCCAAGGCACCCGAGCAGCCCAAGGAAAGGTGCCTACGTGGTCTCCGACACGGATGATGAGGAAGAAAACATCATCCCCTCGGGCAATCCGAAGCGTCGTGTGATTGCGGCCGGCGCAACCGCCGACCCGGTCAAGGACTACCTGAAGCAGATCGGCCGTGTGAGCCTGCTGAATGCCGAGCAGGAAGTCGACCTGTCCGAGCGCATCGAGGCCGGCCTGTACGCCCAGCACCTGCTCGACACCGAAAGCGAAGGCATGGAGTTCAAGCGCAAGCGTGAACTCAAGTGGGCCGCCGCCGACGGCAAGAAGGCTAAGGACCATCTGCTGGAAGCCAACCTACGACTTGTGGTCTCGCTCGCCAAGCGCTACACGGGTCGCGGCATGCTCTTCCTTGATTTGATCCAGGAAGGCAACCTTGGTCTGATTCGTGCCGTCGAGAAGTTCGACTGGAAGAAGGGCTTCAAGTTCTCCACCTACGCCACGTGGTGGATTCGTCAGGCCATCACCCGTGCCATGGCCGATCAGGCCCGCACCATTCGCGTGCCTGTGCACATGGTCGAAGTGATTAACAAGCTGTCCCGTGTACAGCGCCAGATGCTGCAGGATCTGGGGCGTGAACCTACGCCGGACGAGCTGGCCCGCGAGCTGGATATGCCGGTTGAGAAGGTGCAGGAAGTGCAGAAGTACGGCCGCGAGCCGATTTCCCTGCACACCCCGCTTGGCGAGGATGGCGATTCCGAGTTCGGTGACCTCATTGAGGATACCGACGCCATCGCTCCGTCCGACGCGTGGCCTTCTCCCTGTTGCAGGAACAGTTCAAGCAGGTGCTGGAAACCCTGTCTCCGCGTGAGGCCGGCGTCATCAAGATGCGCTATGGCCTGGAAGACGGCCAGCCGAAGACGCTGGACGACATCGGCCGTGTGTATGGCGTGACCCGTGAACGCATCCGTCAGATCGAGTCCAAGACCATGTCCAAGCTGCGCCACCCGTCCCGTTCGCAGACCCTGCGCGACTTCCTGGATCAATGATCATCTGGCTCCCCTCTGTGAGGGGAGCCAAGCATTTGAAGAGAAAAATAGGACTGTATGCCCAAAGAAGAATACGGCGCCAAGGACCTAGCTGTTCTTGAGGGCTTGGATGCGGTACGCAAGCGTCCGGGCATGTACATCGGCACCACCGACTCGCAGGGTCTTATGCACTGCCTGTGGGAAATCATCGACAACTCCGTGGACGAGGCCTTGGCCGGCTTCTGCAACGACATTGTGGTCACCCTGCACACCGATGGTTCCGTGGAAGTCGCGGACAATGGCCGAGGCATCCCGGTGGACAAGGAACCGAAAACCGGCCTGTCCGGCGTGGAGGTCGTGCTGACCAAACTGCATGCCGGTGCCAAGTTCGGCAACTCGTCTTATAACGCCGTCGGTGGCCTGCACGGCGTGGGCTCCTCCGTGGTCAATGCCCTGAGCTCCCGACTGGACGTCGAAGTGGATCGTGACGGCAAGACGCACCACATGACCTTCCACCAAGGTCACCCTGGCGTATACACGGATGCCGACCCGGCCAATCCGTCTCCCGATTCCCCGTTCAAGCGCACTCGCAAGAACCGACCCACCGAGCTGGAAATCATCGGCAAGGTATCTCCCAAAACCACTGGTACCCGTATTCGTTACTGGTATGATCCGGAGATCTTCAACAAAACCGCCGAGTTCTCATACGAACAGCTCATCGACCGCGTGCGTCAGACCAGCTTCCTGGTGCCCGGCCTCAAAATCACCATCATCGACGAAAACGTACCGGAAACGGCGGCGACTGACACCGTCGAGGCCACTGATGACGCAACAGTCGAACCTGCGCAAGACCAGGCACCGGCCTTGGATGTCTCGTCCGACGATGCCGAGAGCCCGGCCGAGGAGGACTTCTCACTGACGGCCGGCGACCAGGTCGTTGATGGCGCGTTCGGCGAACAGCCCGCGCACCCGCGCGTCGTGGAATTCCTGCACACAGGCGGCGTCAAGGACTTCGTCGACTTCCTGTCCAAAGGCGAGCCGATCTCCGACATCTGGCGCATCCAAGGCGAGGGCACCTATAAGGAGGAGACCCAGGCCGTGGGCAAGGGCGGTGAACTGCACGCCCAGGAAATCGAACGCACCTGCGGCGTGGATATCGCCCTGCGATGGGTCAACGGCTATGACACCACAATCATGAGCTTCGTGAACATCGTGGAGACGCCCGGCGGCGGTACTCACGTGGACGGTTTCATGAACGCCATCACCAAGCAGATTCGCAAGGCGGTGGAAGACAACGCCCGCAAGCTCAAGGTGAACATGAAGACTCCGCCATGAAGGTGGAGCGCGACGATATCCAAGCCGGACTCGTGGCCGTGGTCACCGCACGCGTGGCCGAACCTCAGTTCCAAGGCCAGACCAAGGACGTGCTTGGCACCGCGCAGGTCAAGCCGATCGTCACCCGGCTCACCGACAAGCAATTCGGCGAGATGATCACCGGCTCCAAGCGCGGGTACAAGGAACAATCCGGCCGCGTGCTGGAGAAGATCGTCGGCGAAATGCACGCACGCATCCAGTCGCGCAAGGCCAAGGAGGTCACGCGCCGCAAGAACGCGCTCGAATCCGCCTCGATGCCGGCCAAACTCTCCGACTGCCAGCCGGGCAATGACGACGTGGCCGAACTGTTCATCGTCGAGGGTGATTCCGCACTCGGTACCGCCAAGGCCGCCCGCAACGCCGGTTTCCAGGCACTGCTGCCGATTCGAGGCAAGATTCTGAACGTGCAGAAGGCGTCGATCACGCAGATGCTCTCCAACAAGGAGTGCGCGGCCATCATCCAAGTGGTGGGTGCCGGCTCCGGCCAGAGCTTCGACATCGAACAGTCGCGCTATCACAAGATCATCATGATGACCGATGCTGATGTGGACGGTGCTCATATCCGTATCCTGCTGCTGACGCTGTTCTACCGGTACATGCGGCCGCTTATCGAACACGGCTACGTGTATGCCGCCGTGCCGCCGCTGCACCGCATCGCGTTGACAGGCTCGCACAAGGGCGAATATATCTACACGTATTCCGATGACGAGCTGGCCGGCAAACTGGCCGACCTCGACAAGAAGCGCATCGGATACAACGACGACATCCAGCGATACAAGGGTCTGGGCGAGATGGACGCCGACCAGTTGGCGGACACCACCATGGACCCGCGCACGCGTATGCTGCGCCGCATCCGCATGGAGGACGCCGCCCAGGCATCCGAGATCTTCAGCCTGCTGATGGGCGACGACGTGCCGCCGCGCAAGCAGTTCATCGTCGACAACGCCGACGATTTCGACCGCTCCAAGATCGATACCTGACCGTCCTATCTCAAGCTCCCTCTGATGAGGGGGTGTCAGCGAAGCTGACTGGGGGAGAGGCCTCGGGTGGTAGCGGGCTACTCGTATTTCTCTCCCCTCAGTCCGTCTTTGGCGGACAGCTATTTCGTCAGAGGGTGCTGCGGTATATCATCAGGATTTCATCGAGTGCACCGCCGCCGATTATCTCAAGGACAACTACGACATCATCGGCTTTGACCCGCGCGGCGTAGCCGATTCCACGCCGGTGTACTGCGGGCAAGACTCCAAACTGTGATGTTTGCGTGTTGCTGAAGCGCTATTCGATAGACTGATGACATCGTTATCACAACCGGTGCCGTACTGTGAATGGGAGATGGGACATGGCCAGTCTGTTGCTTGCCGTCATCTATGTGGCGTTTATCAGTCTGGGATTGCCGGATTCGCTACTCGGATCCGCATGGCCCACCATGAGCCAGGATCTGAACGTGCCGGTGGCGTGGGCCGGCGGCATCTCCGCGGTGATTTCCATGTTCACGATCGTCTCGGCGCTGCTTTCGGACCGAATGACATTGAAATTCGGGGCAGGCAAGGTCACCGCCGTTTCGGTGGCGTTGACTGCGGCGGCCTTGGCCGGTTTCTCCGTTACCTCGAATTACTGGGTGCTGTTGGCCATCGCCATACCATACGGCCTTGGCGCGGGCGGAGTGGATGCGGCGCTCAATAACTACGTAGCCATTCACTACGAAAGCGGCATATGAGCTGGCTGCACTGCATGTGGGGCGTCGGCGCATCGGTCGGCCCTACATCATGGGCTATGCGCTCTCTCAAGGCCAAGGTTGGCCGTGGGGCTATCGGTACATCGCGATCCTGCAGGTGATGCTGACCGTCATCCTGGTGCTGAGCCTGCCGCTGTGGAAGAAACGTGGCGCAATTGCGGTCGGCGAATCGACCGATGACACCGCATCATCTGACGGCAATGCCGAGAGATTTGGCACTGCTGAAGGGGTGTCTGTTGCCGAACGCAAACCGCTCGGCGTGGCCGGCGTGCTCGCCATTCGCGGTGCCAAGGAAATCCTCGTGATGTTCTTCTGCTACTGCGCCGTCGAATCTACGGCGGGCCTGTGGGCCTCCAGCTATATGGTGATGCACAGCGGCATCGACAAGATCACCGCCGCCAGCTGGGCCAGCCTATTCTACGTAGGCATCACCGTGGGCCGTGCGCTTTCCGGCTTCCTGACCATGCGATTCAAGGACCCGGTCATGATTCGCCTCGGCCAAGTGCTGGTGTTCGCCGGCATCCTCACCATGTTCGTGCCATTGCCTCACCACCTTGGCGTGGTCGTTGGGCTGGTGGTCATCGGCTTCGGGTGCGCGCCGATTTATCCGTGCGTCATCCACTCGACGCCGGCCTACTTCGGCGAAGACAAATCGCAGGCCATCGTCGGCGTGCAGATGGCCTGCGCCTATGTGGGCTCACTGCTCATGCCGCCACTGTTCGGCATCATCGCGCAATATGCGACAATCAGTCTCTACCCGTGGTATTTGCTGGTGCTCTTGGTGCTGATGGTGGCCATGCACGAGCGTCTTCGCAAGTTGCGCGGCTGATCATATGCGCATTTGGGCCCGACGCCTACTATGCTTGGAGCCCATGGTGATAAGTGAAGAAGAACATGAACAGATGCCCGAGCGTACGGGAACGATTGGAAGCGCTGAAGGATGCGCCGGGCTCGGTAATCGTGGTCGGCTCGATGAACGCCGATTACACCGTAACCACTAAACGACTACCCAAGCCAGGTGAAACCGTCAATGGTGGTGCCATGAAAGTGCTGCCGGGCGGCAAGGGCGCGAATCAGGCGTCTGCCGCCGCTCGTCTCGGTGTCAATGTCCAGTTGCTGGGCGCGGTGGGCGAGGACTCCAACGCGGACTTCCTATTAAGCAAGCTGGATGAGGCCGGCGTCGACACCGCCGATATCCTGCATGTCGAAGGCCCCAGCGGCACCACGGTAATCACCGTGAGCGCTGAGGGCGAGAACACCATCGTCTATTCGCCGGGTTCCAATGCCAAGGCAAGTGCCGGCTATGTGCAATCACATCGCACGACCATCGCCGAATGCGCGGTATTGGGACTGTGTTTGGAGAGCCCGATTGCCACCGTTATCGCCGCCGCGCAGACCGCGCATGACGCTGGCGTGACCGTGCTGCTCAACGACTCGCCATTTATGGACGAGCTGCCTCACGAACTGGTGGAAGCCACGGATATTCTGCTGGTCAACCAGCATGAAGTGGCTCAACTGCTGGGCCTGCCGGATGATGACGTGGAATCACTCGACTGGTATGAGGTCGCCGAACGATTCACCGATTACGGATTCGACCGGGCGATAGTGACGCTTGGTGCGTCGGGATCGGTGGTGATCGAGAACGGACGTTGGCATCGCGTATCCGCCGCGCAAGTCAATGCAGTGGACACCACCGGTTGCGGCGACTCGTTCATGGGGACCGTGCTGGCTGGCTTGGCCGCCGGTCATACGCTGCTGCAATCCGCGCAAATCGGCTCCTACGTCTCCGCCTATGCGGCCACCAAGCTTGTGCCCAAAGTGCCTACGGTACCGCCGAAGAAGTCATCGCCTACTTCAGCTGACCTATAATCGTACATATGTACGAAAGCCTGAGCCTGTTTTCCGAACCCACCAAGATGTGGTTCGAGCATGCCTTCGGTCAGCCGACCGAGGCACAGGCTCAGGCATGGCCGGCAATCCATTCCGGTCGCAATGTCTTGGTCATCGCCCCTACCGGTTCCGGTAAAACATTGGCCGCGTTTCTCTCAGCCATCGACCGATTGATGACCGTGCCACGCACGCGGCGTGCCGGTGTGCGTGTGCTGTATATCTCGCCGTTAAAGGCGCTCGCGGCCGATGTGGCCAAGAACCTAGAACAGCCTTTGGAGGGCATTGCTGCACAATGCGAGGCGCAAGGGCTGCCCGTGCCGAAGATCGCGGTCGCCACTCGTTCAGGCGACACCACCGCACAGGAGCGGCGACGCATAGCCTCCCATCCACCGGATATCCTCGTTACCACGCCAGAATCGTTGTATTTGTTGCTCACTTCGAAGGCAGGGCGGATTCTCGGCACTGTCGATACGGTGATCGTCGATGAGATTCATGCAGTGGCGGGCACCAAGCGCGGCGCACATTTGGCGGTAAGTCTGGAACGGCTGGAGAACCTTGTCACAGAATCGCGCAAGCGAGATGCAATCGATGCAGATGCTGATGAGGGCGGTGATGCCGCCGTCGATGCTGGCCGTGGCGATCGTCATATGCAGCGCATTGGTCTATCCGCTACGGTGAATCCGCCTGAAAAGGCGGCGCGATTCCTGGGCGGCGGGCAACCGGTTACCATCGTGAATCCCGGTGGGCGGCCTGCAATGGATTTGCGCATGATTGAGCCGTTGGAAAACATGCGTGATTTGCAGTCCGTGAATGCCAAGCAGCGTGTCGGTGGCGTGGATGCTGAACGGTCCGCTCCGCATATCAGTGGTGTCACGCCGGCCATGCAGCGACTTGCTGAACGCAGGGGCATTGTGCCGGTGGATGATAGAGATGTTTCTTCCACTTCTGGGGACGATTCTGATGCGAGTGATGCGTTCGATTCCTCCGCGTTGGTTGGAGCGGCGGGCGACCGTACCTCCGGTTCCATTTGGCCCGTGGTGGAACGCAGTATTTTGGATGAGATTCTCGCGCACCGCACTACATTGGTGTTCGTTAATTCGCGTGGTGTGGCTGAGAAACTCACTGCGCGCTTGAACGATCTGTATGCGCAGACCCGGCATGGCACCAATCCCGACACTGTGCGGGATCTGGCTCTCCGGAAGGCCGCGAAGGGTTCTCCACGCATTACGATGCTGTGGTCGGCTCCACCACCATGCTTGTCGGCTCACATGAGGCGATGATGTCATCGCCATGGCTCATCATGGGTCGGTTTCCAAAGACCGTCGCAAAATGATTGAGGAACGGCTTAAACGTGGTGAATTGCGTTGCGTGGTGGCCACCTCCAGTTTGGAGCTCGGCATTGATATGGGCTCGGTCGACTTGGTGATTCAAGTCGATACGCCGTTGTCGGTCTCCTCCGGATTGCAGCGTGTAGGCCGTGCCGATCATCAGGTCGGTGGCGTCTCTCACGCATTGTTCTACCCGCTCACCCGTCAGCAGATTGTCACTGGGGCCGCAAGTCTGGAAGCCATGATTGCCGGCGATATAGAACCATTGGCCGTGCCGCGCAATCCGCTCGATATTCTTGCCCAGCAGACCGTGGCCGCTGCCGCGATGCACGATTTGAACGCTGATGACTGGTATGCCACAGTGCGTCGTGCTGCGCCGTTTGCCGAACTGCCACGTGACATGTTCGATGCGGTAATCGGCATGATGTCCGGCGAATACAACAGCGAGGAATTCTCGGCCTTCCGGCCGCGACTGGTATGGAATCGGGATAATGGCCTGATTTCCGCCCGTCCCGGTTCGCAGAAAGTGGCCGTTACCTCTGGCGGTACGATTCCCGATCGAGGGCTGTACACCGTGGTCCTGCCTGAGGCGGACGCCGGCAAAGGCCAGCGTCGCGTCGGCGAGTTGGATGAGGAGATGGTCTACGAATCGCGCGTGGGCGATGTCATTACGCTCGGCACCTCCACATGGCAGATTCAGGAAATCACCCGTGATCGTGTGGTCGTGACTCCGGCTCCGGGCCGCACCGCCCGCCTGCCGTTCTGGCACGGTGAAGGCGCTGGCCGTGACTACGGTTTCAGCCGTACCATAGCCCGCTTCACCCGAGAAATCGCCGCCGGATTAGACGTGAAGCGGACTGAGGGGAGGTCTGCCGCAGAAGGTCCAGCTGTCCCAACCTTCATCCCAACAATCCTCACCCGTCTCCACCACGATGGCCTAGATGCCAACGCCATCACCAACTTGGCCCGCCTACTCTCCGAGCAACAAGCCGCCACTGGTGCAGTCCCCAGCGACCAAACCCTTATCGTGGAGCGCACACGCGATGAAGACGGCGGATGGCGCATCGTGCTGTTAAGCCCCTTCGGCCGCCGCGTTCACGAACCGTGGTCCATGGCCATCAGCCGCAGACTGCGCCAACGCTACGGTTTCGACGGGCAGGTATATGCCGCCGATGACGGTATCGTCATTCAGCTACCGGACGGTGACGGACATATTCCTGCTCAAGACCTGTTCCTTTTCGACCCAGAAGACCTCAAAGCAGATGTAGAGCGTCAAGTGGGCGAGTCCGTGCTATTTGCCGCACGATTCCGCGAATGCGCCGCCCGATCACTGTTCATGCCGCGATCCGACCCGGGCCGTCGCGTGCCCCTATGGCAGCAGCGACTGCGCGCCGCACAGCTCCTGCAATCCGCACGTATGGCCAAGAACTTTCCGCTGCTGCTGGAAACCGCGCGCGAATGTTTGCAAGACGTATACGACATGCCCGCCCTGAACGAGGTGATGACCGGATTGCAAGCCGGCACCATTACCGTGAAGGACGTGGAAACCGAGTCGCCATCGCCTTTCGCCGAGAACATTCTCTTTGGCTTCGTCGGCGTGGTGATGTACCAGTATGACCAACCTCAGGCCGAGCGTAGCGCGCAACTGCTGTCTCTCGATCCGCACGTGCTCGAACGCTTGCTCGGCACCACCGATATGGCACAAGTGCTCAACCCGGACGTGATTCGCGAAGTCGAACAGGAACTGGGGGAGCACACTTTCTGGAATGAGCTTGCCGACGATGATGTGACTGGTCGCGTGACCCGTTACGCCAAAACCCATGGTCCTTTCACCGCCGATCAGCTCATAGCCGATCTACACCTCGATGCTACGGATGCCGTGCACACTCTGGATGTGCTGGCTGCCAAAGGCGAGTTGCTGCAAGGCCACTTTGTAGATGATGACGAGCAAGGCCAACAGTGGCTCCATAAGGACGTATTCCGCCGTATTCGGTCTCGCTCATTGGCCAAGGCGCGTAAAGCAGTCAAGCCAGTAGAATCAGAGGCGTTCCAGATGTTTCTTATCGACCGACAAGGTATCGGGCCGGTCGGCGGCGAACGATATGAAGGTGCTGACGGGCTCATGCGCGTTATCGAGCAGCTGGAGGCATATCACTGCCCACTGCACTCTGGGAGTCGGCAGTATTCCCCGCACGAGTACGAGACTACCAACCTGCATTGCTGGATGAGTTGCTGACCAGCGGCGATGTGGTCTGGGTCGGCTCAAAAACCGGGGGAACCAGTGCGATGGACCCCGGTGAGGTTGCTTTCTATCCGGCGGATTCAATATTGTTCAGCGGTGTGGAACATGGTACGACATCGAACGCCTCAGACGCCACCATGCCGGAAGCGATTCTGACCGCACTGGACTCAGGGGGAGCGTTCCATGCCCGTCAACTGATGGATGCCGCCAAACGTGCGTGGAATGAGACCGCGGAGCCGGACATCAATCCAAACACCGGCGAAATCATTCCGCAAGAGTGGAGCGAACAGCAGTTCAAGGATGCCTTGTGGAGCTTGGTCTGGCAAGGTAAGGTCACCAATTCCAGCTTCGCGCCGGTGCGTGCATTAACCGCAGGCGCAGCAAGCCCGCGTAAATCCACTACATCACGTCGTCGTGGGCGTGTCGCTCCGATTCGCCGAGCCACTACGGATATGACGTTAGGAGGTTTGTGGTCCGCCGTAATCGGGCAAGCTGAAGCCGAAGACACCGACCAGACCGAACGGGCACTCGCACTGGTCGAGACGTTGCTGGACAGGTATGGCGTCATCGCGCAGCCGGTGATTGACAAGGAAAATATCCCGGGTGGCTACTCAGCGTTGTATCCGGTATTGAATCGCATGGAGGAGCATGGTCGACTGGTACGAGGCATGTTCGTCCGTGGTTTCGGCGCGGCCCAATTTGCCGAGCGCGACACCGTGGATGCGTTGCGTCATCCGTCAGAGCATCGCGGCCAGTCCGTGGTGGCATTGAGTGTGCTCGACCCCGCAAATCTCAGTGGCTCCGCCATCGCGTGGCCGGACGCGCCTGCCGGTGCGGGTAAACCGGCACGCCGTATCGGAGCCACGGTCGTGCTCAATGCGCAAGGCGCGCTACTATACGCGGCCGCCAAAGCCAAGCACCTGACAGCGTTCGATCAATCGGTCGGCCATGAAGCCGCTGTCAATGATTCCGACGAACAAATGCGCAAGGCCGCCACAGAACTGGCCTACGCCTCAAACGCAATGGCACCGGCTCCGTGACATTCAGCGACATCAATGGCGAACCCCTCAACGCCCGTCACCCCTTCGCCCGCATCCTCCACCAGTCCGGCTTCACCCCCGTTCCCCAAGGCATGCGGCTGTACTGATTGAGCCCAGCTATCGAATGCGGTAGTTGGAGCCTCGTTGGGTCATGATGAGGCCGGCGCGGGTGAGCTTCTTATCCAGCGTGTAGAGGGCGTTCTTGAGTAAGCCTGTTGCTCGAAGAATGGGCCGCCGATAAGTTTGACCAACTCGCTGGTGTTGACGAACTGGCCATCAGCCTTGACCAGCGCTTCAAGCAAACTGTATTCCAGACGGGACAGTGAGATTGCGCTGTGAGTGGATGCGTAGTAGGCCTTGTGATTCGTGGTGTCCAACGTGAGATTGCCACGAATGATCATGGCGGGGGAGTCGGTGGCAAGCGAGCCGACGTATGAGAGCAGTTCGCCATCGGAGAATGGTTTGCTCAGCACGACATCCGGGTGTCGTGCGTTAGCTTGTGCGCTAGCGGCGGCATTGTCCGAGCGTTGTTCGGCTTCGGCATCTGAGTTGTTTGCGCGTGAATCCGCGCTGAAGGAGTTGTAGGGCGTCTCTTCGATAGGGGCGTACTCGTCAGGCAGCGCTCGCCAGCGGCTGCCTTCACCAATGGTTTTGCTGAGTGGCGTCGAAGTCAGCAGCAGAATCTTGACGGAGGCACGGGCATTGCGTAGGGATTCGATGAGCTGCTCGGTGGAAATGCCGAGCAGGGATTCATCAAGAATCACTGCGTCAAATGACTCCTTGGCGACAGCGGCGAGCGCGATACTACCGGTGCTTGCCAAAGACACCTCATGACGACCGGCAAGCAGGGCACCACGAATGGCGTGGGCCAACGGTTCATTGGATACGGCAACCAGTAGTCTCATCGCCGCCTCCTTAATGCTTAGTGTAGGCCGGGTTTAGGGTCTCTTCTCTATTGTTTGGCTCACTATCGTTCGCTCCTCGCCTACAAACACCCCACTGGGGTGTTTGCTTTACGGCTCGGCCCATCAGAGGGAGCTTAATTGAGGTTACGCAATGAAGGCGATGGGGGAGGCGAGGTCTACTCCGGAACCGTCTCGGCGCATATCGGGCTTGGGAAGCTCGACCGGAGAGCCTGCGGATGTAGAGGCGTGCAACGGGTAGAGGCCCACCCAGCAAGAATCAGCGTGTTCTGGCCCTTCAGGAATCGCTGGGAACGCACGCCGCCGGTAGCGCGACCCTTGGTGGGGTACATTTCCAGCGGAGTGACCTTCGCCGCGCCGTTTTCGGTGCCGGGCAGTGCATCGGAATCGCCGGCCACGGTGAGCACCACTGCACCGGATCCGGAAGTCAAGCCGTTCTCGCCCTCTTCATAGGTCCATGCCACCTTGCCGGCGGGAACCACGTTGAAGGCCGCCACACGGCGCCCTCGGCCAGCTTGATGCCGGCCATACCGCCCGCAGTACGACCCTGCGGGCGCACGTTCTTCGCCTTAAAGGTCAGTAGCGAGGAATCGGAGGAGATGAACACCAGACGGTCGTCATCCTCGGCCACGGCGGCGAATACCACTTCGTCGCCATCTTTCAGATCAATGACGGGCCAAGAATCCATGGTGTGGGTGCCTCACGATTCCAACGCTTGATGACACCGTTACGGGTACCGATAGCCAGCGACGGCAACGGCTTGGCCTCGGCGGCCCCGCCATCCTCGCTCTCGTCCTTGGCACTGGTCTTGCCGGACGTCGGCTGCTCCATGGCAATCGCCGTAATCACACGCTCACCGCGAATCGGATCGGTGGATTCGGTCATGCCGATCAGTTCGTCGGCCTGAACTCCTCCCTTCAGCGACAATGTGGCGGCAGCGGGCAAGGCAGGCAAATCAACCACATGCGCGAGCACCAGGCGGCCGGCCGACGTGACCAGCCATACGTAGCGCGCGTGGAAGTCTCGAAGATTGTGGTGATCTGATCGTCTCTCAAACGCTCATCGGAAGTGGATCGTGCATTGAACACGTCCATCGCGCTTGGCGTGGTACGGGCAATCAAACCGGTAGCGCTCATCATCACCACGCACGGCTCGTCCTCGATCTTCAAGGCTCCGGTCAGCGCGGACTGTTCGCCGGTCTTCTTGGCCGCGGCTGCGGCTGCGGCTACATCGGCTTCGGCGGAGGAGATCGTAGTGGCGGCCTTCACCGCTTCGAGCGCGGACTTGGACACGCCCGAAGCTCCGGCACCCTGCGCCACGACCGGCGTCAACGTGCCATCCGGGTCGGCATCAAGCAGCACGGTACGGCGCGGCGAGCCCCACTTGGCGACCGCTTCGTCCATCTCGTCGGTGACCACCTGGTCGAGCGCCTCGGCGGAGGCCAGGATCCGGGTCAGCTCCTCGATACGATTCTTCAGATCATCGCGTTCGGCCTCAAGCTCGATACGGTTCATCTTGGTCAGTCGGCGCAGACGCAGGTCGAGGATGTACTGAGCCTGGACCTCGTCCAAATCGAAAACGACCATCAAACGGCTCTTCGCGGCATCCGCATCATCCGAGGTGCGGATTACCTGAATCACCTCGTCGATGTCCAGCATGGCCAGCAGCAGGCCCTCGACCAGGTGCAGGCGCTCCAGCGCCTTCTTCTTGCGATATTCACTGCGGCGGCGAATCACCACACGGCGGTGGTCCACCCACACCTGAAGCATCTCCTTCAGACCCATCGTGTGCGGGCGGCCCTCCACCAACGCCACGTTGTTCATGGCGAAGTTGTCTTGCAACGGTGTGTGCTTGAACAACTGCACCAGAACCGCATGCGGGTCGAAACCAGTCTTGATCTCGATGACGATACGCGTGCCGTTATGACGATCGGTCAGATCGAACGCGCCGGAAATCCCCTCCAGCTTGCGGTTCTTCACACCGTCGGAAATACGTTCGATTACCTTCTCCGGGCCCACCATGTACGGCAGCTCGGTGACCACGATGGCCTGCTTGCGGGCCGTGACATGCTCGATATGCGTGGCGGCGCGCGTGGTGAGCGTACCACGGCCAGTGGCATAGGCCTCACGGATGCCGTCGCGGCCGATGATTGTGCCGCCGGTGGGCCAGTCGGGGCCGGGCACGTAGCGCATCAGCTGTTCCAGGGTGGCGTCCGAATGCGCCATGAGGAACTTGGCGGCGTTTACCACCTCGCCAGATTGTGGGTGGCCAGGTTCGTGGCCATGCCCACGGCGATGCCCGAGCCGCCGTTGACCAGCAGATTCGGGATGGCGGCCGGCAGCACGGTCGGTTCCTTGAGCTTGTTGTCATAGTTCGGCGTGAAGTCGACGGTGTCCTCATCGATATCCGCGTTCATGCCGAGAGCGGCTGGGCCAAGCCTGGCCTCGGTGTAACGGGAGGCCGCAGGGCCGTCATCCAGCGAGCCGAAGTTGCCGTGGCCGTCTACCAGCGGCAGACGCATCGCGAACGGCTGTGCCAAACGCACCATGGCCTCGTAGATCGCGGAATCACCGTGCGGGTGGAGCTTGCCCATCACCTCGCCCACCACGCGGGCGGACTTCATATATGGGCGGTCGGGAGTCAGGTTCATCTCGCCCATCTGGTAGACGATGCGGCGCTGCACCGGCTTCAAGCCATCGCGCGCATCGGGCAGTGCGCGTGCGTAAATCACCGAATACGCATACTCGAGGAAGGACTTGCTCATCTCCTCGTTCAGCGGCGTCTCGACGATATGCTCCTTGACCGTGCGCGGATCGTAGGTTTGCGCGGACGGTTTGCGGTGTGATGCCATGAAACTCCCTTTCGAACGCCCCCATATTAGCGGGAGGGCGCGAAACAGTGCGCAGAGAACGGTTCTCGATAACAACTGTGCGCTGGTTTCGGTGCGCCAATCGCACATGTTTGCCGATAAAACGGCGTGATTCCAGTGTTTCAGTCGATGTGCGTTTGTTTGATTATGTGCGTTGGAGCGCACAGTTGTTATTGAGAACCGTTCTCTGCGCACTGAGCCAAGGGGAGGGGTGCTACTTGAATGGGCAACTATGAGTGTTGAGACGCCGGATATGGACGAGTTGCTGCGGCTGGTGCCCACAGTGGGCTATGGGGATGACGCCCCGGCCGATCGGCGTGGGGGAGCACTGCACCTGTCCGCCGTGCTGCCCGCCTTGTCCGCCGCCATCGGACATCCGACCCCCACCAAGGTCCACGCCGATCCCAAGGCCTGCCAGCGCGCGTTGGGGCTGCCTGATGCCGAATCGGCCATCGTGGTGCTCGTGGACGGCCTGGGCTACTGGAACCTCGCCATGCGCCTCGGCCACGCGCCCTATCTGCGTTCGCTGATGAACGAAAGCGCCAATCAGCGTCCCATAGCTACCTGCGCTCCAAGCACCACTGTGGCGGCCATGGCCGCATTCGGTACCGGAACCTGCCCGGGACTGACCGCAATGGCGGGCTATACGCAGCTCGAACCCGCCAGCCATAAGCTCATCCAACTCATCCAGTTCAAAGACGCGCTGGCACCCAAACCAGCCAATCCGCACATTCCTGTGCCGCCCATGGTCGATCCGCTCGACCTGCAGCGCGAGGAGACGGTGTTCGAGAAACTTGCGGCTCAAGAGGTGCGCGTCACGAGCTCGGGGTTGCCCAAATTCTCCAAATCGCCATTGACCGAAGCCGCATTGCGAGGCACCGACTATCAAGCAACGTCACCCCACGCGATCGTGTGCTGGCCGCCGCACGCGCCTCCCGTACCCCCGGCCTGACCTACCTGTACATCCGTGACGCCGACAAAGTCGGCCACAATTACGGGTGGGATTCCGAACACTGGGTGGCCGCATTCGAACATATCGACGCCCAGCTCGCGCTCCTGAAACGCAGCGCACCCAAAGGCACGCTGATCGTCATCGTAGCCGACCACGGCATGGTGCAAACCGACATGGACCAGCGGATTGACATCGCCGTTGAACCGCAGCTCACCCGAGGCGTGTCACTGGTCGGGGGAGAGCCGCGCTCGCTGATGCTGTATGTCGAGCCGGATGAACGACCTGAGGATATAGCTTGCCGGTGGCGCGATTGTCTGCAAGACCGAGCTTGGTGCGGACCAAGGATGAGGCCATCGCGGACGGATTGTTTGGACCGGTCTGCGAGCGAGTCCGGCCAATGCTCGGCGATGTGGTCGTGCAGGCAGCGGGAGCCGTGACCCTCGTCGATTCGCGTACGCAAGGAGACAAGGCCACCCACCTGCCGAGCGTGCATGGTTCCCAAACAGCATTGGAAATGGATATTCCCTGCCTGATCGATATGGCCTGATTCGGAAATTCAGTCTCCGAACAGAATCTCGTCCCAGCTTGGTACGGCCGAACGTCCTGATTTACGCTTGGCCGGTTTGGCTGGTGCCTCATGTTCGGTGGCGGCGGATTCGGCCGCCCGCTCCTGCTCGGTGTCTACCAGCTGTGCATTGGGGCCACTCCGTATGGTCTTGTCCGAAACATTGTCAGAGCCCTGCTCTGGTGCCGTGGCAGGCGATTGCTGTAATCCTGCGGCAGATGGCGAAACAGATCCGGCGGTCTGCGAAGAGACCGGACTGGGGGCCGTAGTGCCATGAGCCTGGGTCGTGGCCGGCGAGATGGACGTGGATAGATCCACTGGGGGCATGGAACCTGTGGAAGTGACAGAGGGCCGGATTGCGGCAGGCCGTGCGGCCGGAATCGAAGGCGTAGGAGCCGCCCAAGCAGACACGGCGCGCTCGATACGCGCGGAGCGTACGGAGTCGCCGGGCAGTTCGGGAATCGTCGGCTTGAGTTTGGAATCCGTGGCTGATTCCGGATTCTGTTCGCCGAGCAGTTTTCGAGCGGCATTGTTCAGGCTCATCACGGAATTGTCGTGCATATTCCACGTCCATTCGGCATGGATCTCACGGCCCGCGGAAGTGAATATCGCCACGATGCGCCAAGGCTCAAGTCCACGTCGGGTGGATTTCCAGGTCACTGATTCCATGCCGATTCCCGCAGAGGCCAGCGTGCGTTCCACCAGTTCGCTGATGGTGCGCACCCTGCTGTCTTTGGGTGCCGCCACGGCAAGGAACTGTTCGATGGCATACTGTTTCTCGGTCTCCACAGCCATGGAGAAACGACGTACCAGCATTTCGCTCAGATGGTATTTCTCCGCGACACGGGCCGGATCGGCACCGGCGCGAATCAGCGACTGTATCTGGGAAATCGGCAAAGTGGACTGCTGATGCGGCTGGGGAGCCTGTCGCATCTCGCTTCTGACCTGCTTGGCTCAAGAATCGCCCGTTCGAGCGTGTCGTCCACGCTCACAGCCATTTCCCTGCCGCCAAGGGAGAATACGAGGTCCCCCGTCTTGCTCACGCGCACGAAACGGGCTTTTTCAAGCCGATCATCTGGCATATTCGCACCACTTTCCGTCGCAAAGACATTACTTCTTTTAAGTATGCCCCACGTGTCGAACTTTACGAGTATTTCAAATCGTGTATCCTATGGGCGAGTATGGCGCTGACCGTGCTATATATATCGACTTACGAACCAAAGACGACGAAAGGACCATGATGGCTCAGGATTATGATTCCCCCCGCAACAAGGATGAGGACGAGGAATCGCTGCAGGCGCTGGGGAAGTCCTCGCAGAACGCCTCGAGCGACATCGACGACGATGAGAACGCCATCGCCGAAGACTACGAACTGCCGGGCGCCGATTTGAGCAACGAGGATTCCTCGGTGACCGTCATCCCCATGCAGGGTGACGAGTTCATCTGCTCGCAGTGCTTCCTGGTCAAGCATCGCAGCCAGCTCGCCTACACGGACGAGGATGGCCAGCCGGTGTGTGAGGAGTGCGCCGCCTGATGGCGTTCGACGAGACCTACAACGAGCCCGAATCCACCGAGGTCCTGGTCAAGAGCCTCGACCCCGAACATCCGGCCCAGCTGCACTACGCCCACGCGGGCGATGCCGGTGCCGACCTCATCACCACCGTCGATGTGACGCTGAAGCCTTTTGAACGGGCACTGGTGCCCACCGGCGTGGCCATCGCCCTACCTGCGGGCTACGTGGCGTTGGTGCATCCGCGTTCCGGGCTGGCCGCCAAGCAGGGCGTCACCGTGCTCAACGCGCCTGGCACCGTTGATGCCGGCTACCGTGGCGAGATCAAGGTGCCGCTGATCAACCTCGATCCGAAGCACACCGCCGTCTTCCATCCGGGCGATCGCATCGCTCAATTGGTGATTCAGCGGTATGTTGAGGCTCGGTTCATCCCGGCCGAGACACTGCCCGGATCCGATCGCGCCGAACGCGGGTTCGGTTCGACGGGAGTGGCGTCCTGACCGGATTAGGCCGGCTGAATGACTAAGGTGATGACGGCAACAACGGTTGTGGAACCAATGATGGCGAACAGGTGCATGCACAAGGCTCCGGTTCTCGGCTACAATGAACTTCATGACGAGGGAGGTGACTGGCATGGCAGAGATTGATGGCGAGCAGTACGCCGCCCGTAAGTTGGGTTGTGAGATCAGTGCCGATCCGCTCAATCCGCTGGATCCAATCAAGAAGGTGTGCAAGTCCCATCACCCAGATGAGGATTTGTCCATTCTCGACCGTGCCTACCGGCGTGCCGTCATCCAGCACTCCGCCCAGCGCCGCAAGTCTGGCGAGCCGTACATCATCCACCCGCTGGCCGTTTCCCAGATTCTCGCGGATCTGGCATGGGCCCGATCGTGGTGGCAGCCGGCCTGTTGCACGACACGGTGGAAGACACCGACTATACGTTGGATCAATGCCGCGCCGAATTCGGCGACACCGTGGCCGGTCTGGTCGATGGCGTTACCAAGCTGAGTCAGCTTGAAGTGGGTGATTCCGCCCAAGCCGAAACCATTCGCAAACTCGTGGTGGCCATGAGCCGCGACGTGCGTACCTTGGTGGTCAAGCTCGCCGACCGCGTACACAACGCTCGCACCTGGCGCTATGTGAAGACCACGTCCGCCCAGAAGAAGGCGCGTGAAACCCTTGACGTGTACGCACCTTTGGCCAACCGACTCGGTATGAACGCCATCAAGACGGAGCTCGAGGAACTGAGCTTCAAGGTGCTCTACCCGAAGATCTACAACGAGATCGTGGTGCTGGTGGCTCGCCGAGCCGGCCAGCGCGATGTGTACCTGAAGCAGATTCTGGCGGAGATCAACGAGGATCTCGACGAGCAGAACATCAAGGCATACGTCACCGGACGCCCGAAGGATTACTTCTCCATCTACCAGAAGATGATCGTGCGCGGCCATGATTTCGCGAACATCTACGATTTGGTCGGTGTGCGCATCATCGTCGACACCATTCAGGACTGCTATGCGGCGCTTGGTGCCGTGCATGCGCGGTGGAACCCGGTTCCCGGCCGATTCAAGGACTACATCGCCATGCCGAAGCTCAACATGTACCAGTCGCTGCACACCACGGTGGTGGGCCCCGGTGGCAAGCCGGTCGAAATCCAGATTCGCACTTGGGACATGCACCGCCGCGCCGAATTCGGCATCGCCGCGCACTGGAAATACAAGGAAAACGGCCAGGCCGGCCGCGCCCTGAGCTCGCCGGACAAGTCCGATCGAAAGCGTGATGAAAACAATCAGGAGCTTTCCGAGGTCGATAACCTCAAATGGATTCAGCAGCTCGCCGACTGGACCAGCGAAACCCCTGATTCCAACGAATTCTTGGGCTCGCTCAAGGAAGACCTTGGCTCGTCCGAAGTCTACGTGTTCACGCCGAAAGGCAAAATCGTATCCCTGCCCGCTCACGCCACGCCGGTCGACTTCGCGTACGCCGTGCACACCGAAGTGGGCCACCGTACGATGGGCGCGCGCGTCAACGGTCGTTTGGTGCCGCTCGACACCACGCTCGATAATGGCGATACCGTCGAAATTCTGACGTCCAAATCCGATACAGCCGGCCCGTCACGCGATTGGCTGAGCTTCGTCAAGAGCCCGAAGGCCCGCAACAAGATTCGTCAGTGGTTCTCCAAGGAGCGTCGTACTGAAGCCATCGAGGAGGGCCGCGACGAGCTGACCCGCGCGATGCGCAAGCGCAATCTGCCGGTCAACACATTGCTTACGCCCGAGGCACTGGTGGGTGTGGCCGACGATCTTAACTTCCCGAACGCGGACGCCGTGTTCGCCGCCATTGGTGACGGACAGGTCTCCACGCAGAACGTCATCTCGCATCTGGTCAAGGATGCGGGTGCCGACGAGGTCGATGAGGAAGTCGAGCAGGAAGTCCTGCCGCTGAAGCCCGTGGAACGCAAGGTTTCCAGCAGCTCCACCGGCGTGTCCGTCAAGGGCGTGGGCGATGTGTGGATCAAGCTGGCCCGTTGTTGCATGCCGGTGCCCGGTGACAATATCATCGGCTTCATCACCCGTAATCAGGCGTATCCGTGCACCGCACCGACTGCCAGAACATGATCGATCTGAAAAACAAGCAGCCTGAGCGTGTGGTCGAAGTCGAATGGACCAGCACCAAGGGCCTGTTCATGGTCAAGATTCAGGTCGAGGCGCTGGATCGACGAAACCTGCTTTCGGACGTGACACGTGTGCTTTCCGACCATGGCGTGAACATCATTTCCGGTACGATCGCCACCGGTTCCGATCGCGTGGCCACCAGCCAGTTCAGCTTCGAAATGGCCGATCCGCAGCATCTCAACTCGTTGCTGGCAGCCGTGCGCAAGATTGATGGCGTGTTCGACGTGTACCGCATCACTGGTGCCAAGGAATCCGCCGAACCTCGACTGCGCAAGATGAAGTAGGCCGTTGCCTTACTCTGGCTCCCCTCAGAGAGGGGAGCCAAGAACACGAAAAGGTCCTGACTGGAATACCAATCAGGACCTTTGCCGTATATGTTGTCGGTCTTACTCCGCCACGTCCACAGAGAGAATCACGGCCGGCTCGAGCGGGCGATCCATTGGATCGGTGTCCAGTGTTTCGAGCTTATCGACGACCTTCTTGGAGTCGTCATCGGCGACCTCACCGAAGATGGTGTGGTGACCGTCCAGCCACGGGGTCGGCACGGTGGTGATGAAGAACTGGGAGCCGTTGGTGCCATGGACCTTACCGTCCATGCCGCGACGCAGACCGGCGTTGGCCATAGCCAACAGGTACGGCTTGTCGAACTTCAGGCTCGGGTCGATCTCATCGTCGAACTCGTAGCCAGGGCCGCCGGTACCGGTGCCCAGCGGGCAACCGCCCTGAATCATGAACTGCTTGATGATACGGTGGAAGGTCAGGCCGTTGTAGAACTTGCCGTGGGAAGGCTGGCCGGTGTACGGGTCCGCCCATTCCTTCTCGCCAGTGGCGAGGCCCAGGAAGTTGGCCACGGTGTTCGGAGCCTTGTCGTCGAACAGGTTGATGGTGATGCTGCCTCAGAGGTATTCATAATGATGGTAGTCATACGTTCCATGTTCTCATTGCCCCACGTCATTGACTGGCATTGCCGCCATCGCTGCTATCGAGTCGGCGATTGTCAGCCAATGAATTTGATGCCGGTTCCGCTGCTGCTACCGGTTGAGGAGCCGCTCGAACCGCTATTACCGGAGTTTGAACTGGATGATCCGCCCGTGGAGCTGGAAGAGGAACCGGAGCCATTGGCTGATCCTGAACCCGATCCGGTTGAACCGTTGCCGGTGCCGGTGGTGCCTCCGGTGGTGCCGGAACCGGTGGAACCGCCAGTCGTGCCCGAATTAGTGGAGGAATCGGTGCCGGTCGAACCATCGGTGGATCCATTGGTGTTGGAATCGGTTGAGGAGTCGGTGCCGGTTGAGCCGGACGTGCTTGAATCGGTGCCGTCGTTGGACGAGCCGGATGTGGAGTCCTTGGTGTTGGAATCATTCGAACCGTCGGTAATGCCGGCTGCGGCAGTCCGTTATTCTGATTGGACGTGTCGGTCTGCGTTTTGGTGTCGGTTTGCGTGGGCGTGGTGGACGGAGTGATGATATGGTCCGTGCCACGGCCCTGCGTGACCAGCATGACGATGCCGGCGGTTACTGCCACGGCGAGCAGGCCGGATACCAGCGTGACGATAATGGCGGTGCGCTTCGAATTATGGGAGCGGGCCTTGCGCAGTTCATTGACCGAATAGGTTCGTCCGTTCGCTCGATTGGACACGACTTCGCGCGGCTTGCGCGCGGTGGAAACGGTATTGACCATGCCGGTCATCGTCGTATCGGACTCGGATTCGGCTGCCTTATCGGACTTATTATCCGTAGTGTCATCGTCATTGCCGGAAGACGAGGCGACTGTAGTTTCTCACCGGAGGCGGTGAGTATGTTTTGATAGATTTTGGTGGCCACCGCGGAGACGATGTAGCTGGCTGCCGCGCCGATTACCGAGCCGGCGATACCGATTTTCGATGCCAGTAAGAATGAGGTGACGGCGGCAAGGGTGCCCGCCACGATGGATGAGAGGGAAAGACCTTCGAAAAACTTCTTCACAAGACACGACCGTAAAGTGTCGGGCTGGAAGGTTGCTTAAGGCTCGGTGATACCGAGAGGATGCCTACACGAGACCTTCAAAACCTAGCCAGCGGAATGTGGAATGACTCAAAAATATGGTGCCGATGAGCAGTGGGAATCAGCGCAAAGTGGCGCAAAGTAGCGCAAAGAACAACCGAAATTGGTTCGCTTGGAGCGAAAACGACGTTCAGCAGAACGTCATGCAGCCCAAGCGAAGCTGCCGTTGCCGGCACCCAACTCGAAATGCAGTTTGGCGATGCCAAGTCCGATTTCCGATTGCACGCCTTCAAGAGCCTCGGCCTTCACCGTAACGGTTCAGGGCAATGGAGAACCCATGACCATCCATGGCCGAAGCTGAATCGTCAGTTCCGGTGCAGCGACTGTTTGGTCGGCTTGATTACCGACATCAGCACGGCGACGAAGATCAGCGCAAAGCCCACCAGTGAACTCCACATGATTGTCTCGCCCCAGAACAGCGCGGAGAACGTGACAGCGAACAGACTTTCCGTACACATGATGATTGACGCCTGCGAGGCAGGCACGTGAGCCAGACCGATGTTTTGCATAATCTGGCACTCATCGTGGCGCCGAGGAACAGATAGAGCACGCTGGCCACTACTGAGGGTGCCAGCCAGCTGGCGTTCGGCATGGGTTCGGTGAACAACGCGCCGATGATGAACAATACGCCGGCAACGCCGAACTGCACAAAAGTGACGGCGATAGGGTCGAAACGTTTGGTGTAGACGCCAAGGCAGGTTAGATTGAACGAGAAGATGACCGCGGTGGCGATGGTCAGCCAGTCGCCGGCGCTCAGTGACAGCGACCCGCCCGGTTCCAGTGAGACGAAGCCGACGCCGATCAGACAGATCACGCCGGCGACCAGATTGATGGCCTTCGGGCGGGTTTTTGAAATAATCCACGTGGCGAACGGGGTGAGTACGCAGTAGGCGGCCGTCAGGAACGCGCTGCGGCCCGGTTCAATGGTCTGCAGGCCGATGGTCTGGGTGACCATCGTGCCCCAGTAGGTCAGGCCCACCACGAGCGCCGGCACAATGATTTTCGGCGTCAGATACGGCACGATGTGCTTATGGAACAAGGCCAGCATGCACAGGCAGGCGCCGATCATGCGCAGACCCATCAGCATTGGGGCGGAATCGCCTCCATGGCGAATTTGGCGAGCAGATAGCTGCCACCCCATAATGCAGCGCAGCCCAGCAACATGAGTCGGGCGAGATTTGGGGGAAAGTTGCGGGACCAGCGGCTGCGCAGCTTGCTGAAACGTTCGACCAAACCCATGGTGCACCTCAGGACAGTTAGGAAAACTTGTGGCTCTCTCGGCTCACAGATTACGGGAACTACCGGCCAAAATCGACCGGTCGATGGGTGCCGGGTGTGTGACAGGTGTGTGACAGGTGTGTGGCTGGTGCGCGACCGGGGCATGGCATCGCCAAGCAGGCAAAAAACCGGATGAAAGCTGTGCGAAGGTGAGGTTACTCACAGCGAACATCCGGGCTAGTCGCGTTCGAAACCGGTACTCTGGAAAGAGTAAGGATACGTTATCCGTAGCAATCATGAAAGGATTCGACATGGCAGTCATTACTCCGGAAATCAAGGAATTCATCAAGAACAACCTTGGCTGGATCACCACCGTCTCCAAGGACGGCGAACTGGACCTCGGCCCGAAGATGTCCCTGTTCGTGCTGGACGACACGCACATCGCCTACCACGAGCGCACCGCCGGCCAGCACTACGAGAACCTCAAGAACGGTTCCCCGCTGGTCATCGCTTTCGCCAACCTCGAGAAGAAGCAGGGCTACCGCTTCCGCGGCAACGTGGTGCTGCACGTTGACGACGACATCTACAACGAGCAGGTCAAGGTCGCCGAGGAAAAGGGCACCAAGAAGCCGGCCGTGATTCCGGTTCTCGAAGTCACCGAGATCCAGGACCTTGCCTCCGGTCCGACCGCCGGCAAGACCATCGCCAAGGACTGATTAGCTGACGTATTGGTGGCTTCCTCGTCAGAGGGAGCCATTTTTTCGCTTTTTAGTGCGCAGTACTAGGTGACGGCCTTGGGCGTCGGTGGTGGCGAAGAGGTAGGTGTTGCCGCCGTCCTTGAGTTTGAGTTTTTTGCGCAGCTGGGCCACGGTTAGGGGGAAATTGCGTACGGCGATGTTGGCGTGCGTGAGGCCGGCCAATAGTTGCTTCAGTTCTTTCTTGTTCATGGTGGCGATGGATTCGATGGCGAATGACCTGCCTGGAAAATCGGCAATAGGTTCGGCCGCAACGAACAGGTGGCTATTCGGGCTGATGTGATGCACGGCGAAGCGCTGTTCGAGAACATCAAGCATCCGCCTCATGATTGAGGCGTTGGGCTCGTAAAGGTACTTCCAATGCGAGGAATCGAAGTCGTTCGCGCTTTCTCAGACAGGGAGTCTTCGGTATTGCAAGTATTGCGTGCAGCCAAGGCAGAATCGCTGATAGTGGTGTGATTGTCGCTGTTATCGCCGGCCTTGTACGACAGCACCTGCTCGTCATTAGCACATACCACGAGCGGTGAGACGCAACGGCCGCGCCCCAACACCAGCAACAATTCCTTGCACTCATTCCCGGTGGAGACGATATGCACCTCATGTACCGCGCCGGCGAAATCGGCGACGGTCTTATGCCAGTCGAGCATGGGGGAGAGCTTGACCATGACCGTCGGTGCTTGGCCAGCAGCATATCCTTCAGGGTCAGCACATCCGGCATGCAATCGGCAATCGCGTAGGTACGCGAGCATGATCGTCACGGCGGGCCGGATCGAGGAAGATCATGGAGACTCGGCCAAGCGTGTCAAGCACTGCTGTTGAATCATCATTGATGACTTCGGCGTGGTCAAGGCCGAGTATCGGGAAATTATGGCGAGCGATATCACATAAAATGGATTGTTGTTCCACATATGTGGCACGATTGAACACTCGGGACATGTAAGAAAAGTCGACGCCGAACCCGCCGGTCAGATCGACTAGGGATGCCGGGGAGTCGTCGTCGACTGCTTCTTCGGCCAACAATCGCTGTGCCAGCCGAGCCTTGTACTGTGCGGTGAATTGGCTGGAACATTGTTCCATTGGGACTTGCGGCGGGAAAATCAGCCCATCATGGGACGCCCAGTCAGGTAGCTTGAGTGAAGCGCGCTGCCAGCCGGCAATTTGCTCCAGCGCGAACGGCACATCCACGTCGCCATCATGCTTGGCGTGCAAGGCCACATCACGCACATCTTCACGGCGGTGTTTGGCGATGAACGCCCAAGTCGACTCAGAAATCTCCATGCCGCCATTCTAGGGGTTGTGCTGAGATGAGTATGGCAAACCGCAAGAGAACGAGGTGACGAAAACCGATGATCGATGAAGTGATGATGCTGCGTCATGGCCGTACGCAATACAATCTCGAGCATCGCTTGCAAGGCAGATCGATGTGCCGCTCGACATCGTAGGCCAATGGCAGGTCGACCAGACCGGATTCGCGCTCGCTTCACGGTATTACTGGGCCAAGGTGAACCGACTTGCCGAGCATCCCGAAGCCATCGCCCAGCCCGGTCCTGACGCCGCCGAACGCACTGATACGCGCCAGTTCGAGGAGGCTCCCGCCGCCGGCCGGCGCATGGTGGTGATGACCTCCGACCTGTTCCGTGCCCAACAGACCGCACACGCCTTCGCCGATATTTTGGGATTGCCAGTCACCTGTGACCAACGATTGCGTGAACGCAGCTTCGGCGAGTGGGAAGGCATGACCCGCGCCGAAATCAAAGCCGTGGCAGCCGACGACTACGCCTCTTGGAAACAGCACACTGGGGGCGAAACCAAGCATGGTGTGGAAAGCCGTGCCGCCGTGGGCCAGCGAGGTGCCGATGCCGTGCGCGCACTGGTCATCGACTCCGCCTATTCAGACAGCACGCCCACCACGCTGATGCTCGTCACCCATGGCTCATGGATTACCGCCACCATCTCCAACCTGCTCGAACTCGACCCGGACGGCATGAACGCACTCGGCGGCATGCGCAACGCCTGTTGGTGCCGGCTTAAAGTGCGCCACAGCGTCAACGGCACCCCCACCGAACAGCCACTGTGGGAGTTGGAGGAATACAACAAGGCTCCCGCCATTGCCGACAGCGCCGACTGGGAGAACGGGCCGACCGATCTGCGAGGACCGCACATGCCGAGTTGGCAGCCAATCGTCTGGTGATGGTCGCTATGCGAAACCCCGCTCGCAAATTCGAACGGTGGGTCTAGACTAATCTCGGTTTGGAACCGTACAGCGATAGAACAGTAAGAAAGCGCGGAAGGCGGGTGAGACGACATGCTGAGAATCTTCAGCTCAATCAATGGCCAAGTGGAGCAGATCGAGAAACCGGAAAACGGCTCCTGGTTATGTTTGAGCGAACCCACTGATGTGGAGCTCGCCACCGTCGCCTCGCAAACCGGCATCGACCTGGCCGACCTGCGTGCCCCTTTGGATGACGAGGAACGTTCACGTGTAGACGTCGAAGACGATTACACGATGATCATCGTCGACATTCCCACCGTGGAAGAGCGTGGCGGACGCGACTGGTACGAGACCATCCCGCTGTCGATCATCGTCACCGAAAACCTCATCATCACCGTCTGCATGCAGGACACGCCCGTGCTCCACCCATTCATGGAAGGCACGATCCGAGGCTTCAACACCTTCATGCGTTCGCGCTTCATCCTGCAGATCCTGTACCGCAACGCCACGATGTACCTGCGTTACCTGCGCATCATCGACCGCGAAAGCGACAAGCTTGAACTGAAGCTGCGCCACTCCATGCAGAACCGCGAGATCGTGATGCTCATGGAGCTGAGCAAGACTTTGGTGTATTTCACCACATCGCTGAAATCGAACGAAATCGTGATGGAGAAGCTCACCACCCTGCAACGCATCAAGCAATATCCGGACGACGAGGACCTGCTCGACGACGTCATCACCGAAAACAAGCAGGCTATCGAGATGGCCAACATTTACAGCGGCGTTCTTGCGAACATGACCGACGCTTTCGCCTCGATCGTGTCCAACAACCTGAACAACGTGATGCGCATCTTCACCATCATCTCCATCACACTGTCCATCCCGACCCTGATCTTCTCGATGTACGGCATGAACTTCGATGGCGGCATGATGGGTATGCCGTTCACTGACAAGCCGTGGGGTTTCATGCTCATTATCGTGATTTCCATGGTGCTCTCCGGTGCGGTTGCCTGGTTCCTCACGCGTTCGCGCATGTTCAAGTAAGGCGTTTGACGGTTATGCACCACTGGTCATCGTTCGCCAGCCGTAGCATGTTCCGCGCTCGCCGTCCGATGCGGCGCGGATTTCGCTCCCGACTGATGGCAGGATTCGCCGCGGCCTTTGGCGTGATATTGCCATTATCCGGTCTGGCCGGTTGCGGCCAAATTCAAGTCACCACCGTCTCCGGAGCGCCGGAGGGGCCCACCATCGCCATTGGGGTCGCAGCCGACGAGCCATCGGTGGGAGCATGGCATGACGGCACATACCAGGCTTCGACATCACCATCGCCAAATACGTGGCCGCCAAACTCGGCTATGCGAACAAGCAGATCGTCTTCAAACAGGTTCGCCCCGAAAACCGGCGCTCCATGCTGGACAATGGACAGGTCGACATGGTCGTCGCCTCTTGGCCTATCACCGATGGGTCCAGTGCGATCGTTGATTTTGCCGGACCATACCTCACGACCAGCGTCGGTTTGCTGGTCAGGTCGGATGAGCGTGGCCGATTCACCAATGACGCAGGTTCGGTGGGTGACGTAGGCGACGGCACGGTGTGCGCAGTGAAAGGTGACGAGACAGTCGGCATCTTCCGCGGCAACCACCCGCAGGCTCGGATTCAGGAGCGCAGCAGTTATGCGCAGTGCGTCACGGCCGTGCAAGTAGGGTCGGCGGATGCCATAGCCTCCGATATGGCGGTGCTTTCCGGTCTTCAAGCGGCCAACGGGCCCCAGTATATGGACGTGATTGCGGACAAGGGCGAGGTCGGTTATGGCATCGCCGTGAGTCAAGGCACCAGCAATTGGCGCAGAAAATCGCGGAAGCATTGGAAGACATGGTTGAGGATGGCAGCTGGACGGCCGCCAAGGATACGTTCACAAGCCAAACAAAGCTCACGGTTTCGCTGAACGGTGACCCCAAAGCCATCGTCTCGGATGCTGAATAACGATTGACGACGTGTCCAGTTGCGAGGCTACCTTGCTGATTTATGAGTGACAACGAGAAGAGCACGCAAACCGAAGAGCCCAACTTCCGCTACAACGCCGCACTGGCGCAGGACATCGAAAACAAGTGGCAGAAGATTTGGGACGAGCAAGGCACCTTCTGGGCCGCCAACGTCAACGGCGATTTGAAGGACGGCAAGGGCCGTAACGCCGAAGGCCGCACCGCCTACTTCGCCATGGACATGTTCCCTACCCGTCCGGCAAGGGCCTGCACGTCGGCCACCCGCTGGGCTACCTGGCCTCCGACGTGGTGAGCCGCTACCACCGCATGAAGGGCGAGAACGTCCTGCACGCCATGGGTTACGACGCCTTCGGCCTGCCTGCCGAACAGTACGCAGTCCAGACCGGCCAGCACCCGCGCGTGACCACTGAGGCGAACATCGCAACATGAGCCGCCAGCTGCACCGTATGGGCCTGAGCTTTGACAACCGTCGTACGTTCGCCACCATCGACCCCGGCTACGTGCGCTGGACCCAATGGATCTTCTCGCGCATCTACGATTCCTGGTACGACGAGGACGCCACCAACCCGTCCGGCTCCAGGGGCTCCGCACGCCCGATCGCCGAGCTCGTGGCCAAGTTCGAATCCGGCGAAAAGGCCATTCCGGGCCACGAGTCCGATGGCAAGCAGTGGTCCGACCTCACTGACGCCGAGCAGCAGGATATCTTGAACGACTTCCGTCTGGCCTACATCTCCAAGTCCCCGGTCAACTGGTGCCCGGGTCTGGGCACCGTGCTGGCCAACGAGGAGGTCACCGCCGAAGGTAAGTCCGAGCGTGGCAACTTCCCGGTCTTCCAGCGTGAGCTACGCCAGTGGTCCATGCGCATCACCAAGTACGGCCACCGCCTCATCGCCGATCTTGACGGCATCAACTGGCCTGAGAAGGTCAAGCTCATGCAGCGCAACTGGATCGGTGAATCCCATGGTGCCTCCGTGCACTTCATCGTGGCCACTGCCGACGGTGACAAGGACATGGAAATCTACACCACCCGTCCCGACACGCTGTTCGGCACCACGTTCGCCGTGGTTTCCCCGGAACATCACCTGCTGGAGAACGTGCCCGCCGAATGGCCGGCCGATGTACCCGAAGACTGGAAGGGCGGCTATGCCAACCCGGTCGAGGCGGTGAAGGCCTACCGTCTGGCCGCCGAAGCCAAGACCGCCAAGGACCGCGTGAACGAGGCCGGTGAGAAGACCGGTCTGTTCACCGGCCTGTACGCCACCAACCCGATCACCGGCGCGAAGCTCCCGCTGTTTACTGCCGACTACGTGCTGATGGACTACGGCACCGGTGCCATTATGGCCGTGCCTGGTGGCGACCAGCGCGATTACGACTTTGCCGTGAAGTTCGGTCTGCCTGTCATCTACACCGTCACGCCTCTGCCGGATTCCGGCGACGACTTGGCCAACTACGAGGCAAGGCGCCGTTCGTCTCCCATGACGCATCGTGATCAACTCCTCCGTCGAGGCCACCGAAGCCAAGGGCGACGCGCTGAGCCTTAACGGCCTGCGCGTGGACGACGCCATCGCCAAGGTCAACGCCTGGCTCGAATCCGCCGGCGTGGGCAAGGGCACCGTAAGCTACCGTCTGCGCGACTGGCTGTTCTCCCGCCAGCGCTACTGGGGCGAGCCTTCCCGATCGTCTACGGCGAAGACGGCACCCCGCACCTGCTGCCGGATTCCGCATTGCCGATCAACCTGCCCGACGTGCCCGACTATGAGCCGCGCACCTTCGATCCGATGGACGCCGAGTCCAACCCGGAGGCACCGTTGAGCCGCAACGAGGACTGGGTCAAGGTCGAGCTCGACTTGGGCGACGGCAAGAAGACCTACTACCGCGACACCAACACCATGCCGAACTGGGCCGGCTCCTGCTGGTACTACATGCGTTACATCGACCCGACCGACACCAAGCACATGGTGGAGAAGGACGAGTTCGACTACTGGATGGGCCCGAACCACAACAAGTACTCGGGTGATGAAGGCGGCGTGGACCTGTACATCGGCGGCGTCGAACACGCTGTGCTCCACCTGCTCTACTCCCGCTTCTGGCACAAGGTGCTCTTCGACCTCGGCTACGTGGACTCGGCCGAACCGTTCCACAAGCTGTTCAACCAGGGCATGATCCAGGCCTACGCCTACACCGACGACCGCGGCCAGTACGTGCCGGCCGACGAGGTCGTGGAAGGCCCGGCCGACGCCTCCGGCGAGCCGACCTTCACCTGGAACGGCGAACATGCCAACCGCGAGTTCGGCAAGATGGGCAAGTCCCTCAAGAACATCGTGACCCCGGACTACATGTACGAGAACTACGGTGCCGACACCTTCCGCCTGTACGAAATGAGCATGGGCCGCTGGACGAGTCTCGCCCGTGGAACACCCGCAACGTGGTCGGTGGCATGCGCTTCCTGCAGCGTCTGTGGCGCAATGTGGTCGATGAGACCACCGGCCAGGCCCATGTGACTGAGGACACGCCGGACGAAAAGACCCTGAAGCTGCTCAACAACACGATTGCCGAAGTGACCGCGGAAATGGAAGGCATGCGCCCGAACACCGCCATCGCCAAGCTCATCGTGCTCAACAACCACCTGACCGGTCTGAAGGCTGTGCCGCGTGCCGCCGTGGAGCCGCTGATCCTGATGCTCGCGCCGATTGCCCCGCACATCTGCGAGGAGATGTGGAGCAAGCTCGGTCACGCCGAATCCCTGTCCGCCGAGCCGTGGCCGGTGGCCGACGAACGCTACGTGGGCCACGACACCGTGACCGCCGTGGTGCAGATCAAGGGCAAGGTGCGCGCCAAGCTCGAAGTGCCGGTCGACATCGATCCGGCCGATCTCGAGAAGCAGGCGCTTGCCGCCGTCGCCGACCGTCTTGGCGGCAAGGAGCCGCGCAAGGTGATCGTCAAGGCCCCGAAGATCGTCTCCATCGTTCCCGCGGAGTGACTTGTTGCGAGCCAGCTCCCCTCTTTGAGGGGAGCTGGCTCGCGTAGCGAGACTGAGGGGAGCGTCAACCGCCCACCTCAATTGTGGATAACTTCATAAGCTAGAACCACATACCCCGTTTCAGCTGGACAAACGCCCATGAATCCATCAGCGTGGATGCATGGGCGTTTCTCATAACCATCGCGCAGACCATGCCGCCAACCGTTTGCGCGCATTCAGCAGGCAGAGCGCAGCCATGCCCCAACCGCGAGTGGAACGGCCCACGACGCCTCCGCCGCCTCCCGGCCATGCACGGAT
>ENA-OQLB01000088-OQLB01000088.1-human-gut-metagenome-genome-assembly--contig:-NODE-88-length-51551-cov-4.273724_pt1 | contig 51551 bp, 67 predicted proteins | sample MGYA00242656_ERZ504813 | MGnify/ENA primary metagenome ERZ504813 (study PRJEB26092, sample SAMD00036388) | human gut metagenome | host: Homo sapiens | study: EMG produced TPA metagenomics assembly of... | reverse complement strand
CACATGCGTGGGACGAAGTTTTGTAATAAGGTTTCGGGAATTATGCGCCAAGCTTCTCTGCATTACACACAGGACATGAAGGGAAAAAGTGCCCATATACGGGAGCAAAAGCCATACTTCCGGCACTATAGACAACGGAGTTCGCCCCTTAATCACCATATTTGACACGAAGAAAACGGAAAATAAGCCCGAAACAGACATTAACAAATGTTATTTATTATAAACAAAAAACAGAAAAAAACACGTGGTTAAATTCTTGCTGTCAGATAGTTAAAGCCGAATATGAGAAGAAAAAGTAGTGCTGGCAAAAATGATGATTTTTAAAATCGGGGTCTGACTTACGAACTACAACTGCATGTGTAAAATAGGATATTCTTTACCTTCTCCGTCCAAATCGGACCTTTTGTATACGCTAAAGCCTATATATTTATAAAAACCGACAGCTTAAATATTCTACTCGTTCACATCGACTTTCGTTACCTGCAAATGATTTATGGCATAAGTAACCAGTTTTTTCCCAATTCCTGTGCCTCAATAATTATTGGCAATAAACAACATTTCAAGATTTTCTTCTGCAATTCTCATAAATCCGATTAAGATTCCCTCCTGTTCAAACCCGAATAGAGCGACATACTGAAAATATACCGAAAGCTGTTCCTTATAGTAATAGAAAATCTTCCTCTGTAAGAAAATCATGTGTACTCAATACTGCACTTTCCCAAATTTCTATCAAACGTGGATAATCCGTAACTTTAATTTTTCTAATCATAATTGTAATTGCTATTTAAAACCGCAAAGTTCGGAACTTATACATTCAATACACTGAACCCAAGTTAAAAAATACGTTTACGGATTTTGCTTAGTACTTGTGGCATGATACCCAAATAAGAAGCTATATCTTTGAGTGGTATATAGTTTAATGTAATGCCATATCCTTCAATCATCTGTAGATAATACTATTCAGGAGAATATTTAATCAAGTCGATATTTTTTTTCAAGAGTTTACTCAGTAGTATAGCATTCAAATCTTCAAATACAGTTTTTACCTTAGGAATAGCAGTATACAGTTCATCTACTCGCTTCTTGTCTATTCGGTAAATAACGCTATCTACAATTGTCTGCACATTAAATGCAGATCTTGTTTGTAAGGTAAAAGACATGTTCGACATTGAAAACGTACCTTCTTTACAAAACCAAAAAATTTACTCTTCCCCTTTATGATTCAAAAGCCAACAACGCAACATCCCATCAAAAACGAAATAACTATATCTTTCTATTTCTCCTTCCTTAATCAAAAATGTATCTTTACTAATCAATATCCGCTCAAAATATTGGTCAAATGACTTAGATTCCTCCAAATTAAAAATATTGATGCTAAAATTAAATCCTTTAAGTAATTTTTCTAAAAAGCATAATATTTACAGACTATAGTTTCATCAGTTTTGATAGCCGATTTTTATTCCAGAATACCGAAACGAACCAAGGCGTTCCGGACACCATTCTCATCCACCGCCTCCGTTATATAATCGGCAACGCTTTTCACAGCCTCGGAAGCTCCTCCCATAGCTATTCCCATCCCGGCTGCACGAATCATGGAAATATCATTCCCGCCATCACCAAAAGCGATGGTTCTTGAAACATCAAATCCATAATAGGAAGCAAACTCATTGATACCCATAGCCTTGTTTACTCCCGCCACATTGACATCCGCAAAGAAAGTTCCATCTGGAAACAGAAAGTCCGGGAAGTTGTGCCATTACTTCTTTTTCCATTTCTTCATCACAATATATGCATAACTGACAACATTCGCCTCCCATAAACTCTTTTTCGATGTCTGCCACCGGCGGTGTAGGGTGATTGACCAGCCTGCCAATTCGATGACGGTCGGGTTGAGTTCGTTGACAAAAATACCTTTATTCGTTTCGATAGCCAGAGCAAACCCATAATGTTGAGCCAATACCAGTACCCTCTGAAAATCCTTTTCGGGAATCTGTTTACGAGATATAGGAGTGCCATCTCTCAGTACACAATCGGACCCATTCAAAGCTATCACTGCATCGTATGGAATCTCTTCAAGTTCGTGAAGATCGGTAAACGCCCTCCCAGTTGCTATTATGATTTTTATACCGGATTCATGAACTTGCTGCAACGCTTCGATAGCCGACTGCGGAACGCGGTGAGTGTCGAAACTCACCAATGTTCCGTCTACATCTAAAAATATAGCTTTGGTCTCCATTATAAAATATTTTGGTCTAATAAATTCATTCTATCTGCATCATCTCAATTTTGTGAATATCTATATTCATTCGGTGCAACTCCCGTTGCTTTCTTAAACACCAGACTGAAATATTGCACACTCGGATAGCCCAGCCGACGCGCTACGGCAGCAGGTGTATTACCGCCTTCCGATAACATTTTCTTGGCCGTGTACAAGCATTTGAACTGGAAGTATTCAGCCAATGTCTTACCCGTCTCAAACCTCAGCAAATCATCAAAGTAAGCCGTCGAAAGATTCAGTTTTTCGGCACAGCATCCGGAAGTGGGCAGCTTCCCCTCCTGCAACTTTCCGGAAGTGATATACTCGTCCAATATCCCTTCCATTTTCCCCAGAATCATCTTGTTCTTATTCTCACGGGTGATGAATTGCCGCTCATAGTAACGTGAGCAATAATCCAGCAGCAATTCGATGTGACGGGACAAGATGGTATTGCTATGCATATCAATGGAATGATGAAGTTCATCCTCGATATTCTCAAGGCAACACGTCACTTTGGCTGTTTCGCGCTGTGACAGATGCAACGCCTCCTCCTTGCGGTAGAAAAAGAAGTATAGTTGTCGATATGATTCTTTAGCGTAGTACAAAGCAATAAATCGGGATGAAATGCCAGCAGCCAACCTTTGTCCGGAAGCGTATTGTTCTTGTTCATCCGGAATATCTCGCCGGGAGTAAGAAATACCATCGTAGCATTGGAATAATCATAATATTTCCGTCCGCAGCAGTCACAATCCCCTTCACAGTCCTCAATCAGTAGGATGGCATAGAATTCAAACTTCACAGCATCCTGATACACACTAGGATTTTCCAGATTAATAATGCTTACCTGAGGATGCAACGTTTTACATCCCAGGCACCGGTTACATTCACATACGGTCTTTATGTCCAATGTATTGTCTTTCATCACCTATAAAGTCATTCTCATTATTGTAACTTCAGATATATAAAATCTTAAGGATATGTTTTCCACACCTTCACAATATACCAATTACAAAATTAGAGGAAAATCCAGACATCTTCACTACCCTTATTACGGATTATATAACCTTAGTTACTGTTTTTATATCTGGCTACGTGACTTCATCTCCAGATACTTGTTTATCACGTCCACAGAAAGATTTTCCGGTGTAGTTAGCACAGAACTGATGCCGTGCTGCTTCAAGGTGGAGACTATCAGCCGTTTCTCGAATACAAATTTCTCGGCAATGACATGGCGGTAATACCTTCCGTATCCCTCGCAGGAGTGGCGACGTACTCTTTCAGAGCGGCATCTTCGAAGAAGATGACCAGCAACCGGTGCTGGCGGTTCAACTGCTGCAAATAAGCCAACTGGCGATTCAAGCTGCCGATGCCGGAAAAATTGGTATACAGCACCAAAAGACTGCGTTTGTTGACGCGCTTGTTCAAATGTACGCACAATGAGGAAAAGTCGGTCTCCCCAAAAGTAGTCTGCTGGCTGTAAAGGTTCTCCAATAACGCCTGCATTTGTCCGGGCTGTCGGGAGGCGGGGATAAATGTATCAAAGTGCTCATTAAACGTTACCAGTCCGGCTTTATCCTCCTTCCGCATGACAACGTACGAAAGAACCAGGGAGGCATTAATAGCATAGTCCAGCAAGGTCATCCCGCGAAATGCCTGCTGCATAATCCGCCCCTTGTCTATCACGTTATAGATTTGCTGGGAACGCTCGTCTTGATAGACATTTACCATAAGTTCGTGCCTCCGGGCGCTTGCTTTCCAGTTTATCGTGCGGTAATCGTCGCCTTTCACATACTCCTTTATCTGTTCGAACTCCGTATGATGCCCCACCCTGCGGATACGTTTGATGCCCAATTCCGTCAAGTTGTCGCTGATAGCAAGCAACTCATACCGATGGAGCATCAGATAGGACGGATATACCTTGACATCCAGCGGAGCATCGCAAGTATATCTGCGGAAAAGCAATCCCATTCTGCCTGCCACAAACACCCGAATCCGTCCGAAAGAGTAAATCCCCCGCCGCGTAGGACGCAGATGATACGTAATCGTCCTGCCTCATTCGCCTGGAGCCTCATCCGGAAATCAATATTCCGCAACTGGAATGCAAAAGGAATCTCATCCACCACTTCCACAGCCACCGGATGCGGATAACTGCTCTCCACACGTATGTTCACGGTGTTTTCATCTCCGTTGGAGAAGCGGGTAGCACACTGGCGGAATGCCCGGATGCCGCGAATACGATAGAGCATCACCCCATCCACCAACGCCGACACCGCCAAAACAAAAAGCGCCCACTGCCCGATTGCAAAGAATGGAGCAAAGACGTACCCGATACCCGTCAGCAGGACTATCAGAACAAGAGCAATATAGAATCGGCGGCCCAGTCTCACTTCGGCACTTCCACCTTATCAATCAGACGTTGCGTCACCTTTACCGGCGAATAGCCTTCCATCTCGGCTTCCGCTGTCAATATCAAGCGATGCTGAAGCACATACGGAGCAACGAACTTAATATCCTCCGGTGTCACAAAGTCACGTCCCTGCAACAGTGCATATGCCTTGGAGGCCTGCATCATTGCCACGGACGCACGCGGAGAAGCTCCTAAATATACAGCCTTGCTGGTACGCGTCTGCTGTACAATCAACGCGATGTACTGAAGCAGCGTGCGGTCTACAAACACGTGTTCCATCAGCCTGCGCAACGAAAGCAGTTCTTCTTTTGTGAGCACGGGCGCCAGGCTCTCCAACTTCACCAACGAAGCATTGGCGTGGTGGCGCTCCAGGATGTCCACCTCCTCCTCCAATGAGGGATATCCCATGGTTATTTTCATCAGGAAGCGGTCCAGTTGCGCTTCAGGTAACTTATAAGTCCCCTCCTGCTCCACCGGATTCTGGGTTGCCAGAATCGTATAGAGTTCTCCCATCTGATGCGTGGTACCGTCAATGCTGACCTGCCGTTCTTCCATAACCTCGAACAAGGCTGCCTGCGTCTTGGCGGGAGCGCGGTTTATCTCGTCCACCAGCACGAGGTCGGCAAACACCGGTCCTTGATGAAAGTCAAAGTCATTGGTTTTCATGTTGAAGACCGTAGTACCCAACACATCACTCGGCATCAAGTCCGGAGTAAACTGAATGCGGCTGAAGTCCGCCTTAATCAAGCGTGCCACCAGACGGGCAAGCAGTGTCTTTGCCACCCCCGGCACTCCCTCCAGCAACACATGGCCGTTTGCCAGGACAGCCGTCAGTACCAGGTCCACTATCTGCTCCTGCCCCACTATGACCGTAGCAATCCGGTCCTTCAACGCTTGTATCTTCTCGGAAAAGAGAGTCAAGTCCACCCGTTTTTCTGTGTTCTCTTCCATAAATATCTTCTTTATATATGATTGATTATTTCATTCATTTTATCGACAAGCCGTTTCATCTCCTTCTCAGAGATGCTGCGCCCTCCGTACACCACCGGCCTCACCTCGCGGATGAACGCGGCTATTTCCCCCGCTTCCATACCCGTCTTCCGGGCAATCCTGCCGAAAGAGCGCTCATCCTCTGCCACTTCCTCCACATCCACTTGTATTTCCTTCCTCAGTTCCTCCGCAAAATAGAGATATTTCTTGCGGACTAAGTCAGCATGGTCCTTCTTCTGATAATAAAGAGTACCTATCAACTCTGCAAACTCCAAAGACTTATTTTCCGGTTCGCGGATAACCGGAATGGCGCGCTGCTTCCTGCGGGCTGCAAATATCATAAAGAGCAGGATGGAAACCATACTCAAGTACAATGCCCAGCGAAGCGGCGGCTGCGAAAGGAAATAGCGAAAAGGAGACATCTGTACCTGGGCTGTTTCTTTCATATAGCCTTCGGTACGGACAATGGGAAATCCACCCATCTGGGACAATATACGAAAAAGATAAGCCGCATTCTTCCCATCCAGTACACCATAGTTCGTAAAAAGCAGGGGAGTGGAAGCCAGTATAACTTCCCCCTTTCCCCAAGAAACCGACATGGCAACCGGATGAGCAGCTTCTCCGGTAACAGTTTTTTCCGCCAACACTTTACTAGAAATGGAATCTGCAAAGAAATAAGACTGACAAAGTTGGGGATAGAAACAGAAAGTCTGCTGCGGATAAACCGCCGAATCCCCCACCCAGCACAAACTGTCTTTCGAAAGCAATGCAGTGGCATATTTTTTCAAAGCCGACGGACTGAAATAGGAATAGCTGCACTCAAATCCCAGCGTATCTTTCAAAATACGGCTGAAAGAGCTACCCGCCAGCATAATCCGGTCTCCCCGTCCCGCCATCTTCAACATCGCCTCCACATCTACATCCGTCAAATGCAGGTTATCGGTAACAACCAGTATTCCGCGGCGGAGCGTCGTATCTTCCTGCTCCAGTTCATAAAAAGTCTTTCTCGACAACGAATATCCCTTCGGCAACGATGAAGACAGCAGGCTATCGAACACGGCACAGCCGAACGGTTGCTTGTCATAATGGCTGAACGTAGGGTTCCAGACAAACTTCTTTGGCAGACGGCACTCTATCGCAAACATCAACACCAGAAAAACAATGATACCGGCTATAAACCAATGGTTCCCCTTCATGCCACCCCTCCTTTCTCCACTTCTTTCTGCAAATCCCGCATCGTATGGAACAAAGTTTCGGTCGCTTCAAAATTCCGTAACGTACTCGTAGAAAATGGTTGGTCATTTGGCGGAAAGCTGGCAGACGGACTTCATAGATATATTGTGTAGGCGTTTTATATAACTGCCAGTCTATACGTTTTCCATCGCTGAGCTGTTTCAGCGTCTGCAGATAGAGCAAACGCACTGCCTCCCGATAATCCGTCCGGGCAAGCGCATCGGCAATTCTTTCCGCAAAATCCACTCCATAGATGGTATCCTCCCCCACTGTATAGGCAGGGTACTCTTGCGCGAACGCATGAACAGTTCCGGACGCTTCTTGTACACAAACCAGATGACCAATACCAGGATAAGAACGGCAATGCATATCAACACGACCTCCGAATATTCTGCCACCAACGTATTCCCGAATATCTTGTCCAGCAGCTTGCCGAACCATCTGCTGAACCACTCAAGTACATTAATTTCGGGAGCTATCAGCTCACGGCTGTAAGCAAACGCCGGGTCGGACTGCCAAACGGCAACCTGTGCAGTATCACAAACCAGTGTATCAGCCGGAGCCATATTCATAGTCCGTTATCAGAGTTTATCAAAATTGTCAATATCACTCTCCACCATCACATAATCTATCTTTTCCGAAGCATGACCGTATTGATAAGCCAGTCCCAGCAATGAGAAAATCATGGACATATAAACGCCGAATGCCTGGACCACCGCCAGCAGATAAAGCACAAAGCTATAGGCTGCCGATACAGTGGCACCGCCACCTGCATCAGTCATTGCAAAGATATATTTCACAATAGTCCCGATATACCATGAATCATCGTCACTCCCTGCAAGATGGCGGCGATGAATCCCATAACAATGGAAATCAGTACGATACCTCCCCAGGTAGCGAAACCCAGTCGGTAGGCCTTCTTCAAGGCATCTATGATATAGATATCTTCGAACAGATAGACTGGAGTCCAAATAGCAAGTGGCACAGACACCACCACAACGAGCAGAACGAACAAGAACGCAATCGCCATGAACGGAATGACGGTGGCTATAAAACCAACAATAAGCCCTACAAACAGCACCAAAAGCACACCGACAATCATTATCAGAAATACCCTTCTGACATTACGGAACAACAAGGGCTTCAGCATCCCTAACGTCACTCCCTCCAAGCGTTCTTCCCGTTCATTGTAAGTACGGACCAATGCGTAGACCAAAGAGGTCAGCATGACAGTTCCTAGCAGATAGAGAACGGCATACAGACTGTAATAAGTCACCAGTGCCATGATGGACGCTCCGACAACAGAAGAGTCGAACGAGCCTCCGGTCATATCACCCAGAGCCATTGTACCGCTCATCAGCCCGTTCAGGCTCAGTCCCTGAAGCAGACAAAGCGGCAACATCAGATATGTGGTGAATTTCATCAACGGCTTCCAATTCTCTTTGATAAAATCAAAGGTAGCAGTTAGTTTCTCTCCAAAAGAACGTTGTACATACAGTGCGATTTTAGGTTTCTGTGCTTCCATGCTTCTTTCTGTTAGGTAAATAAATATAATAAAAAAAGATAAACGACAAAGAGAGTAGAATAAAGCCGAACCTCAAAGCATCCGGAAGTTCGGTATGGCGGGTAACGAATCCTTCTATAAATCCTGCCATGATGAATACGGGTACCGTACCCACCACTATTTTCAGTCCTTTTTTGGCTCCCCGTTTGAAAGATTCCAGCCTTGAATAGGTTCCGGGAAAGAGCCATCCGTTGCCCAGGGCAAGACCGGCGGCACCGGCTACAATAATCGCCCAGATTTCGAGTGTCCCGTGCAGCCAAATGGCAAGGAAGGACTCCCAAAGCAAGTCGTGCTGATAAAAGAAGGTTTGGAAAGCCCCTATCATGATACCATTGTTAAGGAGCATGTACCCGGTGCCAAAACTGGTCAGCAACCCCATGGCAAAGCAGTTGAAGGAGACCATGATATTGTTCAGCGTGATACTCAGAAACATGGGGAACTCGGAGGAACCGTTATATACAGCCATAGGTTCACCATTAGCGATATTGTTCAAAGTCATATCCACATAGGAGTTTCCTAAAATCAAACGCACAAAATCGGGGTCTCCGGCAGCGGATACCACTCCTATCAATGCGCTGACCACAAATATAATGAAGGAAGCCACCAGCTCACGGCGTGCATCGTGCATGGCCGAAGGCACTTCACGGTCCAGTAGGTGATAATTCTTGACCATTTCTCGCGCTTGTTTCTATAAATGCGGTTGTGCAATGCCGAGGCAAGATTGTTCAGATAGATAGTGATGCGGGAAGCGGGGAAATGCGTTTGGGCAAAAGCCAGATCTGCCGTAAGCTCCGTATATGCGTCGGCAAGTTCATCGGGAGACAGACTTTCCGCCTGCTCCACCATTGTTTCTGCTCGTTTCCATTTTTCGATGTTCTGCCGGATAAACGTCACTTCTTTCATACCCCATGACTATTTCAGAGAAGTTTTGTCTGAAATAGGTAACAAAAATAAGAGAATAATGATATATTTGCAATGAAATACTAAAAATGTTTTATCAGGAATGGCAGAATCTACAATTATCACCGGACAATTTGTCCGCATCAGTCAAACGCCTGCCAGTATCGGTGAGCGGCTCATTGCACTGGCCATAGATTATATTCTGCTCGGATTCTATGTATTTTCTACTTTGGCCTTGTTTTCACGGATTCATCTACCCTCTGATTTCACGATGCTTTTCTTTTTTACCATTGTCTACCTGCCAGTCTTGCTTTATGCATTTCTCTGCGAAATGTTCAACCAGGGACAAAGTTTCGGCAAGCGGCTGATGAACATTCGTGTCGTAAAGGCAGACGGCTCCACGCCCGGCATAGGCTCGTACCTGCTCCGATGGCTTCTCTTCCCTATCGACGGACCGGTGACCGGTGGTCTGGGACTTCTGGTCGTCCTTTTGACCAAACAGCCAGCGAATGGGAGACCTTGCGCCGGCACCATGGTAATCAAGGAAAAGAATTACCGCAAGATACACGTCAGCTCGATGAGTTCGACTACCTGACCAAAGACTACCGACCTACCTATCCACAAGCTTCCGACTTGTCATTGGAGCAAATCAACGTCATTACCCGGACCCTGCAATCGGGTAAAAAAGACCGTACACGCCGCATTGCCTCCCTTGCGAAAAAAGTGCAGGAACTTCTCTCCATCACTCCTCATGACAGTAACCCGGAAAACTTTCTTCAGACCATTCTCCGGGATTACCAGTATTATGCCTTGGAAGAAATTTAATACGAACTTCCAACAAAACCAAAGAAGTGTTAAGTCTTACGCTTATTTAAGATTCAAGCTGCATCTTTTTGGCTTTTCATTTGTTAATCAACCAGAAGGTCTTAACTAAATAACAAAGAACAATTATGAAACGAATCATTACATTAATCACACTGGTGTTGGTAAGTGCATCGACCCTGATGTATGCACAGAGTAGCAGCGAAACACGCCAAGCAGAGCGTAAAGCCCAACGCGAAGCCCAGAAAGCACGCGAAAAAGCAGAAAATGAAAGGAACTAATGCCATTGCCGTCCAGGCATTGAAAGAGGGCAAGTTTGTATTGGAAGCAGACCAGCTGGTGTTCAAGAGAGGACGGAGCGCATTTGTTTCATCGACAACAAACTTCGTTCTGATGGACGGTGAACACGCATCCGTACAAATAGCTGCCAACAATGCCCTTGCAGGCCCCAACGGAATAGGCGGCATCACAGTGACGGCAGCAGAAAGGAAATGAAAATCACGACCGACAAAAAGGGAAACGTGAATTGCAGCTTCAGCGTACAAGGCATCGGAATATCCGCACAAGTGTATATCACACTGACCAACGGCGGCAATAATGCATCGGCAAGAATCAGCCCGAACTTCAATTCGAATACCCTGACGCTGAACGGAGTCTGGTCCATTGTCCCAGTCAAACGTTTACAAAGGGCGGGCTTTATAAAACACCCCTTTTGTCCGTACAAAGTATAAAGAAAAGAAGATATTCATATCGTGTTCGCAGGATACGAATATCGTGTAGACACGATATTAACAGAATGCGATACAAGGAATTAATAAACTGTTATACAGAATATTAATTCCTTGCATCGTACATAAAGGGAGCTAACAGAATGTGGACATTTATTCTTTTATCTGTTGACACGTTGGGCAATAATATACCGAACCACCCATATAAGCCTCTTTTATGATGGTACTGCCACAACGGAGACAAGGATTCTTCCATGTTTTGGCAGAAAGAATGGTTTTGTAACCTCCGGCGTTGCATAAAGATCTGTTTGCGTATCGCGTCCGCCCTCGAACGTCATATCCACCAATGTTTCTTTTAGAGCATTAAAAAGAACGTCTTTCTGATTATCCGACAGAAGTAGCACTTTCTGTTTGGGATTTATCCGTGCATTGAACAGAATATCCTGCGTTACGCCGTTACCTACACCGGGAATACGCTGATTGGTTGCTAATAGAGCTTTAGCAGAGAGGGTCTTCTTTGCTTCGGCAACGAGTTTCTCAAATTCCGCTTCGGTGTATTTATCGCTCAACGGCGAAATGCTTTCCCGACTCAATTTATAGTACTTATTGTCGATATAGCTATCAGGATAAACATTGATAAAACCATACATTACAACCGTGAAGACAAGGAATGAATCATCATTAAACGTCAGCAACAACTGGTAATTGGCAGGAATCTTATCTCCCGCATTGTAATAACGGACACTGACTCCGTCGCCTATATTCATGATCACATTATCCGAAAGATTGAAATTGACAAACATGCCATATCCTTCGGATGAAAGGATGGTTTTGCCTACGAGCAGTTTACCATACTCCGACGGATTGCGTTATAGAACGTAAACTTATGCGGTTTGGTGGCATTGAATACCTGCGTGATTGTTTTACCGCTCAAGGCGTTGTTCACTTGTTTGCTCAGGGTGATAACTTCGGGTAATTCCAACATATTATCTTACTTTTATTTTCGATAGGGATATATATTTCCGTTAATAACTCGTCAATAGCTAAATAATCAATATCGTTCATTATTTTAACCGGACCACTTCCCCTATAATAGGCATCAACACGTTCAAAGAGTCTTTCTCTTTCAGATTCATGGCATTCTTCAACGGTTCGTCCAGCGGTGTCTAGCCAAAGCATATTTGGAATGATGGACAGTCAGAATCTTTTCCGCATTCAAGTCCCTGGCCACTTGTCCCAAATATTGGGGCATGGTATGGATATATTTCCAATCTTCGTTATACTGCCCATTCTCCAATATGGCAAGGTCAATGCCGGGATATTGCTTGCCTATTTCGGCAAAATGCGTATCATATCCACTATCACCGCCCATATAAATCTTCTGCGAAGGGGTTTCGATAAGGAAAGAGGCCCATAGTGCCTGATTCGCTTTCAACGAGCGGCCCGAAAAATGCCGGGCGGGCAAGCAATGAAGCAGAAATCCCTTATCCAGTACAGTATCTTCAAACCAATCCAGCTCAACCAGGGATGATTTCTCAAATCCCCAATACTCGAAATGTTCACCTACCCCCAAAGGACAGACCACCTTATCTACCGATTTTTCAGCTGCATCACCGTTTCATAATCCAGATGGTCCCAATGGTCATGTGATATCACCAGATAGTCAATCTCCGGCATATCGGCAGGCTTGTAGGCATCCGCCCCCTTGAACGGCTTGTTTACAAACGAAACCGGAGAAGCCCCACAAAATACGGGGTCTACCAGTATACGCTTTCCGTCTATCTGGATAAAATAGGATGAATGTCCGAACCATACCAATACATTCTCGTCCTTGCTTATCTTGCTGAGGTCCGTCTTTGTAACCGGAATCTCTTTTCAGGACGTAAATCGGTTTCTTGCTTAAACAAGATCCCCAGAAAGCTCCCAAACGTCCCTTTTGGGAAGTCATCATCATCGTACTGTGCAGATTCCGGAATTCTCCGTCTTTGTAATGAGGCGACTTCTTAATCCTCTCCAACCGTTCTCCTTGAGGAGCCCTCCCGAAACTCGGCTGATTGACAAAAACGAATCCCACTATGACCGCAACAGCCACAATACCCACTATAATGCCAACTATCATACGTACTCTTTTCGTTTTTAATGAATTCATATTCAATGAGGCTACATTTACAGCTGCAAATATAGTCGAATTGTTATTAAATCACTATCTTCGCGCCCAATTTACGGAATCAATACAATAAAGCAATAAAAAGCCAACAAAGAAATGAACACACACAGTCTATGTTGCATCGGTTATATTACCCAAGATAAAGTCGTAACCCCTAAAAATACCATATATATGCCGGGAGGCACCTCCTTCTACTTCGCACATGCCATCAAGCACTTGAATGCTAACGATTTTTTATTGGTAACAGCTTTGGCTGATACTGACATGGGCATTGTGGAAGACATTCGGAAAGAAGGTATTTCCGTCAAAGCCTTGCACAGCACACATTCCGTCTGTTTCGAGAATATTTATGGAGAAAACCAGAACGAACGTACACAACGTGTCACGGCAAAAGCAGACCCTTTCACCGTGGAAGGTTTGAAAGATACCGATGCACGGATTATCCACTTGGGCAGTCTGCTTGCCGACGACTTCTCTTTGGAGGTCATCAAGTTCTTGTCCGGCAAGGGACTCCTCTCGGTAGACGTGCAAGGATTTCTCCGCAAGGTGGAGAATGAAAAGGTGCTGGCCGTAGACTGGCCGGAAAAGAAAGAAGCATTGAAGTATATCCATATCCTGAAAGCCAACGAAGCTGAAATGGAAGTGCTGACCGGATGCAGTGAACCGCACGAAGCTGCATTGCTGATTGCAGACTGGGGCGTGAAGGAAGTGCTGCTGACCCTGGGAGATAAAGGTTCGCTGATATATGCCCAAGGAGAATTCCACGAAATACCCGCCTATCCGGCCCTTCAGATAACAGATGCAACGGGATGCGGAGACACCTATATGGTGGGGTATCTGTATATGCGCAACAAAGGCGCATCCCACCGGGAAGCGGGATGCTTTGCCGCCGCCATGTGTACCATAAAACTACAATCACACGGGCCATTCTGCGGAACGGAGGAAGCGATAAATAACGTGATAAAAGGATAGTTTCAGTACCCTTTCATCTATAACCCGAATTTCTTCAAATCATCTTCCACGCTACCGATACCTGCAATATGGAACATATCAACCAGTACCTTGACGACATTTGGAGAAAGGAAAGCGGGCAATGTAGGTCCTAAGTGAATATCCTTCACACCGAGGCTCAATAATGCCAATAATACAATAACTGCTTTCTGTTCGTACCACGCTATGTTGTAGACTATGGGAAGTTCATTAATGTCGTTCAGCTGGAATACTTCTTTCAGCTTCATGGCTATTACCGCCAGTGAATAGCTGTCATTGCACTGCCCGGCATCCAATACACGGGGAATGCCGTTGATGTCTCCCAAACCAAGTTTATTATAGCGGTATTTGGCACAACCTGCGGTCAGGATAACGGTATCTTGCGGCAAGGCTTTGGCAAATTCCGTGTAGTAGTCACGGCTCTTCATACGTCCGTCACAACCTGCCATTACGATAAAGCGGCGTATGGCCCCGGTCTTCACGGCATCTACCACCTTGTCTGCCAGTTGCAGCACCTGGTTATGGGCAAAACCGCCGATAATTTCTCCATGCTCTATCTCCACCGGAGGCTGGCATTGTTTGGCAATCTCTATGATTTCAGAAAAGTCTTTCCTACCTTCAGCATCCTTATCAATGTACTTGCAACCCGGATAGCCGGTAGAGTTGGTGGTAAACATACGTTCTTTATACACAGCATTTGCCAGAGGAGGAACGATGCAATTGGTGGTAAACAGAATCGGTCCGTTGAAGGAAGTGAATTCTTCGCGCTGTTTCCACCAGGCATTGCCATAATTGCCTACAAAATGGGAATATTTCTTGAAAGCCGGGTAATAGTGAGCAGGTAACATTTCACCATGTGTATAGACATCTATTCCTGTGCCTTCAGTCTGTTTCAATAATTCTTCCATATCCTTCAAGTCATGGCCGCTAATCAAAATTCCCGGACGGTTCTTCACACCGATATTCACCTTTGTAATTTCAGGATTACCGTAAGTACCAGTATTGGCTGCATCCAATAGAGCCATTGTCTTTACTCCAAACTCACCAGCTTCGAGAACCAGCTTCACCCACTCCTCTGCCGATAGAGACTCAACCGCAATGGTAGCCAGTGCGCGTTGCATGAAAACATGAACCGTATCATCATTGAATCCCAGACGCATGACATGCTCCAGATAGGCAGCCATACCTTTCAAGCCATAGACAAGCAATTCTTTCAACGAGCGGAGGTCTTCATTCTGTTCACGCAGAACACCTACTGTCTTCGCTTTTCCGGCATAGTCATCACGCGTTCCCTGCCAAGTCAGTTCATCTACTTTGGGTAAGAGCACTTTGTTATGCTTGGCCTCTTGAATCAATCCATTACGCATGGTGATTCCTTTATCTACCCGCTTCAAAATGCTTTCATCATCGAAATTTGCATTCGTAATAGTGCAGAACAGAGCATCCGTCACAAAGATATTCACTTCTTCGGAGACCGGACAATCTGCCTTGCGCAAAACATCGGCAACGACAGAGACACCTCTAACCACAAACAGCAACAAGTCCATAGCTTGAGCCGTATGACTTTCTTTTCCACATACACCTTTCAGTATACAGCCGGTTCCTTTGGCTGTCTCTTGACATTGATAACAAAACATGTTCGGTTCCATATTCTTATTCATTTAAAAGTTTACATCATCTTTCCATAAGATAAGCGGCACCTCAGCAATAAAAATAAGCAAGCTTATTTTCTATTACTTTCGGTTTGCATTATCTTTGTGCAAAGATGAGAGTTCTACAACGCGAAAACTGTCACGAATGTTACATCGAATCACAAAAAAGTAAAAAAGAGAATGGAAATCCATACATTATTGAAAATGCCTCCTTTTCAAGGCATAACAGAAGAAGAATTATTATCCCTCATCCTGGCACCCGAACATGCACGCAGGCAATGCAAACCTGCTGACTTTATTGCCATGCAGGGAGAAGCATACCGTTCTCTATTCATATTGTGCTGCGGCAGTGTGCGTACCCAAATGGTCAGTGCAGAGGGAAAGCAACTCACCATAGAAACGCTGAAAGCCCCGCAACTACTTGCCCCGGCTTTTGTCTTTGCCTCCGAAAACCGCTTCCCGGTAAATATCGAAGCAAAAGAGAAATGTGAGATACTCATCATAAACAAGAATGTCTTCCTGGAATTCCTGCATCGACACCCCACTGTGATGCGCAACTTTCTGCAACTGGTATCGGACAGAACTCTGTTTCTCTCCAAAAGCTGAATGCCTTTGCCCTGCAAAGCCTAAAATCGCGCATACTGAACTATCTACGCATGCATGGCACGATACTCAACCAGCAGGAAGTGGCACAAATACTGGGAGTGGCTCGTCCCTCGCTGGCACGTGCCTTATCGGAGCTGGCAAGCGAAGGATGCATCCGGATAGAAAAGAAGGAAATGCGGATAAATGAAATCTCTGCCCAAAAGTATTTATAAAAAATGCCCGCACTTATATATTATTCTTACCTTTGTCCAAGAATAAAAAGCTATGGAAAAGATTCTACTGGATGAAAAGTACGAACAGTTATTGTTCCAAATCCCTCTACTAAGGGATTTGCCACATAATATCAAGCAATCGCTGCTTGAGAAACTGGAATATTCAGTCTATTCTATAGACAAGAAAGATATAGTTGCCCGGCAAGGCACCCCCTGCAAGAAGCTATATATACTATTGGAAGGCAAATTGCGTGTAGATATTATAGACGGCCTGGGCAATAAGGTTATGGTAGAATACATCGTTGCCCCCCGGGCCTTTGCCACTCCCCATCTCTTCGGCAGCAACACCACACTGCCGGCAACTTTTACCGCCATTGAAGACTGTATCCTATTCACTGCGACCAAAGAATCCACCTTCAAACTTATCAGCCAGGATCCCAAAGTGCTGCACAACTTCCTTTGCATAACGGGAAATTGCAATGCCTGCACGGTTTCGCGATTAAAAGCCCTTTCCCGCAAAACAGTCCGCGAAAGGTTTGTCGTCTATCTGTTTGAAAACAGAATTTCCAACTCTACCAGCATCACCATAGCGCATACCCAATCTGAGCTGGCAGAATACCTCAATGTAACCCGCCCGGCACTTTCAAAGGAAATCAATAAGATGACCAAAGAAGGTATTATCCTAATGACGGGTAAGAAAATTGAGGTATTGAATGAAGCAGCTCTGAAAGAGTATATCTAAACTACCATTTTACAAACAAGATTCTCGGATTGATGTTGACAGATACCCAGCCCCAATCCTGCCAACGTTTATGGTCGCCGCCTTTCGCCACGCCCATGGACTTCGTACCCCGCATGATGGAGTAACCGGCAGAAAGCTTCACGCCCTTCATCACATTCCAGTCAAGCTGATAGTCTATCTCCGAACCCAATCCCTTTTTTACATCATCCAGCTTGGCAGCAGTAGCAAAATAGTGATAATTCAATTGCATACTCACCTGCTTGGATGTCTTGAAGTTAACACCCAACTGGGCATCCTGCAAACCGGGAGCGACTCCCTGCCAGGCAGAAGCATAGAAATAATCCATCGCTCCATAGAACTTATGATGTGTTCCGTAAAGGGGATCGAAAGCCTTGAACTTGTCACCCTCCCCGTCACTTCCACTCAGATAATCATAACCCAAGCTCACACTCCATTGCTTGTCTATGGCATAGGCAGCCTTCACGCTTGCCATAAAGGCAGATACACTCTGCGCATTCTTGTTCTTTCCGGTCTGGTAATAGAAAGCAGCCTGCACGGGCAGCCAGTTTCCCGATTCCGGTTGATAAGTCACGTAAGTACCAAACGTCTGCAAATAGCGGGTACGGGAGGTCTCGGTCTCCGCATCACCGGTTTCCAGCCCCAGATTCATGAACAATAAAGAGACATCAAGATTGGAAGCTTGCGCCGCATAATGATACCAAAGGGTCTGCATATTCTTGTAAGGTTGCGCGCCGTCATAATAATAGGTACCGCCTTTTGACTTTTCCTTGTTTTGGTTGAAGGCAAGAATGAAATGCAGTTGGTGGGCATTCTTGCATAGCCCAGCTTCAAGGCATCATGATAGCGACCTGCGACATTCCAGTCCAGTCCTCCTAAAATACGTTCGTCATCATAAGACAAGGTCTGGCGTCCCAGTTGTGCAAAAAAACCGGCACCGAAATCGAGCTTTGCCCATGCTTCGTTCATGATGAAACGCCCGTTAGTATCTATCTGCGGGTCTTGTCCCCACACCCCTACATGCTGGGCGGAAATCTTCATGCTCAAGTCCGAGCGTTTGTACTCCATGGAAAGGCGTGCACGGTTGTTGATGAATGCAGCTGCTTTGTCTCCCTCGAAACGTGGGAACTGTGCACCGTTACGGTATTCTGCACGGGGTCTGATTTGCATCGACATGGTGAATTCGTTCTCTTTCTCCGCACTTTGCGCCCACAACATTCCGGGCAACAGCCATAAGCCTAATGCCAAATAAACTATCTTCATAAGTATTTTAATTTAAGTTATACGTATGTACACTCACTCCTTGTGCCGAGGGCAAATAATTGATGCCGTACCAGCACATTTGCAACAGCAGAAAAGATACAAGCAGGCCGACCAATGCCTTGCGATGTGCCGCGGGACGCCCCAGACGGAAATGGATATATGCCAGATAGGAAAACCAGGTAGCCGCCGCCCAAGTCTCTTTAGGGTCCCATGCCAATAGTGTCCCCAAGCAGCTTTTGCCCAGACGGCACCGGACAGCATACCCAGCGTCATGAAAGCAAGCCCTACATAAGTCAAGTTATCGCACAGAGCCATCTCATGCCTTTCAATCCCCTTCTTCTTGAACCACAGCAGGTAGACAGCCATCACCGTAGCGGCACCCAGCATGGCGTAGGCAAACATATAAACAATGACATGAGGAGTGAACCACGGGCTCTGCAAGGCGGGCATCAAAGTCTTATTGTGTATTTCGGGCTTGAATATATTGATGCAGACAAACACCAGTGACAAAATGGTACTGAAACCGAGAATCCATTTATACTTCCAACGGCCGTAAGTGATGATTCCCGCCAACGGAAGAAAAAACGAATACCACAGACGGGTCTCTCCCATCGTCCGCATCGGAGGACGTTCCAAAGAAATCCACATACCGACAATGAAACTGAAAAAGACAACCAGTCCCAGGCAGGTAAAGGTATATACCACTGCCGGGCGTTTTCCACGCCATGCAGCGAAAGCTCCCCATCCCCAGAAGAGTAAAGCGACAATGGCAAACAGAGCAAAATAATCCCAACTCATACCGTCTCCTCCTTTCTTTCTTCTTTTCCTTTTGGTGCATTGACAAACAAGCAGACTGCTCCCAGCACCATCATTATAATGCCGGCATATACAGCCGGGAGCCAGGGGTCGCGCACCAGTTCAAAGACACTGACATCACTCCACCGTCCCTTCGTCTCGTCATAGCTCAATTGATAAATATTCCACCCGGATATCTTCAATGGACGATTCACCTCGATAGTGTCTTCCACCACATCTCCCGCCTGCGTATAAACCGTAACAGCAGACACAAACCGTTGCGGCTCACGTTCGGGCATCACCAGACTGGTCTGCTCCGACAAACGCAATGCCTTATAGGGGAACATGAAGCTGCCGCAACTCACCCATCCCTCCTTCGACTGTCCGGAGGCGGTGTTCACCGCTTTCAGATAAACGGCATAGGCAGCTCCCATCGAATGGAATTCAGTAAACTTTAAGGTATCTTCCGTAGCCACGGAGGCAGCCATAGGAATGGTTTGAAAAATGGAGATGTCCCAATCCAGCAATTTTCCCCGTTCCACCTTCTCTTCCAGCAACAAATGTTCCGGCATATCCTTCGGCAGTGCCTGCCCCGTCTCATTGTCTATCAGCATCAGTTTGGGAGGATACTCGTGTATAGTAAATTCTTTCAGCTCAACAGCAAGCGGAAGTTCCGTCAGCTTGCCGCCCTCATCTATGGCACGCCATTCGGTCTTGCCCAATTGGGTAATCATTTTAAGACGCTGCATATCCGCATTGCCCAGCGTTGCCGTCAGAAGGGCAACAAACAAGCCGGCATGATTCAGCAGAAAAGGAATCTTACGCACATTGAAGGGGATAGCGGCACGGAGAATAGTCATCCCTAAGACAGCAACCAGCCAGACATAAAGTAACACAAACGGCCAAAAAGAAAGCATTTTCGAAAAGCCGATGACATCTGCCGAAGGATGGGTGGAGGGAACCTGCCGTACCAACCATAATGACAGTGATAGCCGCCACACAGACCAGGGAAGAAACTGCAGCCGTATAATGACTGAGCCATCCGAAACAATACACCCGTTTGCGAAGCCCATGCATCCCTGCCAGCAACAGCAAGAACAGCACCAGAACAATGATATTGACCGGCCATGCAAACAAGCCCCAACGAATGCCTCCAACGCTCCACTGTAACAGCAAGCCCGTGACAAACAGTCCTGCCCCACAGATAAAACCTTCCTTATACCCCCACGGTTTCTTCCACATCTTCTGATTTATGATTTGACGATGTACAAATTTATTTTAGTGCTAACCGGTTGTTAGCTTTCGCTTTTTCCAGCCAAGCCGGTGCTGTAGTCTTCAGGAAATTGTCCTTTGCAGCTCTTTCGGCATCCATATCGAGCCCGATATATTCCTGCGCCTTGTCTTTGGTGGAGATATCCGGCATAGGAACATTGTCTGTATATCCATGCTTCGCCAGCACCTTGGAGATAGCCAAACGCGCCTGCATGGCTCTATCCAACCCATGAGACAAGACACGCTGGATTTCTTGCGGTGCGTGGAAAGAGCCGCCGTGAGATGCCACACCGAAGTCCCAACGCCATTGTGCCTGACGAATCAGCGCCAACACATCTTTCATCTGCTCTTCCGTAGCTCCCTTATCCCAAGCAAATTTAGCTTCGATATGGGCTTTGGCAAGTTCCTGCTCCAAGCGGTTACGGATTTCATTGGCCTTGCGCTGGCGTTCGTAGACGTTGTTGCGCAAAGTTTCCTCACTTTCGCGGTGGCAGGTTTGGCAGGTACGGTCTATCATAGCCAACGGACTCTGTATATGGTGGTCGCTGAACTTCACGCCACCTTCACTCTTATAAGGCATGTGGCAGTCCGCACACGATACGCCACGCTGGCCGTGAATCCCCATCTGGGCTATTTCAAAATCGGGGTGCTGCGCTTTCAGGATAGGGGTACGGCTCAACTTGTGTATATAGTCGTAGAAACCAGCCTCATCATAATAGGCTTCCATGTCTTCCACCGTAAAACCTTTGTCCCAGGGGAAAGTCAGGTACTTGCCGTCGCCCTTGAAGTAATACTCCACATGGCACTGCGCACATACCAGTGAACGCATCTCCTGCGGAGTGGCCTTGGTAATATCCTTGCCTTGGCGTTCAAAAGCTCTATCAAAGCCGGACGGCTGATATGCAGGTTCATGTTTTCCGGTTCGTGGCAGTCGGCACAACCAATCGGGTTTACAATTTCATCGCCCAAAGCGCCCCACTTATTGTTATAGAAAGCATCCACACCGATAGCTTCCATCATGCGGGGCACATCGGGCTCTTGCAAGTCCAGCAAGTAGAAGGCTGCGGGCCATCCGTAGCAGTGGCAGGCGCACCGGTACGAAGAGTTGCCGTAATGTCTCGATGGCATGCATATGTCCGCGCGGAGTGGAATAGTCCTTGGAGAAGGCATATCCCGCCCAGAGCACTACCATCTCGGGACGCTGTTCCAATACATCCACAGCCACATTTCCATTGAATTCACTCTGGAAGTCGGTCTTGGCAGTTTCAGTCCATGTCTGATACTCACGGGGGAAATCACTCTTAAAGACTTCGTTGCGTGCCTCAATTCCCTCAATCACTGTTTTGCGGTTATTGAATACACTTGCCAGCTCGGCCCTGCGCTCCATCAAGGCAGAAACACATAGCCCCAAGACAAATACAACGACCATTGAACCACCGAACAACAGCCATCCTTGCCACGATTTTAATCTCTTTTCCATATCTATGAAGATTTATTGTTATTATTCCTTTATCAGTTTCTGCAACCACTCCGGCACGGGAGATTCCGGATAGGGTACCAATGCAGCGGGTGTAGACGAAAGACTGTTCATTCCACCATGAGGCACGTCGCGGTGGCAATCCCAGCATGCCTTTCCGTCGCCGGTGAGGGTCATCATGTAGTCTATTTTACCAGCATCCACAAACTCGTTGGTCAGTTGCGTATGGCAACGGATGCAATTATTCATAATGACCTGCGCACTTGCTGCCTCGGCTTGGATAGCCTGCGGTTCGCTTTTAGTGAGAAAGGCACCCACGTGCTTCATGCCGTCCATGCCTTTGAAAGCCCATTTCTTTACTATATTTTCATGAGGGACATGGCAATCGTTACAAGTGGCATCCCGGCTGTGGGAACTGTGCATCCAGGTTGCATAATAAGAAGCCATGATGTGGCAGTTGACACATGCCGCAGGGTCATCTCCCAGATAAGTGTGCGCCCGGAGAAGATACATAAACAAGCCTCCGCCGCCGACGAGGACACCGCATACAATGAGTGCCGTTACTTTCCATCTGTAGGACGGAAATAGTTTACTTATGATTGGTAACTTCGCCATAAAATGAATATTTTCAGCAAAAATAGGCAGTTACAATCTAAAAAAAGTGTAATCATGATTACATTTTTCCATTTATTTTTCAGTATTTTTAATAAAGCATTCATTCTCCAGACATACCTATATGAAAACGTCCACAAAACACGCACGCCTGCGCATCTTGTGGACATCTTCATCCTTTTATAAAACTGCCTGCTTTTTCTAAGCAACTTTCTTTAATTGTATGTTCGCTTTCCTACTGCCCTTCCGAATCAATCTGCGAATCCAAAGATAATAGCCCGTCAGCGGCAAGCTGGCCCCTACCAAAGCGGCAAGGAAACTCAATATGCGGGTGGTCAGCCCTCCCCAACTGCCTACATGAACGGAGAATATCCAGCCACGGATTTTTCCTGAAGCGTCGGCATCCTTATATAAGGTAGCCCCGGTGATTTCACCGCTACGGGGATTGAACGTATAGCGGTCGGCAGCACGCTGGTTGCCCAACCGATTGAAAGAAACCGTAGCAGAGCCTTTGAACACGGTAATCTGTTTATAATCAGGATTGAGTTCCTTCAGTTCTTCGTAAACCTTCTGCCAGCTTGTAAAAGGAGAGAAAGAATTTCTTTCACGATGCTCACCTCCCGGTCTGCCACCAGACCGGCCTTGAGCCCGTTCTCCTCCCGGGGCAGCAGTTTGTGCCGAAGCACCATGTCCTCCACCCCCTTGCGTGGTTTCCACTCCGAAAACTTTGTAGAAGCCGGTGCGGTACCAGGAGAAAGACCATGACAGTCCCGTAAGCGCCATTACCAACAGAAGAACCAGCGTGTACATACCGCCTGCCACATGCAGGTCATAGCAGAACCGACGCCAACCCTTACCGGAAACAATCTTCAAACTGTTCTTCAAAGCCTTTTTTGTACGGGGCCACCAGATGACAATGCCCGATATCAGGACAAAGACAAACATCAGCGTGGCAGTGCCCACAATCATTTTCCCCCAGAAGATGCCTCCATCGGGCTTCATGCTGTCCAGCAACCAGCGATGCAGGCGGAACATTGTCATGAAAAACGGCGCACGCTCATACTTGCCCTTTATCTCACCCGTATACTGGTCTACATAGACGGAAGCACGACGAGGTTTGGAAAGGTTCACCTGCCAGGCACGCTCCGGAGCAGACGAGGCTGTGACACCCGTCACAGAAACACTATCCGGCAGAGTAGCGGCTACTTTTTCGGCCACCTTGCCCATGGGAAGCGGTGCCGGCCCGACTTTCTCTACATAGTAGAGGTCGCGGCGGCAGAGCTCCATCACCTCCGTCTCGAATACCAGCATGGCTCCGGAAAAACAGATAAGGGTAATCAGCAGCCCGAAGGGACTGAAAGCCATAAATGTATCTTACGAAAAACTTTCTTCATAGGAGCTTTATTCCAGTTTACCTACACCGTTCAGTTGGGTTGCATTGACCACCAGCCCTTTGGTAGCTGTTGCATTGGCAGGGTCTACCTTATAGATGGCAGGATAGCCGGAAGAGGTAGTGACTGCCACATATGCGTTGCCATTTTCCATGTACGGGGTATTACCAAAGCCAGAGACATCGCTTGGAAGGCCGTTCACATAAGTCAAAGCTCCAGTGGAGGCATTGAAGACGGCAAGTTGGTTGGCAACCTTGTCTGATGCCGTAATTGCCTTATCATACATCAGCAGCAGGAAATAATTACCTGAAATATACCAAGTCCGCAAGAAAGAGGCGCCATTGGCTTTCTCTTCAAGATTATAGTAATAAGCGGCATCAAATTCTTCTGCTTTGGTATCGATGCGTACAACTCCAGCAGGCAATGTAGTCTGCTGACGCGAATCACTCATGGTCTTGGCATAGCTCGGAGAAAATACATATACATAGCCGTCGTCGGCAAGCCAGTTCATCTGGTAGTACTGTGAACGGTTACGTCCGGCAGCATAACTGATTTTGTCTGTAGTGATGACCTTATGAGAATTCAGTGTCTGATCACCAAAGATAGCGATATGGCATTCATTAGGATACTGGGTCCATTGCAATTCGTCCTTCTCATAGGCACCGCTACCCTGCCCGCCGGATTCTGTCTTTATTAAATCCTCATTACCGGAAAGCACCCACTTGTAGCTACCGTCTTCGTTCTTCTGCATGCAACCATACTGGCTAAGCCCCATGGGAATGGCTGCTGCATAAACCTTACTGCCCACTTGTTCTATACCGGCCAGTGTTACGTATTCACCATTTTCAAGGAAATTTTCGGCAAGAAATGGAGTATCCTTTGTTACCGAGTTCTTTGTATAAGTCTGTTTCTCGACATCCAGATAGGAAATCAAAAAAGATTGGGGAGTATATCCATTTGCATCATTCAGTTCCGTAGGGCCGTCGCCGGTAGAAGTCGTCATTATAAATTGGTCATAATAGCCGTAGGTAGTGAAACGATTGACGTTATACTCCTGGCTACGTTTTTCCAGTTCACCGTTTGTATTCATAATGAACGACTGGGTAGTGCCTGCATTTCCCTGGTGATAGTTCAAGGCATACAGATATTTGTTTCCGTAGAACACCCAGTAAGTAGCCCCATCGTTCACAAGGCCATTGCCGGCAGCAGTAATTTCACCGCTTTCCAGTGACTCGGCTGTCAGCAGGACAGGAACGGAGCTACCTGAAACTGTAGCCGTGGCAGCTATCACATAGTTACCCTTTGAACCGGAACCGGAGCCGGAACCCGGTTCGTCTGTGTCTGTACAAGAAATTAAAGCCATTCCGGTCATTGCCATTGCCAAGAGGCCGGACAAAAGATAATTCTTCTTCATTTGTTCTTCTTATTAATTACACCTATTAAAACCATTATATTTATTAATCACCAAAATGTACACGTACCTTGCCATAGAACGCACGCCCGGCTTTCTGAAGACTGAAATTGTCGTACAAATCCTCGTTCGTGAAGTTGCGGCATTCAAACGAGATATTATAGCGGCCATTCTTCAGACTATAGCTCAATGTCAGGTTATGGGAGAACTGGTCGGGTACCATGAAATCCTTGTTCTTGCTACCGATGGCCTGCGAATAGTAGGAGAAGCTGTGCATGTACTGGTTGTCGTAAGTCACGGACAGCATATTCCCTTTCTTCCAGAGGTCGCGCCAATAGAAGTTTACGTCAAAATCAGCAAACTGATAGGGCACATTGGGAATGCGTGCCTTGTAACCGAGATTTTCCACAGAGTTGCCGGTACTGCCGATTTGCATCTTCTCATTGTCACGCACATTCATCTGCGTGAAGTTGCCGCCCACACTCAGCCAGCGTCCGAAGCCATAGCGTGCCGATACATTGTATCCCTTCGTCAGCACCTTGCCGTAGTTGGTATAAGTGGCCCCTTCTTTTCCTCCGCTCAAGTCCTGGATATTGCGCTGGATATAATCCTTCGTATTGCGGTATACCACACCGCCTTCCACGTAGACAGAATGTTTTCCAAAACTCCGGGAATAACTCAGGTTCAAGTTGATGTTGTCACTTTTCTCGGGACGGATGCCGATGTCTCCACTCTCCAGGTCTTCGTCACCAAACATCTCTTCGATAGTGGGCAGGCGGTAAGCTTTTTCATAAGAGAGCTTCGCCTGCAAGCCGGGCAGGATGAAGTAGGTTCCGGCAGCACATATCCCCAAGAGTCTACCGTACGGCTGGTGCGTACATAATTACTACCGGTATCATCCTCGGCCATAGGTCCTGCCACATACTGGCGGTAGTATTTGCCGAATGCCGAGAAGTTCCACTTTTCGGAAGGCATCAGGCGGTATGACAAACCGGAGATATTCTTGCGGGTCTGCTTGGCAATGGCATCCGTCTGTTCTTCCACCGCCAACAGTGAAGTATTATCACGCTGGAATGCACTCAACACATGATTGAAAGTCAGCATGTGGACTCTGGCAATGCGGTAATTCAAGGTCAATGTACCGTTCCAATTGTCATTATCGGCACGGGAATACTGGCGGGACTGTTCGCCGGGACTGTTCAGCGGATGTTTCTCACCAAGCCAGTTGTATTCATAGCGGGCAGTATCCACATTCGTAGTGGCATTGCGATTGTAGTTGGCTGTCAACACCATATCCAGCCCCTTGATTATCAAGTTGCGTTTGCTGTATTCCATCGAAGGCATTAGTGAATGGCCGAAGCGGTGCTTTTCTCCGAAGACTGTCTTCTGGCGTACACCGGTCTGTATGTCCTTGTACATGTGCGAATAGGTGAAACCGAACATCAGCCGGTCTGCCCAACTTTTGTCCACAATACCCGCTTTGGCCACAATGGCTTCGTTGTGGTAAGTATCATTGAAACGCTTCACGCGCACCTTCTCACTTTCGTTGAAACTGCCCGTCTCAAAATCCTTTACCGGCGCATCTACATGATAATCGTTGTCCGAGTAGTTTTGAAAGGCATTGATTTCATAGCTGAAACCGTTCTTGAAAGTCTGTCCGAAGTTAACGTATGAGCGGTGGGTATTGAACGAGCCGTAAGAATAAGAAGCATCCAGGAACCAGTTCCGGCGTTTCTTGTTGGTAACAATATTGATGACACCGCCAATGGCATCCGTACCGAAGCCCACGGGAACTACACCCTTATATACCTCTATACGGTCGGCAAAGCTCACCGGAATATTGTTCAGGCTGAAGGAGCTTCCCACACCTTCCTGCGGCACACCGTCAATGAACACCTTGACGTGCTTTCCGCTAAAACCGTCCAGCATCAACTGCATATCCGAACCTACCCCACCCGACTCACGGAGTTTCATGCCCGGAGCCTTGGTCAAGGCATCGCTCAGATTCTTCGTGGTGTTCTGGAGTTCCTTTGTATCGACTGCCACAGCATTGAATGCCGACCTCTTCACCCGGCTTACTCCGGTAGAACGATAGTCACCTCGTCCAGCTGTTGCGTTTCGGGAGCGATGGTTATGTTCAGCTTCATCCGCTCATCATTGACCAGTTTCACCTTTTTCTCCACCTTTGTATAACCTACGGCAGACACCACCAGCGTATAGTCGCCGGCAGGCGCCTTGATGTGATAGAGGCCTTCCTGATTCGTGGTTCCTCCATAACTCGTCCCTTTCAGATAAACAGTCGCAAAATCCACCGTTTCTTTTTCCGTAGAATGATTCTACCCGAAATCATCCCTCCTCTCCTCTGCGCATGTACAGACAGAGAAGCCAACAGAAGGAAAAACAGCAGCGAGAATTTAAGTGTATATGCTTTCAATTTTATAATAATTATAATGTTGTTAGTAAACCGGTGCAAAGGTCATTATTAACAGCCAGCTGTGCAATCGCTTATTGTAGGTAATTATATGGAGTGGATTTATCGTATATATCATATTACGCAATCACCATTGATGGGTATTATCAATAATAAATCTAAAAAAAGAGGAGCCGGGAAATGAAAAACCCCTATTTATAGGTATTGCCCAATATGCCTTTTTGTACGACCTTTGCTGCAAATTAAAACAAGACAACGGACAATAAATTATTAAAGTTTAAGTATGAAAATTGAAAAGATTGTAGCCCGTGAAATCCTTGATTCACGCGGCAATCCCACAGTAGAAGTGGACGTTATTCTGGAATGTGGTGTTATGGGACGCGCAGCAGTGCCTTCCGGTGCTTCTACCGGCGAGCACGAAGCGCTGGAACTTCGCGATGGCGACAAGCAACGCTACGGTGGTAAAGGTACACTAAAAGCAGTAGAAAACGTCAACAAGATAATCGCACCGGCACTGATTGGCTGGTCGTCACTGGAACAGCGTACCATCGACCACAAGATGCTTGAGTTGGACGGCACGCCTACCAAATCCAAGCTGGGTGCCAACGCCATTCTGGGTGTCTCACTGGCAGTAGCCAAAGCCGCTGCCAATTATCTCGATATACCTTTATACAGATATATCGGTGGAGTAAATACCTACGTAATGCCGGTCCCGATGATGAATATCATCAATGGAGGTTCACACAGCGACGCTCCTATCGCTTTCCAAGAATTTATGATTCGGCCGGTAGGCGCCTCTTCCTTCCGTGAAGGCCTGCGCATGGGAGCCGAAGTATTCCACGCCTTGAAAAAAGTGTTGCACGACCGCGGCCTCAGCACTGCTGTAGGCGACGAAGGCGGTTTTGCACCGGCACTGGCAGGAACAGAAGATGCGCTGGACTCCATCATGAGCGCCATCAAGGCTGCCGGCTACGAACCGGGCAAGGATGTGAAAATCGGTATGGACTGTGCCTCATCCGAGTTCTTTAAGAACGGTATCTATGACTACTCCATCTTTGAAGGCGAAAATGGTAAAAAACGTACTGCCGACGAACAAATAGCTTACTTGGAAGATTTGATTAATAACTACCCGATTGACTCCATCGAGGATGGCATGAGCGAAAACGACTGGGAAGGCTGGAAGAAGTTGACCGAACGCATCGGCAACCGTTGCCAGCTGGTTGGCGACGACCTGTTCGTGACTAACGTGGAATTCCTTGAAAAAGGTATTGCCATGGGCTGCGCCAATTCCATCCTTATCAAAGTCAATCAAATCGGTTCACTCAGTGAAACGCTGGATGCTATCGAAATGGCACACCGCCACGGTTATACCACAGTGACTTCTCACCGTTCCGGCGAAACCGAGGACGCCACCATTGCAGACATTGCCGTTGCCACCAACAGCGGACAAATCAAGACCGGTTCTCTGAGCCGCTCCGACCGCATGGCGAAGTACAACCAACTATTGCGCATCGAAGAAGAACTGGGTAACCTTGCTGTCTATGGCTACAAAAGAATAAAATAACCCTTTGTAGTGAATAAGTCATAAAGAGGGAATAGCGTCTTTGGGAAAAGGCGCTATTTTTATTAAAGAATCGTCTATATCTTTGCAAAAGTCATCCCCTACTATCCTCTATAGGAAAGATTCTTTCCAAGATGGTAGCAGGTTAATGTTTCATTGACTAAAGACTATTCGTCCGACAGTCGTTACATTATCGTCCGACATATGTTTAATTATCGTCCGATAGCTGTTGGACGATAATTAAACATATGTCGGACGAATAGTTTTTAGTAAGCAAGAATATAAAATATAGCGGCGCAACAATCATTTGCTCCCAAAGCCTCCCTTTATTATTTACGGAGGCCTTCAAAAACAGTCCTCATTCACGGTTCATCAAACGATGCTCTGCCATCTGCTCGAACTTCGTGCCGGGACGTCCGTAATTGGCATACGGATAAATGGAGATGCCTCCGCGCGGGGTGAAGATACCCGTCACCTCAATATACTTAGGGTTCATCAAATGAATGAGGTCTTTCATTATGATGTTCACGCAATCCTCGTGGAAAGCACCATGATTGCGGAAGCTGAACAAGTAGAGTTTCAAACTCTTGCTCTCTACCATCTTGACATCGGGGATATAGCAAATACGGATTTCCGCAAAGTCCGGTTGCCCCGTGATGGGACAGAGGCTGGTGAATTCGGGGCAGTTGAAACGCACCCAGTAGTCATTGCCGGGATGCTTGTTATCAAATGCCTCCAATACTTCGGGGGCATAGTCCTGACGGTATTCTGTCTTTCTCCCCAAAAGGGAAAGTTGGTCTTTCAATTCTGTCATAGCCATATATTTTTAGTGATACAAGTGTGCCTCATTTAGTAGAAGCCAAAAACTTTTCCAATCCTTCTCTGCGCAACGTGCATGCCGGGCAGTGTCCACAACCATCTCCCGGGATACCGTTATAACAAGTCAGCGTTTCGTGACGTATAAGTTCGAGCACTCCAAGCTCGTCTGCCAGCGCCCAGGTCTCCGCTTTGTCAATCCACATCAGTGGTGTGTGCAGTACGAATTGCTCGTCCATAGCCAGGTTCAGCGTCACGTTAAGCGACTTGATGAAAGCATCCCGCAATCGGGATAACCGCTGAAATCGGTCTGCGACACCCCCGTCACAATATGATTAATCCCCCGCTCGCGGGCGTAGACGGCGGCTATACTCAGGAAAAACAGATTGCGTCCCGGCACAAAAGTATTCGGAAAGCTGTCTGCCGGCTTCTCCTGGTCCATCTCCATGCCGGCATCTGTCAATGAGTTATGTCCCAGCCGGCCGATAAAGGAAACATCCATTACTTCGAACTCCACACCTGCCTTACGGGCAATGGCCCTCGCCAAGTCCACTTCCTTCTGATGTTTCTGTCCATACAGAAAACTCAGCGCATACACTTCTTAAATTCACGTTTTGCCCAAAAGAGGCAAGTGGTCGAGTCCTGCCCGCCACTGAATACCACCAAAGCAGTGTCCCTATTCATCTTGTTAAAAGCTCTCCCCTTGCCCTCCCCCGTAGGGAGGGAGGGAAACAGAGAGGGCATTGCTAATTATTTGTTTGACATAATAACTGATTTCCCCTCACTACGGGTAAGGGCTTTAAATATCGCCTATTTTCCATACTTTATAGGAGATGCCTTCATCATAGACATCACTACCGTCTATCCGCTTAATAGCTTTTACCACACGGATAGTCACAGGCAGTATCAATACCTCGTACATGGACTTCAGCAGAATCTGGATACACATCATCACCAGCAACTCCCGCCATGCAATGATTCCTCCGAACGCCACCGGAAAGAAAATCAACGAGTCTGCCGTCTCACCAACCACCGTCGACCAAATGGCACGTGCGGAGAAATTACGCCCGTTGCTTGCCAGTTTCATGCGGCTCATTACGTAGCATTCAGAAAAGAGCCCACCAAGAATGCCGTCAGACTGGCTATGACAATACGGGGCGCCATTCCAAAAACAAAATTGAAATGCGCGGCACCATCCCAGAAAGGGGCGGCAGGCAACGCCACGGCTATCAGTCCCAGCATTACCACAAAAAAAGTTCATGGCAAAACCGCTCCAGATAATCAGGCGGGCTTTACGAAAGCCCCAAACCTCGGCTATGCAATCGTTGATAATATAAGAAATCGGGAAGACCAGCAATCCGGCTGTTACGGTAATACCAAAAACCTGGATAACTTTAGTCTCAAGAAGATTGGCTGCAATCAAGCATACATTGAACAGAATGCCCAGCAACATAAAAGGTACAGATACTTTTTGTTTCATACTCCTGTTTTTTACGTGGTGTTCTAGAATACACGACCGCTATTCACGGCATCATACATTTTAAATCCGGTTGCAAAGGTACAACAAGTTTTGCAAATGAACAAACAACATATATTTTAACTAAATCCCAAGCAAGACAAAGCTCCTTTTTTTTATTCGAAGTAATTACAGACAGTGCATATTTAGTTAACGAGACTTAAATAAGATTTCCCAAACCAAGAATATTATTTACAATAGTTTTAAAAAACATAAACCAATAGCATAAAAATCAATATATTAACTGATTTTAGCACAAAATCAAAAACATGCAACCAAGTTTGCTCTCAAACAAGATTTCATTCACGCAAATTTCTTAAGCAAATAAAATAATGGACAACATATTTTAATACATACGATTCTATATTTTAAATAATGAAAATTAGGATTATATTTGATAACAACAATCCGGAAGCTCTGGAAAGCACATTGATATTAACCAAGAATATACCATATTATATATAGTAACCTTAGAAAAACAATGAATGCCTATGATTTACCCGAAAGCCCCAAGACACTATTAGTGTCATCTTCTATTCAACCTATTTATTTTGAGATCCATTAGCTTAAACAAAAAACATCTATTATGAATGAAAATCGTAAACGAGGAACATCGAACAACAAAATCCTCACAGCAATTGCCATCGCCTCCCTATTTATAGGAAGCAGCAAAATCATGGCAATAGAGACCTACTCGGAAAATTCATTCGGAGTGACAGAACAGATGCAGGCACAAACAGCCCGCGGTATTGTTGTCGACCAGAATGGAGAGCCTATCATCGGAGCAAGTATCTTGGAAAAAGGTACTACCAATGGAGTTACCACCGACTTATACGGTAAATTCTCGCTAAACGTAAAAAGAGGTGCCACCCTGTCATTTCCTACATCGGTTATAAGACGCAGGAAGCCAAAGCAGATGCCAACATGAAAATCACCCTTACAGAAGATTCCGAACTACTGGATGAAGTAGTTGTTGTCGGTTACGGTGTACAGAAAAAGAAACTTGTCACCGGCGCCACTGTACAAGTGAAAGGAGAAGACATAGCCAAGCTGAACACTGTGGATGCCCTGGGCGCTTTGCAGAGCCAGTCACCGGGTGTCAACATCACGCAAAACAACGGCTTCCTGGGTTCGGGCTTTAAGGTGAATATCCGCGGTATCGGTACTACCGGAACCTTCTCCCCGCTTTATGTGGTAGATGGAGTTGCCAACGGTAGCATCGACGGGCTGAACCCGAGTGACATTGAATCTTTGGACGTCTTGAAGGATGCCGCTTCCGCCGCCATCTATGGTGCGCGTGCTGCCAACGGCGTTATCCTGATTACCACCAAACGAGGTAAAACCGGCGTTGCCGAAGTCAGTTACGATGCTATGTCGGTGTGCAGAACCTCTACAAAATCCCTACTATCCTCAATGCCCAAGAGTACATGATGATGCAGGATGAAGGCCGTGTAATGGACGGATTGAGTCCGTACAACTGGGCGACCTATATTCCGGAAAGGGATTTGCAGGCCATACAGAACGGAACATGGAAAGGGACAAACTGGCTGAAGGAAGTGCTGAATGAAGATGCATTGGTACAGAACCACGCAGTCAACATCACCGGAGGAACAGACCGTTCCAGATATGCCATAGGTATTTCATACACCAACCAAGAAGCCACCATGGGAGTTCCCGGCGAATTTCCAGAAATGAACCGCTACAACTTCCGCGTCAACTCGGACCACGTAGTCATGAAAAAAGGCAATCTTGACTTCCTGAAAGTAGGCGAAACCATCAACTACAAATATTCGCAAACGCAAGGTTCATTCGGAACCGGCGGCATTTATTGGAACGGAGTGCACAATATGCTCATCATGAGCCCGTTGATGCACCCTTACAATTCAGACGGGGGCTACTACCTCTATGCAGACCAGGAAAAGGATAACTACAAATGGGATATCTCCAACGGAGCCAATAAAAACCCGATAGCTTATCTGGACTACTATATGAACCAGAACCTAAGCAAGTCCCATTACATGCAGAGCAGCTTCTATGCAGAACTGCAACCCATCAAGAACCTGCGTATCAAGAGCCAGTTCGGTTACATCATGGGAGCCTCCAGTTATCGTTCCTATTTGCCGAGATTCGATTATCTGAGTGCGTCACTCAACAACGCAGAAGACAAGGTTACCCAATCCATGTCTATGTATAACCGTTGGTCATGGGACAATACAGCCAACTACATCTTCAATATCGATGACCACAACATCGACGTCCTGGTAGGTCAGAGTATTGAAAAATGGGGTATGGGAGAAGAAATGAGCGGTTCAGCCATAGGCTCAAACTTCTATGATTTCAAGCACGCTTATTTGTCCAATGTTCCATTGACCGCCAACAGTGTGTCCTCCTTGACTGGCAAGCCTAACGGGGAAGGTTCCATCGCCTCCTTCTTCGGACGTGTCAACTACAACTATCAGGAGAAATACATGGCTTCTGTCATCATGCGTGCGGACGGTTCCTCCACTTTTGCCCGCGGACACCGCTGGGGATACTTCCCTTCAGTATCCGCAGGATGGGTTATCAGCAACGAGTCCTTCATGTCAGGAATCAAATGGCTGGACTTCTTAAAGCTACGCGCTTCCTGGGGGCAAAACGGTAACTGTAATGTATCTACTTTCCAATATCTTTCACTGATAACTTCCAACAACGGATATGGCGGTTATACGTTCGGCGACTCCATGGACCTCATCAGTACCGGTTCATACGCCTACCGACTGACAACCCGGACCTTACCTGGGAAACACAGGAGCAATTGAATTTCGGTATCGATGCACGCTTCTTGAACAACCGCCTGGGCTTTGAATTCGACTGGTATAACAAAAATACCAGAGACTGGCTGGTTACGGCTCCGGTACTCTCTTCCTTCGGTGCCAATGCAGTGTCCGTCAATGGCGGTAATGTAAAAAACACGGGTATTGAAGTAGGACTCCACTGGAACGACAACATCGGAAAGGATTTCCAATATGGAGCCAACCTGACCCTTGCTCACAACAAGAATGAAGTGACCAAGATTGCCAACAAAGACGGAATCATCCACGGTAGCGGCAGCGTTCTGTGGGAAGGAGCCGAAGAGTGCTTCCGTGCTGAAGTAGGCAAACCCATCGGCTACTTCTACGGCTACAAGAGTAACGGCATATTCCAGAACCAGGAACAGATAGACAACTACAAAGGTCCGAAACTGAACGGCGACAAGACACAGCCGGGTGACGTAATCTGGGCAGACACCGACAATAGCGGTACGCTCGATGCCAATGACCGTACTATGATAGGTAACCCGAATCCCGACCTGACAATGGGACTTTCCCTGAATGCCAGCTGGAAGGCCATTGACTTCTCAATCACTACTTACGGCGCATTCGGCCAGCAGATTCTGAAGTGTTATCGTGACTTCTCCTCCTCACCCTTGAATAACTATACAGCAGAGATATTCCAACGCTGGCACGGCGAAGGTACGTCCAACAAGTTCCCGAGACTGTCCAGCGCTTCCAGCTCCAACTGGAACAGAGTATCAGACATTTACATCGAAGATGGAGACTATCTCAAGATAAAGAACATCACTGTGGGATTCGACTTCAAGAAAGCATTCAAGAAGTTACCGGTACAACAGCTGCGCCTGTATCTGACCGCACAGAACCTCTTTACCTTCACCGGCTATTCCGGTATGGACCCGGAAATCGGTTACGGTGGCGACGATTATGGTTGGGCATCAGGCATCGACCTGGGCTACTACCCCAGTGCACGTACCTATATGATAGGCTTAAATGTAAAATTCTAATTAACCGAAGAAATTATGAAAAAGATATTATTCATAGCATCAACAATACTGATTCTTCTTTCAGGATGCGAAAACTTCCTCGATTCGGAACTTTTGACCGAAAAGACAACCGCCAACTTCCCGGAGACAGAAAAGGATGCCCAAGAGATGGTGACGGCCATATACGCCATCTGTTGTTTGAAAGTCCTGAAACCTCTTCCCAGTATTACATTGCCCAGTTGGCAGGTGACGACTGTCTGGGAGGCAACCTCTCCTACTCCAACAACTGTGCCACCAACTTCCTTATGTACAGTGGCAATCTGAATACATTTGCCGGCATCTGGACCGTTGCTACACCCTTATCAACCGTGCCAACAATGCCATCAACACAATGGAGAATGTGAAATCATGGTCCAGCGAGAGCGAACGTAACCGACTTTTCGGTGAGTCCTACTTCCTGCGTGCCATGGCTTATTATGAGCTGGCACAAGTTTTTGGCGGAGTTCCTTTACGCACCACACTGGAAAGTACCAACCTGCCGCGTGCATCCGTAGACGAAATCTACGCCCAGATTGCAGCCGACTTGAAAAACGCCATTGAAATGATGCCGGCAAAGATTTATCCGAAAGGCTCAGACATGACCGGACACGCTACAAAATATGCTGCCGAAGCCATGATGGCACGTGTATTCCTTTTCTATACCGGACGCTACGAAAAAAACGAGCTCCCCAACGGAACTACCAAAGAGGAAGTCATCTCTTGGATAGATGACTGTGTAAACAACTCCGGTCATAAACTGGTGTCCGACCAACGCAACATCTGGGCCTACACCAACGATGCTACCGAAGACAATACCGAAGGGTTCCGTTACCAATACGTTATCAACCATAACCTGAAATGGGAAGGAAACAGTTCCGACGAAACTTTATTCGCCAACAAGCATAACCTGAAATCCGACTGGACCTATACCTGGTTCTCCAACACATGCGCGCAATTCTATTCACCGTCTGCCGACAACTATTCCAACAAAGACAGTTATCCCTTCGGCACCGGTTGGGGAGCTGGCCCTGTATCTCCGGCTATGGTCAACGAATGGAAAGACTGGGCCGCCAAGCAGACCTATACGGACGGTTACAAGGAGGATCCCCGTCTGACCGGTTCCATATGGTCGTACAAAGCACTTGATCCGAATGTTGCCGGCAATGTACTGATGGACTGCACCATGGACGAGGGTGAACCGGAATATACCGTATCCTATCGTTACTATGAACAAACCGGCTATTTCCAGAAAAAATACATCAATATCAATTCCTACAATGAAGCAAAATCGACCTTTCGGCAAGCAGATGTTCCCCGGAATATCTTCGCAGACATCCCAACAGCTACTCCAAATAGCCGACTTGATTCATATCCGTTTTGCCGACGTTCTGCTCATGCAGTCCGAGCTGAAACAAGACGCTACGGGTCTGAACAAGGTACGTGCCCGCTCCCACTTGGCTCCGGTGGCCTACTCCCTGGAAGCCATCAAGCAGGAACGCCGCTGGGAACTTGCATTCGAGTCCATCCGCTGGTGGGATATCCTTCGCTGGTCGGGTCCTTCGCTTGAGGAAGCCGGTGACATACTCAACAAACAGACCGGGTTCAATATAATAAATGCCGCTACGGTGGTACCGATGGTCAAATTCGACTATAAGAAACGCCTACAAGCAACCCAAGGCTACTGGCCCATTCCGCAAGACGAAATCGACATCTCCAATGGAGTCCTTGAGCAGAATCCAGGCTGGGATGCATCTGCCCAGTTCTCGGATTGGAACAATATGTAAGAGTATTAACCTATAAATAAAGACAATATGAAAGTAACAAAAATATTGATAGCAATGCTTGCTTCAGCCTTCATCGTTACTGCATGCGATCCTATCGAAGACGAAGACTTGCGAGACAAATATGTGACTGATGCCGGTACACCCATAACCAAGGAGGCATTACAAGCCGCCATATCCATTACCCAACCCTTCCCCAACCAAGACGGAGTAGTGGAAGGCGACCAGTATATCGCCCTGAAAAACTCCCGCCCGGACATTGGCGGTTCATGGCACATAGAATGGGGGGGCGAAGGAAGTAAACAAAGTAAGACTCTGGTCACGGACAACGCTACGGTCATCATGGAGTCCAATGCGGACTATTCCATCTACTATATGGGCATTTCCGCCAATCAGATTATCAAGACAGATCCGGTTGTAGTGACTGTGACCAATGTATTCGACGATTGGTCCACTTACTTCACCGGTGCAACCGACAAGAGTGACAAATCTGCCAAGAAGACCTGGAAATTCCGTGAAGTCAGCTGGGGTTCCGTCTGCAATATGGGGGCTCATGGAGGCTGGAAATATACCAGTGCAGGCTATACTCCCGAATCAAATTTTGCCTGGTGGGCCAATGTCACTGCCGCCGAAGCGGGAGACCAGTCCATGGTATTCGAATTCGACGGAAACAAGATGAAAACCTATGATGCCAGCGGAAACCTGAAGGCAGAAGGTACTTTCTCCTTCACACACGAAAAACCGGAAGACGGAGTACTGGGTGAACTGATAACGAGCATCCCCACCATCGGAGGAAATTATGACGACAACGGACAAAGCGTAGGCAGCAACAAATTCTGGCTGCTGACACTGGATGAGAACTATATCACAATCTATCATCCCGGCAAGTATAGCGGTGGTGTGGATTGGGACGACAGCGGCTGGTATGCTTACTTCAAGACTGAAGCAGGAACCGATTCTGAATAATATGCACTCTCTATGAAAAGGAAACTGCTATTTATAATAGCTACTGTCTTTCTTGTAGCTGCATGTCACAATGACGACTACATTCCCGGACTGCCAGCTCCGGGAAATGAAGACAGCGAGACCGAAATGGCCGAGCAGGTCGCAGGCCGGGTTGCATTGCTACGTCACTTATTATGGCACATCCATACCCGATGCCAAATACCTGACCCACATAAACTACGCTTTTGCAGAATTATATGTTAAAAACGGAATTTATGAAAAGTTTGGCTTGCAAGGTGATAAATCCCGTTTTGACAAGGTAAAGAAAATAAAGAGCCAGTATCCACATGTGAAGATATTACTCTCTTTTACCAATAGCGTTTCCAATACTGACAATTCCCAGGACGGAGGTTTCTCCGCCCTGGCGAAGAGTCCGGAAATGCGCAAGCAATTCGCACAAGACTGCAAAGCCTTTGTTTCGAGTGAGGGCATAGACGGTATTGACATTGACTGGGAATTTCCCGGTATGACTTTCAGCAGCAATGCCTATGACGAGTTGGTAGATGTGGAAAACTTCACCCTATTGATGAAAGACCTGCGTGCAGCGTTGGGGCAGTCCACCCTATTGACCTATGCAGGTTATTGCATGGACAAGCGTCCCCAAGGCGAAGGCTATAAATATATTGATGTAAAGGCCGTAGACCCGTATGTAGATTTCGTCAATATCATGGCCTATGATCTGGTTGATGCCCCCCAGCATCAATCAGCATTGAACAAGCCAAGTAATTACTGGGACTGCCAGCGTTCCGTAGACGAATACCTGAATGCAGGGGTATCTGCCGACAAATTAGTGTTGGGAATTCCGTTCTACGGAAGAGCCGATTTCAATGCCGGCGGCAGCATCAATTATCGGGATATTCTCAACCTGAGTAAGGATGACGGCTATGTCATCGAAAATTGGGATACAGAAGGCAATGTCCCCTATGTCACCAAAAACGGCAGTTTCTACTGTGGTTACGACAATCCCCGCAGTATTGCCGCAAAAGGTGAATGGATATTAAAAAATGGCATGAAAGGCATGATGTTCTGGGATTATGAAGGCGATGACACCATGGGAACTCTACGCAAAGCGCTGTGGAATGCCGTCATGAAAAAATAAGTAACTTAACACACATTCTCAGGAGGTTATTCCGGAAATTAGGGTAAGGGTAATTTTGCATACGATCTTCATTCAAGGCAAGAATACTGACGGAATAACCTCCTTTCCTCCTCCAAGACTACAAAACCTTTTTTCATTTAAGTTGTTGAAAGCACATTCATCAAAACCTAACTTAAATGAAAACAATCTTAAAAGCAATGTTTCTGTTGTGCGTAGCCGGACTTCCCTTGTCCACTATCCATGCACAAAAAAAAGAGATCATCGATGACGAAGCCCCCAACGGCATTGTCATAGTTACCATCGACAAAGCGGGCGACGAGATTATCCGCATCATGAATGAGTCACAATTGCCTTACATCCATGACCCGAAAGCTCCCCGCTTCCTATTGATGGACAAACAAGGCAAATTCGCCCTGGGTATCGGAGGGTATGTCCGTGCCACCGGCGAGTATGATTTTGGAGGTATTGTGGATGATATTGACTTTGTTCCTGCCAACATTCCAAGCAGTAGTAAAATCAAAAATCAATTTCAAATGGATGCCAGTACGGCCACTATCTTTCTGAAATTAGTCGGACACACCCGGCTATTGGGTGACTTCACAGTCTATACAGCCGGAAATTTCCGAGAAGGAGACAAAACATTCCAGCTACGGAATGCTTATATGTCATTCCGAAATATAACGGTGGGATATACTTACGGCGGTTTCATGGACTTAGGCGCCCTCCCCTCCACCATTGACTTCCAGGGGCCAACGGTGCCACGTTCTACCGCGCTACACAATTGTCATATACTTATAAAGGGCTGAAAGACTTTCGTTTCCAAGCTTCCATCGAGGCGCCTGCCGTTGACGGCACAACAAGCAGCCAATTCGAAATTGCCCAGCAACGCATGCCGGACTTCACAGCTTCGGCACAATACAGTTGGAACAGCAGCAGTCATCTGCGTGTAGGAGGTATCATCCGCAGCATGACATATACCAGCACGGAAAGGGACAAGGCTTCCAGCGTCACCGGATACGGTGTACAAGCCTCAACGACCTTTAACCTCGGTAAAAAATGGCAGGCATTCGGACAAATCAACTATGGTAAAGGTATCGGGCAATACCTGAATGACATCAGTAATCTGAACGTCGATATTGTCCCCAATCCCGAAAAGGAAGGCAAAATGCAGGCATTGCCCATGCTGGGCTGGTATGCAGGTCTACAATATAACATTTCTCCAAAGGTATTCCTTTCAAGCACTTACAGCATGTCCCGCCTTTACTCTGAAGACGGTTATCCCAACGACCTGCCAAGTACCTACCGCTACGGACAGTATTTCGTAGCCAACGTATTCTGGAACGTAACCCCGAACATGCAGGTAGGCGCTGAATATCTGCGTGGCTGGCGCACCAACTTCGACAATTCCACCAACCATGCCAACCGTATGAACCTGCTTGTACAGTATTCTTTCTAATCCAATATAAAATAAGAAAGAAGCCGCCTCAAATCGATATTTGAGACGGCTTCTTAATATATAAAGGTAGGATTGTGAAATCAGAACTTATAGTCAACACCAAGACCAAACACTTTATTAGTACGGCTATAAACATTCTTGGTGGTTTCACTTATCTTCTTTGTATAATCATCATAGTTTGTCCAAAAATAGGCTATATTCATAGTCAAATGCTTTGTCATTTTGATGGCAGCACCAAACCCCAGTGAATAAGAGTCACATGAAAAACTTATATCACTCTGAAAATCATCAGCCAAGCCATAATCTGTACGCTGATAACCACCACTGATGGTCAGCTGTTTAGCTATATCCCATTCTGCACCAATCAAGATTTCATGTGTGCCATGCTTCAACGCTTTCTGCTTATCATTGGCCATCCCTGCCGCTTTATCAAAAAAATGGTGATATTCCAGCGTTGCACGAAGCGTAGGAAGGAATTCATAACCAACAGCTGCAGTCAATAATGCAGGGATATCACTCGGAGTATTCACACCATCCTTATAGTCAGCCAAAGGATTCCCTTCATCTCCCATAGCAGTTCCCATTGCACGCACTTCAGCTTTTTTGGTTTTATTTTCGAGATTAAGACTTGTCATAAACTCGTACTTCAACCCAATATTCCATTTGCCCAACTTCACATCAGCTCCCAAGATAGGGGTCAATCCCCAGCCGGTCTGGTCGCAGTCTAAATCGATACCAACCAATTCCATGCCACCATAAGTAGGAATATTACTGTGTGCTGTTGCAGTCAGAAATCCTTCATACCCACCGGTAAAATAATTCATACGTCCACCGGCAAACACACCTAACCAATCATTAACTTGATACGACAACCCCAATTGCACACCATAAATAAACTGGCTTCCATCCATTGCACTATTGATAGAATACATATTGGGAGTGATTTGACCACCCGAAATAGTATGGACTTGTCCCATCACCATTGAATCGAACATACCCAAACCATCATCAAACGATGCCTTACCGCCACCACCTACAACAGCAAAGCTACCGGAAATAGTCCAGTCTCCTTTTTTATATGCACCTTGAAAACTAGGAATGAAAGGAGCAGAAGCTTTTCCTTTATAATAACGTGTATTCCCATCTTCAATAAACAAGGGAAATGTCGCTTTTATGTTACGGGTCTGATAAGCACTTTGTCCATTCAAAGACAAATAGAGACCATCTTCCGGCAAGAAGGCCAAACCGGCCGGATTAGAATAGACACCGTCAATATCAATGGAAGCACCACGCGCTAACATTCTAAGAAAAGATACATGCTGATTTGTATTTGTTAGGATACCACCCGCAAAAGTTGGAATTGAAACGATTAACATCGCAATGCCAATCAACGAAAATTTTCTCATCTAAATCTTTTTTAATTGTTTTCGGGCGCAAAGGTACAATAATATTGCACATGAAAAAGAATTTTGTGCATAAAGTTATCCTAATATAGAACTTTAATTGAAACACCAAATAGTTTCTGATGAAACAAATAGAAATAATTATCATTTTATGAATCCTTCCGGCCACTGAACCATATCAACTTTCCACTTGTTATCTCCCTATAATTATGTAACATTTAAAAAACAACAAATCTCATGGCATACACTATCGCACTTTTTGGCAGCAAACCTTATGATGAAGCGTCTTTCAACGAAAAAAACAAGGAATATGGTTTTGAGCTCCGCTACTATAAAGGGCATCTTAACAAGCACAACGTTATTTTAACCCAAGGAGTAGATGCAGTCTGTATTTTCGTGAACGACACGGCCGATACCGAAGTTATCCGTCTGATGGCAGACAACGGCGTGAAATTATTGGCGTTGCGCTGCGCCGGCTACAACAATGTAGATTTAAAGGCAGCTGCCGACTGTGGCATTACCGTAGTGCGTGTCCCTGCTTACTCCCCTTATGCCGTAGCAGAATATACCGTTGCCCTGATGTTATCCCTCAACCGTAAAATTCCACGTGCCACCTGGCGGACACGAGACGGAAACTTCTCGCTGCACGGACTTCTGGGCTTCGACATGTACGGAAAAACTGCAGGCATCATCGGCACGGGAAAAATAGCCAAGAAACTGATATGTATCCTGCGTGGATTCGGCATGAATATTCTTGCCTACGACCTCTATCCCGACTATAATTTCGCCCGTGAACATCAAGTGGTATATACCAGCCTGGATGAGCTATATCACAATTCGGATATCATCTCCCTGCACTGCCCGCTGACTGAACAGACCAAATATCTCATCAACGACTATTCCATCAGTAAAATGAAGGACGGAGTAATGATTATCAATACCGGACGTGGACAACTCATCCATACCAACGCCCTGATTGAAGGACTAAAAAACAAGAAAATCGGCTCTGCCGGCCTGGATGTGTACGAAGAGGAAAGCGAATACTTCTATGAAGACCAATCGGACAAAATCATTGATGACGATACCCTGGCGCGGCTACTGTCCTTCAATAATGTCATCGTCACTTCGCACCAGGCCTTTTTCACACGCGAGGCACTGGCAAACATTGCTTCGACAACCTTGCAGAACATCAAAGACTTCATGAACCATAAGCCACTGGAGAACGAGGTCAGGGCATAGTCCACTCATTTATAAATTATTAGACATCAGTTTTTAAACTTTATAGCTTTCCAAAGCGTTACTAGTACATAAACCATTTTAAGAAAAGGAATAAATTATGAAAAAAGTTATAGATAAATCAGACAGCAGAGGTCATTCCCTATATGATTGGCTTGACAGCCACCACACCTTCAGTTTTGACGAGTATTACAATCCCCGCCGGATGAATTTCGGCGCCTTGCGTGTACTGAACGACGACCGTGTGGCTCCGGGAAAGGGCTTCGGCACACATCCTCATAAAAATATGGAAATCATCTCCATTCCCCTGAAAGGGAAACTGAAACATGGGGACAGTCATCAGAACAGCCGCGTCATCACTCCGGGAGATATACAAACCATGAGCGCCGGCACCGGCATCTACCACAGCGAAATGAACGGCAGTGACACTGAAGCGGTAGAATTCCTGCAAATCTGGGTGATGCCCGAAAAGCTGAACACACCACCCGCATACCAGGACTTCGACGTACGTCCACTCCTGCGCAAAAATGAAATGGCACTAATAGTATCCCCTGACGGCGATACTCCTGCCAGATTACTACAACAGACCTGGTTCTCTATCGGTGAAATAGAAGCCGGAAAGAAGATTGACTACCACATGCACCAATCGCATTCCGGTGTATACATCTTCGTAATGGAAGGTGAAGTCAAAGTGGACGGCACAATACTCTCACGCCGTGACGGAATGGGAGTATACGAAACCGGCAGTTTTGAGCTGGAAACATTGAAAGACTCTCACATTCTCTTCATAGAAGTACCGATGTAGCGTGCTTTTGCATAAAATAACAGCTTAAACCGGAAGTTTGTGTAGCGTTTTTTGTAATATTGCGCTATAATTCAATCCGTAAATGAAACTTGATTACATCTACCATAGCGGCTTCGCGATTGAAGCGGACGGAGTGACGGTCATTATCGATTACTATAAAGATTCCTCGGAAGAGGTTTTCAATAAAGGTATCGTGCACGACTATCTCTTGGAAAAGCCGGGCGTACTCTACGTACTATGCTCGCATTTCCATCCCGACCACTTCAATCGCGAAGTTCTTTCATGGAAAAACTGCGGCCCGACATCCGCTACATATTCTCCAAAGACATCCTGAAGCACCGCCGCGCCTCAGCGGAAGATGCCACCTACATCAATAAGGGCGACACCTACGAAGACGAACATATCCGTATCCAGGCCTTCGGTTCTACCGATGTGGGTATCTCCTTCCTGATAAACCTGCAGGGCAGACGGCTGTTCCATGCCGGTGACCTGAACAACTGGCACTGGAGCGAGGAATCTACTCCGCAGGAAATACGCAAGGCCGAAGGTGACTTTCTGGCCGAAGTGAGAGAGCTGCAGCAAACTGCACCTGCCGTAGATGTAGCCATGTTTCCGGTGGACAGCCGTATCGGAAAAGATTATATGCGTGGAGCAGAACAATTCGTGGAACGAATAAAAATCACTATATTTGTACCGATGCACTTCAGCGAAGATTATCAGGGAGGCAACGCTTCCGGCAGTTTGCCGAGAGCAAGGGATGCCGCTTTCTGAGCATTGCACACCGTGGTGAAAGTTTCGAACTCCCCAACTTGTAGCCATAATTCGTAAATTAATAATTAAAACACATACTATTATGAAAAATTTGACACAACTTCTTTTTACACTGTTTTGCCTGTGTCTGCCGACCATGCTGCAGGCGCAGGATAGGGACGACAGTAAATATCTGGCCGGTGCCGTTCCCGAGGTGGACGGTAAAGTGGTATTCACCAAAGAATTCAGCATCCCCGGCATGTCTCAGGATGAAATCTACGAACGTCTGCTCGGCTGGATGGATGCCCGTCTGAAAGAGAATGAAAATAACAGCCGTGTAGTATTCTCAGACAAAGAGAAAGGACAAATTGTAGGTATCGGGGATGAATGGATTGTATTCAGTTCTACGGCTCTGTCATTAGACCGTACCAAAATCCTTTACCAGCTGACTGTGACCTGCCAACCCGAAAAGAGCGTGCTCGAAGTAGAGAAGATACGGTTTAACTACCGCGAAGGAAAAGAAAAATATACCGCCGAGGAGTGGATTGTAGACAAGTATGCCTTGAACAAGGCGAAGACCAAACTGGTACGCGGACTTGCCAAGTGGCGCAGAAAAACCGTAGACTTCGTTGATGACCTTTGCCTGGGAGCAGCAGAAGCATTGAGCGTCACCACTGCCAAAGCTCCGGTAGAAGAAAAGAAGGAAGAAAAGAAAGAGGTGAAGGCTGTCGTCAATTCCGGTCCGACGGTAATCACCCCGAAGAAACAAGTTACCGTGGAACCCGCCCAGGCTACTGAAAAGGCATCCGAAGGCATCGTGGGAAATGCCCAAGTCATCGAAGTGCCCCAAGTCAAGAAACCTGCCGCACTGGTTCCTGCCCAAAAGAGCCAGCAGCAAGAATACAAGACCATAGCCCCCGAGCAATTGTCAGCCGATGCCATCCAGACCGGAGCAGGCAAATTGGTTATCATCATCGGCCAAGAGCCTTTCAACATGACCATGATGACAGCAAACTCCGGAGGTTCTTTGGGCAAAGTCAACGGCAAACCAGTTGTATTCAGCATACTGTCGCCCGACCAGCCGTATGAACAAATGGAAAAAGCAGAAAGCTATACCATCCGTTTCTATCCTACGGGACAGACAGAGCCTACGGTTATTCTGGAATGTAAGAAGCTGCCTTCACCGGCAACGATGGAAGGTATGCCACGCACGTATGTAGGCGAAATTCTGAAAGCAATGGTCAAATGACCGCACACGCAGACTGCAAATTGTAAATAATCAAATCAGGAATAAACAAATGGAAATAAAAAGTAAATTCGACCATTTTAATATCAATGTCACCAACCTGGAACGTAGCATCGCATTCTACGAAAAGGCACTGGGGCTGAAAGAACATCATAGGAAAGAGTCGTCCGACGGCTCTTTCACCCTGGTCTATCTGACCGACGGCAGTACCGGCTTTCTGCTGGAACTGACCTGCTTGAAGGAGCACCCACAAGCCTACGAATTAGGAGAGAACGAGAGTCACCTCTGCTTCCGCGTATCCGGCAATTACGACGCCATACGCCAATACCATAAGGAAAACGGATGGGTATGTTTCGAAAACACAGCAATGGGACTGTACTTTATCAATGACCCGGATGACTATTGGATTGAGGTATTGCCGGAGAAATGATATTTTACATCACTAAAACAACGAAATATATGAGTATAGAAGAAGCGATGATGGGTGGTATTGTCTTCAAAGGCAAAAAGGACAAACCTAAAGAAGAAAACAAGATAAAGACCAAAGCCAAGAAGAAAACCTACATTACCGGGCAACACGGTTCCGCCTCAGCCAAAATGAAAGCAGAAATCCGCCGCAAACGCGCTAACAGACATAAGAAATGATAAATACAGCCTTATTGCCTGCCGACAAGGACCCGATGGGCGCAGCCATAGCCGATTACTTCAAACGGCATAAAGCCGACCGCCTACGCGTGTTCTCTTCACAATTCGATGAGGACGAAATTCCCGTCGAAGAGCTATTCCGCACAGAAAAGCAAATGCCCTTGCTGGAGCGTACTGCTCTGCAAATGGCGACCGGAAAGATTCTGGATGTGGGTGCCGGTAGCGGTTGCCATAGCCTTACCCTGCAAGAAGCCGGAAAAGAGGTCCATGCCATCGACATTTCCCCGCTTTCCGTGGAGGTGATGAAGCAGCGAGGTGTGCGTAGCGTATCACAAACCAATCTGTTCAATGAACAGTTTGCCGATGAATACGACACTATCCTGATGCTGATGAACGGTTCCGGCATTATCGGAAAGTTGGAGAATCTGCCTGATTTTTTCCGGAAGATGAAGCTGCTGCTCCGGCCTGGAGGCTGTGTTTTAATGGATTCCAGCAACCTGAGCTATCTGTTCGAAGAGGAAGATGGCAGTATTGTTATCAACCTTGCCGGTGATTACTACGGAGAGGTAGACTTCCAGATGCAATACAAGAATGTCAAAGGCGACTCCTTTGACTGGCTCTATATCGACTTTCAGACCCTGAGCATCTATGCTGCCGAAAACGGCTTCAAAGCAGAGCTGGTGAAAGAGGGTACACATTATGACTATCTTGCCAAACTATCCCGACAAGCATAAAAGTGAAGTGCCCCCTAAAAGTTTTTGTCTAACTTTTAGGGGGCACTTCCTTTTTATATCTTGCCTATTCCTACTATTCAGAAAGCATTCCGTCAATCTCCTTCACCAGAGAAGCAAATTCTTCAGGGTTATACAAACGTGTCAGCTTCACAATACGCCCTTCCTTATCAATCAGGACATTGCGTGTGATACCTGCCTTGCGGAGCGCATACTTCGCAAATATATCCGCTCCCGGGTCCAGCCCCAAAGGATAGGTCACTCCGGTTGACTTACCAAAAGCAATCACTTTCTCCAACGGCTCGTCACGGTCGATGCCAATCAGCATAAAATCCGGATTCGACTTATGCCTCAGCCATATATCCTTCTCAATGAAAGGCATCTCCTTACGGCATACCCCACACCAACTCGCGGTAAACTGCAACATGACCACCTTCCCACGAAGTCCCGAAAGGGTAATGCTTTTCCCATCCGTCAGCTTCACTGTAAAATCTGGAGCCATCTCCCTACCTTAACGATGTAGCCGGTACTGTCCGCCACTACATCCTGCGCCTTGCCTGCCATGCTGCACATAGCAAACAGACAGAAAATCAGAAATCCAACTTTTTTCATTTTATTCAATCTTTAATAAGTAAGCTGTAACTATTCAGCGAATGATATTTTATAGAATGGGCAAACAATTCCCTATAACAAAAAACTCCGAAACACTTTAAAAAAGCAGTTTCGGAGTTTTATTCTTCGAGGTACCTGGCAGATTCGAACTGCCGTACACGGTTTTGCAGACCGCTGACTAAGCCACTCATCCAAGGTACCGGTTCTTACAAGAACTCTTTATTTCTCGTTTGCGGATGCAAAGGTAGCACTTTTTTTGAAACTACCAACTATCCGCAACAACTTTCTTCTTTTTTTTCGTCACTCCACTGCACTCCGCACGCTTCTTATCATATAAATTCTTTAGTTCACAGCCGCTTGCACAACTATCACACGGATTACCATTTTCTTTGACCCGATGAAAAAAAGAATAAATACTCATGCCAATCCGCACAGCGCAGAGCAACAACAATAAGGCTACTACCCACTCCTGCCAACTATTCATCATAAAAGCAGACCTCCTATCTGATAAATTGCAAAAGACATCAGCCAGGCCAGCGCAGTAGTATAAAGCCCCGCAAACACGGCCCACTTCCAACTGCCCGACTCCCCTTTAATGGCTGCCAACGTGGCGATGCACGGAAAATAAATCAGCACAAACACCATGTAACCGAAAGCCACCAGGGGCGTTATCGGAATGCGTTCACCCAAGCTTACGGCATCTGCCTCGGCATCGTCGGCATAAAGCACTCCGAGCGTGCTTACCACCAGTTCCTTGGCGCCCACGCCGGAAAGGATGCCGATGCCCAGCTTCCAGTCGAATCCCAACGGTTCAATGACCGGTTCCATGGCTTTACCAATCCGGCCGATGTAGGAATTCTCCTGCTGTTCCGTCACACTTTCATATTCATCGTGGTTGGGATAATATCCCAATGCCAGATAACGATGGATGCCACCATAATGATGCCTCCCATCTTGCGGAGATACTGCGCCCCCTTCTCCCACGTATGGCGGAAGATGGCCTTGGACGTCGGCATACGATAAGGCGGCAGCTCCATGACAAACGGCGTATCGTCTCCTTTCACCAGAAAGCGGCAGAAAAGACGTGCCATGACCACTGCCAACAGAATGCCGATGGCATAGATTACTAACAGCACAAAGCTCGCATTGTTCGGGAAGAAGGCGCCTACCAGCAATAAATAGATGGGTAGACGAGCGCTGCACGACATCAGCGGATTGATGAGCATCGTCACCAGACGGCTCTTGCGGTTCTCGATGGTACGCGAAGCCATAATGGCGGGCACATTACACCCAAAGCCCATAATCAGCGGAATGAAAGACTTTCCATGCAGCCCCATTTTATGCATAATCTTATCCATAATGAAAGCGGCACGTGCCATATAGCCCGAGTCTTCCATCAAGGAAATAAAGAAATAGAGCAACAGAATATTCGGCAGGAAAACAATGACACCGCCCACACCTCCGATAATACCATCCACCAGAAGGTCCTTCAGCGGTCCTTCGGACATGTTGTTGCGTATCAGGTCGCCCAATTCGCCTACCAGCATTCAATCCCCTGCATAGGATAGTCGCCCAGCACAAAGGTGCCTTCGAACATCAGATAAAGGAAAAGGAAGAAAATGGGATAACCCCATACACGGTGAGTAACGATTGAGTCTATGATTTGAGTAGTGCGCGACGTATCCTGATGATTGTCCACATAGGTCTCGCGCAGGGCACCGGCTATAAAACCATACTTGGCATCGGTGATGGCCTGCTCGCTCTCCTCGTTCACCACCTCGGCAATCCGTGCCTCTTCCCGGTCGCGGACGGCAAGAATCTCCTTTCCATTGGGCAACTCCTCCACAATCTTTTTCAAGTCTTCGTCGTTCTCCAGCAACTTGATGGCAAGGAAACGCGTGGAATATTTGTGGCGGATGTTCTCATTGACGCTGATGACGCGCTTCACCTCCTCAATGCTACGTTCCAGCTCGGGACCGTGATTGATATGGATATGACGGTAGAAGCCACGCGGCTGTTCTATCTCTTCTTTATGGCTGCCGAAGTCATGGTCGGGAACATACTCCTGATGCCAGCTGCGAAGGTCACTCAATATCTCGCTGCGCATCCTGCCCTTATGGTCGAGGAAGTCGCCGCCTTCGTAAATATTGATAATCACATGGAACAGCTGTTCAATGCCTTTTCCGCTACGGCTGACCGTAGGCAACATCGGAACTCCGAACAACTGGCTGAGCTTTACATAGTCCAGCGTGTTTCCACTGGCTTCCAGCTCATCGTACATGTTCAGTGCAATCACCATGCGCACGTTCATGTCAATCAGCTGGGTGGTGAGATAGAGATTGCGTTCCAGGTTGGAAGAGTCCACAACATTGATAATGATATCCGGCGTTTCATTGATAATGTGCCGGCGGACATAGATTTCTTCAGGGGAGTAGGCCGAGAGGGAATAGGTTCCGGGAAGGTCGACAATACGGAAGTGGTAACCTTGGAAATCAAATACCCCTCCTTGGCATCTACCGTAACGCCACTGTAATTGCCCACATGCTCGTGCGAACCGGAAGCGATGTTGAAAAGAGAAGTTTTACCACAGTTGGGATTTCCCACCAAAGCCACATTTATGGTGCGGCGTTTGCCGAGGGCCAGTTGCTTCAGCTCATCTTCGCCAGATGCATGTTTTCGCCCAGCCCCTCGTGGTAATCGGGCTGCACAGCCTGCTCCTTGGCTTCCTGCTCACTGATAATCTCTATCATCTCAGCCTCCTGCCGACGAAGAGAAATCTCATATCCCATTACTTTGTATTTGATAGGGTCACGTAACGGAGCATTCAGCAAGACCTCCACTGTTTTACCTTTAATAAATCCCATTTCCACAATCCGTTTGCGGAAACCACCGTGTCCCAGCACTTTTACGATTACACCTTTTTCACCGGTATTCAATTCGGACAAACGCATAGTCTTTCTGCCTTTCTTTTCTATTTTGGGGGCAAAGATAATACTTATGTCCGCAAGGCACAAATAATTTAGAATGTTTTTAAATAAGAGACACTAAACAATAATGCCCAGAAGGCAGAACACTACTTCCAGAGATACTAAATCGTAACTTCACCACACTTGT
>ENA-OQLB01000087-OQLB01000087.1-human-gut-metagenome-genome-assembly--contig:-NODE-87-length-51673-cov-10.632328_pt1 | contig 51673 bp, 77 predicted proteins | sample MGYA00242656_ERZ504813 | MGnify/ENA primary metagenome ERZ504813 (study PRJEB26092, sample SAMD00036388) | human gut metagenome | host: Homo sapiens | study: EMG produced TPA metagenomics assembly of... | reverse complement strand
ATCGTTGTGCCTCCTTGTTATAAACTATTATTTACCTCAATCACAATTTTATGGGAGGCGCTTTTATAAGAAAATAGTAAACCACTAGTTTTCGGTTATTTTCGATACCGCTCGATTTTTCTAGGTTTCAGCACTTTCAATTCTTGAAAAATTCTCCTTTGGTGACTTATGCGCTATGGGCATCTCAACGATTTGTGCGCTAAGAAAAGCCAGCCATGAAAGCTTTTCAATCACTCTTGAAGGCTTCCGAGCTTTTGCCATGTTCTGTAAGAGCTGACAGGCTGTTATTACGATATAAAAAGAGGGCTGAAAATAGTATCAAACTATTTTCAGCCTCTGGGATGCCATTCAATTTTTAAGGTTGATATCAGCTTTTTCCAGCAATGCCACCGTTTCCACATGGCTTGAGAGGACAGAATGAATGTCATTTGAGTACGTCCGTTCTCGGAAACATATCCACTTCGCTTTTGGCACTATCGGTATACGGGAACATATCCAATCTCTCTCTGGAATGTATACCATACTTTTAAAAGGCAGAATAGCATTTTAACTTATGCTACCCTACCTATAACTAAACATTTACAGTTGCATGTGGCCTATTGTTTTTAGCCGTTAAATATTTTATAACTATTAAATAGCGATACAAATTGTTCGAAACTAATATTGTTTATATCATATATTCTCGCATGTTTTAAAGCTTTATTAAATTGATTTTTTTGTAAACAGTTTTTCATACTCTTTGTTAACCCATTTCATTACAAAAGTTTCATATTTTTTTCTCTCTTTAAATGCCATTTTTGCTGGCTTTCTTTTTAATACAATTAATGCGCTATCCACTTTAGGTTTTGGATGGAAATAATACCTAGGAATTTTTGCTAATATAGAAATATCTACCTCTGCCATTAACAGCAATGCTAGTGATCTGTTTGTATCTAATAACCTTTTAGCAAAACCATATTCCACTATTAAATAACTTATTGTGGCTGAACTTTCAAAAACAATTTTTCGAATTATATTTGTGCTTATGTTGTAAGGTATGCTGCCAAATATTTTATATGGATTGTGGCTAGGAAATGTAAATTTCAGTATATCATCATTTACTATTTGATAGTTAGGATAATTTAAGAGCTTATTACGAGTTACCTCACATAATTTAGAATCAATTTCTATCGCCGTAACAAAATTACATCTCTTTACCAATTCAGCAGTAAAATGACCTTTCCCTGCACCTATTTCAAAGATGTTATCTTTTTCATCTAAACTTATGCAATTCATTATTTTTTCTATGTGATATTTTGAAGTAATAAAATTTTGACTATCTTTTATATTTACTTTGTTCATTATAACCTCTCCTTAATTTATTGCATCTCTTTTCGAATATTTATTCATTAATTCCTCTAACCCTGCTTCGGATGTTAGAATTTCAAGATTATCAAATATTTCCTCTCCGCTCCAGTTCCACCACTCTAGCTTTAGTAAGAATTCAATCTTTTCGTCACTAAAGCGTTTTTTGATAAACTTAGCTGGATTCCCACTATATATTGAATAGGTTCAACACTTTTCACTACTGTTGAATTAGCGGCAATAATCGCACCATCACCAATTATAACACCTGGCATAATGGTACATTTTGACCAATCCAGACATCATTACCAATCACAGTATCTCCCTTAAAAGGAAGTTGTTCTATTGTAGGAGTAACCTTTTCCCATCCACAGCCAAAGATATTAAAGGGATAGGTTGTGATTCCATCCATTCTATGATTTGCACCATTCATAATAAACTTCACACCCTCTGCTATTGCGCAGAACTTGCCTATTATCAGTTTATCTCCAAGAAATTCATAATGATGCTCTATATTATCATAAAATTTCTCTGGTGAATTTTTATGATCACTATAGTAGGTGTAATCTCCAATCTCAACATTGGGTCTTTTCGGTAGGTTACTTAAATAACAAACAGTTTTTATGTTTTCATTTGGATATAGTTTTTTCTTATCTGATCCTATCATAGGATACACCTCTCTTTCATACTTTTATATATTTTCTATCGTGTTTTATATGATTCATTATTTTGATACCATAGCAAAGCATCCTTTTCTAGTTGCTTTACAAATGCATCCTTACCAGTGCAGTAGCCTTCAATATCCTCCGAGAATCGATAAGCCAGCTCCATCTTTAATTCACCATACTCTAAAGCGATGTCTGGATGTGTACGCAGAAAGTCCCTTACTGCTATATGCCTATTAATATCTTTGTGATTGCTTTGCTCAAAAATATGAATCTGGTGTGTCCTGTTATCGCCGCCTTTGCGGAAATATCTACGTCCTTCAATACCAAACTCACCCATACACTCATAACCAATCGCTACAAATTCTTTGTTATGCTTATCAACCAAACTAATATTTGTCACTACGGGCATTATATCAATGATTGATTTAGCGGCTAACCCTTTGACTGCTGTACTGCCAATATGGTAAACCTCCACCAATATATCCTTCAATATATTCTTTATCTTCTGTGATTCATTTTCATACTCTACTTCCAAAAGGGGTCGTACGGAACTACTCGTATAAACAATATAAACCCTCCAATCTCATTCTCAACGAATAATATTTTTAGAAAAAAGTCTTTATACTTTTTAACAATGGAGCCGCCAGCCAGAACAGACTATACTGACCAGCGACTACCTTAAATTTAATGTTTCAGATTTATTTTCTTATCTCTAATTTCATAAACTACATCAGCTACATTTTCGAGTAAGCGTTTATCGTGGGTGATAAACACGATAGTTCCGGCATACTCCTTCATTAGTATTTCCAAAGCCTCTAAACTTGGTATGTCAAGGAAGTTACTGGGTTCATCCATTAGTAGGATGTTATATCTACCCATGAGCATTTTAGCTAGCAACAATTTTATAATTTCTCCACCGCTTAAAACAGATAAGCTTTTTCCAATATCGTTCTGTTTGAACCCCATAGATGCTAGCACTGAACGAATTTCTGATATATTGTAATCACAATCCTCCTGCATAAACTCCATGACATTCTGATTACTGTTGTACTTGTAACCATTCTGTGCAAAGTAACCTATTTTTGCCTTAGGTGAAATAGAAATTCCTTCTTCATGGTTTAAGATCATTTGGATTAAAGTTGTTTTTCCGGTTCCATTACCACCAGTTAACGCCACTTTTGCTCCTAGAGGAATTTGAAAAGATGCATTTTCAAACAGTGCCTTATCCCCAAATATTTTATTAATTTCCGTACCGACTATAGGGTATGGATTATGGAGCTCCAATGCTTTACTTTGCCTGAAACGAATTCTGCGAATGTCTTCCGGAGCTTCTACATTTCCTAAGGCTGCAATCCTGTGCTCTAGGGATTTAGCGGCATTATGCATCTTTTTTTCCTTACTTCCTATTGATTTTTGATGAGCTAAACGCCCTCCGCCTTCAGTACTTTTTTTCTTTGAAGCACCTTTCGCCTTCTGTTCTATTTTACGAGCCTGTTTTCGCTTTTCCTCCGCAGCCCTTTCCAATCGGGCACGTTCCGCAATAAATTGTTCGTATTCTGCAGCTTGGCTCTTGCGTTCTTCCTCTTTCTGACGAAGATAATCAGAATAGTTTCCCCAATACTCAGTGATTTTGCCATCTTTCAGTTCCCATATTTTATCTACTATTTCATCAAGAAAATAGCGGTCATGGCTAATAACTAACAGTGCACCTGTAAAATATTTTAGCTGTCCAATTAGAAAATCAATTCCTTCACGGTCTAAATGGCTCGTAGGTTCATCCGCTAAAATACCATGAACCTGTGCCGATAAGGCCTGTGCTATTTTAAGCCTTGTTTCTTCACCACCGCTCATGGTCTGTATATCTAATTGCTCAACACCGAGCTTGCCTACAAGTGCAAAATCTTTTTCCACCTGCAAAGTTACTTCGTCCAACTGGGGAATATAGGCAAGTTCACCCAGACGATTCATTTTACATCCTGGGGGAGTTAATTCTCCTAAAAGTACCCTGAGTAAAGTGCTTTTTCCAGCACCATTTGCTCCTACTAAACCAATACGGTCATAATCATATACTTCTAATTCATTTATATCTAAAACATCGCGTCCTTTGAATTCCACACGAATGTCTTTTGCTTTTAATATCAATTCCATAACATTTCCTCCTGTCTATAATCGCATGTTTTCTTTTGCTTGTACGCAGGGAAAACCCTGCGATTTTAGCAGGAAGAATTACATGAAAATTAAATACATAAATATGGTCCCTCCTATGAATTTTGTTTTAAATCTAATTTTCTAACCTCAGTTATCATGGGGCAAGCTATGGCAATGCAATAATTAAAACACCTGATAGTAAAAACCAATGATTTACACCGATTCTATCAGCAAAGAACCCAGATAGAATTAACCCAATTGGCATAGCAAGTGACATGATACTTCCGGTCAAAGAAAATACACGTCCTAAATATTCAGGCTTAATTTTCTCCTGAAAAAGAGCTGTTTGCACACCGCTATAAAATGGCACCGAAAGCCCCATTATTGCACAGCAAACTACAAATATTACAAATCCATTTGGAGGAAGTATTCCCGAAACGGCTAAACTGGCCCCCATTATAAAAAAAGAACTTGTTATTAGTAATACACGCTTTTCGAAGCTCCCTAATCTTCCTAACAATAAGCCTCCTGCTAACATTCCAGATGCAAAGGAAATTTCCGTAATAGAAATATGCACAGGTGTTCCATTAAAGTAATCCATGCTTATTAAAGGAAATAGTGCATTAATTGGCATATAAACAAAAGTATATAGTGTTCCTAAGAGTAATAAGGCAAACAATCCTTTGTTTTGTCTCAGAACGACAATTCCTTCTTTCATTTCTCTTATGAAATTTGGTTCCAAACTTTGCACTCGATCACCCAGCTTAGGTATACGTACAATTGCTACCGTAATAGATGCAATCACAGCACCCAATACGTCGATGGCAATAATAGCATTTAAATCCCAAACGGAGTATAAGAGTGCTGCAACTGCCGGACTAACAATATAGCTTATAGACTGCAAAGACTGACTATAGCCTGCGCATTTCGTTAGCTGCTCTTCTGGTACTAAAAGTGGTGTAACCGAATTGAGTGCTGGGGTATGAAAAGCTGTTCCAATGCTACGGATAAACAATACTATCATAACCATCCAGACAGGTAGCTCCATATAGAATGCAACAATAGCAAGCACTGCACCAGCTGCTGCGATAATTAAATCAGCACCAATCATTATCTTCTTCCTATCATGACGATCCACTAGCACACCAATTGCAGGTCCAAAGACCGCATAGGGTAAAAAACCTACTAGTGAAGCCATAGACAAGACCATCGCAGATCCAGTTTTTTCTGTAAGGTAAAAAATAATCGCCATTTGCAGGATGGCACTAGTGATTAATGATACTGCTTGCCCTGCCCATATTGTATAAAACTTAAGTTTCCAATTGTTGTATTTTTCCATTTATATTATCTCCTGCATATTATTTTGCTTGAATTTCTATTTTGAATAGCATTCTAGGCAATAAAAAATGCAGGCCTAAATCCACAATGTGGCTTTTGGTCTGCATACATACAATTTGGAAACATTCATATTAAAGACATAGTTAAATAAAGGTATAGTTTAATAACCTATATCCTCACCGTAACTAATGAATGCTCAATATCGTATAAATAAGCACAACAAAAAAGCCTATCATCGGGGATAGATTCTGCTTTTTTTATTGCCAGCTTATCTTAAACGCATTGAGACTGTCATAGTTTCGATTCCTCCCAAATTCTTATTTTAGCAACCTATATTTTAGCACAATAAGGTGATATATTCAATATAAAAAATATAAAAGTAGGAAAAACCGCCAAAGGGCGATATTTTCCTTAATTGTGGTTAACTCAATAATCTATATCCTTCCTTCAATCGTCACACCTGATTTAAATTCAATAGTCATCTTTTCATCAAATACCGTAACTTTTTCAATTAGCCGCCTTACTAATTGCTCATCATACTCCTCTAACTCGCAGGATTGCTCATTCAAGAAATCAGTCATTTCTGCAATTCGTTGCCTTTTTCCTTCTCGCTCTGCATTCTCTACTAGTGCATTTTGCTTTAATTCCCGAAGTCGATAAATTTCATCAGCCACATCTTCATAATCATTTTTTGATTTTGCTTGTATAAGGAGCTGTTGTTGTAACTCTTCCAATTTTCTATCAATATCATCGGTGGTATTATCATTTTCTTCATTAAGGACGGTAGCTATGTTTTTCTGTAACGTTGAGAGGAAGGGCTCTTTTTTAGTCAAAAGTTCGTTAATAGCCTTAACCACTGCTGCCTGTAATGTTTCCTCGTTTATGGTAGGTGCCGTACATTCAGAGCCTTTTTCCTCTAAACGACTAACACATCTCCAAACAATAGACTTGTAACCTCGGTTATTCCAATGTACTCGTCGGTAAATATCACCGCATTGCCCACAGTAAACAATACTTGATAAAGCATACTTACTACTATAGACTCTCTTTTTACCGCCTTTACCTCCTCGGAGATTCGCTCTTCGAACCATCTCTTCTTGAACCTGCATAAAAAGCTCGCGTGGAATAATAGGCTCATGGCTGTTTTCTACATAATACTGGGGAACGATTCCGTTATTTTTAACTCGCTTTTTAGAAAGGAAATCAATTGTATATGTTTTTTGTAGAAGGGCGTCTCCGATATATTTTTCATTCTGCAGGATCTTCTTCAGTGTTTCCGGACGCCACTTCGTTTTCCCAGCCCCGGTAAGAATGCCGTCTGCTTCCAGGCCACGCCCGATCTGGAGCAGGCTTGCTCCTTCCAGGTACTCCCGGTAGATCCTCTTTACCACTTCCGCCTCCGCAGGCTCTATGATCAGGTTTCCTTCCTCATCCTTTGTGTAACCCAGGAAACGGCTGTGATTGACCCGGACCTCCCCGTTCTGGAAACGGTACTGCAATCCGAGTTTGATGTTCTGACTCAAAGACTGGCTTTCCTGCTGTGCCAAGCTTGCCATGATGGTAAGCAGTACCTCACCCTTGGAATCCATGGTGTTGATGTTCTCTTTTTCAAAGAAAACCGGGATGTTCTTCTCCTTCAGTTCCCGGATATATTTCAGACAATCCAGGGTGTTTCTGGCAAACCGGCTGATGGACTTGGTGATGATCATATCAATGTTTCCGTCCATGCAGTCCTGGATCATGCGGTTAAATTCCTCCCGCTTTTTCGTATTCGTTCCGGTGATCCCGTCATCGGCGTAAATCCCTGCCAGCTCCCATTCCGGATTCTTCTGGATAAATTGCGTATAATGCGCCACCTGCACCTCGTAGCTGGATGCCTGCTCCTCACTGTCCGTGGAAACCCGGCAGTAAGCGGCGACTTTCAGCTTTGGTCTCTGTTCTGCTGCGGCCGTATTTCCTACCCGCTTTCTGGCCGGGATCACAGTAATATTCCTACTTAGTTCCATCCCCATCCACCTCACTCTCAATCAAACTGTATGCATACGCCGCCTGTTCAAAGGGATCGTCAGAAACCTTTCTCACTGCAGGTATGGTAAAGTTGGTAGGGAAGAGGATGGCCTTCTTTCCTTCCAGTTCCCTCACCCGCCCCAGTGCTTTTGCTCGGCTCATGCGTATTTCTTCTGCCTTATCGAAGGTTTCTTTATCGATAATAGCCGGATAGTAATCATCTCCAAGATACTTCTTATTCCGGAGCATCCTTCCGGCGCTCCCGTGGTACAGATTTAATCCGACCTTCTCAGCGGCGGGCATAAGCGCCATGCCGGAAATATAGTTCTGAAAAAGCTCCCGCACCGTGGCAGCCTGTGTTTCATCAATGGCCGCCCGGCCGTTTTCAATCCGGTATCCATACGGAATGTGTCTCATGGTTCCACCAGCCTTTCTCTCAAGGACAGTCCGCATTTCAATTCAAAAACCACTTCTTTTCTGGACAGTATGGTAATCCGTTCCGCAAAAGAAAGAAAGGTCTTATCATCAAATTCCGTCAGCATAGTCCCTTTGGATACAAACCGGAGCAGCCGCTGCAGTTCTTCTATTTTGACCATATCTCCATTGACGGAGCGCATCAGCCCGTCCTTTTCCTGCCGCAAAGTGTCCTCTTCTGCCGCAAGCTCATTGCTTTCCTTATTAAAGAGAGCAGGCTCCAGATAGCCGCTTGCCATCAGGTTCGTCAGCACCTGTTTCTGGTCCCTGTTTTTCTCGATAGCTGTTTCCAGTTCCTCAATTTTAAGCAGCCGGGACTGATCATTCAGCCCCCGCAGGCTTTGCAAAAGAGGACGCAGCACCGTCTGCTGCCCGAAGACCAGCTTGTTCATCATGGTAACAAAAGCCAGTTGCAGGGCAGCATCTGTGATGTACTTCTGTGAACAGCTTTTCTTATCTTCCAAATGGGTAACACAGGTCCATGCGGCATATTGGCCGCTGGGTTTATAATGCAGCCGTCTTTTATATTTACCGCCGCATTCCCCGCAATAGATCCGGCCGGAAAAGCCGTACCGGTTCTGGTATCTCCCGGTATCATGACCATTCCCTTTTTCCCGTCCACGCTGTTTCAAAACCGCATTGGCACGTTCAAACTCTTCCCGGCTGATGATTGCCTCATGGTGGTTCTGCATGAGATACTGGTCAACTTCTCCCCGGTTCTGATGGCGGTTAAAGCTGTTATCTGTATAGGTCTTCTGGAACAGGACATCCCCGGTATATTTCTCATTCCCAATGATGCCGTTGATGGTACCCGGTGTCCAGCGCCCGCCCTTCTTGGTGACAACGCCCTGCTCATTCAGCCTTTTTGCAATCTCATGGGTGCTTTTCCCCGCAAGCGTATCCGCAAAGATCTGTTTCACAATCTCTGCCTGCTCCGGCACAATCATCATTTCCCCATCCACGTTGGCATAGCCGTATGGGGGATAGGAAATAATGAAGGTGCCATTCTGGAACCGCCGCCTGATACCCCACTTCTCATTCTCAGAAATAGACACAGACTCACTTTCTGCCAGGCCGCTTAGGATAGAAAGCATCAATTCGCTTTCCATGGAGCCCGTGTTTATATTTTCCTTTTCAAAATAAATGTAAATATTTAAGTCCAGCAGCTTCCGCACCAGTTCCAGACAGTCCGTGGTATTTCTGGCAAACCGGCTGATGGACTTGGTAATGACGAAGTCAATCATTCCTCTCTCGCAGGCGGCAACCATCGCCAGCAACCCATCCCGCTTTTCTTTTTTCGTGCCAGAGATGCCTTCGTCATAGTAAAGTCCGGCAAATTCCCAATTGTCATTGGATTTGATATAGTTCTCATAGTGGGCTTTCTGCGCTGCCAGGCTGACAAGCTGTTCCTCACTGGCTGTAGACACCCGGCAGTAGGCAGCCACTCTGATTTTCTTTTTCCCAAGGGATGCATTCTCCGCAATCTTTGTGATCCGTTTCATCCTCTCACCTCTCTTTCGGTACGGACATATTCGCTCTAAAGCCTACAAATAGCAAGTCATTCAGGGCATAATCCGGGCCAGATAAGGAGAGAAAGACTGGCGGTTTTTCGCCGTGATTTTGTCCAATTCTTCCTTGGTAATCAGACCTGCCTCCCGCAACTTTTCCAGTAGTTTCTGCGCCATGTAATAGTCAAATTCCCTTTGCAGTTCCTCATCTGTGAATAGTTTCCTCTCTGCTGTCTGATTCTGAAAACCAGCCGTCACCTTTGTTACCTGCATGGTATTCCTCCTATCCGAAGGATAACCTCCTTCAGAATACGGAGATTTCTACAGCGTTTTGAGGGGGTATCGCAGGCAAAAAAAATAAAGCCCGCAGGCCATGCATCTATCGCACAGCCTACGGGCAATCCTGCTCTTTCTCGTTTTACTTAAAGACGCTTACAGTAATCCAGGGAAATCCAGCCAGCACCGCTCTTGAGCTTACCCCAGCCTGCAGTGGAACCAGTGCCGGATTTTACCTCGGTAATAGTAAACACACCTTTCCCAGTATACTTCCCGGTCTTGGCGTAATTCGTACCAGGACCTTTGCGGATATTCAAGTCAGTTGCTGTTACCTGTACCAGGAAGGAACTATTTGAACTTCCAGAGCCAATCTGCTTTCCGGTATAAACCACTTTGCCCCTTTCATCAAATACAGAATAGCCAGCATTGGAGTCAGCGCATTTCTTGGCATTATCCAGATTGTTGAAAGCCCCCTTCTGGCTCTTGGCATCCGACCAGCTTTTGCGGACACGGTATAAGACCGAGCCTGCCGATCCGGAAGAAGACCCTCCCAGTGCTGCCGTTACCTTGGAGGCAGATCCCCAAGTCGGGAATACAGCCAGTCTCCCGGACAAGACTTGTTGGCGAACCAGCGATGGACAGTCAGCACCATCTCATCAGACTTCGGGGAATAGTTCAGCGTTTTGTTCTTATCCCCTAGCCAGAGAAGTTTCTTCTTCCCATTCCGCTTGCAGATGTCCGTACACAGCTTCACAAGGGAATTGTAAACGGCTGTGGTCATTGCGTAGGGAGCATTCAGGTCGCTGGCGCACTCGATAGTGACCGCCCTCTGGTCGTTGGCGCTGCTGGAAGAACACCAAGAACGATTCTTCTCCTCCACGCAAAGGGCGATCTTCCCATCCTTTCCAATACCATAGTTACAGCTGGCCTCTCTGGACGGGCTGGTAAAGCATCCGCAGATGCTCTCTGCCGTCAGCTGGCCAACCACACAGTGGGGTGTGATCCGATCAATGGAATGCGTCCTCTGCCGGAGTGGTTGGGGCTGAGTTTTGTGTAAGATACAAGGGAACTGTTTGTGTAAGCCATTATTCATTACCTTCCTTTCCGTTTTCTGCTCTGTCATGGAGCTGCTCTAATACCGTTTTGATCTTTTCCGGGATGGGGAGTCCCAGATGTCCCGCATTCTCCAGCAGGCTCACGCTTCATTGGAGATGTAGAAGAAGATCACCGCTGTCCGTAAGACCGCCCCGGTTCCGATCACCTGCACATCGATGATGTTTGCAATCCCGACCATCAGGAAGATCAGCACCTTGCGGAAGATCCCCTTAAAGCCGACTGCGCTGGATAACTCCCGGTTGATGATGGCGCACATCACTCCCGTGATGTAGTCGATCACCACGAAGGCGATGAGGCATAAAGCAAACCGTCACAGCCTCCAAGGAAATACCCCAGCCAGCCGCCCACAGCGGAAAAGATGAGTTGGATGGTGTTCCAGAATTCTTTCATAATGCGTTCCTCCTTTGAAATTTTGGTATTAAAAAATGGCCCGCATAAGCGAACCATTTTTAATCGGATTCTTCTTCCAGCATAAAACTGCAGTTATACAGTATCACTGGTTCAATATTGATATCGGATTCCTCCAGAATGGATTCCGGCACCTTCCAGACAGGTACCTCCACTTCAATATCCAGAAGCTCTTTCATTCCCTTCTCCCATTCCTTCTGGTGTTCCGGCAGGATATCTACCTGGCCGGTTGTCAGATATAACGGCTTCCCTTCGCTGTCCTTCCTGTTATACTCATCCAGCAGCCGGTTCCTCGCCTCCTCAATGTTGCGGTTCTCCGGTTCCAGTGCCCGATAATTCTTCAGCAGGGCAAAGGAAAACCGGACAGGATATTTTTCCCTCCGGTTGATGATTTCCGTGATATCACGAAAGTATTGTACGATCTCTGCGTTTGTCAGTCTCATGTTCCTGCATCCTCCTTCTGATAAATACGGACGGTTCCCGTATAGCTGGGATTGGGATTGACCACTTCCCCTCTGGAAACCCGGCGGAAATGCCCTCCCGGATATTCCGCAAAGAACAGCATTCCTTCTTCCTCCAGACGGTCCAGCTCCTCTTCCTCAAACTCATTGATATAAACCTGCATGATCTGCTCCTGATCCCGATACACAAAAGCAACTGGCTTCAATTTACCACCTCCCTTATGACACAACCGAATATCCTGTTAACAGACCGTTCTTAAAAGTCAGACGGAACGTACCATATCTCCAGGAAATCGTACCGTCCCCATTGTCCGTAATGGACTTTACCAGAGGCTGGCTGACGGAACCGGTATATCCCTGGGTTACAGTCGCATTGGACCCGAAACTGGTATAGCTGCCAACCCCAATCCTGGGAGCCAGAAGGAAGACACCGCTCTTTCCTGCCACCCTGGTCCCATATACCCCATCGTCTGTCCAGTAATTGTTAAAGCTCACATATCCGGTAGAAGCCGTCCCACTGCCTCCGGTTCCATAAAGCTGTCCGTTTGCCATGGTAATCCAGGCGGACCCGTTGCCGGTACTGATCCCGGAAGTGGATACATAGACTCCACTTGTGGCCGATGTCAGACTGTTCTTTCCTTTATAGAAAGCTGTGCTGTTAAGGGTAAAACCTGCAATGGTTCCTGCAGAAGCTGTCAGTGTCCCGGAAATTTTTGCCCCATATGCTGTCAATACACCGGACTGGATATTGACATACCTGGTACTGGAAGCATACTGGCGGATTCCGTTGGTGCCAATATAAGTTCCCGCCACCGTGGAAGTCATGGAAGTGGTCTTGTTATACAGCGAGGTCGTCCCAATCGTCCAGCCGCCTATCGTGGCCCCAAAAGCCCGGAGATCAGTCACATTGACCGCATCCGCATCAATTGTTCCTGTTATGATGTGGTTCCCGTCAATCACAGTCGTATTGGCAGGTTTAAAAATTCCCGGTGACTGACTGGCCGACTCCACTTCTTCAATCATGACAGCGTCAAACCACATGGTCACACCGCTGCCGCCATTATTCTGTACCCGGATGGAAACATAAGGGTAACTGCTGGTCACGGTAAAAGAACGAACCAGCCGCACCCAGGATGTCCCCACAGCTTTTGATACAGAAGTAAGGGAACTGTTCGTGGCGTTGACAGCCGTGTGCTTGGAAACATATAAATATGCCGTTGCATTCTCCCTGTCCGCTTTCACATAACAGCTTGCCAGATAGGTCTTGCCTGTCTGTACCGGAATACAGCCATAATGGTTCGTGGAGTGTCCCAGATAAACATACGCACTGGAACCCGTAGCCGTAATCTGAAGAGCCTGCTGCCCGTAATATACATGGCCGGTATCGCTGACCAGTGAAACGGTTGCATAGGTGGATTTGGAATAGTACAGGATACTTTCCGTGATATTGTCAAAGGTATCGTAGCCCCGGTTATACAGGTTCCCGCCTGTCCCAATCGTCAGCTTATCCGCCGTAATGGTATTGGTCTCAATATTTCCGCCAAAAATACTGGTCCTTCCGGAAGTGGACAGATCCGTCATGGTAACATATCCCGTCAGATCCAGTCTGGAGGCCTTGATCCTCACGGTTTCCGCACTCATGTTGATGGAAGAGATCAGATTTTCCACATCCACCTTTAGTTCGATGGAGGCTTCCAGCTCCCCGATATCCGTATCATAGTCAGAGGTCTTCACATAGGAGGCAGAGACAATCTGCAGGATAGAACTGGAGGTCTGGCTGATCTGAGACATGATATCTGCAGCTTCCTGTTCAAAGTCTGTCTTGAGAAGATAGTTTTCACTGATCGTCATCAGGATCTCTTCCGCCGTTTTCGTAATCTCCGAGCGGTACTCCTCCACCTTTGTCACCAGGCCGTTCACCTTTCCTGCCGTCTGTTTCTCCACACCAAAGATATAGGAAATATCCTCTTTGATACCGGATAATCCTGCATCGGATTCTTCCTTCAGCGTCTTCTGGGAGCGTCCCACTGTAATAGTGGAATTCTGTGGCTGTGCCAGTTTGATATTCATGGCCGAGACCTGCATATAGGCATCCAGGCCATGAGGTGCCGACACCACCCGGATGGAATCCCCCAGCTTGATCTTCTCCACATCCACATTCAGAAGATGCAAGTCAATGGCGTTCAGCGTAATAGTGGACAGGAGCCGGGCGGATTCTTCCAGATCCCGCTGCCCGGCACTGAGAAGATAACTTTCTTCCGTGACACCTTCATGGATGACAACTTTCACAATCCGTCCGTAAAGGGCTACGGCTTCCTCATCTTCCAGACAATCCCTGCCATCATTTACCCCCGCTATCGTCAGCCGCTCCTCAGTGTCTGTCCCCTGATAATTCTCATCCACCTCGGACATCCTCGCTCCCAGAGGGATAACCACGGTAGCCACGTCCTCTCCCTTGATCTGGTGCGTCAGATCAAGCAGGTTCTCCCCAAAACGGATCTCCTGTGTGCAGATATTCGGATAGTCCTTCAGCCAGTCAATGTAAGTTGTATTTCCTGCATGGCGGGTTCTGACATATCCCCCGCAGCTTCCTTCAAAACACTTATTTTTCACGGTCTCCCAGGAGGTTTCATAGGTACTGGAACTGTAATAAAGCTCGTCATTTCCATCCGTGACAGTCACTTCCCCAACCGTGAATTTTTTCCAGTCATCCACATCGGCATTGTGCCGTTCAATAATACTGGCAAACCATTCCTTTGGAGAAAGCCCGTCACACACATAAGAGCGCTGGTTGGAATCATTCAGATACCCCAGCTCCCCTTCCACGGAAATCTGTCTGATATTATGAAAGTTCTTTTCATCATTCAGCACCCGGCCGGAGAACACCCACTCCCCGTCCTGGTAAAGGGTGATGACGGATTTCAGTTTCCGTATCTTGTCATAAGCCGGATGGGTTGGCGGCATGGAAAAAGACAGAGTCCCGGAAGTGTTTACGGCCAGCTCCAGCGTGGGATCTCCCACCAGATACTCCTTCTGCCTAGGATCATACAGAAGCTCCCCGTCACATAAAATCTGGTACATTACAAGCACCCCTTTCGATACCGGAAGGTTACGGAAGCGTCCCCAAAAAGGTAAAACTGATTTTCCCCATCACGCAGTACAATATCCGCCCTTTTATGCTCCCCCTGAGCCAGGCTGAACAAGGTGCTGCCAAACACCATGCTGCATGACGCAGAAGCGGTAACAGTAGGCGACACCCACATCCGGTCATTCGTCAGGACACACTGCCGTCCCCCAGTCCCTGTAAAGGTCACACTCGTTTCCTGGATCTCATAGCGGTACGGTTCACAGTCCACAGAGAGGACCACCTGTCCTGCGATCTGGGATCTGGCTGCGCTTTCCACCGTCACTCTCCCATAAAAGTAATGGGCCGGCTCTTCATCCAGGATTACCTGGACAGCCTTCCCGTGGAGAGCGTTGTATATCTGATTTGTGATCTGTGGCCATAGGTAAGGTCTGGTCTTCATGGCCAGTTCGAATGTCAGCGTCCGGTTGGAATAGGTCACATCCCCAGTCAGCGCTTCGGTCAGATCAATATGACCGTTTCCTCCCGGCACATCCACGTAATTGGTATTCGGTGTCGGAGAGCCGACGATATCTGAATTCTGGATCACTGCATGGAAATCTCTCCATGTATGGAAGCCGCCTATGGTAGCAGCACGATAAATACATTCTCCCATCACCGGTTCCCCCTTTCTCCCCGTATACTGTAATCTGCAAGCCCGGCGTCCACAGCCGGAAGGATTCTGCCACCAGAGTGCCGTCATCCAGATAAATACCCTTCCCGGAATTTTCTGCGATAATGGCCAGGTATTTTTCCATCCCGGACATATCCAACCTCTGATCCAGCATGGCCGAAAGCTGGCTGTAAAAGCCTTTAGCGGCAGTATCGCTTCCCGGCCGGCCTCACCGCCTGCCATCAGGCTGCTGCCGTTCATGCCAAAGACAGTTGGTTTCGTCATGATACCGCCTTCTTTATACCATTCAATCGAAAGATGAGGTACACTGGGCGGGACCAGGGACAACTTGCCTGTAATCTTGAAATGCGGCAGCTTGATCTTTGGCAGCTCCAGCTTTATTCCGGAGAAGAAGCCGCTGATCTTATCCACAATTCCCTTGATCGTATTCTTCGCCGCCTCTATGGGTGCCGTGATTGCGTTCTTAATCCCGTTCCAGACCGTTGTGGCTGTATTTTTAATCCCGTTGAACACGTTAGATACCGTATTTTTTACGGAATTGAAAACATTGGAGACCTTACTCTTGATCCCATCCACCACAGTTGAAACCACGGACTTTATGCCATTCCAGACAGCAGAAGCCACGGATTTAATCGCATTAAACACAGATGTCACTGTATTTTTAATAGCGTTCACCACAGCGGTTACCTTGCTGCTGATGGCATCCCAGATGGAACTGATGACGTTCCAGATTGCTTCCATGATACTGGAAACCACATCCGAGATTGCCGACAATACCGAACTGACCGTACTCTTAATGCTGTTCCAGACGGAAATAACAATGTCTTTGCAATTCTCCCAGATAAAGCGGAAAGGAAGGGTAATGATGTCCACAGCCCCCTGTATAATGGAGCCGAGGAGCATCACGCAGTCTGTACCACGTTGCAGATCCCATTCCAGACACTCTGCAGATGCGTCCACAGGTTAGAAAACCAAGTTCTCACGTTTTCCACCATCGTTCCAATCCCGGTACAGATAGTGTTCCACAGATTGCCGAACCATTCTGTAATGACTCCCCAGTTCTGGATAATAGCGATAATCCCGGCAATGGCGGCCGCCACTGCTGCAATCACGGCAATGATCGGCAGAAGGGAAATATTCAGCGCACCAACCGACACCGCCAAGGACGCAATGACCGGAGTCAGCACCGTAAAGGCTGTAAGCAGCACCCCAAGGATGACAATAAAGTTCTGCACTGGCCCCGGCAGCTGCTGGAACCACCCGCTCACCGTCTGAATCATGGAAACCAGCGGGGGAAGAATCGTATTGGCGATTTCTGCCAGCTTTTCTCCCAGAGGAACCAGAGACTCCTTCAGCTTCCGGGTATTGGATTCCATCTCCTGCATGGGAGTGGTCGTAGCGTCAAACAGTCCCTGTGCAGAACCCTTTACACTATCGTAAGTACTTCCCACCGAGGTCAGGGAAGTGATGAATTTCAGGTTCCCGTCCTCGGCCATGGTACCAAATGCCAGAGCCGCAAGATTTAGAGCTTCCTGCTGGTTCGTACATCCGGCGATATCCGCAACGATGGAGTCGATGACCTCTTTCTGCGTGGCACCGCCGCTCTGCCAGGACGCAAACAATTCCTGTGTCTTTGTGGAGAACAGCCCGATGGATTCTCCAATGGTGCCGTCCACCAGACGGGTGGTGACTTCGTTGATGGCATCGTTGACCTTGTCCAGGTTGTAAGCGCCATTCTTCAGGCCGTTATCCAGCAGCTGAAAATATTCAGAGGCAGAATACCCCGCCTGTGCGAATTTACCCGCATACTCGGAAAGATTATCTCCCAGTTCATTGGTCTTATCCAGACCATTCTGAGTACCCACCACAATGTAATCCATGGCTTCCTGTGCCGTCAGGCCATACTGCTGCATCAGGGAATTGACACCCCGGAGGTTTCATTCATGTCAATGCCGTACAATTCCTCCAGTGTAATCGCCTGCCGGGTCAGGTTGGTCAGATCGGTTTCGCTCAAATCCCCAAGATTCTTTTTTACCATGAGAACAGCATTGGCCACGGCATCCATACTTTCCCCGACTCCGGAGGAGTACACGTTTTTAATGACATTAGCGGACTGCTCCGCCGCCTGCCCCGTTTCACCAAAGTAGGCGTTCACCTTGGTCACGGCGTTCTCGGTATCGGTATAGGCATCCAGCGCCTTATCCCCGATCTCTTGTATCTTATCGCCCACAACTGACAGCTGATCCACCGCCTGCATGAGCGCAGCGCCCTTCGTATTCTCCGCAATCTGACCCACATCGTCCGCTGTATTTTCCGCAGCATCCCCGGCCTCGTTCAGCTGCTGGATCAGGTTTTGGATGGCCTGCCCGTCATCCACGGTATCCAGAGCGTCTGTCAGCTGGCGGATATCCGCTTTGCCGTCTGTGGCAGACTTTCCAATCTTCTCAAGGGCCGTCCGCAGCTGATCGGAATTGGCGGTTCCATTTTTGATGGCAGAAGTCAGCTTACTGCCAAGCACATCCGCATAGTCATCTACCTCTGTTCCAGTAGCGGCAAACAGCTTCTCCAACCGTGCGGTGTTCTGGGAGAGGGCATCCTGCTCCGCCTGCAAATCGGAAAGGTCAGCCTTATATTTGTTCAGCTTCCCACGGGTTTCCTCAATCTCCCGCTGGAATGCTGATACTTGTCCGCCCCGATATCCCCACGGGCAAAGGCTGCGGCAACCTGCTCCTGTGCGGTTTCCAGCGCCGACAGCTTTTCCTCTGTCTGGCTCACTGCCTGCGCCAGCAGTTCCTGTTTCTGTGCCACCAGCACCGTATTGGAAGGATCGAGTTTCAGGAGGCGGTTCACATCATTTAAGGCAGACCGCGTTTTCGTGATGGAAGAATTGACACTCTTTAACGCTTTGTCAAGTCCAGTAGTATCGCCGCCAATCTCCACCGTAATACCTTTGATACGATTCGCCACAACCCTCACCTCCTAAAAATGGGCGTAAAAAAAGCACCGATTATTGCTAACCGATGCAATATACAGATTCAATATAAATCAATGCATCTTAAAACTTATCGAAGTCCTCCTGAGTGGCAAGCCGCTTATATTTCACGCCGTCATTGGATTTTTCCGTCCACATATCCAGAACCAGCCCAATTGTGAGCAGATCCAGATCCCGGATGGAAATCCCCAGTTCCACACTCCGCAGAAGGAACAGCGGCGTGGTCATTTCCCGCTCACTTCTGCCAATCTTTTTTTTGACGTCACATCCGTCACAAGGTTCTCACCCCACAGTTCCAGAATCTGCGGCAGCACCTCATAAATGGAGAACATATCAAACTGATCCAGCCAGTCCTCAATCTTTGCCGGAATGCTGTTGTCCGCATGGTAGGCCATCACATAGGCCACGTTCTCGAAAATCTCCAGATCCTCGATCTGCAACTCATCCCCATTCTCAGTTTTATCCTTGTAAGATTTCTCCAACTTAGCCAGATCCTTAAAGATATCCCTCTTGAATTTTGCCCGGTACAGGCGGGGAATCGTTGCAGAGGAACGGAAGGGCACCTTTTTCCCGCTGATTTCTATCTCACGCCTGATCATGACTGTTCTTCCTCCGTTTCCACAGGTGTATAAACTGTTTTATACCAGTTATCGTAGGTCGTCTGATCTGTAGTATCACCCGTCCTCGCTTTTACCAGACCATCGGAGCGGGGATCTGCTGTCAGGGAAAGGGTTTCCGTTCCCGGTTCAATCGTGTCTTCCTTTGTCTCCGACTCAATAGATGGACGGGAAGCAGAGCAGTTATACAGGACATGCCGGATAGCGTTCACATCCCCATCGAATTCAAACATTAAGGCGAACTTTACGCTCTCCGCCACATTACTTTTCTCAATCAAGACACCCTTATCATCCTTTTTCTCCTGCAGGATCTCCGTGCGGAACCACTCCGGGATCAGGGCAATCTCCAGATCCCCGCTGTATCCGTTGTTCGTCACAGACCGGAAGTATACAATTCCATCCGCATAAAATGGACTGGATTCCCCCTCCGCATCCAGACTGATACTCACCGCACCCGGAATTGCCTGGGGTGTCGCATAGGCAAACACAGAAGATCCTCCATCATCTGCCATTTCCGTCAGCTTTGCGGCATGGACATTTTTCAGGTTATACTTGACCTTGTTTCCCATAAAAATCAAACCTCCATTTCAAACGAGTAGAGGACTTCGTAGAGTTTTTCGCTCTCGATCCAGACCTCTGTTTTGTCATAAAAAATACCGTGCGTATCCAGCACGGCTTCCAGCTTCTGCTCCACAGACAAATCTTTGCTGTCTGTGTACAGTTCGATATTTACACTGCTGACCTTCAGATAAACCTTCCCATCTGCGGAAAAGTTATTGCTCTGGGGCAGAAGGTAGCAGATGAACGGAGGATCTGGGGATTCCCCTTCCGCAAAATGGTCATAAGCAAAAGGGATGCCCGTTTCCTCTAAAAGTCTTACCAAATCATCCATTCGTCAGGCTCCTCTCAATCTCACGCTCCAGCTGTTCAATTCCAGTCTCTTCCGCAGCAGCGATATGGGGCCTTGCCGCAACCCGGCCACCGCCCCGCTTCGCATGGCCATACTCCAGCAGATGGGCAAGCTGATACCGGTTCCGGGAATGCACGGTTACCTGCAGGGCATTGGAACTTTCCTTTGTAGTCTTCACGGTCCAACTTTTGGCATAGTCACCGGTATTCCTTGGAGCGCCGGCTTCAATACCCTTCCGGACGGTTGCCGCCGCTTTCTTTACCGCCGATTTCATATCTTCTGCAGCCAGATCCGCATATTCTTCCAATTCCTCCATCACTGCCGCAGAAAGCTGGCTGATAGAAATTTTCTTCCCCATCCTACCGCCTCACTTTCTCACAGGACAGCTTGATGCTTTTGCGCCTGTAATTCATGTGATCCACAGCGGCGATATTGTAAAGTTCCCCATTGAACTCTACACGGAAATGGGTGCTGTCAATTTCAGCTGCCTTTTTGCACCAGCGGATCGTAAAATCAATGCTGGAGTCATCCACCACCATCCTGCATCAGTCTGTTCTTTCCCAGCCTCGCCGCTGACGGTCGCATAGCAGGTATAGAAAGGCTGCCATTCATTCCGGCGGTTTCCGATGGCATCGGTGACCACCGTACTCCTTGATATGAAAATCCTGACATTCAACAGTTCAATTTTCATCAGAAAGCCTCCTTCCTTGAGCCAAACAGGAGGGAGCGGATTGTCAGAGCCAAATCATGATGGTTCGCTTCCTCCCGGTGTTCATAGAAATATGCGGCTGCATACATGACAGCAATTTTTACAGTCTCATCCTTTTCCAAATCCGCTGTTTCATCCACCCGGAGGACATCCCGGCAAAGCTGCTCCGCAGATGCTATAAAGCCCGTAATCAACTGATCATCATCTTCATAATCAACCCGGAGATACTGTTTCATCTCTTCCAGCGTTACCACCATCATCCTCACCTCCAACAGGGAGGAAGGGCATGGACGCTACCTTCATGCCCCTCCATATCTATCTGTATCTTTAACCCGCAGATCCGGCTTTCTGTACCAACACCTTCACAGCCTCTGGCAGGATCATCTTGCCATCCACTCTCTGGGAGCCAAGGAAACCTACCTGACCGTTTGCCGCATACAGCTCGTTCAGTCGTTTAAAGGAACGGCCCTGGCGGTCTGCGATCCAGTAATAAGAGAAATCACCAAAAGCGATAGTCTTCGCCCCGGCTGCGATGGCAGGCATATAAGCAGAGGTTTTCACCGGCCGGCAAGAATCGTATCCGGCGTACCGGCCACCAGGGACGGCTGCCACAGGTACTGCCCATTGTTATCCTTCAGCTTGCGGATGGCTTTGATGGTGGAATCATTTAAAATCCACACCGCATTTTTACGGTACGGGGATTTCAGAGAGTAGAACAGATCCATCAGTTCATCTGCTGTCACCGCAGTGGCAGATGCAGCTGTCACACCGGTTTCCGCTCCGCCAGAGGCAGCCAGGATTCCCAGAGGCTTTCCGGTACCGTCCCCGGTAAAGAAGGCTTCCTCCTCTTTGGTTCCGATCCTTCTCGCAAACTCCCTGGCAATATAGGACTCCAGGTCAAACACACTGTCATTTAACAGTTCCTCAGAGACCTTGATCATCGTCCCCAGCTTGTAGGCTCCAATGGATACCTGCGCAAAGGAGTCATCGCTTTCTGTGTAGGCTCCTTCCTCATCAATCCAGGAGGCAGTTCCTTGGATGCCACCACCGGGATCTTACGGTCGCCGCTGGAGGTCTGGATCACCTTAGCAAGCTGGCGGAAGATGTTTTCTTCCTCCAGCGCCTCCACCAGAGTACGCTCATATTCATCCGGCACCAGATAGCCGCCCTCAGAATCTGTCCCAATCTGCAGCGCATTCACTACAGAAGGCATCGATGCTTTGGAACGCATCATGTTCCAGAAGTTCTGGCGGTACTCATCCGCCGCACGGCCAGTTTTAGCCTCCTCCTTGCCGTTCATAGGCTTACCCGTCAGGGGCTTATTCACCGGACGGTTCAATTCTGCATCCAGTGCCTCCTGGCGTTCCAGGCGGGCAATCTCCTTACCCAGATCGGTGATCTCCTGCTCCATGCGGGTGTAGGCAGCGTCATCCTCGGCAGACAGGATGCCTTTATCGTTTCTATGGGAATCCAGAAAGGCTTTTGCGGCTTCCCAGGCTTTGGCGCGCTTCTCGCGCAGTTCAAGAATCGTCATTGTGGTATCCTCCTTAATGTTTCAAAAGATTGAGCCGCTCGTAGAGACTGTCTACGGAGCGGCCCTTGGGTTTGGAATCTTCGGTTTTCTTAGGGTTGGTTTTACACTTTGCTGCGATCTTATCCATAAGGGAATTGACCACAGCGGCTTTGGAATACAGCATGGACACCCCAGGCGGCTCCATGTCCTCCGGGATCTCCGCCCGTGCCAGGACATCATCAGCAAAGCCAAGCTCCACCGCCTTGTTCGCGTCCATCCAGGTCTCGGCGTCCATCAGATGGGACAGCTTGGCGCGGGACAGCCCGGTTTTGATTTCATAGGCGTTGATTATGGAATCCTTCACGCTTGAAAGCATCTCGATGGCTTTCTGCATCTCTGCGGTATCGCCCATCGCCACGGTCATAGGATTGTGGATCATCATCATGGACACCGGCGATACCAGCACCTTCGTACCGGCCATCGCAATGACCGAGGCGGCACTGGCTGCGATGCCGTCAATCTTGACTGTGACATTGTGCGGATAATCCATCAGCATGTTATAGATCTGGGCGGCCGCCACGCAGTCGCCGCCTGGGCTGTTGATCCAGACCGTGATGTCTCCGCTTCCGCCCATCAGTTCCTCTTTAAAAAGCTGCGGCGTGACGTCATCGTCAAACCAGCTTTCCTCGGCGATGGTGCCGTTCAGGAACAGCGTCCGTTCCGCCGGAGCTGTCTCCGCCTCCGCCTGGTTCTTCCACTTCCAGAACTTCTTCATCAGAATCTTCCTCCTTTCCGTCATCGCTAACTTCGGTATTTGCAAAAGCCCCGGCGTTTCCAAGCGGGAGCATATTGCCATTGATCAGGTACAGATCTCCGCCTTCCTCGGCAGGGATGCGGTCCATGTTCTCCAGTTCACGGATGTCGTTGGCGCTCATCCAGCCGTTCTGCCTTGCCGTAGCGTAGCCGGTCATCCTGCTGGCATAATCGCCCCGGAGCAGCCCCTCCACATTGAACTTGGCAAAATAACTCTTCTTTTCCTCCGGGGAAAGCAACGTCCTCTGAATGGACTGCTCCCAGCGTACCAGCCAGGGTTCCAGCGTGTATTTCACGAACTCCAGAGACTGCTGCTCAATATTAGAAAAGCTCGACTTCTCCAGGTCGCCCACCATATGGGGCGGCACCCGGAAAATTCGAGCGATCTCATTGATCTGAAATTTTCTGGTCTCCAAAAACTGCGCCTGTTCCGGCGAGATGCCAATCGGCGTGTATTTCATACCTTCCTCTAAAACAGCGATCTTATTGGCATTGCCGCTGCCGCCAAAGGTGGACTGCCAGCTTTCCCGGACACGCTGCGGGTCTTTGATAGTACCCGGATGTTCCAGCACACCGCCGGGAGCCGCACCGTTGGCAAAGAATTTCGCCCCGTACTCCTCACAGGCAATCGCCATTCCGATGGCGTTCTTTGCCATAGCGATGGGGGAATACCCCACCAGCCCGTCAAATCCAAGCCCTGGGATATGCAGCACATCGGAAGGATGCAGCCGGACAAGACTGCCTTTGACCGTAGGCGCATCATCCATACTGACGGTGTATTCGTAGTAAAGCTGTCCCTTGCTGTCACGATCCACCGTCATCCGGTCTGGCATCAGGGGGTAGAGGGCAATGACCTCGCCCTTGCCGTTTCGGATGATCTGGCATAAGCGTTGCCCCAGAGGAGCAGATGTGTCATCAGTGTCTCCCGGAACACGAAGGAACTCATCTCCGGGTTCGGCTCATCGTGCAGCAAAAGATACAGCGGATGGTCGATGGCTTTCTCCTTGCCGCCGTCCTCCTTATAACGGTAAAGGTGCAGCGGCAGACCTGCCACTGCTTCTGCCAGGATACGAACGCAGGAGTACACTGCCGTCATCTGCATGGCGGAGCGTTCGTTGACTCGCTTGCCAGCAGAACTTCCTCCAAAGAAGAAGCTGTACGCACTGCCCGTAGTGCGGTTCTGGGGCTTATCCCTGGAACGGAAAAGCCCGGAAAAGATACCCATATCGAATCACCGTCCTTTCAGATAAACAAAAGGCCCCGGCTGTCATAAACCGAAGCTCCCGTATCATTCCCACATCGGATCGCACGGTCAAGCCCCATGATGGTGGCAATCGCCCCGTCAATCTTTTCTGTGGATTTTTCCTTGTCCGCTTTGATGTTGCCCGCCGGTCGGTGCGGATGAAGATGTTGTCCATCATCCACCGCAGAACCGGGTGACCACCGTGGGCGATTTTCTCCTCCAGCACCAGCTTCATCAATTCTTTGGTCGGCGGGGACATATCCTTAAAGCCCTGCCCGAAGGGAACCACCGTAAAGCCCATGCCCTCCAGGTTCTGCACCATCTGTACAGCGCCCCAGCGGTCAAAGGCGATTTCCCGGATATTGAACCGCTCGCCCAACTGTTCGATGAATTTCTCGATGTAGCCGTAATGGACCACATTTCCCTCGGTAGTCATCAGCGTTCCCTGGCGTTCCCACAGGTCATAGGGGACATGGTCGCGCCGGACGCGGAGGTCGAGGGTTTCTTCCGGTATCCAGAAGTATGGCAGGATGTAGTATTTATCCTCCTCATCCAGCGGCGGGAACACCAGCACAAAAGCCGTGATGTCCGTAGTGGATGAAAGATCCAGACCGCCGTAGCAGATGCGCCCTTCCAGGTCATCCTCGGAAACCGGAAAGGCGCAGGCGTCCCACTTGTCCATCGGCATCCAGCGGACAGACTGCTTCACCCACTGGTTCAGCCTAAGCTGCCGGAAAGCGTTCTCCTCGCCAGGATTCTGCTGGGCAGATTCACAAGCCGCTTTGACCTTGTCGATACCTACCGTGATGCCGAGGGACGGGTTAGCCTTTTTCCACACCTTGGGGTCTGTCCAGTCCTCATCCTCGGCAGCACCGTAAATGACAGAATAGAAAGTAGGATCGACCTTCCTGCCTTCTGCGATATCAATGGCTTTCTGGTGTACCTCGTAGCAGATGGAGTTGGTGTCGTTGCCCGCCGTGGTGATCAGGAAATACAGCGGCTGCATCCGGGCATCACCAGAGCCTGGAGCATGACGTCAAAGAGTTTCCGGTTGGGCTGGGTGTGCAGCTCATCAAAGATCACGCCGTGGGTATTGAAACCATGCTTATTCGCCACATCCGCTGAAAGCACCTGGTAAGAGCTGTTGGTAGGAAGATAAGTGATCTTTTTCTGGGATTCCAGGATCTTCACCCGCTTGGAAAGAGCCGGGCAGAACCGCACCATATCCACCGCCACATCGAACACGATCTTTGCCTGGTTACGGTCGGCAGCACACCCATACACCTCGGCCCGTTCTTCTCCATCCCCACAGAGGAGCAGGAGCGCCACAGCGGCGGCAAGCTCTGACTTTCCCTGTTTCTTGGGGATCTCAATATACGCCGTATTGAACTGACGGTAACCGTTGGGCTTTAACACACCGAACAGGTCACGGATGATCTGCTCCTGCCAGTCGATCAGTTCAAAGGGCTTTCCCGCCCAGGTACCTTGGTATGGCAGAGGGACTCGATGAACATCACCGCATAGTCGGCGGCGTCCTGATCGTAGTGCGAGGTCTTCGCCATAAACCTGGTGGGTTTGTATTTCTTCAGTTTTCGCATGGACACCACCTCCCGAATGGCATAAATATAAGCCGCATTGCTGCGACTTCCAAAATGGTTCTGTACGAGAGAAAGAGCCATGCGGCTCAATCTCTTTGATTTACTTCATATGATTGACTGTTGCTACCCTGATCTCATGCTGCTTTCCCCAGATGTGATTCAAAATCAGGTAATTGGAAGCATCCAGGCGATTTTTCGCCCAAACCTTAACCGTCTTCATTATGTGTGTTCCCTTCGGCGTGTAGTCAATTTCAAAAAGCGTGGCTCCTTCAAAATTCTTGTTCAGCATTTCCGTTTCCTCCGTATTCGTTTTGTTTTCCCTTTCGGTGTGTACATATTCGCTCTAAAACCACATATTATCAAGTCGATCCTGAGCATAATCTGCACAAAGATTGGAGGAACAAATTGTGTATATCACTCCTGCGTGTGGCGGTGGATCGTCTCAATGATCTGCTCCTGCTCAGACGGTTCCACGCCGATGGACTGGAGAGCCTGCCGGGTACCGCAGTCCGGACAGATGAGCGTTTCGTTGTCCTCTCTGGAAAGCGCTGGGGCACCGTGTAGGTTCTGCCGCAAAGCGGGCAGACCGCCATCCTTGTGATGTTATCCTTCATACTCGCATACCTCCCTGCATTTATCGTAGGCGTCAATCAGGACGTTTTTATCAAAGCGGAAGGTGTCGTACCCTTCCAGGCAGGTCCGCATATAGAAATTACTCGGGATCCCAATCGGCCTGTCCTCATGCATGATATAGGCAAAAGCTGTCACCGTCCTGCGCTTTCCCGTGCGGATGCCTTTGTACTGGAGTTTAATATCCCGCTTGTAGTAGAAATCGGGAAATCCCTCATAGCGGTCGAGGGCGGCTTCATCGGTCGCCGCCACCTCCCAGATCACAGCGGGGACCGTACCACCTTCGCACTCCTCGATGGTAAGGTAGGAGCCGGTCTTGCTTCCCTTAAAAAGCAGTTCCCAGCCCTTAAGATTTGCCGTGCCAAGGATTGTGGCGTGCGGGCAGCGCATCCGCATCTGCCCAACATTGAGGTTGCTTCCGTAAGCAATATAGTATCTCTTCATCTTTCAGACACTCCTTTCTGCCCAAGCCATCAGCCTTGAACCCTCTTCTTCCGCATTTGCGGTAAACCCGTCCATTTCTGCCTTGTCCGTGAAATACTTCAGGAACGGGATGCCTTTCGCCGTTTCGTACATCGCCTTAACGGTATATCCCATTCTCCTCATTTTCGCAGTATCTTTAATTGTCAAATGCATATCCGCATCTCCTTTCCGAAGGGATCACCCTTCTACCACCTTAAGACCGCCGAAGCGGTCAGAGGTAAGGTGGCAGGAGGCTAACTCCTGCGTGTCCTTCAAGCGGCGGCTCTACCGTGCCGGAAGGCTGTGTCCCCAGAAAGATTGCGGGTCAGAAAATCTCTGGCCGTTGCGAACTCCTCACCGATGAAGCCAGGCGGAGGAGCCAGGTGCGCATGGCGTATTTGGGGTTCTCGTTCTGCTGGGGCTTAGGGCTTGCCGTCCGCACATCCTTTGCCATCTGGCTTAAGGCCAGGCAAAGCTGGATGTAGCTCTTAAGCTGCCCTGCGTGGATGCCGCCCCGGCGCTCGGCTGTCGGCTCATCAAACTGGAAGAGCCGGAACTCGACCGTGCCTTTGGTAAAAGTGGCGTGGAGGTTGAGCATATGGTAGCGGCTATCGTTGTAATGGTGGTTTCTTCCGTAGCTTGCGCCGTTGCTGTTGTACCAGATGTCCGCAAGCTGTGACATTGTGCGGGGCTTCCTGCGGTTGACCTGCTCCAAGAACCGTGGGTCTACCGTGCGGCAGTAGCGGTTCATGCGACCCCGGTCAAGCTTCAACGCCTCGGCAATCAGGCTCTCGTGACTCGCCATGATGTTGGCAAGGTTCCGAAGGCTCTGCGGCGTGTGCCCCTGCGCTCCGATGTGGATGTGAACTCCACACCCCCGGCTGGCGTCGCTTTTCGCTCCAGCATGTCTAAGCTGCCTGCAAAGCTCCTGCAAGGTTTCGATGTCACCGTAGGTCAAGATCGGGGTGACCAGTTCGCATTCCTGTTCTTCCGGCCCCGCAATGGAAACGTCCTTCTGGAATTTCCACTCGCGCCCTTGACTGTCCCATGCGCTCCAAGTGCTGTATCCGTTGCGGCTGGCAGTGTTCTCATATCTGCCTGTGCCAAAGTAGGTAGCGGCAACCTTCGCGGCCTTCTGCCGGGTGATATTGTTCATTTCCACCTCAACCCCGATAGTCTGCGTTTTCATCTCTGCAATCTGCCTTGCTGTTTTTTCGTTCATTCTGTAATCCTCCGTTTTTCTGCCTCTCGGCTTTGTGTTCTCCCTTTCGGTGTACACATATTCGCTCTAAAAGAGGATAATAGCAAGTCAATTCTGCGCTATATATTACACAATGATTTCGGGCAGAATGTGTGTATTTTACAGCTTATTTTTACCTCCCAGACCGGCTGCCGTAAGCTGCACACCCAGCCGGAACCCATCCTTGAAGCCCTCCAGGATCTGATGGCTTTCCAGTTCAGAACGGTTATCCATGAGCCGCTCAAGGATCTTTTTCCCGTCCTCATCCAGTAGCTGTGTCAAATGCTCTGTATCCCGATAAACCTGCTCACTGCATTGTTCCATCTCAGGAGTCTTATCATTCCGGTTCTCCCATGGCACAATCCTGCCAAAATAGAGCTGCTCCAAAATATCCTGTTCCATTTGTCATTTCTCCTTCATTTTTCTCACACAGTCCTCGCCATAGATAACGTTTAAATGCGAACCATTATCCCAGTGCATTAAAAGAGAAGCGGTATCATCTACACCGGTCACTGTACCGCAGGTTCCTACTGGCGGAGCCTGCACATCATCCATCTGCACCAGTTCCACCCGTGTTCCTGCAGGATACTCCCTACGAACCCACTCCACAATTTCTTTACTCGGAAATCTCATTTTCGGCCTCCTCTTTCTCCAGTTCATCCAGCATTTTTTCACATTCCTGGTATAAGTCCTGTAATCTCGGGATCAGCTCCCGCTCTTTCTGGCTAAGTTCCATTACATTAATAGGTATCGCCAGGACATTTTTCGTCTGTCGAAGCACATATGTTACACCGCCTATTCTTTTCGCAGGGGCTTCTGCATTTCTATTCCAGTTCCTTCCTGCTTTATAGACCCCTCTGCCCACACGCTCCAGCACATCCTGCTGGCACGCGGTATAAACAGCACTGCTGGTATGTGTAAGTTCAACCGATACCATGTTGTTCTGCTGCAAATATACCCTGAACTCACGGACAGAATGGGGCCGGCAGTCACTCCAAAACTCGATGAGCATTTTCCTGGCTAATGCGGTATTTGATAATGTTCCCTCCATTACGCATTTCCTCCCGGCTTATTTTTAAAAGCTGTGCTGCCGGATAAGTTCCGTAATAAGATTTTCCGTTCTGCCTTATACTCTGTTCCGATAAATCCAAGCCGCAGGAGAAAACACCGGAAGGCGTATTTCTCATTCTCCACTGGCTTCTCGGTCGCTGTTACCCGCTTGGCATTCCTGCTCATCTCGCAGAGTGCGGAAATAAAATGGGTGTAGGCGGCTACGGAATCTGCGTCCACCTGGGAGAACCAGGGGAACGCCACCCGGTCTTCCAGAAGTTCAATGCGAAGGTCGGTGATGCCCAGGGCTTTCCGTATCAGATTCCCTTTGGCGTCCAGCAGCTTGGTAAGGTTGCCCACCGCCACTTTTTCGAGCGGGATTTCCACCGTAAGCCCCACATTTGCCTCCTGTAGCGCGGTTTCGCTTTTTTCGGATCGTTCTGCCTCCCTTGCGTCAAGCCAAGCCTGCGCCATTTCCGTCGGCGCTGCAACAATCCCCCGGTCAGCCAGCCGCTCCAGCAGGTTTTCTACCTCCTCGCTGTCAGCCCGGTCATCAAATTCCAGCGTACCTTCTTTCGTTACTGTAAAGTAGCCGATTTCGTAAGCGGCGCTCGGCATTCCTTTGTACTGCGGCCTGACCTCCAGGATTTCCCCGATGGCTGTTACCAGCGCCTTCCTTTCCGCGCCTGTTCTGTGAAATTCAATTCGCATTCCCTGTACCTCCTTGTTTTTCGGTACTACATTAATCACTCTAAGCAGCGGAAATAGCAAGCGAATCCGGCACAAAATATGTCACAACAAAAATTCCGGGAATTGTGAGTAGTACACAATGCCGGAAAGCACGAAATAGACGTTGGGGAGCGCCACGCCGTTGCCCACATTTTATATTCTGCGCTGTCGGAGTGGGGATTTTTCAGCCACTTGATGATCTGGTTCCGGCTCTTGGGTCTGGAGGACTTCCCCATGACGGAGCGGTGTATCTCAAACACCTCTGTCCAGAACTCGATCTCCTCCTCAGACGGCTCATCGGTTTCAAGCCCGGTGCACCACCAGTCCGGGAACCCCTGCAGCCTTGCGCACTCGGTGGGCGTCAGCTGCGTACAATGTATTCCGGCTCTGTCTCGTTCACTACAGGCGGGTCTTTATAGTCCCTTGCCATCAAGGTCGGGGACTGTTCCTTAAGCATCTGGGTGTAAGTGCCGGTGGTCATGCAGTAGGCTACGGCGTGACGATCAGCAGCATCCAGCGTAAAGGATACATCCTCATTCACGCCGCTGCCCTGGGGACCGTTCTTTTCCGCCCTGCCAATCATGGAACCCTGCAGGGCCACCACGCCATGCCTCCCTGATTGCAGGTAGGATTTCCGCCGTTCGCATCCAGGCATCTGGAAGTTTCCGCTTCGTAGAAGCCGCTCTTGGGATTCTCGGATTTCATGGCGTTGCTGTCTTTAGAGCAGATGCCATATACTTTGACCGCCAGTTCATTGCACCGGGTCTCGCCCACATCGCAGGTATTCAGTGTGTTCGCCACATCGGAGGCTTTCCACTGCGGTTCTTCATCGGGAGAGTGGGGCCGGGTACCTTTCACAAACGGCACGAATACCGTCTGGTCGTTGTTGCAGCCAAGCGTAGCGGATTTGTTATCCTGGATCAGTGCACCCTTGCCGCCGCCCTCACAGCCGGAGCGAATCTTCAGCGTCTTTGGCGTTTCCACCACAAAGGCTGGTTGTTTCCGCCTGTGCCATAGGTAGACATGACCGTGGGGGCTGTCTCCAGCGGGCCGGTGTATCTGGTGTCCTGGCTATGGTTCTCATAGACTGCCGCAGGAACCGTCCCTGCCCGGAGGGTGGGAGAGGTTTCCTCCTCATAACCGATGGAGCGGCTGTGTGCAGAATGCTCGGTGCAAAAGCCGCCGATTCCATCACGCAGGGAGGATGATGGCTTCTGCCGGAGAGTGCAGGTGACGCCGTCCGTTACATCCATACGGTTTCCACCCTGGTCATTCAGGCAGACGCAGCCTGCCGCTCCAGAGCCTTTTTCAGAAGCTCCGGCAGCTCCTTGCCACGAACGGAAGCCCTGCGGAGTATACCCAGACACGCCTTCGGACTCAAATAGTATTTTTCCGGCACTCCCGCCTGCAAGATCTGCGACAAGTAGATACGTTTTCTGCGTTGGGGAACTCCCCAGTACTGCGCATCAAATACCCGCCATGCGAGACTGAAATCGTCTGCCATGATCTCTCCGGCGGTCGGCCACTTCTCAGGTCGAGGAGTATGAATTTCGTATCCCTTGACCGAGCAGACCTCTTCGAGGACGGACTGGAAGTCCGCGCCCTTGTTGGAGCTGAATGCGCCGGGGACATTCTCCCAGACGATATACCTCGGATATTTTCCATCGGTTGCACACCTCATTTCTTTTACAATTCGTATGGCCTCATAAAAGAGGTTACTCCGTGAGCCGCCAAGCCCGGCTCTTTTCCCGGCAATGCTCATATCCTGGCAGGGCGAGCCGAAGGTGATGATGTCCACCGGCTCTACCTCTGCGCCGTCCATCCGGGAGACATCGCCGTAATGCTTCATAAAAGGCAGCCGCTTTGTGGTCACCCGGATGGGGAACGTCTCAATCTCCGATGCCCAAACGGGGGTAATGCCGGAGAGCAAGCCGCCCAGGGGGAAGCCGCCGGAGCCGTCAAAGAGGCTGCCGAGGGTCAGTTTGTCATGGAGCATTGACAACACCCCCATCCCAGAAATCAAAAAATGCGCTGTTCTGCGAGAGTTCCGCATAACGCGCACATTTTCCAGCGACTTTTCTTTCAATCCAATCCGGTGCTTTTCCAGTATCGTTATATCTCCCATACTGTCCAAACATACAAAGCATTCCAATATTCCGCGCTTTTACTGCATCTTCAAAGGTATCAAAATAGCCAAGGTGTATCTCTTGCTGGCAGATTTTTATTCTTGCCCGGAATTTGCGCCTTGGCGGATAATAACTCACGCCACTGACACCGGAAGTATTATTTTTCTGCAGCGGCTGGTTCATCTGGTTCTGCTGATGTGTACAATAACGGATATTGCACCTGCGATTGTCAAATGTGTCCAGATTTATATGGTCTATTTCATAGCCCGGCCTGTGTTCAAACAGATAATCATGGAGGGTTCGTCCCTTACAGTCAATCACATAATATTGCTGCCATTTCCTTTGCTGCCCAGATAAAATTTAACTGTACGAATCTTTTCGACCATATCGGCATCTATCACAAAAATCTGACCACTTGGCAATTCCCCATAAGCCACAAGGCCATCTTCAGAAAACCGATATTTAACATTACTCATCTGCAATCACCTCCGCCATATCAAGAACCTGTTCGTAGGTGTATTCCTTCCCCTCACGGAGAAGTACTATATCGTCCGTCACCTCGTTGTGCAGGTTCAGATACCGTCTGACTGCCACATCCACAAACTTTGGTTCCAGTTCCACCCCATAGCAAATCCGCCCAATCTGGTCACAGGCAATCAGCGTGGATGCTGAACCCAGAAACCCATCCAGTACGATTCCATTTACCTGTGTGCTTTGCTGTATCAGATACGCAATGAGAGGAACAGGTTTACTGGAAGGATGACCATGTCCGTCCTCTTTTGAATTCTTGATTCCATCAAATTCAAAGACGGCTTTCTGTTTCTGGTCTCCATACCACTTGTGCTTTCCATCCTTTCTCCAGCCAAAGATGATCGGTTCCATGTTGAACTTCCAGTCTGTCCGCATCAGCGGAGCCCTGGGCTTTTTCCAGATGAGTCCGGCGCCGACCTTGAACCCGGCATCCTCAAAGGCGTCATAAAACACACGCGCTTTCATAGTGGCGTAAAATTCATAGATAGAAGCGTCAATGGCCATGGCATCTTTGAAGTTCGTAAATGCTTTCATGAGGAACTCGTAGGCCTGGGCATCCTCCAGATCGTCGTTTGCGATCCGCCCGGACTGGCTCTCCAGTTTAACAAAATACGGGGCGTCCGTGCAGACCAGGTTGACCTTCGTGTCTCTAAGAAGCAAACGGAACGTCTCCGGGTCTGTGGAATCCCCGCAGATGACGGTATGTTTTCCAAGCCGCCAGACGTCACCTGCTTTGGAAAAGCAGGGCTTCTCCAGTTCCGCTTCCACATCGAAGTCATCTTCCTTCGCCTCATCATCTGTACCAAACAGGTCTGCCAGTTCCTTTTCATCAAAACCGGTCAGCAGGGGATCAAAGTCCATACCCTGCAAAGACTCAATCTCCACCCGCAGAAGCTCCTCATCCCATCCGGCATCCATCGCCATGCGGTTGTCCGCAATGATATAGGCTTTCTTCTGCGCTTCCGTCATTTCATCCACAAAAACGCACGGAACTTCTTTGTATCCTTCTGCCTTTGCGCCGATAAGACGTCCGTGTCCTGCCAGAACGTTGTAATCTCTATCAACAATAATCGGATTTACAAATCCAAACTCCCGTAAAGAAGCCCGAAGCTTGTTTATCTGCTCCGGGCTGTGTGTCCTTGCATTATTGATATATGGGACAAGCCGATTAATATCAACCAACTGGAATTCTGTAATTGTTTTATGTTCCATGCTGCACCTCCTTCGGCAGAATTGTACGGATTCTTTGGACGATTTTTGAAATAGTCGAATGTGAAACATTATTTATCCGCCCTAATTCGCACATAGACATTCCGAAATGCTCATACAGAATATATAATGTGAGCCAGTCTGCTAACGGTATGGCTAATTCATGTTTGGCGGCATGCGGATCAAACAATCCCGTACTAATCGCATGAGCATTATTTTCAGCAACTGTACACCATTCGAGATTTGAGAGGGCATTATTCTGTTTGTTGCCATCTTTATGGTTTACTACAAGATTTTGCCTTTCTCCAATCCACGCATTTAGCATCATTCTATGTGCCTTAAGATGTTTTTTGATTCCATCTATCGTGATGCGATACGTAACATAGCCATACTTATCGATTGATCCGTTTAGTTTCATTATCCTGTATTTTTCAACTAAATTTCCTGCCTTGGAATACTGTCTGTGACAAATTGAATAGAAGTTCCCGTAGCGATCACAAACATAACAATCGTTCTCTGGGCAAAAATGATAATCATCCACACCGAGAGTCTTCATCTGTTCATCAACCCAAATTAATGCTCCTTCCGAATGAGATGTAGTTTTCATCGCACCAGCCCCCATTCCGCAAATTTCTCAAAACCGCCAAGGTTCTGGATGTATCTCCGGGCAGTCTCCACGATTTCTCTATAGGGAATGCCGTCCACCGTATCATCCCCGATGGCGCAGGCAAGCTGCACGGGCTTCCCGGTTTCCTGCGCCTTCAGCCAAGCGTAGATATTGACAGACACATCCGCTTTGGAGAGGTCTTTCCCGTGCAGTCCGCCACCCGTTACCGAATCGGCCATGTCGCTGCCCAGTTTCCGATTGGTGGCGCCTGCGTCCACATCCGTGCCGCCTGTCCAGTCGCCCAGGGGATTGACCTCGGCGCCCGGATACCGTTTCTGCAGCTTGGCGGCAGGGGCATGGCTCTGGCAGAGGGTCAGCCTTGCTTCATCAATGATGTACTTCCCATCTGTGGGGTAAGTGTGATACACACTTTTTGCAATCTCACAGAGAACTTCTGCTCCTCCGTGACCGGCATCCCCTTAAAGATACCGTTGTCGCCGCAGCGGATTCCTTCCGCCTGGTTATCGGCGAGGCGTCCGTCCTGCGGTACTTCCACATAGTCTGTGTGGAGATCCCCAGCGATGCGCTTCACAATAGCATCCACCTCATCCAGTGAAATGTGTACGGAACTCTCCGCAATGATGTGGCAGACGCGTGGCCGATGAGGACTTCCACGGCGATCCTGGGATTTTCCTCTTTCCTATACGCCGCATCCACCAGAGCGCCGGCGATACGGTCCGCCACCTTATCCGGGTGGCACGGATTTACTTTTTCAAACATAGGTTTCACCCCTTCCTTGCACGGAGCAGACGCTCCATCAGATCATCCTGGGGAGAAACTCCCCATAGTCGGTGCTGCAGTTTTCTTTCACGATCTGGAAGATCTCGTTCCAGAGCCGCACCGCCTGGTTCATGTAGTTGATACCGATATTGATGAACGGGGACGGGATCGGCTTCTGGGTAGTTGGGTGCTTGGAGAGGAATCCCATGCGGTTGGTCATCTCCTCGCACTGAATCCAGCGGGCGCTGCACATAGCGTACCTCTCCAATAGCTGGGGCGACACCTTCGCCGCGCAGCCCACCTTCTTTAACCACTCCCAGGTTTCCGTGTAAATCTCCTCGCTTGGAGCGTACTTCCGTCACGCTGCTCGGCGGAGAGGAACTCATGGGGCTTTGGCATATCGACACCCTCGACTTCGGGAATATCCAGCACTTCTAATCTGCGTCCGCCCGGATTGCCGTTCTCGGCTTTCTCCCTGACAGCGGATTTCTTCCTTCCCGCACCGGGTCTCGCACCGCCGTGCCCGCCTGTGTTATTGGATTTTGTCGGCATTTTCTCACCCCTTTCCTCGAAAAAATAAGCAGCCGTAGCCGGCCGCCCTTAATTACCCTTTTGATTTCGCCTTTTTCGCACGCAAGACCCCGCGCCCGTTCCCACGGGGCAGAGCCGTAGAGATTTTGACCGCCCCTGGGGCTTTAGTGATTGTGCCAGCGGTCCCCACGTTCTGCATGGATTTTCGCATGACAGGAAGAACATAAGGACATTAGATTATTTTCGCTGTGATCACCGCCCTCTGCCAGAGGCTTGATGTGATGCACCTGCTCCGCCTTGACGAGCCTGCCTTCCCGTTGGCACTGCTCACAAAGCGGGTGTGCATCCATGTACCGGCCACGGATGCGTTTCCATGCCCGTCCATACCTGCGCTTGGCTGCCGGGTCCCGGTCATACTTTTCGTACCGCTGGTTCTCTTTTCTTTGATGTTCCTCACAGAACCTGCCATCCGTCAGCTTAGGACAGCCGGGGTAGGAACACGGCCGCTTTGGTTTCCTTGGCATCGGCTCACCTCCTCCGGGCATAAAGAAAGCCCCCGCAGGAAAATCTCCCACGAAGGCTTTTGGCTGTATACATTTTCGCTGATTCTATCATACTCCACCACCCTATGTGCCACAAGGGAAGCGGTGTGTCAAAGTGTGCCAATGTCAGATAAAATCCGGAAAGTGTTGGAGAGCCGACCCATGTATGCGGTGGACTGTCCTCAAAGAAACATCCAGCAGCTCTGCTATTTTCTGCCATGTCCTCCCATCAATATACCGGTAGCGCAGCAGCAGCTTTTCCTGATTATTCTCAACACAGTCAATGGCTTGACTCACCGATTTTTGCAAATCCACATATTCATCCACCATATGGCTGATGTCCCGCTCCAGTTCATCAATCTTGCAGATACATCTGGCAAAAGGAGCATCCGACGGACGGTTAGGATTATGCTGTTCCTCAAAATGGCTGCCGGATATCCTCCTTGACAGATCCCTCCAATAATCCAATTCCCTCAGTTTGGAATGGATCAGGGCATCTATTTCCCTGGCCTGGTTCAAGTATTCCTTGGCCGTCATTCCGATACCTCCCCATCCTGTTTTTTCAGTTCCTCCAACTCTGTTTTTAATGTTTCAAGCTGGATTCTCGCCATATCCATCAGCCCCGACGCCAGTCTTGGCGGAAAGATATAGTTCAGCGGTTTTCGTTTTTTCCCGCCTTTATCGTGGAGGAAAGCAACAGCCACCTTAATCGTACAGCAGTTGCAAGGGCTGAGGATATCCTTATATATTTCCAATGTATTTTCAAGCTCTCGGATTTTTATATTCCGCATCAGCCATTCTCCATCAACCGCTCCCCTGGTCAGGGTGTCGTACCAGTCAGACCGGAAGAATCTTTCACACTCCAGCATTGTGTCTTCCGGGCTTTTCCCATCAATACTGCAGCCCATGAATGCCGCAGCATAATCCTCCGCTGCCTGCCGGACGATTGCGTTTTTTAAGTTATCAAATGCATCCATACCGCACCTCCAAAAAAATTTATTAAATTCCCTCGGATTGGCTATAGTTGTCTTAGATTTGCTCAGATTTTCAAATCAGCTTTTACGGCTTCGATCAACGCAGCCTGTGTGGTGTCCTTTTCCGACAGGGCTTTCATGATCCGCTCGTCAATCGTACCTTTCGTGATGATATGCAGCACCACCACGGTATCGGACTGCTGGCCCTGCCGCCAGAGGCGGGCGTTGGTCTGCTGGTAAAGTTCCAGGGACCAGGTCAGTCCAAACCATACAAGGTGGAACCTCCGCTTTGAAGGTTCAGCCCGTGTCCCGCCGATGCCGGGTGAATCAGTGCCACTGGAAGTTCCCCTGCATTCCATCTACGGATGCTTTCCGAAGAATCCAGCCTGGAAAACGGGATTTTCAGCTTATGGAGCCGCTTCGTGATCCGTTCCAGGTCGTGCCGGAACCAGTAAGCCACCAGGAGCGGTTTCCCTCCCATACTCTCGATGATGTCCTCCAGGGCATCCAGTTTCCGGTCATGGATGTCGATGGACTCTCCGTCATCCGTGTAAACTGCGCCGTTTGCCATCTGGGAGAGCTTCCCCGATAGGGCCGCAGCATTGGCGGCAGTTATTTCCCCGTCCGGGAGCTGCAGCAGCAGATCCCGCTTGAAGGAAACATACCGTTGCGTTTCCTCCTCAGAGAGATACACCTCATAGCCGGAAGAAACGAACTGTGGCATCCGCAGATAGTCGGTGGATTTCATCGAAATCGTGATGTCGGAAATCAGCCGGAAGATCTGTTCCTCCGCTCCTGGAAGGGGCTTGTAGGAAAACACCACCTGCCCATTGCGTTTGTCCGGCAGGAAGAACCGGGTGCGGTACTGGCCAATGAACCTCCCAAGCCGCTGCCCCATATCCAGCAGCTTGAACTCAGCCCACAGTCCATCAGCCCATTGCTGCTTGGCGTCCCAGTCAGGCCCACGATCCGTCCCACCTTCGGCCGCACCTTCATCATGGCACGGAACCGCTTGGACTGGTGGTTTTTGAAAGAAGATAACTCATCGACCACCACCATGTCGTAATCAAAGGGGATACCGCTTACCTCTACCAGCACTGCACGTTCTCCCGGTTGATGATGTAAATGTCGGCCTGCCGTCTCAGCGCCGCCAGCCGCTCCGCTTCTGTTCCCACAGCCACGGAATAGATCAGGCTGCCCAGGTGGTCCCACTTTTCAATCTCTGCCGGCCAGGTATCCCGTGCCACACGGAGTGGCGCAATGACGATGGCTTTGTGGATCTCAAAGCGGTCGAACAGCAGGTTGTTCAAAGCGGTCAGGGTAATGCTCGTTTTTCCAAGTCCCATCGATAAAAGCACCGCCGCAACAGGGTGTGTCTCGATATACTCCGTAGCATACTTCTGATACTCATGCGGACTGTATTTCATCAATAATCCCTCCGATCTGCTTCTCATCATCCAGCACATACACCCGGAAGCCTAACTGCCGAAGGCGCCTGTGCCTGGAAAGCTGCAGGGGCCTCGGTTTTTCACCCGGTGCTTTTACCTCCACAAAACCGATGTGTCCACCCGGTAGCAGCACTAAGCGGTCGGGCATCCCGGCAAATCCGGGAGAGGTAAATTTCGGTGCGATGCCGCCTGCCTCTTTCACGGCTTTTGCCAGGTTCTGCTCAATCTGCCGCTCCCGCATATTCCCTCCATAACATCTCAAACGCTTCCACTGCTCCGCTGCAGGCACCGATACGGCCAAGGTACCGTACAATGACATCATGTTCCGCCAGGACCGGGAACTCGAAGTCGTAAAGCATATCCCGTACAAAATCCCCGCAAGGCGTGGCATCCGCCTCAAACTTCCTCGCCCAGCGGAAGAACGGGCTGGGATTGTCATTGATCTCTCGTGTCAGCTCAATGCGGTACTTCCAGTTCAGGCTGTTCGGATTCACGGGCCGGTATCCGGCAAGCAGCATGGCGTCCTTGAACTCGTTGTTGGTAAGGTAAACGCCCGTATCATGTTCCAGCAGGTGCTTCATCCCGTAGCTCGTATGCCCCTGCAGGACCTTTTTCCCGGCGCGGATATTCTTTCTGATCCACCCGTCAACCGCGGTAACCACAGCATCCTCACGGCCGGTGATCAGCGCCCCATCGGTAAATCCGTTCTCATTCGTATAAGGCCTTCCATTTTTGATCATTTCCGATTTCTCCTTTCAACGTTGTCCCGTCCAGCCCTTGTCCACAGGGCCTGTCCACAGCAAAAACCCTTGAAATCACTGCGTTTTTGCCGCTTCTGCGGACAAGTGGACGGAAAATTCCCTTACGCGCGAAATACGCGTGTTCGCGCGTGTGCAGGACGGGATCTATATCCATATAAATTCATGTTTTTGTCTTATATAGGTTTTTCTGTCCAGTTGTCCAGTAAGATACCGGAAACCCTTGTTCTGGCTGCGTTTTCCGGCCATGGACAACCCCAGGACAGGTGTGGGACGGCTCAGGTTGTCCTCGTATATACGCGCTGCCGCCCATAGATGGGGAGCATCTGCCGCGCCCCGCTTTTCTCCCAGCCCTCGATCCGCACCATGATGGCGGATATGGCATAGGAGTCCGAGGGGCGCATCTCCTCCTTGCTTTTGCCGAAGCATTCGCACCAGATCTCGATGTTGCTCACGGTCTGGCGCTTCATTGTGCCCTCAGATCTGGTCGGATCATCAATATCACGGATATACTCCCTGCGCCGGTAATAATCCATGCTGTCCCAATCATCGGGGAGGAGCATATCCAGATAATTCCGCACGATGCCCTCACGGTCGTCCTGCTCCATCGCTTCCCGCTGCTCCTGCCTGGCGTAAGCTCAAGGTCAGCATCAAGATACAGCTTTTCTCCCGACCTGGCGATTTCGGCAACCTCCGCCATATCTGCCCGACCACCTCGGCGGTCATTTCCCAGGGCTTGCACTTTCCCTGACCGGTAACCTTGACGTTCCAGAACCTGCGGTTGCCGGTAATGTCGCGGAGATACCCGTTCTCGCTGTTGGTCGTGCCGAAGAACACGCACTGCCTCGGATGAGGGGTCACCCTCCGGCCAAAACTGGCGCGGTATTTGTCGTCCTGTCTGGAAATAAAGGCTTTGACCTTGTCGATGTCCGCCTTTCTCATGCCCGCAAGCTCGCCGATCTCCAGAATCCAGTACCCCTGCAGTTTCTCAGCGGCTGTCTTGTCGTTCATGTCAGAAAGGGCAAGGCTGTCCGAGAACCATTCCCCGCCCAGAGAAGAAATCAGTGTGCTTTTGCCAATACCCTGAGCCCCGTTTAAGACAATCATGTTGTCGAACTTGATGCCGGGATCATGTACCCTCATATACGCCGCGCACAGCGACTTCCTGGTGACCGCCCTGACATAGCGGTTGTCCTCCGCACCGAGATAATCGATCAGCACGGTCTCTGCCCGCCTGACCTTATCCCATGGCGGAAGGGACTCAAACATTTCCCGGATAGGGTGATAGGAACGGTCGTCCGTCACCTTGGTAACTGCGATACGGTAATTACGTTCTGAAAACGAGCCATAATGGGAATCTACAAAACTGATGAGCTGCGCATCATCCGCATCGCGCCAGAACCTTGCCGGATGTTTCCATGGCACCTCGCCCTTGATCTCCAAGCCGTCTGCCAGCTGGTTGAACACGATTCCTTTGAGGTTGGGATCGTTCTCCATAATCAGGGTAATGTTATGGAGGTTGTTTTTTAACACCATAGAACGAGACTCATACTGCAAATGCTTCTGCCAGTCGATATCCTCGCCGCCGGAGAAATCTGTCTCCGCACCGGCTGTTCTCTCGCTTGCCGCCAGCATCTTCACCTCGTCCTGCTCCATGGCAAACTGGCACATGGCCTTATAGGAGGTTTTGTCGTCCAGATCCCCGAAGCGATGGATGCGGATGATGTCAAAGGCGTTGCACATCTTGAGGTACGCCGGGTCTTTGGCATGGTGGCTGTAAACAAACTTATCCTCCTTGATCTCTACGCCAGCCATACTGGAGGATGCAATCAGATGCCAGCGGCTCTCGTTATCGGTCGGCTCATACACATCAGAGAGAAATGCCTCCAACGCCTTGCTGATAGGATAATAGGTACGGTTGAACAGGCCCACAACACCTTCCTTGGTCAGCGGGTCCTGCACCTTCTGCTGTGCAGTGGTATTCGCCTTGCTCTCCCTGGAGGAGGTTGGAAGCCTTGTGGGGTCTGTCCATTCCGGATGTTCACCGAGTATTGTATCTGGGTCAAGCCACGGTCCGTCCGTCTCCTTATACACGAAGGAACCGTTGGCAGGCGTGGACGGCCAGTACATCAGTTGATTAGGCTGATAGGAGCATTCGTCAAAATAGTCAATACCCAGCATCTGAGCAAGATAGCGGGAGACCGCCACAAATTCCTCCGGGGTCACATCCCTGGTCAGCGGGAACACCAGCCGGACACGTGGATTTTCTTCCGTGCTGCTGTGGGTGGTGTACAGCACGGAGGTATAGGGGCAGAGTGCTTCATAGCTTTCCAGAAAATTAGCGTTGATACGGTCACCGTCAAGAGCCACCATTGAACGGCTCTCCACAGTATCGGCCTTTCGCCTGCCACCCTTTAGTACACCCGCCACAAAACCTCCGTGGTCTTTGGCTGTGTCCCGCTGCGCACGGCTCATCTTCGCATATTCCTCGGCGGACTCGGTGGTACGGATAGTCACTCTGAGCCGTTCTTTCAAATCATCAAACCCGATGGTCTTGTTAACCCATCTCTTCGCCTGCCGGTTATTGCCGTAGGCAATGTTTAATTCGCGCATGGCATCTCCTCCAATTCCTCTGTAAAATACCGCACCGGTATGTTCTTCTTTTCCGCTTTCGCAATCTCTGCCCGCATCCCCGATGATATGACGCTGCCGAACACCCACATCTGTTCGCACTTGGTAAGCAGCACCATCCCCATGAACAGAGCCAGTTCCCGTTCCGCCGGGCTGCCGTCATCCATGAACTGCGGATAAAGCAGGTGAGGGGTAATGGGAATACAGGTATTCCGCACCGCAAAGCGGCTGTATGTCCTTGCCATGTTCACATTCCGTTCCACATCACCAGCGTAGGGAGAGCATATATAGACCAGCGGCCGGTATACACGCCTTGCCGCTTTCTCCTCTTTCTCAATGTTGGAAAGGGCTTCATAAACCGTCGGGTCATAGTAGCCCTCGCTGTTATATTTGTTGATACCCATGGGCTGCACCTCCTTCTAATCTTTCTGGTAAAATTCACATTCATAGCCATCGGCCCGCAGCTTCAGTCCTTTCGCCCAGGGCGGCGTCCTGCCCATCTGTTCGCACACCGCAGAAAGCGATATCCTCCGGTCAGCCTCGATGATGATCTCGTCATGGACATGGGCGACAATGGCACAATTACGCAGAGTCCGCATGGCATAGCAGAGAATATCGCGGGCAGTACCCTGGACGATGTTCTCCACAAACTTGGGACCGTAGCTTTCCAGCCGTTCCCATTTCTTCGTACCGCTCACACCCATGTAAGTCACCGACTCCCCACCAAACCGGTTCTCTCCGATCCTTGGTTTCACATAGGCGAGCCGCCGGCCGGAAAGAAGGGTGATAAAGAGCATGGCGCTCCGGTAATCAAAGCGGAGGCCGTGTGTCTCCGTGGGGATTCTCATTTTGACGCATTCTTTCACAGCCCGATCCACATCCCACCAGAAACGGACGATATTGGGATTTGCCGCTCTCCAGCTATCCACCAGCGGTTGAAGTTCCTCCTCCGTCATTCCGGCCTCCAACGCACCCATTGCCTTCAGCGCACCGACGCTGCCACCATACCCGCAGGACAGAGTCGCCTGTTTTCCTTTCTGGCGCAGTTCTGCGTTCTCCCCATGCTTTTCCACCCGGCAGTGGAACATACGGGCAGCAGTCTCACAGTAAATGTCTCCGCCTTTTTCAAAAACCTCCAATACCCATTTCTCTCCGGCCAGCCAAGCCAGCACTCTCGCTTCGATGGCGGAAAAATCTGCCACAATGAGTTTCCTGCCATCTGCGGCACAAATGCCGTGCGGATAAGCTGGGAGAGGGTATCCGGGATATCTTCATAGAGCATGGAAAGTGCTTCATAATTACCGCTCCGCACCAAAGCGCGCGCCTGTGCCAAATCTGGCATGGTATTCTTATACAGATTTTGCAACTGGATCAGCCGCCCGGAGAACCGGCCGGTGCGGTTCGCCCCATAAAAAACGAACATCCCATGCGCACGGCTGTCTGTGCAGACTGCGTTCTCCATCGCCGTGTATTTCTTCACGCTGCTCTTGGCGAGCTGCTGCCGGAGGGAGAGAACCTCCCGGAGCGGCCCCGGCGCGGTCTTAAGCAATTCCGCCACTGCCTTTTTCCCCAGGGTGTCCGTTTCCAGCCCGTGGTCTGCCAGCCACTGTTTCATCTGCTGTACGGAATTCGGGTTTTCCAGTTCCGTCAGTTCCCGCATAGCGGCGGTCAGCCGTTCACGGGAACGGGCATCCATGGCGATGGCCTGCCGGACCAGTTCCATATCCACGCCGATTCCCCGGTCATTGATCTCCTGGTCGAGATGGTATTCTTCCCAGATGGTATCCGGTACCGGAAAATTGGAGAGCCTTTTCTGTATCTGCATTTCCGTCTCCACATCCCGGAGGTATATGCCTTGAACCGTTCCCATTTCTCCGGGTCATGCTCCGGCAAGTTCCGCATCCTGCCTCCGTTTGCTTTGGTCGGTCTGCAGGGGACACAGAAATAGCGGATCAGGTCTTTGCCCTCCGTCAACTTCTGCTTCTCCAGCCCCAGCACTACGCCCACGCTTTCCAGGGAACGGGGAAGGCCCAGTGTTGAGGCCCACACCATAGAGCAGCGCCAGGATTCCGGAGCAAGATAGTCACCGGCCGGATAGCCGAGGAGCCGTGAGAGACAAATCCGTTCAAATTGCGAGTTGTATGACCACTTCTCTACAGTTTCATCTTCCAGCGCATCCAGAATCTCTTGCGGGAGTTTCTCCCCACAGGCAAGGTCGGTCACCTGTACCGCCCCGCCATCGATGGAATATGCGGCAAGCAGGATTTCAAAATCTTCGCTCTCGCAGTATCGGTACACCCCACATTTCGTAAGATCCACACTGCTGTACGTTTCCAAATCCCATGATATAGATTTCAAGTTTATCATCTCCTTTCAACTGCCCAAAGGGCGGCAGGGGAATACCCCCCCCGCCACCCGGTATCGGCAGTTTCCCGCGTCAGGAGAGGAAATCCTCTTCCTCATCCGCAAAATCATCCTCCGGGCGGGACTTGCCGCCCAGCGGCTCACCGTCATGGATCTTCTGCAGGTTATTCAGGCCGCAGGCAATCCCTTTATTGCCATTGGAATTGAAGGCATAAAAGTTGATGCTCGCCCTGCCATACACCCCGCTGTAAACCTCGGAAGTATCCAGGATCGGCTGGCGATCCGCATCCACAATGCCCGGAGCCGTGGCGCTGTTGGCATTGACGAAATAGGCATTTGCGTAGGCTTCATCGTCCGGGCGTTCCGCATCCCCGTCACGGAGCGGCGTCTTTAATACAGAGAGAGCCGGGACGCTCCGGCCGTTGCCCTTCAGCTTGGCCTCGCCCTCTTTGTAGCAGCCTCAATAGCCGCTTTGATCTTGTTGATGGTGACCGTATCCGACTTGGGGATAATCAGGCTGACACTGTACTTGGGCGTGCCGCCGTTAATAGACTTAGGCTGCCATACATTGCAGTAGCTCCATCTGGTATTGGGGCCGGTGATCACTTTCATCGGGTTCTTGACTTTATTTGACATTCTGGTTTCCTCCTCAATCTTTAAAATCATTCTGTGCCGTATTCATAGGCTGCCGCTTATCAGACAATGGCACAAGGACGGGCTTGCCCTGGGGCTTTTCGATCAGTCCTCCCAGCAGCTCGTCAAACTTCTTTTTGCCCAGGAGCTTCTGCATCTCCGTAAGACCCAGCACCTTTTTGGCATAGGGATCATACCCTGCCTGGGAAACGGCGTCGGCCACCGCTTCCTCGCTGATGTACCGGCGGTTGGAACGTCCCTCCACCACTTTATAGCCAGGATACTCCGTCCCGCTGAGTGCCTGCCGGAGCGCGTATTCCTTCACATCCGCAGCCCAGGCGGCCAGTTCATCCGCCTTGTCCAGGATGGCGGCGATCTCAGCATCCTCCAATGTGTCTGGCATCTCAAAATCATATTTCGCCAGTTCCAGGTTGTACTCCGCCCGTTTCCGGCAGACCGCCTTCGCCTTGCAGAACCGGCACCAGTCCCCGCAGGCAAACTCCCCGCCGCCCTCATAGGCCAGTTTCGCCTTATAGGTCAGGTCATTGCAGGCCCACTGCAAAAGGTCATCCTTTGCCATGACACAGACACTCACGTTATCCCGGCGTGGCTGGAAGATGCTCATGCGGACGGTATCAATGTCATAGATGCCGTCAAACAGTTCCAGAGCGCCCAGGGCATACAGCATCATCTGGGGATTTTCTACCGCAGACACCTCCACGCCTTTCCCATGCTTGTAATCCACAATATCGAGAGTACCGTCTGCAATGATGACGCAGTCGCCGGTTCCGAAGCCGTCTTTGACGAAACGGGAAAAGTCCAGACGCTGCTCGATCAGCACCACCGGGTCTTTACAGGTTTTCTTTGCGTCCTCCACCAGTTCCAGTACATAGGCCGCATAGTCCAAGGCGCACTGTTCCATTTCCTCGTTGTAAAAGGAAAGGTTCTCCGTTGGGTCTGCGGCATCCATGCCAAGCGCCAGCTTCAGCTTGTGCTCGCACAGGCTGTGGGCGTCCGTTCCCTCCTGGGCATACTCGCTGCCCTTGTCCTCATAGCCCTCGCAGACCTTGCGGATGGCGGGCAGTTCAACCACCGATGGCTGGAGGATGCCGATAATAATGCGTGGCCCAGTCTACCCTCTCTTGTGCCTGCGGCACAATTCACCTTCTGCTTTCCCATCACAGCACCTCCGCATCCGCAAGCAGTGCCGGGTATCTGGCCGGGTCAATGTCCGACAGTTTCTCCGCGCCGTGCTTTACAAGCAGCGCCCGTACCTCTGCGGTTTGTCCGGCACGGGACTTCTCCGCCAACACCATACGGACCTCCTCCATCGTCAGCGGCTTTTCCTCCGGGGCAGGAGGCGTGGTTGTTTTCTCCGTTTTCTTTGCCGTCTGTTTCTTTTCCGATTTCTGGATGGTTTTTTCCTCTGCGGGCTTCTCCGGCTGCTCTGCTTCGTTCTGTGCCATAGCTTTCGCCACCGCCTGCAGGCTGTCTGCCAAGGAGCGAAGATCGGATACCACATCCAAAAGAAGTTTGATCCTACTCATGAACCATCCCTCCTTCCCCGACCTCCCGGATGGAAAGTTCCTCTACGGAACTGCCCGGAACAATCACTGTCAGCCTCACCTTGTCCCCAAGAAGAAACCTCATCAGCCGCTCTCTCACGGAAACCTTACGTACACTGACTGCACCGCTGTTCACGGGCCGCTTTGAAACACGGATCTGCAACGTGTGTTTCATCTCATCACCTCTTCTTTCTGAAGGACGGTATAAGGATGTCCTTCAATATACGGAGATTTGAGGGGCGGTTTGAGGGGGAGGTTTTAAAAATATTTCAAAAATTTTTTTCTGGCTCCTTCCACAGATTCCCGTATCGTCTTGATATCCTTTCTTTCCCTGCGGGCGATCTCCCGTAAGGACACCCCCTGGGCCAACAGCAGGAGCCGTCTTTGCTGCGGTTCTGAAAGCTGTGCAAAGGCTTCCCTGATCCGCTGACTTTCCAAGCCCAGAAGTAGCTCTGTTTCCGGCGTATCCGGTGCGGCATAGTCTTTCCCCTCATAAACCGCTGCATCCAGGGAATAGCAGTGATACCTCTCTTTCCGGTTCTGATTCGTTTCCGATTTCCTGGAATCCAGAATCATATTTCCGATTTCCTCTGTTACTTCAACCTCTGAAGTCTCTCCATTTGCAAACGTGTAATTAATCTTCATTTTGCCGTTCTCCTTTCGGAGCCCGGCAGACGGCAGGTGCGCCGCTGAAAAGGAAAAGAGCCTGACAAACGACACAATAAGTGCCGCCTGTCAGGCTCAATATCATATCCACCCCACCTGTATGGGAGATGGCGTATTGGAGGGTCGGTCTTTATATCCGAATGAAATCTCCCCTCCGCGCATCATGCTCAAACAAACGCATTTGATCATTTCCCGGTTTAGCCAGCCGTTCCCCCGGCCCGTATACATTCTTACGGGCCGTGACGTATTTCCGTGGCGGTATCTCCGGTCAGTCCCGGCCATTTCCCGGAACGGATCTGGATATTATTTAATTGTGATCACCCCGATCTCAATGCCGCAGTGCCCGCACTTGATAATAAAATCGGGATACCGGCATTTCCTTGGGGTAATATACTGGATCTTCGTCCCCGATACTGCGTCCATCAGGCGTGTCCCGCATTTCGGACAGCAGATCGGCCTCCTTCTTTTCTCTAGCCCATTGGTCTTTTCCTCCTTTTTATCGCGCATTTTCCATACACTTCCTTTCTCCTGCTGTCATATCTGACATCAGAAGTGCCTGTGACCTGCCAAAAAATGTTTACTTCACAAGACCAGCAAGCCAGGGCGCTGTCGGCCTTGCCAGTAACCGCGCGTTCAGATAAGCCATTTCTAATGTAAGGCAGGTATTTCCTACATAGTACCCGTCCATCACGGTCAAAGTCATTGCAAGGTCTGGATTCTCCATATCTGTCAGGCAGATTGGCAGCAGGTATTGAACCCGTCCCTGATAGCCCTGGGGAACCACGATCCCAGGCTCCACCGCCGCCTTACGCCGCGCAAGTTCCACTGCCGTTTCCAAAAGCAGGGGCAGGTTTTTCGCGCCGCAGACTTCGGCAGGCAAACGTGAGAGATTTTCCTCATCTCCTAAGATGTGGTCGATATTTACCCGTATCGGCCATTCCGGGTTATAATTGACGCCATACTGCGTCATATGGTAGCGTGGCTTGTCTGGCAGCGGAGCAATATACTTCAGCCACGGAGCCATCTCATCAAAGAATCCTCTGAAATGCCAGTCCAATGTGGAATCCTTCTTTTTATTACGGTCGAAGCAGGCATAGATTGGTTTGTACCTATGCGTATAAAGGCCAGTATGGAAACAGGCGTGTTCATTCTCCACATGGAAAAATCTCGCCGCCCGTTCCGGCGTTCTCTCATTGTTGTAATCAATCGCCTGTTTTTTATAGATGGAATGTATATACCGTTCCAATATCGGCGTGTCCGTGTTTTTCGTGACGTAGCTCGTTTCCTTAAACCGCCACGGCTCCGGCAGAGCCAAATCTGCCAGTGCATCAAGCTGAAGATACCAGCACGGAACATAAGCCGACGCGAACAAATCAGTCAATAAGATCATCATTCTTTCTCCCATTTATTTTGTATTGCGTATACGAGCTTCATCTGAATTTGGATTTTCATATCTTCGTCAAGCTCCCGCACAATCTTCCCTCCAGGCAATGCCTTGTCAAAAGAAGACACTGCGGTAATGTACGGATCGAAAATCTCCAGAATCCGTTGTAACGCCTTATCTTCTCCATTCACTGCTTTCATGATCAGATCGTCATTCAGTTCATGGATCACGCCCTCGTCCATGTATTTCATAATATGTTTTAATTTTCCTAAACGCACGCTGTCTGAGGTTGTATACCGTGCGTACTGTAACCTCCAGTCTATCTGCAATTTCCCTGTCCTTCAGTTCCAGCCAGAATCATAGAGGATGACGTTCTTCTGGTCATCCGGCAGGGATTTTAATGCTTCAAATAATATTTCACTTTCTACTGTACATGACTTGCCATCCACAGTCAGGATCAACTGCTCTACCGTATATGTATCTTCCCGCGTTAATAATTCAAGCAGATATTCCACCGGCTCCTCACCCGTGGCACTGTGATCTTTCCGTCTATTTGCCGCCCGTTTGATATTTTTGCATTCGTTTTTGATCACCTCAAAGCAAAATTTTGCGAACTTAAGGCAATTCACTTTATCGGAGGGTGCCATCGCTCATCCTCCTCTCTGCAAATATCGGGGTGTGTCTTTTTAGCCTCCTCGCTTATATAGAACACATCTCACATAGGCAAACCGGAAAGGTTCACAGAAAAAAGTTGAAAAAATTTTTATCTTCTTTTCCTGACAGTTTTCGACAGGGCAAAGTAAAAAGGCCAATCCGCACAAGGCAGACTGACCTATTAGGGGCAAGTAGCAGACCTATGTTAGCTTACCTTGCTCTTGATCGTATTATGAAATCAAATACCATTCACATATTAAAAATCAAAAATCCCATTTGATAAACAAAAATAAATTGCACTATAAATACTACTGTCATCACTTTGGCATATCGAGCTTTATATTTGAAAGATGTTAAGATACACAATGTTACACCTATCAAACCGATTATCCAATTAAGCCCTACAATGCAGTTAAGTTGTATGCTGTCAACAGTATAATTTGAAAGCCACTGCAATAATCCAATAATTCCATTTACTCCTAAGAAAAAGCCACACAAAATGGGAATTACCCTTTTTATAGATAATCTAACTTTTTTAAATAAACGTCTCCCCACTTGGATGCCCAGCATAATCATCCAATAGAATATACAAAGGACATATCCTCCAATACATATGATAGTCCCGGTAACCCCCGTCGCTCTATCAGCAGGAATATAATCATGTGCCAACCGGAAGCTCATCGTACTAATATCACTCTTTTCTACTGAAAAGGCGATTACTTGTTCTTCCGGTATAGCTCGGCACAATAAAACTGATACCGATCCGTTTGTTTATAAACCTGTTCTTTCCCCATAAAAGGCATTTTGAGCAATAACTGACCATCCGCTATTGCTGATATTTGAATCGTCTGCATATGTCCTTGTATTTCTGCCACATTTCCCCATGAAGAACGTGCTGGTAAATAATCACCTTCAAAATCACGAAGTTCTTCCTTTGAATTTATTAAAGTTGAGGGTTGTACGGTGGATTGCTGTACAAGTGCTTCCATTATCTTTGAACAGAAATCCGTTTCCATTACATTTGTTAAAATTACAATAGCCCGTTCAGTTTCCGGCTCTACCCAAAATTGGGACTTAAATCCATATGTACCGCCTTCATGTCCTAAAATACCGGAGTTATTTGGATATTGCCAGAACCCGTGTGATAAACCTGCATTTGCTCCGAATGAACAATATGTTTCTGAGAACATTAAATTTTTTGTTTGTGCATCCTGAAACAGTATTGACGAAGTATCTGGCATTTTGGCCAATTCATTTGCATATTTCATTAAATCTAAAGCTGTTCCGTTCATAGAACCAGCCGGGTACATCCGAAATCGCATCCAATCTTCGACTTGAAATGTTTCATTGATAGCAGAAAAGGAATAACCTGTTGCTTTTTTCTCAATAATGGCAGAACAATCATTCCATTGCGGTCTAACAGCAGTCTGACTCATTGAAAGCGGAGATAAAATATGTTCGTGTACATATTCAGCAAAATCCTGACCGCTAACTCGTTCTACGATTAACGCTGCCAAAGCAGCACCCCAGTTTGAATATGCACTAACAGTTCCAGGTTCAAATATCTGTTCTGGCTGATTTATAGACAAAATATCTTCTAACGATTGTTCTATATCGGTTTCCTGATAACGTAAATCAAATAACTGTTCTGCAAACCCTGCCGTATGATTCATAAGGTGCAACATTGTGATAGGAGTCTCAAAATGTATATTTTTCAAAAAACCGTCAGGAAGGTATGTACGAATATCTTGGGATAAATCAATATGCCCAAGTTCGACCTGTTGCATTACACTTACCCATACGAAAGTTTTTGTAATAGAGCCCCACTCAAAAACTGTAGAGCTTGGTTCAACCGGTATTTGCTGTTCGATATCCGCATAACCATATCCCTTCGAAAAAACTATATCGCCATGTTCAGAAATAATAATGCTGGCTCCCGGAATCGTTTTTCCGATATACTCTTCTGCAATCATATCTATTACCGTTTCATAATCGTAGGAAGTTTCTTTTGCCATTACGGAATCAGGAAAAACTAAACTCAATGAAAGCAAAAGTAGAAACAATAAAATCTTTTTCATACATCCCTCCATTTTTTGTGTTGATTATAAAAACGAAAATCACAAATTTCTGCTCCATCTCCGATAGTTTTTGTTCGCCCCCATATTATACTGGGAATATTTCCATACACAACATCGTCACTTTCACAGAAAATAGAAGCCAGCTCTGGAACACCATAATACTTTAACCATCAACATAAA
>ENA-OQLB01000086-OQLB01000086.1-human-gut-metagenome-genome-assembly--contig:-NODE-86-length-52581-cov-5.126568_pt1 | contig 52581 bp, 49 predicted proteins | sample MGYA00242656_ERZ504813 | MGnify/ENA primary metagenome ERZ504813 (study PRJEB26092, sample SAMD00036388) | human gut metagenome | host: Homo sapiens | study: EMG produced TPA metagenomics assembly of... | reverse complement strand
ACGGTAAGCACACGATATGCTAGACCGGTACTGTGTACATCGATCGATGTAGACGTACGTAAGCTGACATCGATCGATGCTCAGACGTACGTAGTGTACATCGATGATGCTCAGACGTACGTAGCTGTACATCGATCGATGCTCAGACGTACGTAGCTGTACATCGATCGATGCTCAGACGTACGTAGCTGTACATCGATCGATGCAAGCATATAGGCAGTAGCACAGTAACAGCCCCACAACAACTTGTATATATTTCATATCTATGTTCATCATAAATCACTTCCCCTTTTTCATCGTAGCATAGTGGAAATAAAACCAATATGTTTTTCCGTATTTGGCTTGCAAAGGGGCACCATTACCATCGTTTGCCTCGTACAGCCGGGTATATTCACTGAATTCATCCAATACTTGAGGCGGTATATTCCATTTTTCCACTTCATCCAACGAAGCCTTTTTCCCGGCAAGATAGATAAGTAAACCTTCGGCATACAATCTGGAAGGAAACTTCTTTGCAGCAAACTCCCGATAATCTCCGGCGAAAGCCCCAATATCCTTATTCAGCAAATCAAAGCAGAGAAGGTAATCGCATGCCAACGTATTATCAGGATTGTTACGCAACAGATGACGAAGTGAAAGCGGAATGTCGGCAGAAGAGCGCAAAGTATCCGTTGCAGGCAACAACAACCGCTTCCGTTCCAGCCATTGGCAGACTTCGGCCGTCTGTTTTCCGGGAATACGCCGTTCTGCCCAATCACGGTAACACATTGTCTTTTGCAGGAGACGAAGATATTTCATAGCCGCCGCCTCATCACCGTTCACCAGGTTGATTTCCGCCAAACGCTTGACAGCTCTTGCTCCGGTATGATGCGGAGAAAAAATCATTCCCAGAATGGCAGCATGTTCAGCCATCGTCATATCTCCCAACGCAAACCAGACTTCATTGGCTGCATAAATAGTGAGGTAGGTAGAATGGGGAGCCACGGGCAGAAACAGCCCTTGCGAAGCCGGTTGATAACCATCCATCAGCCGGTCGGGAAGTCGGTCCTGCTGTGCATTCAGCAAATTATAATAATAGGCAGTGAACGGAGAGCGGTATTCACCCTCCGCCAACAGTTTCCGTACTTTTTCCGAACGGCCGAAATACATTTCCGAATCCAACGCCAAAAGATATTCTCGCCCTAAATCGGGCATATTGTACCATCGTGACGACCAATCGCCACAGCCAAACAGCCAATAGCCGGACAATACCGCCAATATGCTTACCGCTAAGCCCGACTTCCACGAACGTCGCATGCAGCTACGACACAACAACAAAACACCTCCGATACCGGTTAAAGCGATTGTGCCGGAAAGCGGATAACTCAATCCGCATTGCCTTCCTGCCTCCCAAGCCACCGCCAACACCGTAGGAATCCACGCCCAACGTCCCATGTACGGGACCAACAAACGGAACACCACCACCCCCCAAAGCAACAGCACGATAGCCATTATGGCCGGACCACCCCCTTCGTAATAAAAGAATTGAGTGAGGAAATCTCCTGACAGACGTGCCAGAGCCGCTGGATGCCGCAGATACCCGGCCAATGGTTCGGTGGCAAGCAAAAAGAGTTGTGTCTGCTCCCGATGGAACAGATGATAGGGCAATATCCGGAAGAAAAAAAGGAACAACGCCAAAGCGCCGATTCCTGCCGCTCCCCATTCAATGTATTTCCTTCTGCAAGCTTTCATCCAACAGTTTTTGTTGTTCTTCCGTCAAGGAGCCACGCACCATCTTCCGCATGAATATTCCCAACGTATTGTTCCCTGCTCTTTCAAAAACAGAAGTTCGTTTCCTGCTCCTGCATCCTCAGACTGTCACGTATCTGTATCAGATGCAGTGAATCTTTTCCGGTGGCATTCCGTAGTCCCGTCCGGATGAAATGGTAAGCCTCTTGCTTCTTTTCCCTCCCCTCTTTCCATTTCTGAAGGGCATCATTTTGCGGAGTGCCCGTTACCGAGCCGACAGAGTCGGCCTTCACATGTATGGTTCCCGGCTCCGTCACCACCAGCAGTTCCTGGATGTAGATACGCAGCAGATGGCGCAGACGCAACACCCTCATCTCCTCCCCTTGTCCGGAAAAAGAAAAAGAGGCATTGGTTATCTTTACAGAATCCACCCGCCCCGGCGCATTCTCCATCGGCACGAGGTATATCCATTCCCCGTCGTATTTCAACGACGGCAACGTTCCTTCAATCACATAATTCTGTCCGGAATTTTCACAACTTGCCCAAAGAAGGCAACTGATACAGAAAAGCAAGATACGTGTTTTCATCCTTATACATTAGAATTTCAACAAAGGTAGGCGTTTACCAACTGTCAGCCTAATATTCAATTAACCAAAGATAATATTTTTAATCAGAGATTTTCTTCACCGCCATACACTCCATTTCCACCAGCCACCCCGGACGACAGACGGGAGCCAACGTGACAACTCTCGGAATATCGGGAAAACGCTTGTCAAACATCTCTTTCACTACAGCATAGTCCGCAATATCACGCAGATAGACAATGATATGCCCCACATCTCCAAAGCCGCAGTCAGCCTCCTTCAGCAGAGCTTCCACATTCTCCCACATCCGTTCTGTCTGACGACGTACATCTCCGGCATACAGCACTTCCCCCCGGTTGTTGATACTCGCCGTACCGGAAATGAGTACTTGCCGGCGGTCGTCGTAATCCACCGCCGTTCCCCGTTCGAAACTGACTCCATACTCATAAGTGGGATTCAAGTGTGTGCGGGCATAGAGATATTTGATTTGTCCGGGCTTTAATCCCGCTACGGCAAAAGCGTCAAGCATCACCAATGCCTTCGGGTCGGCATGACGCCCACCGATACCGGTACTGGCAATATAGTGCGTGTTCTCCGTCAGGTTCTGGGTGACGAACATCTCATTACGTGCCTTGACTACACCGGCATAATTGCAATCCACATTCTGCACAAATATCCAGGTACGCAGGCAATTGTCGGCCAGAGTACACCCTTCCTCCATCAGTTGCATGGCATAGTCGTTGAGCAAAAGACGCATCTGGTATTCCGAATTGGCGGCACGGTTGAAGCTGCCTCCCATCCAGAGCTGGCGGTAAACACCGTGTTTCACTTCATACAGTCCGTTCGGCAGCACTCGTGTCTGCACATCGGTCTGCAGATAGGCCCACAAAGCAATCTTGGTACCATCCAGCGGAGGCTGTTCCACCACAGACAGCGCGCAATCGGAGCTTTCCGCCGTAGCGGCAAGCAACAGTTCCGCTTGGTTGGCGGCATCACTCAGGAAGTATCTTTTAAAAACCGCCACGGCTCCGGACAGTTCTTTTTTCAGTAAAGCGGCATACGCATCCAACACGACATTCATCTGTTCACGATAGGTCTGTTTCGGGTCAGTGGCATGTATCATCACATGGTATTCCGTCACTCCGCCGGTCACAACAAATGCAGCCACTTCCGCCCTGCCTGAAGGATAAGAATATGATGTGTATTTCATATCATTAACAAGAGATTGTTTCAATCGCAAAGATAAGTTTTTTATCTGACAAGGAGTAGTGAAAATCGCAACTTTCGCTTGTTTTGTTCTTATAAAAAAGTTACTTTTATAGAAATCTATAAAATATACAGTTATTATGAGCGAAAATATTTATCCCATCGGCATCTACAACCTGAATTAATAGGAATCTATGTCAATCCGTAATGAGACTATAAACCGGCTTTCTCTTCCTTCACCCCTTCACCTTTCGCATTATTTCCCTATCGTTCAACCCTTTCCGGTGAAACTTCTTTTTTCCTTCTCACCACCTCGTATACGTTGCCGTACTTCGTATGCCGGCGTTTCAGTCCCGCCCGCAACAGCACCGAGCCGAACTGCACGGGATTGCTGCCACGCATCAGGGCGGGATGCGTTTTTTGCAACTCGTCAAAGATGTCGGCGGCAGTCAGGTCGATGCTCTTCTCCGCCGGAAGCGGGGCACGGAACAAGCTGCGAACCGCCTCCTCGGCAAGGCTGACACGATAGAAAGCCTCGTTGTGCCGTTGCAGTTCCTCCTCCTCCGACTTGGTGAACCAGCTGCGCCGCCCGGCAATGAGTTCCGCTTTCAGTTGGGCAAAAATCTGGTCGTGCTCTATGCCTATGCAGTCGATGTTGTGCTTCACCTCGATGCAGAGGAAGCGCCGGCTCCCGGTGGGGTCGGTCAGCAGGTCGAACCGGTTGCTGGTGCCGATGAACGAAGCGATACGGGGCAGTTGCCTGAAGTTCTGCTGATAGGCCTTGCGGATGTTAAGTACCGACATCTGCATCAGATTTTTCAGTAAGGGCATTTTGTTGTCAGCATACTTGTCGAACTCGTCCATATTGAGCAGCCCCATTTCCGCCAGCATCCTCTCGGCTTGTCCCTGCGAGGTCAGTTTCAGGTTGTCGGTGTAGTAGCGTGCCAGCACGTCGGGCATCAAGGCACGACAAAAGCTGGATTTCCGTCGTCCCTGCTCGCGGCTGACGAGAACGGGAGCCACGCTGTTGGCATGCAGTCCGGACACGCCCATCCATTGCGAGGCAAGTCCCAGCATCCAGGTATGGAATCCCCGCACCAGTGAGGCCGAGAAGAGACGCGGCAGGCAAGCGCAGTCAGCCGGTCCTTGCCGTCCCAGTCGGGCAGTTCGTCCATATAGAGCAGGAAGGGATGGTAGGCAGGGATGTAAGTGGAATAGACGTATCGGTTCAAGTCCTTGTCCCAGCAAGGAATACCTTCGGCATGGGCTTCGATGCAGAAAGTGTTCAACTCGCGCTTGCCACGGGGGTGAAGGCGGCAGAGCGTTGTCCGGCGGGGCGGAACTCGGTTTCATCCGTCAGCAGATTATAGCGAAAGTCGTAGCGCGAAGTGAGGAACTCCTCGATGTCGCCGCTCAGTGCAGTCACGGTGCTTGCGGCTTTCGCGCTCCGGCGGCGCTGCTCTTCCCGCTCCTTCCAGTTTCGGTCGGTCGTTTCTTTTTGTGCGTGTTTCAGCCTTTCGGAAAAGGCTATCAGTTGTCCCGCTTCCTTCAAGAGCCGGTGTTGCTGCAAAGTCATCAGTTTTTTCTTCATAAATATTTTTTATTAAAATGATTATTGGGAGGTTTCGAGGAAGGGAATCATCCTTTCTTTCCTCTCGCCTCTTCGCCAAAGTTACTGCCTGCCGAGGGCGTTTTGCAAACCATTCTCCGCTTATTCTTCAAAAATCATTCCTGCCGACAAACATACTTATTTATGCTTCGGAACCCTTTATTTTCAGTACCTTTGCACGGTTCTTTATAAGTGAACGCCCCGGGTCGTCCAATCGACTGACTTAGGTCGTTCAATCGAACGACCCGGGTTATTCGTTCGGCCGACCGGAGTCGTTCACTTACAGGAAGACACTTCCGAGGGAAGAAACAAGTATGTTGAACGCACTAAAACCTATTGATATGGCAATACTATATGACTGGTACGAGAATCCGGGCACTAATGAGGAAGCCCCTGAAGAGAGAGGCCTCCATCCCCGCCCGTTGCTCAACGGGAAAGTAACCATGCGGCAGCTCTACAACCGCGTGCATGCCCGCAGCTCGCTCACGGTGGGCGACGTGATGAACGCGATAGACTGCCTGGCGCAAATTTGCGGCGAAGAACTGCGCGACGGCCACGAGGTGCACATCGAAGGCTGGGCTACTTCGCCCCCACCCTGGAAGCCACACAGAAAGTGACCCGCAGCACCCCGAACAAGCACCTGAAACTCCGGCTGAAAAGCATCAGCTTCCGTCCCGACGTCAGGCTGAAACAAGCGATGACGGGAGTCAATGCCATCCGCAGTAAATACACCCGCCACTCCCTGAAGCTTTCGGAAGTGGAGATAGACATGAAGCTGAAAGAATACTTTGCCGACCACGACGTGCTGATTCGCAGTGACTTCCAAGCGCTCTGCGGCATGGCGCGCACCACCGCGAACGTCCACCTGAAACGGTTGCAGCAAGAGGGCAAGCTGAAGAATGTGGGGAAGCCACGCAACCCATCTACCGGGCCATGCGGGATACTACGGCGTGTCGCGCGATGCAAAGGCGGGGCGATGAGGGTGGAAAGCGGTTTCACCGGGAAAGCCAATGAACAGGAGGATGGGAGAAGGAGGTGAAGGAGATGCAGGGATAAAAAGAAACATTCTGCGCCCTGAAATCAGGGGTAATACAAAAAGGAATGTGAATTGCATCCGGAAAGGCAATAGAGAATGAATGCGAAAAGGCGAATCTCACGACTCGCCTTTTCCTGATTTAACCATTAAACAATTGTACTATTCGGTTAATGCATTTACAATTATCCGATGTTACGGGCGACTAATAAAGTCGGGGGGTAACGACAACTGCTTTGAGTTGAATAATTCATTTATAGATTATTCTTAAAGTGCCTTTTTAGAAAACACAATGGAGAAGAATGACGCAGGAACTGTGAAAGTCCTACCAGCAGAAAGCGGTTGTCTAACATTTCCATACTCCAAATAAATATAATTTCCATTGGTAGCACTCAAAGATTTTATAGTGTATGTGCCTGGCTTAATGTAAAAGTAATGAGCACCGCCTATATGTCCGGTATAATTAAAGATACCATATTCTTTTTTGTCAGAATCAACCAACACCCCACCGCCGTTTGTCTCTATTCCATACACTTTCATTATATTGTAACCTACTTTGGAAGGAGGAACATTATCATCAGTACCCGATGCTTGAACAATACTTGGAGTAGAGATTGTTCCTATATAATTTAAAGAAATATAGCCACCTCCTGTCACTTCGAAAATTGTACCAACCGTAAGTGCGCCCCAATTAGATTGTGCTGTACAATCCTCTAAAGCGACCACGCGGTAAACGCCATAAGCCAAGAAATAACAATATGGAGCAGCATTTGGGGTAGTAGTTCTCAAAACATACTGTTGACCACTTTCGTCACAAACAGTTATGCTTACGGCTACCGAAGCGTCAGCACCTCCTATCGGAAGTACAACCCGAGCATATCCGGTTGGTGTGGGAGGTACATTACTATCCATTGTATACGGTCCCAAAACATCCGCTTTAACAAAAAGAGCACAGAAGAACAGTAATATCAAAAAGAAAGTTCGTTTCATTGTTGCATTTTTTTAATTAGTAATAAAAGTATACGAGTGGTCGTTACCCACCCGTACCTTTCAATATTAACTATTTTTTCTTGAAGTTCCAGAACCATGCCGTACCCCAAGCGCCAGCACCGGGTTCAGGAGCACAAAGACGAAGTTCATCTTCTGTAATCTTCAAAATATGATACTCATACTGACGTGCATTTCCTTGATTCGGCTGTATACCTAACAATGGAATAGTACCAGAGAACTCCATAGTACCTACATCCCAACCGGATTGCACCACATCTTCTGACACCTTGACAGAACCACTTTCACCACGACTTGTCTGAACACCAGTCAAACTAAGTGAGAACCAACCATTTAATCCATCATCAGGCAATCCTTTTCCTACAGCTTGTTCATCAATTTGCCCTCTACCGTTTCCGACATCTCCCACAGCATCACAAATCCACCAACCGGGGCCGGTATTGCCGAGATAACCTCCATTACCCCAACAACCGTCTGCAGCTTCTGTATTCCAGACCCAAGTGGTTGTTCCATAACCACCGTCCGGAGTTGTGCCGAATACATCAGCATAAATAGCGGGAAGATCTGTATACTCCGTTACTGCTATTGATTTGGAAGCCGATTTTGTTATGGAGCCGTCCGAATTAATGGTTGTTACATATACTTGCAATTCTTTATTAGGAGGAGCTACTTGAACCGACGGAGCCGTACCTTCTGCCAACTTGATATCAGACGTAGCATCATAAACCTTCACATAACGTGACGGAGTAGGAACAATCTGAATGTTGTTGTTTCCCTGGTTCTTGGCCACAAGTTCAAAAGTAAGATTTTCCGGTGTGACATTGGGATCCGGACTGATTTCATCCACTATCGGATCGCAAGCCACCAGCAGCATTGCAAACAAAGGTATTGCGAATAATATCTTTTTCATATCTTTTTTCATTTTAAATTCATATTCTATTCTTGCCAACCATTATACTCAGCACTTGCATCCGTATAACCCTCATTTTGTTCTACCTTTCCTTCATTCAGGAGGACTTGGTTTTCGGGAATCTTCTGGAAACCTGCCGTAGCCTTATAACGTGCGGCATAACCACCGTTCTGCGCCACATTACGGCTTTCAGCCCCATTTGTATAAACCTTTGCTCCCGTCTGTCTTTCAAGGCATCGGCAGCAATATGCCAACGGCGAATATCGTTCCAGCGAGTACCTTCAAAACATAATTCCCAACGGCGTTCATTCTGCAATGCAGCCAACGAATATGTACCAATAGGTTCAAGTCCGGCACGACTACGCACTCTGTTTATACCGGAAACATCTTCCTTCAATTCAGACTGCATCAACAATACATCCGCAAAACGAATCAAAACCAAATCATGAATAGAACCGGTTTGCATCAGATTATCATTAATCCAGCCGTCGGCACCATACATTATCTTCTCAAATACCGGCTCAATCGTTTTATTTCCAGCCGCATCCGTACTATAAGCCATGATAGAACCTATTTTCATCTGATAATAATCCGTTTCTTGGATAAAGCCGTCACCACCACCTTTATTATAACTCGGCATATCCTCCGTCTTGAATACGGAGGCCGGACGACGGGCATCATCTTGTTCTGCCACACTCCAATCATTATAAAAATTGGGAGCTACAGGACCGGCACCCCATCCTTGTCCGAAGGGGAAAGAATTGGCCTGATCATTGCCACGTACACCAAAATGCAGAGCATAACCGTTACCATAACCGATAGTAGTGCTCCAAGATGCAAGTTTATTATATTTAATGGCAAACATGGATTCGGGATTTACCGCTGCATCATCTTCTACCACTTCAATCCCTGACCGGCAGTAAACGGAAAATCTTCTACCGTACATTTATTGGTATATGCCCACAAATTACGAAACTCAGGAACAAGACTATAACCAGAATTATTCACACAATCATCAATATACCCAACCACATCCTGCTTGGTCAAAGTTGTCCCATCAGGCAAATCAACTGAAGTCAACGGACTATAGTTCGTACTAACCAAATCGTTCAGAGTTTCACCATTGCCATACATACCAGTATAATACAACCAAGCACGTCCTAACATAGCTTCAGCCGTATATTTATCAACATGCCCATCCGACTTGCGAACAGCCGGCATATTTGCAGCCGCATCGCGAAGATCCTGCAGAATCTGCCCCCAGATAACAGCGGCAGTCGGAGGAGTAGTATCTTCGGGCAACAAAGCAGTAATCACCAAAGGTACGCGCCCATACATGGAAGCCAACTCGTAGTAATAAAAAGCACGAAGGAACTTGGCTTCGCCCTCAGCCTGCGCTCTTACTTCCGGATCCATTTCAATACCAGCAAGAGCCTCCAACAACGTATTGGCACGGTTGATTCCTTGATAGCGAGCCACCCAGTAGTCCTGCGTAGCATTTGTACCCGTATTACAAATAAGGTCCAAAGATTGCATCAACTTATCATTGGGACCACCACCACCCAACATATCATCGCAAGCCAGCAGAGAATTATACAAGAAAGACTGCTGTGGAAAAGCATTGACATTATTCAGGTTCTGATATATGGCAGCTAAAGCCTGATTGGCATCTTCAGCCGTTTTAGGAAAATTGGTCGTATCTTTTTCCGTCAGACTCATCGAGTCCAAGTTACAAGAAGCAAACATTCCTGCTATCATCAAGCTGCACCTATTAAATATGCTATTTTTTTCATCGTGTATCAATTTTAGAATTTAACATTAACACCTACCATATAAGTACGAGGTTGAGGATAGTTACCTACATCAACACCGGTTACCCACGGTTCTTTGTCATTGAGGGCTCTACCATTCTCCGGATCCATCCCTTTATAACCGGTAAAAGTAAATAGATTCTGTGCAGCAGCATACACACGAAGTTGCTGGAACGGACAGTTCTTCCAAATTCTCTTGAAATCGTATCCTATAGTCAGATTTTGAATGCGAACATAGTCGGCATCATCAATATAAATATCTGAAATGGCCTGGAAATTCTGTCCACTATTTCCCGGCGCAAGCAGCGGATATCTGTTTGAGGTTCCTTCGCCATGCCAGTAATCGTAAACTTCTGTCGTATAGTTTTCATACTGTCCATCTGAGAACTTTCGCCAAGAGCGAGCTACCTGTGCACCAAAAGCGCCATAGGTTGTTACAGAGAAATCAAATCCTTTATATTCCGCACTTAACGTAAGACCCATTGTCACGTCAGGATGAGGATTACCCAAATCAGTCTTATCGTCATCATTAATCACCCCATTTCCATCAACATCCACAAACTTCAAATCACCCGGTTTAATACTTGCACCTTGCTTAGAGTTTGCCGCATTTCCTTTACAATTCTGGTCAAGATATGCCTGCAAGTCATTCTGGTTCTGAATGACACCATCCGTCTTATAACCATAAAAATAGCCAATAGGATGTCCTTCTTCCATACGGACAAACCGACCCGTACTTTGAGCCAACAAATCATTACCGCCTTCAATAAAATGATTGGCGTTATTAACCTCCGTTACTTCATTCTTATTATAGGCCATATTGACATTCACCCCATACTTGAACTCCTTACCAATCTGATCTCTCCAGCCCATTGAAAGTTCAAGGCCAGTATTCTTTACCGTACCAGCATTTTGATATTGAGTAGCGAAACCGGAAGCCGCATTGGTACCCACTTCCACTAACAAGTCTTTCGTCTGCTTGCTATACCAGTCCATGGTAAAACTCAGACGGTTATCCAAGAAACGGGCATCAATACCGATATTGGTCTGTTCTGAAGTTTCCCATGTCAAATCGGGGTTAGCCAAACGATTCGGGTAAGCTCCGGTTGTACCTCCATTCTTATCCGAGCCAAATGTATAAAGACCATAATCGCCAAACTCGTAACCGGCACGCCAATTTGAATTAGGGATATTGTCATTACCATTCTGTCCCCAACCAGCACGGACTTTCAAGAAACCAAGCCAAGAAGCAGTATTCTTCATAAAAGCCTCGTTTGAAATAACCCAACCAGCAGAGAATGATGGGAAATATCCCATTGATTGCCTTTCGCAAACTTAGACGAGCCATCGGCACGAATGATAGCAGAAAACATATAAGTTTCCTTAAAGTCATAATTCAAACGTCCAAAATAAGACATCTTAGAACCATAATCCGAGGGATAACCATTTACTGTAGCAGTAGCTTTACGTTCTGTATTATGCAAATAAGCATGTGTAAAGTCACCAAAAGCACTATTATAACCGGTTGCCTCTACTGATTCGCCATAAGTTGGTCTTGATTTAGAATACTCTGTACCAGCCAAAACATCAAAATGATGTAAGTCTGTAATATCAAACCGATAACTCAACGTATTAGTCAAACTCCAGTTCCAACCCAAAGACACGTTATTTATCGTTTGGTCTTTATCACGGCTATCTCCCTGATTATTAATTTGGTAAACGGGAAGATATGAACGCCATGAACTTGACCATTGTTTGTAACTAACCTGACCTTTATAAATAAGATTCTTAAGTGGTTGTACTTCCAGATATGCCGCTGTGTTCAGATTAAAATTCTTATTCTTATTATTCCCAGCCTGATTATATACCATGTGAGCCATCGGATTAGAAGCATATGCAGTATAATCAAGTATACCATTAGCACTCGTTCCAAAATTCTTCAAATCATCATACATGAAGAAATCACCATTTTCATTATATACAGGAATCAGAGGAATAGCACGCAAAGCATTAGAAAGGTCATTCGAATATTGATTACCTAACTGCACACCTTGATTCTGTTTGTGCTGATAATATATATTCTCACCAAACTTTATCACATCCACATCTCCCTTACGATATATCACATGCTCAGAATTAATGCGGAAAGTAAAACGACGATAGTCAGTCTTCACCGGACCACCGAATGCACCATCCTGATACTGATAGCCTATACCTGTCGAAAATTTGGAGAATTCAGAACCACCTGTTACATTCAACGCATGATTAGTAACCACAGCATTTTTATTCCGGAATTCTTTTACCCAATCTGTACCAGGATTGGTACCATTCTGATAAGCAGTCAGCAAATCAGCATCTACGAATTTTGACCAATCATACGGTTGGCCTCCATTATTATAGGCCACTTGATCCATTACCGCCATATATTCTTTGGCATTCAACATATCAGGCATCTTATATATATTTGCCCAACCTATGTTTCCATCATAAGATACAGAAACCTTTCCTACCTTACCCTGCTTCGTAGTAATAAGGATAACACCGTTGGCACCGCTCGAACCGTAAATTGCACAAGATGCAGCATCTTTCAACACGTCAATACGTTCAATATCGGCAGGATTCAAGGCGTTAATATCGCCACCGGCTACACCATCAATAACGTAAACTGGAGCTGTATTTCCGTTAGTACCAGCACCACGAATATTAATTTTAAACCCATCACCCGGCTGACCGGAAACGGCCTGAATATTTACACCCGGAGACTGGCTTTGTAAAGCGCCCAATGCCTGCGTAGTATTTAATTTTGCGATGTCTTCGCCTTTTACCTCAACCGTAGCACCTGTCACCAGTTTCTTCTTCTGTACACCGTAACCCACTACGACTACTTCATCCAACAATTCCGTATCTTCCTTTAGCTGAATCTTGAAACTAGTCTGGTTACCTACCACTATTTCTTGCGGCTGATAACCGATAAAAGACACAACAATCGTTGCTCCCGGCTGAACATTCAATGTGAAATTACCGTCAATGTCGGTAATGACACCATTTGTGGTTCCTTTCTCCAATACATTGGCACCGATGACCGGTCCCATTGCATCTGTTACAGTACCTGTGATTTTTTTTGCTTGCTGCACAGCATCTATTGCATCGACCGATGCGGCGAAAAGTTGCGGAGTATAAGTCAGGCTGACAGCCGAACAGATACCCACGAGCAGCGCGGTTCTTCTGAAATTTAAATTCATACTTGTATTTTTCTTAGATTAATGAATTGGTATTGCCTGGCGGCATCTACCGTTTAATATAAGGTTAAACTTCTCTTTTTGAGGAAAAATTAAATATACCTTATTCTATAAAGTGGTTGGTATACATATCACTCCTTTCTCATAGGCATTTTTCATTTCATTAGCGGTTAAACATTATATGATTATTATCAAATTTTAATTAGGCTTGACAAAAGTAGACTTTTAGCAGCAAACCTTATAATACTATTTTATCAAATAACGACACTCATTTAACATCCATTACTATTTTTCCTAAAAAGTATAAAGCATGAATTCCATAACCAACAACTAAAAGCTATAAAAGACAGAAAGGGTTGCCCCGATACTAACCAGAGACAACCCTTCCCATTTTATTATTAAAAATGCTATTCCATAGAAGGAAGATCTTCACGGGAAACAACAAATTCCTGGCTCATAGCATCCTTCCACCATGCTTCATCAGCATGGACTACCGGGCTACCATCCTCATTTGTCCCGTCATACCACGGCATGAACCAACTCCAACGTGCACCAGATGCCCATTGTTCGGAAATAAGTCCGACCGTACCACATTCACTCAGCGAAACAATCTTGTTTCCATAATTTTCGGCAATGGAAGTATATTCTGAAACACAATCTGCAGTTTCCTTATTATAAACATCACGTCCCACGATGTCTACATATTGATCTCCCGGATACCAATCGGCATCATTGCCCTCGGTAGTCCAAACCCAGATAAGATTATCCAATCCTTCAGTCTTGAAGTAATTGAACATAGCAATCCACAGAGATTTAAAGCTGGCAGCATCCTTACCCCACCAGAACCAGCCACCGGCTGCCTCGTGGAATGGACGCCACAATACCGGAATATCCGCATCTCTCAATAGCTTCAAGTAAGCGGCAGCATTTTTCAAATCTTCGGTAAACACCTTGTTTTCCCAAGTGCCTTCCACTGTGGCATTGGCAGCATCAAACTCCGTATCTGCCTTATAAAAGGCATAATCCTTATTCGGGTCGAGAGCTGTACCGTTATTTTCAAGATAAACAGCAACTGCTGTATAATCATGTCCACCAATGATGAGACCACCTTCTTGCAGGGATTTCAAAACATCTTCGGTAATCACCAATGTATAGTCCCCGGATATGTCAAAATAATCAGTTCCTGAAGCAATCTCGCTCCAACCACTGTTTTTGAACGAACCTTGTGCACCCGCTGCCACATCCTTCACAGCCACGCGTATCACCTGACCCACTTGTGCATCAGCAAAGACAGCTTTTGCAGCATCATCCGTCATCTGTACATTTCCACTCCAATCACCCGGCATTACTGTCTCTCCTTCCATATTTGGGTAGAAGAAGCTTCGCCTACAGCTTTCTTGGGTACATTCCAATGCCACATGGCAGCTACGATGCCACCTTTGTCAGACCAATCCTTAACAGGAGTAATGTCACCGTAATTAATCCAGTCTGCTCCAGCTACAGATGCCGGCAGATGAACATAGTCGAAACAGTTGATAGCCGGATATTTTCCAGTCCATCCATACACCTTTTCGGACATTTCCGTATTCCAGGCAACATTGGCCATCATAGCTGAAAGTGTCTTCGTCTCAAAATTATCCAGTAGATAATTGTACAGTTTCACAGCTTTGGCCGAAGTGGCAGCAACCAGCGTCTTGTCCAAAGCAACAGTAGAGAACTGAACCGATACAGCCGGAGCAGGCATCTGGTTCGGTCCGGTTACTATTCCCTCGGGGATAGAGAGAGAACAAGCCGTCTCTCTCCCGGGAACATTCACTTTTACAGTCAGTATATTGCTTGCGCCAAGTACATCGGCACTTATCAGTTCACCACCGGTAAACTTGATTTCGCTCAGATTGTCTGTTGCAAAGAATATATTCTTGTCATATTTCACCTCAATAGTGATTTCTCCCGTTTTCACTTTGGCTGCTCCACTTTCAGGAGTAGTAGACACCAATACCGGTGCATCCACTGCTGGGATATCATGATCGACATCAGTATCGCAGGAGGCAAAAGTAAAAGCTGCTATCAACGAAAGCATCCATTTTATATTCAGTTTCTTCATCTTAATTATGATTTTATTTCATTCTTAATCAGGGCATCCATAGTCACATTCTTCAAGCCACAATTCATCAATTTACAATCGTTATTTTTGTAAACGTCAAATCACTGCCCTGAATAATGATACCTACATTTGTCTGGTCTTCACAATCTCCTTGTTTAGCTTGAATATTATCAAGTATCTCCTGAGTCAACGTCAACTCCATCACACGGCTCTCGAAACTCCAGCCGTAAATGTCTGTCGGTACCATAGTCGTATCAAACAAAGAGAAAGCTATGCCACTCCAATCGCCATAGTTAAACTGAGCCTGTGCCCAAGTCTGGTCTTTCTGATCGAAATAGACTTTCATGACAGTGCCTGCCGTTACCTTGGCAAAAGATACAGCCGGTACCAACACACGTCCTCCATCACCCCAACTAATATCGAGCGGACCAGCCCAAACTGTTTCTTCATTAGCAACCACAAGAACATCATAAGCAATTTCACCATTTGAAGAAATCAGTTTCAGACTATAAGTTCCATTCAGTTCAGCCGGTACATTCAACATCAATACCCCTTTAGCCGCATCATTGATATACTGGACTGAAGCCTCATTCAGCAATACATTTGTCAGTTTATCAGCATTAACAATCTCAAGTTCCACAATTCGTCCCCGAACCAATTTGTCAGGCAATGCCGGCAAATAGGCGCATACCGGTTTCTCTATTGTCAGAGACGGTGCTTCCACAAATTCACCATTGGCCATTTTCAAAAGTAAGGCCCCAGTTTCGGCAGTTGTAGGTACAGTCAAAGAAATGGCAGTAGCAGTGGCATCGGATACGGTAACCTCCACATTACCACTGAATACAACAGCCGAAACTACATCCATATTTACTCCTTTGACAGTCAAAGCCTCTCCTGCCGGGACTGTCGCCGCACTATAAGAAATGTTTTCCGGCTTTGCCGTTGCAATAGATACGGCAGTTGCTTTTCCACTATTTGTATTCAATTGCAAATCACCACTAATAGCCGCAGCCGGCATCAAGACCTTTATTTCAGTCGAGTTTTGTGATTCCAATCCTACTGCTTCTTCTACACCAGGGAACGTTACATCAGTCACCAAATCCATATTGGTACCTTTCAAGGTAATCATATCTCCACCACGCAAGTTCACAGCAGGAACAGCCACTACGTTCGAAGGCGTAGCTACTACAACAGTAGCAACCACAACTTTTACATCCGAAGCAGGAAGTACCGTAATTTCTCCGTCCGAGACATTATCCGGCAATGTAAAAGTAAGTTCATCTCCTTCGGAAGAGGCAGTCATCGTAAATTCAACTTCATCCCCATTCGGCATCTGCACTTTCTTCACCAAATCAAAGTTTTCACCAGAAACTCGAATGACATCCCCCGGCTTCTTATCTACCAGGTCGAGTGGAGCCTCTACCGATGGCAAAGTAACCTCCAGTTCCCCTTCAGAATAAATCCAATTGGGGATTTCAGCTCCATCAGACAAGATGAACTTACCGGTCTGAGCAGAATCAGGAACAATAACTTTAATCTCCTGACGGCTTTGACTGACAAACTCATCAGCAGGCACTGTTACCTCGTCAGCAAATATCACTTCTTTAATCAAATTCAAATATTCACCAGTAATGGTCAATTCACTACCAGGCTTTACTTCTGCCGGTGCAAAAGCCTCCAAAGCAATCGGCTCCGTAAATGTCAACTCGGTTTTTGTTGTAATATCCCCTTTCGGAGTCTTCAAGACAACCAACCCCGGCTGGGCTGTCTGAGGTACAGTGACACGGATTTCCGTATCACTGACTACTTCGATGTCTGTTATATCGTCGCAACCGGGAATAGCGACGCAGTCACTTTATCCATGCCACTGCCTAGGAAACGGAGTACACCGCCGCGGGATACGGGACTCGGTCCGAATACATTCAGACTGATTCCCCCTTTATATTGGTTGGTATCTTCATCATCCCCATTGTCGCAGGCGTAAACGTCAAGCAACTGAAGAGCATCAGGCACATCATCCACAGTGCCGGAAATTTATATGTTTTATTCATATCAGTATTCTATTTAAAAGGTTATTCAATAGGTACCACACGGATGTTGTCAATCATAATCACCGGATTGCAATCCTTACCTTCCACACCACCTGCCCAGACAAAGAATGTCAATCCGGTCAGCATAGTCTTGTCAAAAGTTCTATCACACTTATTACCTTCATGCGTCTTGTTGAACTCGGACAGATTCATGGAAACGGTTGTCCATTTACCACCCGTATCATACGAACCCGTATTCTTCCAAGGCAACCACAAACCACGCGGCACATTCGTATCACTAAAATAAGCATTAGTTCCCGTCGCATAAGTCACCACATCATTACCCGTAAACATCACTTGTAGAGCGCAAGACTGCCACGGATTGGAAGAAGGAATATTCACCTCGAATTTCAGTTGCAAGCCATTGACGCCATACTCCTCGAGCAGTTCTGCAAACTCAGGACGTGCAGAAAGTTCGGGATAACCGGCAGACGGTTCCGGCCAATAGTTGAACGAGAACTCATCTTCTGCCCAAGTAGCTCCGATAGCACCGTCAAGTGCTCCGGTGAGACAGATATAAGCACCGTCAATACTGTTTTCATCGGCTTCTCTCAACACCTTGCTACCATCGCGCCAACCGTGGGCAATAGCCATACCGCCATGAGAACCGTCCCAGTCAAAGAGAATGTTACGTGTATCATAATAGCGGAACTTGGAACGTCCGGTACCATAAATGGACTTCACGTTGATATAGCCTGCAGGAGCATTGTCCGGAAGAATAAAGCTGACCGCAGTCTTGGTTATGTTCGTAATATTAGTCACTTCCACATTACCGGCCATCGTAATGGTCAGCGGCACATTCGGGTCATCAATGAAATAGTCACCAATCAGTGTCACCTCACTACCCGGCTTTGCAAACTCACAAGAAATGGAGTTCACGGTAGGAGCCGGAACCAACACCTTGAAATCATAATCTATGGTATCCTTTGCTTTGGTCACCATATAAATCTTATCAGTCACTACCGAAGGAATCTCTTTCGGAACATCTACCATAAGTGTATGGTCAGTGATGTAACTGGTATTAAGTATCGCCTTCTGGTCATTGAAATAGAGCTCGTAAACACTCCGCAGATTTTCACCGACCAGACAAATCGTATTCGCCATATAAGCCCCCGTCAGCAAAGAGTCTGCCGCTGCCGGATCAGGGACACGAACATATTTCAAGGTAGGCTTTCCCCCTGCCACTTCATATTTATCCGGTTCATCCTCACAAGCCGCCATGGAAAAGCCTGCTACAACAACAGCTGCCGCGAAGAACCAATTCGTATATCTATTATTTTTCATCTTTTCAAGCATTAAATTAATAACTGAATTCAGAACGTACATCTACGTGTACCGGGTCTTTCATCAAATTAGGATTGAACACCACGTCTTCTGTCGGGAACGGCAATGTAAAGCTGGAGACTGTCACATTCGGCGCCTTTGCATCCGGATTGTAACGGGTCTCGTCCGGATTCACCGTCCAACTGCCGTTTTCATAATAAGCCTTATAAGTAGTACCCAGACTATAATAAACATCACGGCGCTGTGCCTTCAACTCATTGATAGCACGCTGGGAATCATAATATGCCAAACGTACATAATCATACCAACGGTCGCCTTCGCAAGCCAGTTCCAGCCGGCGTTCCTTCCAGACGTCCTCCCAAGTAATGGAGGTTTTCGGAGTAACTCCCGGAATGGCACGGCCACGTACTGCATTGAAAGCATCCAGTGCACTCTGGTCTGTAGTAGAGGTAGCCAGTCCCATTTTCGCCTCGGCATATACCAGATAGATATCGGACAGGCGCAGGATATGGGTTGCCAGGCCGCTGTACATATTACCAGCCGATACGCCCAAGCCCAATACATGGTCATTATTGTTACCATAGAGATGCTTCACGTGATTGGCACCGGTAGGAGACTGGTAATCGCCATTAGGTCCTCCCTTACCATATTCGGCATCATAAATAAACCGCAGATAATCAAATCCGCCCTTGTCCTGCCAGAAATAATCGTATACATCACCTGCCATCATCATAGTAGCCTTACGACGGGTATCCGTATCCGAACGCGTCTCAGGACTTTCCAAAGCGGAAATTCCAAATGCATCCTGCAAATCAACCGACGGACCTGCATAGCCACCCCAGCAATCACCAAATTCATCGAATCCCACCATTGCCAAGTCCGACTGCAACGTATTCTGCTGTGTCCAGGGTCACGTCCTGCCGACCAGTGCCAGGAGAAGAGACACTCTTCATTCTTGTTGTTTGCCAAACGGAAAACATCGGAATAGTTAGCCAGCAAGTTACGGCCGGAATTATTAATTACATCCTTGGAATATTCTGCCGCTTTCGCCAAATCATCCGCATTGCGGGTACCGGAAAGGCCACTCTTAGTCAGATACACCTTAGCCAAAAGACCTTCGGCACAATAGCGGTCAATACGTCCCGTTTCACCTCTGGCCGGAAGCAACTCCATAGCTTTCTCCAGAGTCATAATGATATATTCGTACACATCTGCTGCCTCCACTTTGAATTTGGAGTTATAATTACCGGAATTCAATTCGTCCGTATTATCATGGATAATGGGTACTGCGCCAAAACTACGTACCAAATAGAAGTAAGCCATGGCTTCCATGCCAGACACTCGCCCATACACTGATTTTTCACTGCTTCTGACGCATTTGCCGTCTTCAAACGAGTATATACAGTATTGGCATGGCCAATCACTGCCCATAGAGAATAGGACATGTTCACAAGGTTTTCATCCGTACCATTCACCGTAAAATTCAAGTAAGGGCTGTTTCCCTCGTATACGTTTCCAGACAAGATTTCACCGACTTTAATAAAACCGCGCTGAAAGTCATACCAAGGTGAGTTATAAAGATAATTAACCCCCTGCACACATTGTTCGTCATTCTGATAGAAGTTCGATTCGTTATAATTGTCTTCGGTAGGACGGTTCAGGAAATCCTCGCATGAAACTGTTCCCATACCGAGTACAGCTGCAAACGCCCAATATTTAATATATCTGATTTTCATGTTTTCTTCAATTTAAAGTGTTAGAATGAAACGTTCAAGCCGAATGAATAAACTGTAGGAGACGGATAACGTCCGTTGTCCAAACCATAGACATTGACGCTTGAAGTGCTGGCACCAATTTCAGGGTCATAGCCGTCATAACCGGTAATGGTCAGCAGGTTCTGGATATTGGCATAGATACGCAAGTTGCTCAGTCCCAGTTTATCAATCGTCTTTTTCGGGAAAGTATATCCCAAAGAGATGTTCTTCAGACGGATATAAGAACCATCTTCAATATAACGGTCACTGATACGGTCGTTGTCATTCGGGTCATTGATAGTGGCGCGTGGAATGGAAGCTCCCGGGTTTGCCACCATGACGTTAGACACATCATTATACCACATCGTTCCATCTTCGTAGACCTTGTTCGGATTGATAGGAACAAGCTGTGCACGTCCGTTTACAGCATTCAGCTGGTTAGTCCAGGGAGAGTTCATATGTGTCAGCTTCATGGAAAGGTAGTTATACACCTTGTTGCCATAGGAACCGTTGATGAAACGGACAAGTCGAAGTTCTTGTAACGGAAAGTATTGGTCCAGCCAAAAGTAAACTTAGGCATCGGAGAACCGATATTGGTCTTGTCATAGTCGTCAATAACGCCATCGGGCACACCGTCAGGACCACTGATATCCTTATATTTCACATCACCCACCCATACGGTATTGGTACGGTCGAATACACCGTTTGCCGGGTACTTGGCAGGTTTCGGAGAAGTCTGAAGGTCCTCCAGGTCCTTGTAAACACCATCACAAACAAATCCATAGAAGTTATAAAGTGATTCGCCTACACTGGATACACTGACTACATCGGTCCACTGTCCGTAACCCACAATCTGCGCATTGGCTGTACCAGCCAATCCTTTCAGTTTGTTCTTGTTGAAAGAAATCTGGAAGTCAGAATCCCATTCAAACTTACCCGTAATAGGATGTGTGTTCAGAGAGATTTCAAAACCGGTATTCTCTATGTCACCATAGTTACCTTTCGGAGCAGCCAATGCAGAAGAGGCATTACCGGAAGTACCCATATAAGAAGGCAACTGCAACGGCATCAACATATCACTGGAAGTTTTCTTGTACCACTCTACCGTCAGGTTGATACGGTCGTGCAGGAATCCCAAATCCACACCGACGTTCCATTGCTCCTGGGACTCCCATTTGATGGAAGTATTCGGTATATTGGAGGGGCGATACCCCATACCCAGACCGGAAGGCATACGACTCATGGATGTACCCCAAGCATAACCACCGATGTTGGCATTACCAGTTTGTCCCCATCCCAGACGCAACTTACCGTTACTGATGACCTTCTTCAACGGTTCAAAGAACGTTTCGTTGGAAAAGCGCCAGGAAGTAGCCAATGAATGGAAGCCTGCCCAACGGTTCTCGGGACCGAAGTTTGAAGAGCCGTCATAACGATAGGTATAAGTACCCAGATAACGGTCGGCATAGTTATAAGTCAGACGTGTAAAGAAAGATGCCATAGACGAGCTTCCAAAACCTGCATTGATAGTCGGGGTTCCCGTACCCAAGGCAGGATTGTGCACTTCATCCGAAGGCAGACCGCTATTGAACACACTCGTGAAGTCATAGCTGGACTCCCAGCACTCCTGGCCCACCATGGCTGTATAATGATGCTTGTCGCCTATGTTTCCGGAATAGGTCACATAGTTCTTCAATTGCCAGAATGTACTGCTGTTTTTCTGGATATTGCTTTCATTACTGGAACGTACCCATCCACCCAAATCAACCATCGGCTTGTAGCGCTCACCTTTGCTGGAACTGATGTCATAACCCAATTCGGCATGCCATACCAGATTTTTAATCGGAGTAACCTCAAAGAAAATATTACCCGTCAGTTTCTGACGGTCCAGCAGAATGTCATCCATCATGGCAAGGGCAATCGGGTTAGGATTCGTGTAGCCTTCGCGAACAACGGTGGCATAGCTGCCATCCAGATTATAGATAGGTATATCAGGAAGAGTGGTCAACGAGTAGTTAATCAAACCTTCATCACTGTCTGCCAGTTTCAGGTCATCACCCGTTGCTGTATAGGTGGCGGTCAAACCGAGTTTCAACCACTTCTTCAGTTGGGCATCCAAGTTGGCACGGAAGCTGTAACGGTTAAGTTTGAACCGATGATGGTACCGTCCTGATCCATATAGGAAGCTGATACGTAGTATTGTATCTTCTCTGTACCACCTTGTGCCGAAATCTGGTGCTGATGCTGCAAAGCAGTCTGGAAGATGGCGTCCTGCCAGTTTGTACCTACTCCCAGCAGAGAAGGATCGGCATAATAATTACTAGGGTCAGAGATTTCACCCATGTTTGCCAAATCATTATAATAAGTGGCATACTCACGCAGATTCATCATATCCAGACGCTTTGTCTGGCGTTGAACGGCAAACATACCGTCATAAGTAAACTTAGCCTCACCCGCCTTACCACGTTTGGTCGTAATCAAAACCACACCATTGGAACCTTGCGCACCGTAAATGGCGGTTGCCGAAGCATCTTTCAGAATTTCCATACTGACGATATCAGCAGGGTTGATGGTGGAAAGCGGAGAAATGGTGGAAACCGAGCCATTACCCAGTGCATCGCCCAAACCATAAGATGAACCGCTTTGTCCCTGACTCTGTACAATCACACCGTCAATTACATACAACGGCTCGGCATTAGCATTGATAGTGGCCTGACCACGTACGCGGATAGAGGAGGAAGAACCCGGAGCACCGGAAGTGCTGACTGCCGTCACACCGGCAGCACGCCCTTGAAGGGACTGGTCGAGATTGGTGATAATAGAACCCTTAATCTTGTCTTCACTCATGGAAACGGAAGCACCGGAAAGGTCGCTTTTCTTCATCGTACCGTACCCCACAACCACCACTTCGTCCAACATCTCGGAGTCTTTCTTCAGCGTGATGTTCACTGTTGTCTGGTTCGTTATCTTTATTTCCTGGCTGACATAGCTATAAAGGAGACTACAATGGTAGCTCCCGGTTTCACATTCAAGGCAAAGTTACCGTCAATGTCGGTAATTACACCATTCGTTGTACCTTTTTCCAATACATTGGCACCGATAATAGGGCCATAGCATCACTGACGACACCCGTAATTTTCTTTGTTTGCTGCACTGCCTCAACGGTATCCGTCGATGATACTGCGAAAAGCTGAGGAGCATAACCCAGACTGAACACCGAGCATATCCCCGCAAGCAGCGCTGTCTTTCTAAAATTCAAATTCATACTGTATTTCTTAGATTTAAAACAAACACAAAACCTCCCAAAAGAAGATTTTTTTAGTTAACAAAATGAGAGTAAGTCAAGAAACCGTGACATGCAATCAAGGCGTTGACACTTAAAATTACTTCCAAACAATTCATGTTTTCACAGCATCATTCTTCTTTTCTTCCATAAGCACAATTCTTTTTTCTTAATTATTAATGGTTAAATCATATTGTTTTTAAAGGGCTATTTTTTCAGTGTCGTCAATTCGTCACGAACCATTCTCCCCCACTCTTTCATGTCTGCATCTTTCCAGTTTCCCTCGGAAGAAGCCGACGGATAAAGCATGGAACAAGTCTCGTCTTTGTCCGACAAGGACCAAGCCACCCAACTGATGGAATGCCGCTGCATCCAGTCCAGCCAATTCCCCCACTCTTCTTTACTGATGGGCCGCCCCCACTTGCCTCCATACCGGCGCATTCGGAAACGAAAATCGGCAAGCCCTTGCCCAGAGCATAGTCGGCGCGGTCGCGCAGCCACTGTCCGTGGGTGTTGGCATAAAAGTGGAGTGTATACATTATATTGCTATATCCGGTAATAGGATCGTCCGCTGCCAAATGGATGTCCTGGTCCCAATGCGGACAACCAACGAGGATAACGGCATCCGGTTCTATGGCACGAATCGTCTTGATAACCTCCACAGAGTATGCCTTCACCTGCTCCCAACTGTCTTCCACCGGTTCGTTGAAAACCTCATAGATGACATTAGGAACCCCTTTGTAACGGGTAGCCATTTGGGTGAAGAACTCCTTTGCTTCTTCCTGCCGCAGATTGTGGCTATGCCAGTCGATGATGACGTAAACGCCGTTCTCGATAGCAGCATCCACCACTTTCGTAACACACTCAATACCGAATTCGGGCTTGTTCACATAGCAGGCGCTATCCAAATCCACTCCCATAGAGGCCCGAAGCACTTGTGCGCCCCAGTCATTGACCAGATAAGCAACCGAAGAGGCATTGTAGAAACGGGGCCAGAACTGATGCCAGCCATAGCTGACACCGTGCAATACCACCGTGTCTCCTTCGGTATTCATCAACTGCGTACCATTGACCACCAATGCCGGTAGCGTTTCCTTTACATTTTCATTCTTCGACGGGTTTGTTCCACAACCAATGGTCATACCTAGGCAACAAACCGCCAACATAACTTTCCATATGCTTTTCATATCATACTTAGTATTTAGAGTAATAATCTTTCTTATATAACGGTACAAACGCTTTGTACACGCTTACATTCTAATTTTCAGGCAGGGATTACACGGAAAAGCACGGATAGGTTCAATTTTGCAGCTTCCGGTTTTCCGCTTTAATTATTTCAATAGTGCTGTCTGTGGCAAAGACAGAGTTCAGTCCTTGTTGTTCTTGAGCCGGGTCACCGGTATAGTCATCTCCCTTTTCCCAGAATACATGGTCGGGATTTTGTCCGGCAAAACCACCCCATGCCCAGAAGTTGCATCCGGCAAAGAGTCCGCCGCTCTCACGGTCCTGGCGGATGAGGTCGAATACATAACGGTAATATTCATCGCGGGCAGTGGTCGGTGCCTCTTTGGAAAAGCTGAAACCGTCACGGGGAAAACCGAACTCCTCCAAAACAATCGGCTTGCTGTACTTCCGAGCAATGACCATGTGGTCATCTATATACTTCTTAGTATTTTCCTTGGCACGCGGAAGAAGTTCCTTCAGGCTGTCCGCCTTCACCCAACTCCAGTTGTAAGGCCAGATGTGGATATTCAGATAATTGATGTTGGGGTCGGCATGAATCTTCTCGAAAAGATTCATATCCATTTCGCATCCCCACGAGCCTCACTGCCGGAAGACACCATGTGGTTCGGGTCAAGTGACTTGATTTGTGCAGCCACATCGGCCATCCAGCGGGCAAACGGTTCCTTGTTCTCGTCAGAGAAAGCGCGAGGCTCGTTACCAATCTGCCAAGACATAATAGTGGGGTCATCCACATATTTTATCTGATTATACCTATTGGTGCGTGAAACAATATAATTGACATGATTGGCAAACAAGGCCTTCGCGCTGTCCGATTGGGGGAACTGCTTGACATACTCCATATAGGCGGGCCATCCGTCTACGGCAGGTACCACGACATCACCGTGTCCGGACCATTGCAGGTAAACGGAATAGCCACCGCTCCATTCCCAGGAATTGTTCAAATAGAGGACAGCTGTCATATCACGTTCACGCAGTTCATTCATAAAATAATCCAATCCGGCTAAAATAGTATCATTATAGACGCCCGGTGCCACTTGTAAAGAGGCTCTACCCGCGTCTTTATGCCATTTTCACCGTCAGCACCCACCAATACGCGCAGGTTGTTGATGCCAATACTTTTCAGAAAGTCCAGCTCCTTATGCAACCGTTCACGATTGCCGCCTTCACCTTCGGAACCAAGAATGGCACCGTACCAGAAATTGGCACCTACAAAATAATAGGGTTTTCCGTCGCGAACGAACTGTCCATCGGCATTGACCTTAATAAACGAATGCTCCGCAGGCTTAGGGGCACATGCCCCCAAAAGGAATAAAAGTACTGTCAGCAAAAGGAATTGTTTCTTCATATTATCAGTTTTTAAGCGATACACAAAGATACGCGGCTCATATCATAAAAAATGATACTATATTATCAGATTAATGTGCAATGTGATTAATCACATTGGCACATTAAGTTGTCTCCGTATCCAGTCCAGCCATTCATCCACTGTTCCTGATACCAGTAATGCCCGGTTTCCAGATAAGGATGCAGTTCCTTCGGAGAAGAAATCACATTGTAGGCTGCATACATGGAAGTGGGAGGACAGACCTCATCGTTATACCCCCAACTGAACCAACCGGGCACATTCAGCAGGCGGGCAAAGTTTGCCGTATCATAATAGCGCACCGTTTCAAGCTGCTTTTCATCGGGAGCACCGTAATAATAGAAATAATGGGGCCAGCCGCAAGCGCGCTTCTTGAAGAACGCTTCGTGGTCGCATAAGGCAGGATGAACAGCCGCCAGGAAAGTAACGCGCGAATCAAGAGCCGCCGTAATCACAGACAAGGCACCGCCCTGGCTGGAGCCCGTAACGCCCAGCGCCTTCCCGTTGTACTGCGGCAGCGAACAGATAAAATCCACAGCACGCAAAGCGCCTACCACCACACGGTTATAGTAAGAAGCATCCCGGCTGTCGCGGCCGAACGTCCAGTAATTGCTCAGCGCCCCACCTGCCAGCGCATCATATACAGACTGCTGCATCGTGACGGGAATGCCGTGGATACCCACCTCCAATGTAATCACCTTTCCAGGAGCCGTATACGTATCTCCCGCATAAGGGCGGACACCCGCACCGGGCACACGCAGCAAAGCCGGATACTTCCCTTCTTTCTTGGGAATACTGAGAATACCGTAAAAACGTCCTCCCCAAGCTTTTGTCTGGAAGCTGACCTGATATACATTATCCGTTTCCGTACAGCGTTCGGGAAGCAGCGTCATAAGGGGATTCAACGGAGTCTTGCGCGCCTCTTCCAAGGTCTTGGCCCAATAATCCCGAAAATCGGCAGGAAGTTTCGTCACAGGTTGCAGCTGCTCGGAGCATAGGCCGATGTAGCCAGCCCTTCATAAGTCCGGCCGTCCACATGCGCCTTGACCTTGCAACGCAAGAAGCCTGCAGTCTTCATCGTGCCTTGCAACTTCAAGGTACCATCTTTCAGCACCACGTCTTTCTTTACTTCAGTAGGATACATCTCGGGGCCCAGTTCATAGTCAATCTTGACATCGGACAAGAGGTTCTGTGCCTTCAGCACCCGGACGGTAAACGTACACTTCTCATTCAGACGATACACCCAATCGCTATGGTCAGGTGAAACGACTACACGGATTTCATTGCCGCGTATCTGCGCCGTCACAGCACATACACACAGCAGACATAAAAATAAGGAAAAAACTCTTTTCATGATATCAGATATTAGTATTAATCATTGGTGCAAAAATAGGCACTTTCAATGAAGAATACCAATACTTTTTTATCATATCACCAGCTTCTTTTTCCGATAATTCTCACGGAATTCCTTCGGCGAGCATCCCTTCTTCCGCTTGAACATACGATTGAAATTGGACAGATTGTTGAAGCCGCAGTCATAGCACACCTCTGCAATGGTACGCGTGGAATCTACCAACATACGCGTGGCAAAGCCCAGACGGATATCAATAATGTAGTCGGAAAGCGTCTTGCCGGTGCGCAGGCGAAAGAAACGGCTGAAAGAGACCGGGGTCATGCCCACCATATCGGCCAATGAAGCCAACCGGATATCCTCCTGATAATGGGTGGAAATGTATTTCTGCACCTTCTGTACCGGCGGCTGTCAGAGAAAGTCTCTATCTTGGCAAACGAAGAACTGGACAACACCCGGGCATTGTCATAGAGGGAAAGTTCGTAAAGGATACGGAGAAAGTTCATCACGGCATAAAAGCCTGCTCCTCGGAAGCCAGCTTATCCAGCCAGTTGTACACCTTCATGATGGCCTGCATGGGGAAACTAAGTCCGCACTGTGCACGCTCCAGCATCCGACGGATACTGTCGAACTGGTTCTTGTTGACAACGTTCCCGAAGAACAAGTCGGGAGAGAACTGAATGGTAATCTCCCGAATATCCCCGGAGGTACATTCATGTTGCTCCCATACATGCTCCAACTCCTTACCGGTTATCAGCACCAGGTCATAATCACCGATAATCTCGGCAGAATCGCCCACCACACGACGTACGCCGGAAGCATGTTCCGTGAAGTTCAGTTCATACTCTGCGTGACAATGGATGGGGTAGGTAAATTCTGTTTTGCGACGATCGGCAATATAGAAACAGTCACGTTCCGACAGAGGGGTTATTTCCCTCATGATATAGTTCTGGTTTTCCATAGGCATTGGTTAAAAAAATATCATGCCACAAATATACTCATTCTTTTTAATCCCACAACAGTACCATTTGTTACATTTAGAGGTAATAATTGTTATATATGAGCAGATACCCGGGAAAGTCCCACCCGGAAAAGCAAAACTTCCGTTCTTCTCCCCCTCAGGCTCTAATGTAAGGATGTATGAGATGCGCATCTCGTACACTTACACACTATAGTTTGAGGAAGAAAGAAGCGGAGATCCCTCTCTTGCCCCATAGACAAGAGAAAGGTCTCCGCTTCGCCGGATGATATAAATGATAAGCCGCTTACTTCTGCAACTTCAAGACACAGGAAGTTTCCGGCAGGTTTTCCGAAACGACCGTCAGTGTGGCTTCTCCCGCTTCGCCGGTACTTTGCAACAGCACCTGTGCAAGTCCGTTGAATGCCTTTACCTGATAGGTGCGGGCATCGGCGTCGGCCGGACGTTCCGTAGCCTGATAAGCGGGGTCTCCATTCCCCACCCCAAGGATGCGTACCGGACCGGAAACGGTTATCGTCAAGTCGTTGCAGGCAGTGGGGACAAAACGTTTCTTTTTGTCCTGCAACTCAATATTACACACTGCCACATCCCGATTGTCTGCCTGAATGACGGGACGGTCTGCCGTCAGGGAGATACGGGCAGGAGCACCGGTAGTCTCCACAGTACGGGCCAATATTTTTTTGCCGTTCTTATAGCCTACAGCCTTCACTGCACCGGGCTGGAAAACGGCTTTCCAGGAAAGATGGCCGTTTCGGGGCATCGGTTTGCGATCCAGTTTCTTGCCGTTCACAGTCAGTTCCACTTCATCGCAGTTGCTGTATACCCAAATGTCGATGCTATCACCTTCGTGACCTTGCAGATTCCAGTGAGGAAGGATGTGCAGCACCGGCTCATTCGTCCACCAGGACTTCAGATACCAGGCTTCGTCCTTGGGGAAGCCACAGTAGTCCAGAATGCCGAATTGTGAGCCCGTAGCCGGGAACTTCATGGGGTTGGGCTCGCCGCGGTAGTCGAAACCCGTCCAATAGAAAAGACCTGCCAGATAGGGGCGTTCGTCATAGAATTTCCAGCCACGCTCGATGCAGTTCAGCAGCTGTCAGGCCCGTTCGGTTTACGGTTGTGCGCCACCATGTGGCCTTTGCCGTGGGCATCAAAGTAGATGCCGCGCGTACCACAGCCCGTGGTCTCTTCCGAACCGAGCGCCCGGCGACCGGGATAATCCTTGCGGTGCTGCTCCACAGGTTCTGAAGGATGTAGTTATAACCGGCCACGTCTGCGGGAATCAAGATGGCAGGGCCACTGCTCGAAGCAACGGTCATGAGGCGCGTAGGTCGAAACGGTGGCAATATTCGCGCATCGTGGCAGCAATGCGTGTACCGCTTTCTTTCCACTCGATGCCCCACTCCTCGTTGCCTACGCTCCAAAGGATGATGCACGGATGGTTGCGGTCGCGGTCTATCATACGTTTCAGCAGGCGGGTATGTTCCTCGTTGACGCCCGTCAGACGGTTTTCCTCTATCACAAGAATGCCGAGGCTGTCGCAGGCATCGAGCATTTCGGGAGTCATCGGGTTATGGGAAGAACGGCAGGCATTGCAGCCGAACTTCTTCAGTTCCTTCAGTCGGTACACTTGCAGGGCATCGGGAATGCCGGCACCTACTCCGGGGTGGTCTTGGTGCATGTTCACACCTTTCAGTTTCAGAGGCTGTCCGTTCAGGAGGAAGCCCTTGTCGGCATCGAAGCGGATGTCGCGAATACCAATCGGGGTGGCCACCACGTCCACCTGCCTACCGTTTTGCCAGACGCTGGTTTCCATTTTATAAAGGTAAGGATGTTCTGTACTCCATAGCTGGGGATTCAGCACTTTGGTACGCACCTTTACGCTACGCGTTTCTTGCGGCAGCAGGGTTATCTCTTCCGCCTCGTCCTCCATCTGCACTTGTCCGTCGGCATCAAGCAGACGGCACCATACTTTGCCGGAGACGGGGTCTTTTCCCGAATTCTTCATCTGCACTTCGGTCACCAGCACAGCCTTGTCGAAAGGAGCTTCCAGCGTGGAAGATACAAATACGCCGAAAGGAGCTACATGCAACGGCGCCGTCTTGTTCAGCCATACATGGCGGTAGATGCCCGCACCCTCGTAAAACCAGCCCTCCTCGAGCGTGGCATCCGCACGGACGCAGATAAGATTCTCTTCTCCGTAATTCAGGTATTCCGTAATGTCGTATACCTGCGTGGCATAGCCGCTGGGTTCGTGTCCCAGGTAGAAACCGTTTATCCAGATACGGGCATCACGGAAGATACCGTCGAACTGAAGATAAAGATGCTTGCCGAGGTCCTCTTGCGAACAGTGATACTTTTCCGATACCATCCCACAGAGTTTTCGGGGAATTTATAGCCGACGGTTTATAACCATGACTGTGGCTCGCCTCTTTGGCATAAGGCAAATCAACCACCCAGTCATGCGGAAGGTTGACCGTCTTCCAGTCCACGCCCCACTTCTCCGGATTGAACTTGGGGGAGTAAGGACCCTCGTTATGGATAGAGGCTGCCTTGGCAGATAGTTGAAGTACTCCGTTCCGCAGCCGAAGTCTTTCTCCGGTGAGGAAGCATTGCCAAAAGCAAACTGCCAGCCGTCGTCCAGCAAAATACGTTCGCGGACGGATTGGGCAGAAAGAGAAAAGGTAATTCCAAGAAGGAACAGAAATGCGAATAAGTGTTTCATATCGGTTAATCATAAAATGTGTTTACAAAGATAGAGCGAAAAAGATTCGTGCGGTGATACTTTTGTATCATTTTCCGGTACTTCATGTTTCCGAGGGGAAAAAACACGCCGGGCAAACAAGGGTGATAGGAGAAAAGTTTTTAAATTTGAAGCGTGCTTCCGGGAAAATGGCCGGATGGCACAACTAATGAAGAATGTATCAAACTAAATACAAGAAATAATATGCAAGACAAAAGATTCGGATATTTCGATGACGACAACCGCGAATACGTCATTACCGACCCCAAGACACCTTGGCCATGGATTAACTACCTGGGCAATGAAGATTTCTTCTCACTCATCTCCAATACTGCCGGAGGTATTCCTTCTACAAGGACGCCAAGTTCCGCCGCATCACCCGCTACCGCTACAACAACGTGCCGATGGACAACGGGGGACGCTACTTCTACATCAATGAAGGCGGCAACGTATGGTCTCCCACCTGGAAGCCCTGCAAGACTGCACTCGACAGTTACGAGTGTCGCCACGGCATGAGCTACACCCGCATCACCGGATCCAAAGACGGCATCGAAGCCAGCCTGCTCTTCTTCGTCCCACTGAAGACCTGGGGAGAGGTGCAGAAGCTGACCTTGCGGAATACTTCTGCCAAAGTGAGAAAACTCAAACTATTCTCCTTTGCCGAATGGTGCTTGTGGAATGCCGCTACGGACATGGAGAACTTCCAGCGTAACTTCTCCACGGGAGAGGTGGAAGTGGACGGGTCTGTCATCTACCACAAGACGGAATACAAGGAACGCCGCAATCACTACGCCTTCTACAGTGTCAATACACCCGTAGACGGTTTCGATACCGACCGCGAAACATTCGTGGGACTCTACAACGAGTTTGCCGACCGGAACGGGTAGTAGAAGGCAGACCGGGCAACAGCATTGCCCACGGTTGGAGTCCCATCGCCTCGCACTATCTGGAAGTAGAACTGCAACCCGGCGAAAGCCGCGACTTCATCTTCCTGCTGGGCTATGTGGAAAACAAGCAGGAGGCAAAGTTCGAGGAACGTGAAGAATCTCTGCATGAAGCGTTCAAGCAGAGTGTACCCTCTTCACCTATTATAAATAAGGTAAAGGCTAAGGCGATGATTTCGGCCTTCGACACTACCGCCAAAGTAGATGCTGCCTTTGCCGAACTGAAAGCCTACTGGGACCGCCTGCTGGACATCTACGTCGTGAAGACCGACGAAGAAAAACTGGACCGCATGGTGAACATCTGGAACCAGTATCAGTGCATGATTACCTTCAACATGTCCCGTTCCGCCTCTTTCTTCGAGAGCGGCATCGGTCGTGGAATGGGTTTCCGCGACTCCAACCAGGACCTCGTGGGCTTCGTGCATCAGATACCGGAACGAGCCCGCGAACGAATCATCGACATAGCTTCTACCCAATTCCCCGACGGAGGATGCTACCACCAATACCAACCGCTGACCAAACGCGGCAACAACGACATCGGCGGCGGCTTCAACGATGACCCCATGTGGCTTATCTTCGGTACGGTGGCATACATCAAGGAATCGGGAGACTTCAGTATCCTGGATGAGCCGTCCCCTTCGACAACAAAGAAGGTTCGGAAGTGTCTCTGTTCGAGCACCTGCGCGTCTCCTTCAACCACGTCATCGAGAACCTCGGCCCCCACATGTTGCCCCTCATCGGCCGTGCCGACTGGAACGACTGCCTGAACCTGAACTGCTTCTCCTGGGATCCGAATGAATCCTTCCAGACCACGGAAAACCAGACGGAAGGCAGCCAGCAGAATCGCTGATGATTGCCGGCTTGTTCGTGGTATGCGGACGCGACTACGTGGAGCTGTGCCGCCGCCTGGGTAAAGACGACGAAGCAAACAGAGCGCAAACCTACATAGACAATATGGTGGAAGCCGTAAAAAAACACGGCTGGGACGGAGACTGGTATCTGCGCGCCTACGATTACTTCGGCCACAAGGTAGGCTCCAAAGAGAACGAAGAAGGACAAATCTTCATCGAATCGCAAGGCTGGTGCACCATGGCAGGCATCGGACTGGAAGAAGGCATGGTAAAAAAAGCGCTGGACTCCGTAAAGGAACGCCTGGACTGCGAGCACGGTATTGTACTCAACAATCCACCCTTCACCCGCTATGTTGTGGAGTATGGAGAAATCTCCACCTATCCCGCCGGCTACAAGGAGAACGCAGGTATCTTCTGCCACAACAACCCGTGGGTCATCATCGGAGAAACCGTACTGGGACGGGGTGACCGTTCCTGGGAGTATTTCCGCAAGATATGCCCGTCGTACACCGAAGAGCACAGTGCCCTGCATAAAGTAGAACCTTACGTATGCTGCCAGATGGTGGCCGGCAAGGACGCCGCCCGCCCTGGTGAAGGCAAGAACAGCTGGCTGACTGGAACGGCTGCCTGGATGTGGTATGCCATCACGCAATTCATACTCGGCATCAACCTTCGTATGAAGGTCTGGAAATCAATCCTTGTATCCCGGCAGGCTGGAAAGGCTTCAACGTGAAGCGTAGGTTCCGCGGGGCAGAATATCATATTACCGTGAAGAATCCCGATGGTGTGTGCAAAGGCATCAAGTCCGTCACAGTAGACGGCCAGCCGATAGAAGGCAATGTGGTGAACCATCTGCCGGGCACGCATACAGTAGAAGTAATAATGGGATAACCCACAAAATACAATATCATGATAAACCCTATTTATTCTCCAGCGCCCGAACGCTATGACAACGGCATGAAATTCCGCCGTTGCGGGCAAAGCGGCATCCTGCTGCCGGAAATATCACTCGGATTGTGGCACAACTTCGGCGACATGAACACATTTGCCAATTCCCAGGCCATGGCGCACTATGCCTTCGACCGTGGAATCACGCATTTCGACCTCGCCAACAATTACGGTCCTTCCTACGGTTCCGCCGAAGAGACTTTCGGAATGATTATGAAGAAATCCTTCATGCCCTATCGGGACGAACTGTTCATCTCCACCAAGGCCGGACACGACATGTGGCCCGGCCCCTACGGGGAGTGGGGCTCACGCAAGTACCTGATGAGCAGCCTCAACCAAAGTCTGAAACGGATGAACCTGGAGTATGTGGACATCTTCTACTCCCACCGCTACGACCCGGATACTCCGCTTGAAGAGACCCTGCAAGCACTGGTTGATATCGTACGGCAAGGCAAAGCACTCTATGTAGGAATCTCCAAATATCCCAAAGAGGCGGCCGAGTTTGCCTACAAATACCTGGAAGAACGGGATGTACACTGCCTGCTCTATCAAGGCAGATACAATCTCTTCAACCGCGAACCGGAAGAAGAAGGTATCCTGCAGCAAGCCAAAGGGAACGGAACCGGCTTCATCGCCTTCTCCCCGCTGGCGCAGGGCCTGCTGACCAACCGCTACCTGAATGGTATTCCCGAAGATTCGCGCATGGCAAAGGGGGCTTTCCTGAAGAAAGAAGCACTGACCGACGAGACGCTGCAAAAAATCAAGGCACTCAACGAAGTTGCTGCCTCACGCGGGCAAACCCTTGCCGAGATGTCACTTGCCTGGCTGTTGAAGGACGACCTGGTGACAAGCGTCATCATCGGAGCGAGCTCCGTTGCCCAACTGGCAGATAACTTGAAAGCGACTGAAAATACAGACTTCTCTGCCGAGGAACTGGAGAAGATAAAGAAAATCATTCAAAAATAAATCAACATGAAAAGCCTCCTTATTCAAACCTTTTGTTTATTATTCCTTTGCTTGGGCACGGTCCGTGCACAGCAATACCAACTTGCATCACCCAACGGAAAACTATCCGTTACGGTAGATGCCGGAGAAGCCCTCACCTGGCAGATAGCACACGACGGAACCACGGTGCTGCAACCCTCTGCCATCGCCCTGCAAGGCAGAGATGAAAAATCAGCCAAGAAAGCAATAACTTTCGGTAAAAATGTAAAAGTAATCCGTGCAGAACGCAAGTCCGTGGAGTCCTCCTTCCCCACTCCCCTCTATAAAAAAGCAAGTGTGAAGGATGTCTACAACCAGCTGACACTGAAATGCCGCGGAGGCTACAGCGTACAGTTCCGCGCATACGATGACGGCGCTGCCTATCGCTTCATTTCCGAACAGAACAAGCCGTTTATCGTCCTCAACGAAACTGCGGACTTCAATTTCGACAAGGATTACCAGGCATTTGTACCTTACATAAACGACAACCGCAACGGTGAGCGCTATTGCTTCTCTTTCGAGTCTTACTACGACGAAGCCCCGTTGTCCAAAATGCACACCGACTCACTCTCCATCACCCCACTGATGGTTTGCCTGGACGGAGGAAAGAAAGCCGTTATCATGGAAGCCGGATTGGAAAACTATCCCGGCATGTTCCTCACTGCAAATCCCCAGACACGTCAAGGAGTGCAGGCAGCATTTGCCCCCTATCCGCTGGAAGAAACAATCGGCGGACACAACCGGCTGAACCTGATACCGACAAAACGTGCAGACTACATCGCCCGTTGTGCCAAGCAGGAGCTCCCCTGGCGTGTGGTGCTCGTCACCGAAAAGGACACGCAGCTTGCCGACAATGACATGGCACAGCGTCTTGCCCCCGCCTGCCGCATCAAAGACATTTCCTGGATTAAACCCGGCAAAGTGGCTTGGGACTGGTGGAACACCTGCAACTTGACTGGCGTAGACTTCAAAGCCGGCATGAACACCCCGACTTATAAGGCATTCATCGACTTTGCCGCCGACAACAACCTGGAATATATCATCATCGATGACGGCTGGAGCGGAAACGAATCCTTATTGAAAGACCTGAATCCGGATATCGATTTAAAGGAACTGGTAGCCTACGGAAACCAGAAGGGCGTCGGCATCATTCTCTGGGCAAGCTGGCGAAATTCTGCCAAAGATACGGAAGCCACATTCAGCCACTATGCACAGATGGGTATCAAGGGCTTCAAGATAGACTTCTTCGACCGTGACGACCAGCCACTGGTACAGTCTGTAGAACGCATTGTAGCCTGCGCCGCCGAGCACCGCCTGGTATTGGACCTGCATGGCCTCAAGCCATACGGTATACAGCGCACCTATCCCAACGTCCTGAACTTTGAAGGTGTAAAGGGATTGGAGAACGCCAAATGGGAACCGATAGTGAACGGAGCCCCCCTCCACAACTTCCCACGCTATGACGTGACTGCTCCCTACCTGCGTATGCTTATAGGCCCGATGGACTACACACCGGGAGCCACAATGAACGCAACCCGCGAAACCTTCCGTGCCGTCAACGACCATCCGATGAGCCAGGGTACGCGCGTCCACCAGATGGCGATGTACACCCTCTTCGAAGCCCCGCTGCAAATGCTTGCCGACAGCCCCAGCAAATATATGAAGGAGCAGGAATGCACGGACTTCATTGCCAAAGTGCCTACCGTTTTCGACGAGACCGTGGCACTGGACGGTGAAGTAGGCGAATACCTTACACTGGCACGCCGCAAGGGAGACGTCTGGTACATCGCCTCCATGACCGACTGGACACCACGCGACTGTACCATCGACCTTTCCTTCCTCGGAGAAGGAAGTTACGAAGCCGAAATCTTTTCCGACGGCATCAATGCCGACCGGGAAGCAACCGACTACAAGAAAGAAGTACGCACCGTGACCTCGGGAGACAAGCTGAACATACACATGGCACCCGGAGGAGGATGGACAGCACGGATATGGAAAAGATGATAGGGTGATAAAGTAATGACATGATAAGTGCAATAGGGTGACAGTTACGTTAAAAGTGCTGTCACCCTATTCCTTTATCACTTTTAACATACCTCTACGTGAACCTTTTATATCCTATCTTGTTTTTTCTCACAAAAGCCTAAGGTACCATAGGGCAGGAATTTATATTAAACCTAAACAATTATAAAAGTATGAAGAAATTTATTCCCCTATTATTAGCGGTCTTTGCAGTGACGCTTGCATCTTGCGAAAAAGACCCTGACATGGATAAGCTGGACAATAATTATCTGGTTTATACCAACTATGACAAGAAGGCGGATTTCAAAACCTTCGAAACTTATTACTTGCCGGACAGCATTCTGGTTATCGGTGATAAGGAAAACGCCGAATACTGGAAAGATGAGAATGCCCAGGAAATTCTCAGCGCTTATGTTGCTAACATGAACAGCCGCGGCTACACCCGTGTGGAGGACCGGGAAGAAGCCGACCTTGGCTTGCAGGTAAGCTATGTCAGAAGTACCTATTACTTCACCGACTACGGACGTCCCGAATGGTGGTGGAACTATCCAGGCTACTGGGATGCTCCTTACTGGGGCAACTGGGGCGGATGGTATTATCCCTATGCCGTGAACTATTCCTACAGCACCGGTTCCTTTATCAGCGAATTGTTGAATCTGGAGGCGCCGCAAGGCCAGAGCGAGAAACTTCCTGTTCTGTGGACCAGCTATATGAGCGGCTTGCTGAGTGGTTCTACTTCTGTCAATACCAAACTTGCCGTGCAAGGTGTGAACCAAGCTTTCACTCAATCAACTTACCTGACTAACAAGTAGTGACAAGCTACGAGCTATAAGTGACAAATGACGGGTTACCCAATATTAAGGTAACAAGAATAATACGGCAGCATCCTTTCCGGACTGGGAAGTTGCCATTGAACCAAAAAACAAGAACAAAGTATGAAAACAATAAAATATCTTTCCTTGAGAGTACTTGCGGTTGCCGCTCTTGCTCTCGTCTTCGCCCTACCGACGAAGGCACAGATGACCGATAACGGTTATGCCAATATCGACTGGCAATATAACTTTCCCCTCAGCAACAACTTCGCCGACAAATCAAGCGGCTGGGGTATGAATTTTGAAGGCGGTTACTTCCTGACAGACAATTTTGCATTGGGAGCTTTCTTGAACTACCATAGCAACCATGAGTATTTCGGTCGCCAGACACTTCCCGTAGGCGAAGGCGGCAGTCTGAATACCGACCAGCAGCACACTGCATTCCAGTTGCCTTTCGGTCTGGCCTCCCGCTATGTATGGAACCGTGGAGGTGCATTCCAGCCGTATGCCGGTGTAAAACTGGGTGCTGAATATGCACAGTTGAAGTCAACTTTCAACGTATTCGAAGCCAACAAAGATACATGGGGTTTCTATGTATCTCCTGAAATTGGTTTCAATGTGTATCCTTGGGCTTATGGACCGGGCTTGCATTTCGCAGCCTATTACAGCTACGGTACGAACAAAGGTGACCTCTTTACGTACAGCGTAGACGGTTTGAGCAATTTCGGTCTGCGCGTAGGTATTGCGTTCTGATAAGACACACACTTAAAGCTTAACAGATAGAATTTAATTGTTTCAAAATTGAAGAAGAAAAGAGCCTTTCCTGCGTGAGCAAGGGAGGCTCTTTTTAATTCTACCAGTTATTTTTTTCCTCCCAGCATCGCCTTATATACAGCTTCCTGAATCCTCGTCCTTATATCCAGCCTCATCAACTTGTTATTCCACACATCCGGATAGGTGCGGTTGCTCAAAAAGACATAAACCAAGCCGTTCTCCGGGTCTGTCCAGGCGCAAGTACCCGTGAAACCGGTATGACCATAGACAGAAGCAGGGGCAGACTCTGCGCAGGGACTCTTCTGGGGATTATGCCGGTCGGGCTTATCAAATCCCAGCCCCCGGCGGCTTATCCTTGAGACAGTGGTAGTAAATACCCTGCAGGTCTCCTTGCTCAAATAGCGTTTACCGTCCAGTTCACCCCCATTCAGCAACATCTGATAGACTTTTGCTACTTCTTCGGCAGTGGAGAACAGCCCGGCATTACCGGAAACGCCACCCTGAAAGCTGCGGATTCATCATGTACAAATCCTTGCAAGGTAGTCTTACGCAAGAAAGGATCTGTTGATGAAGGTACAATATCTTCCTTCTTCAAGAAGCGCAGAGGAAGATACCCCGTACGCTCCAATCCCATCGGAGTATAGAATTCCTTGGCCAAATATTCGTCCATAGACATGCCGGTGCGCGCCTCGACCAACTGCTGCAACAAGATAAAGCCCACACAACTATAACGGTAACGTTTATCTCTAAGCGGAGTATCCACAATCTTCTGCAAGTACTCCTGCTTGAAAGAACGGTTCAGCCAAAGGCTGTCGGACACTTGCATCGTATATTCCGGTGTCTGCACCTTCGACGTCAGTCCCTGACGGAAGCGGAACTTAGGGTTCGCCCAAGTCTGCCGTCCGATGCGTGCGGAATGCCGGGCATCGGGACGTGCCTTGAACAAAGTGCCGGTGTAGCTCTCTTCATCAATCGCTTCCTGATAGAATAGCAAGGTAGAAGGTAGACCGGATTCATGCATCAGCAGTTCGCGTACCGTAATATTCTTCTTGTCCGTATCCTGTAGGAAAGGCAGATAATCCGACACCCGGTCTGTAAGATTGAGCGTCCGCCATCGTACAACTTCATCACAGCAAGCAGCGTGGCTGTGGTCTTTGTCAGCGAAGCGATGTCGTATACATCCGTCTTCTTTACGGGAAGCGCCTTGCTTCCGGCCTCGTTCCAGACGTGGGTACCGAAAGCTTTATTATACATCTCCCTACCATCCTTCAGCACCACCACCTGGCAGCCGGGGTAAGCCCCTTCACGAATGCCTTCTTCAGCTATCTTGTCTATTTCAGCCAGCAGACGGGAATTCATACCATGCTCTTCGGGTACAAAGCGGGGGGCGCTTTGAGGAGTCAGCGTCACTCCCGCACCGGCAGCAAACCGACTACCGATACTGGCAGACAAGCGTCCCTCTGAACAAGCGCTGCCATAAACAATCCGGGCAACCTGCCGCTGTACCTCCTCGTTGGAGGAGTGTGCCAAAATCACCGCTTCAGCAGCAGCGTCCCCTTGTTTTATCTGCAATACCTGCTTGCCAGGAATAAAGAACAGATAAACCACCGGTACGTCAGGAGCGAACTTTGCAAAGAAATTCTGATAGGGCGTCAAACGGTGTTCGGTGACACAGACCAGAATACGTTTGTACTTGGCCAGCGCATTTCTCAAACGGTTCCCGTCAGCCTCCGGCAGATTCTTGCCCAAACGGAACTCCACAGGACGGGTATACTGCGACAGTTCCTTGAGGAACGGCTGGATTTCCTGCGCTTCTCCACATTGAGCACGGCAACTTCACCGATGGAAGGGTCCAGCGGAAGTACCTCGTCCCGGTTATCCAGCACAGTGATGGCCGCCAAGTTCAGCCGGCGCATCAAATCACGCGTTTTCGGAGTATTGATGCGGGTCCCCAAACCTGAAAGCTGTACATGGGGTTTCTTTTCCAACCCAAGGGCATATTTATATTTCAGTACTTTACGGCATTTCGCCTCTATCTCTTTCTCTGTCAGCTCCCCTTTTTTCACAGCGGCAAGCACAGCCTCCACTTCTTCCTTAATACGCCGGGGGACAAGCAGCAAATCATTGCCGCTTCAGCGCCTGCAAACAGATGCTTTCATTGCCCGATACCCCTTTCATGGCAAGGGCATCTGTAAAGACAAGCCCCTGAAAGCCGAGGTCATTCACCAACAGACCGGAAACTACCTTACGCGAAAGCGAAGACGGGAGCCCCTTTTGCGGCTCTATGGTAGGCACCTCCAAGTGCCCCACCATCATTCCTCCCAATCCGGCACGAATGGCTTTTCTGAAGGATAAAGCTCTATACTGTCCAGACGGCACGGGTAAAAGGCAGCACGGGCAACGCCTTATGAGAATCCACATCCGTATCCCCATGCCCCGGAAAGTGCTTGCTGACAGAAAGTACACCACCATCCTCCAACCCTTTGGAGTAGGCAACAACCTTGTTCGCCACATTGAACGGACTTTCACCGAAGGAACGGGTATTGATAACCGGATTCTTGGGATTGATATTCACATCCGCTACAGGAGCAAAATTCACTTGCACCCCCAGTTCACGGCATTGGCGGGCCACTTCGCGCCCATATTCATAAATCAGTGTATCGTTCTGTATGCAGCCCAGCACCATGTTTCGCGGAAAGTTCGGAGTACCGCGGAGGCGCATAGCCAGTCCCCATTCACCGTCAAAGGTAATCATCAGCGGAACTTCCGCCATCCGCTGCGCCTCATTGGTCAACATCACCTGGTTCTGCATCAATCCGCCGGAGAATAACAGACCGCCTACCTTATAGTCCTCCACCACCTTACGCAGCAGTTCCTTGTTGGCCTTGTCCTGCCGGGGGGCAATCGTATAGATGAACAGTTGTCCGATGCGTTCTTTCAGAGTCAGACGCTGCATGACGGAATCCACCCACTGCCTGCACCGCACGTCACTGTTCAAGAGACGTACAAGCGAAGGGTCGTTCGGCGGCACCGGAGTAAACGGCATCGGGCCAAGCTGCGCTTTCAGAAGCGGACAAAGACAACACAATATAGTGATGGCAAGCAGGTATATTCTCTTCATTCCTTATAGATAGATTGTTTTAGGGGATTTGCGGAATAATACTTTTATAAATCAATTCCTGGATATTCTCTTCTTATATTCATGTCACCCAGTTTCGTGTTCCATACATTGGGGCACAAGCGGTTGCTGAGGAATACATACACCGTCTTGTTTTCCGGGTCCACCCAAGCACAAGTACCGGTAAATCCGGTATGTCCATATACCGCTTCCGGAGCGGAAGGAGCACAAGGGCTGCGCTTCACAATGGATACATCCGGCTTGTCGAATCCCAGACCGCGACGGCTGATGGCAGATTTCTCCGTCGTAAACAAACGGCAGGTTGCCTCACTCAAGAAACGCTTGCCATTGAATTCACCGCCGTTCAGCAACATTTGATAAACCTTTGCCACCTCTTCGGCCGTAGAGAAAAGTCCTGCATTACCGGACACCCCACCCATGCAGGCAGCAGTCTCGTCATGCACATATCCGCATATATCCTGGCGACGCAGGAAGTCATTGGATGCCGTGGGCATGATTTCCGCTTTGGTGAACTTCGTCAAAGGCAGAAACATAGTACGTTGCAATCCCATCGGGGCATAGAACTCACGGGCAAGGTACAAATCCATCGGCAGCTCCGTCACCTTCTCCACCACCTGCTGCAGCAACACGAAGCCAAGGTCGCTGTAAACATAACGTTTACCATCCAACTCGCACTTGGCTATCCGCTGAAGGATAGAATTCTTGAAACTCTTGTTCAGCCACATGCCATCTGCCATGTGCAGGGTATAGACCGGTGTATTCTTGTCGGACACCATCCCTTTCCGGAACTTAAAATCGGAACAATAATAGCTATGCTCGCTTACCTGCGTACGATGCCACTCGTCCACCCAACTCTGGGAGTACGGGCCGTGCACCGAATTCGGGTCTATGATGTCCAGGTAGAAACGGATATAGGGAGGAAGCCCCGATTCGTGGAACAAAAGTTCGCGGATGGTAATGTTCCGCTTGTTGCCATTGCGCAAGAAGGGCAGATAAGCGGAAACCTTGTCATCCAGTTTTATCTTACCCTCATCATACAGTTTCATGACGGCAAGCAACGTAGCCGTAGTCTTGGTCAGCGAAGCCAAATCAAAAAGGTCCGAAGAACGGACAGTAGTGGTATCCTTATCAGAGTGGGTTCCGAAGCCTTTGTCATATACCGGCAGTCCGTCTTTCCACACCAGCACGCGGCAACCGGGATAAGCTCCCGCTTCCAGTCCCTTCCGGGCAACGGCATCGATACTTTGCAGCACATACGATTTCATGCCGTAATCTTCCGGAACAGTCTTCCCCGGTTTCATGCCCGGCTCAATCATACAGCCCGTTCCCGCTGGAAACAGTTTACCGATACTCATCGACATTCTGCCACTGGCCGGCTTTTTGGCAAAAAGAACATCAGCCACGTATTGCTGCAAATCCGTCTCTGCCGAATGTGCCAGCACCACAGCGCTGGATTTGGCAAGTGCGGGCATCAGAGGTTGCAATGTACGGTAAGAGGTAAAAAAAGTATAGACCAGCGGAGCACGCAGGTTCAAGCCTTCCAGAAAGGCCACATCACGGTCGCTGACATAAGCCGAACCGGTGATGCTGATAACCACGCGACGGAAAGCAGCCAACTGCCCCTGCACTTCCTGCCAGAGAGCCTCATCGGCATTCCAAGGCAAGTGGAAATGGCTGATGCCTGCATTCTTTTTCATAGCTTCCACAAAGGGAGCATCTGCCTCCTTCTCTCCGATGCTGAGCACGGCAATATCACCTTCACCGGTGCCAGCGGGAGGACATCGAAATAATTGTTCAATACAGTCACTGCCGAACGGCGCAACTTGGCAGCCAACGCCTGCGCTTCCTCCGTATTGATGCGATAGCTCATTCCGCTGACCCGAAGTTGCGGCTGGCGGTTTCTCAAGCCAAGCATATACTTGTACATCAATACCTTGCGGCACTTGGCATCAAGTTCGTCCTTACTCAGTTGTCCCGACTCCACTGCATCTACCAGCTCCTGCACCGCATTCTTCGTATTGAACTGTACCAGCACCATATCATTTCCCGCCAGCAGCGCTTTGGTAGTTACCTGCGGAATGGCAGACACACCCTTCATGTCCAAGCATCGGTAAACACCAGCCCTTTAAAGCCGAGTTCATCCTTCAACAGCCCGGTCACCACATTCCGCGACAAGGAAGAAGGAGTCACCCCGTCCGGGTCCAGCGCCTGCACTTGCAGATGGCCTACCATGACACCCCCCAATCCGGCACGTACCATTTCCTTGAAGGGATAAAGTTCCACACTGTCCAGGCGTGCACGGTCGTAGTGCAAGGCGGGAAGCGCCTTATGAGAATCCACATCCGTATCGCCATGCCCGGGGAAATGCTTGCAAACGGAAAGTATGCCCCCGCTTTCGAGCCCACGGCTGTATGCCACCACCTTTTCCGCCACCCGCTGCGGGTTCTCGCCAAAGGAGCGTACGTGTATCACCGGGTTCAGCGGATTCGTATTGACATCCGCATCGGGTGCAAAATTGACGTGTACCCCCAATTCGCGGAACTGGCGGGCCACCTCACGTCCATATTCTTCAATCAGGCCATTGTCTCGATACATCCCAAGGCGGCATTACGGGGATAGTCCGGAGCGCCTTTCAGCCTCATTGACAGTCCCCACTCTCCATCGAAAGTAACCATAACGGGAATCTTGGCATCCTTCCGGGCCATATTGGTCAAGATAGCCTGCTCTTCCGGAGTACCTTCGGAAAACAGCAAGCCACCGACCTTGTATTTCTTTACCAGCTCGCGCATCTGCTTTTTCGTGGCCTTGTCTGCTCTGGCCGGAATGGTGGCAACGATGAGCTGCCCCACTTTTTCGTGTACATTCAGACCTGACAACACGGAGTCCACCCATTGCCGGCACCGGTTGTCTGCAGCCGAAGGAAGAAACGGGCCTCCCGTCTGGGCGTGAAGTGAAGATAATCCCAATATAAACAATCCTGCAACCCATAAAAGGAGGGTGAGTCTTTTCATCATGCTATTTTTCAGTTAAAGTAAGTACCATTTCTCCTACGTAGATGCCACTCTTTCCGGTGTGCAGCACGGGAACGCTCTTGCCGTCCGCATTCAGATAAACGGCAGGCTTTTCCATAAAAGTATGCGAATGTCCTCCCAAAATGACATCAATGCCACGCGTCTTGCCTACCAGGTTCTCGTCGGAAGCGCCTTCGGGATTTGCACTGCGGATACCCAAATGAGACATGCAAATCACAACCTCGCAATTCTCCTTCTCCCTGAGAAAGTCTGTCATTTCTTGGGCCACCTTTATCGGGTCGTTGTAGACAATGCCTATGCATTTATCCGCCTGCACCAGCCCTTCCATCTTAGGGGCCAGGCCGAAGATTCCGATTTTCACCCCTTCGCGCACCAAGGTGATATAAGGCTTCACCAGCCCTTCGAGTACCGTACCCGTCACGTCATAATTGGAACAGACCACGGGAAAATCCGCCATACGGAACAATTCCGCCATATTCTCAAGTCCGAAATCAATTCATGATTACCTATCGTCATGGCATCATAGCCCATGAGGTTCATCATCTTGACCTCCAGCTCGCCTTTGAAAAAGTTATAATAAGGGGTGCCTTGCGAGATGTCTCCGCAATCCAGCAGCAACATATCCGGATGCTTGCCGCGAAACTGCTTTACAAAACCGGCACGGCGCACCACACCGCCCATCCCGGCATACTCGTCGCAGCCTCGGCGCTGATGGGTTCTATACGGCTGTGCGTATCGCTGGTGTGCAGGATAAACAGTTGTTTTCCGGATTGGCCGGACGATACAGAATCGGCGGACACCAGGCAAAGGGGTTCTTCAGTAATGACACGCTCCTCTTGCTGTGCCGATGCGGGGAGCATGAAAAGCAGCAGGGCTGCCAAGGAATACATATGTTTCATAGAACTTCTGTTTTTTTAATGCTTACTCTTTAACGACCACTCTTCCCTCCATGCGCGAAGTCACCTTCTTGCCGGCTGCCGTCTGCTTCTCCACATACTTCATGAACAGACCACGCAGTGTAGCCCCATCCGGCACTCCCTTTTATCCGCCTGCAGGAAAGCCGTCATTCCATCGTTTCCATCAGCCAGATAATCAATCGTGGCAACCGTATAGTCACGGTCATCCTCCACCGGCTTGCCGGCAATGGAAGCCTGGAGCAGCTTGCCATCCTTGCTGATTTCCAACTGTATACCACTCACCCCTTCACCAAGTCTCACCGCAATGTTTTCAAACAAGTGCTTCATGGCAGAGCTTTCATCGTCAGCACACAGAGCGAATTCTCAAAAGGCAATATCTCATAGATGTTTTCGGTAGTGATGTCTCCTTCCGTCAGGGAGTTCCGGATTCCACCGATATTGATTAGCCCCATATCGGCCGGTTTGCCCAGCACTTCCACCGCAGCCTCACGCAGTACATCTGCAATCAGATTGGATAAAAGGCTTTCGGGCCGGAATCTGTCCATCGACATTTCTGCGGTTCCCACCACATGATACATAACGCTGTCCATCCGGGCCTTGTAAGGCGCCAGCAGAGCCACGGCTTCGGCATCCGGCTCGGCATCCCAGACAGAGTTCATGGGAATTCTGCCTCCCTCTACCTTGGTCACTTCGTAGGAAGAATGGCAGGAAACCAATAGAAGCGCAACCGCCAACACTGCCCCCGCAAGGAGACTGAAAGTTTGTTTCTTCATATTCATTTAGTTTTAAATTGCTACAAATATACTTTTCTTTTGCGACTGAGCCACACAATTAACCGATTATTTAGACTTGCGTTTAGCAGAATGAAACGCTCAAAAATCATCCCAACTGGCGAAAAAAAGCTTGAAGCACTTGTGTATCTGGCAAATAATTCGTTCCTTTGCACCGCTTTCGCGCAATCGCTGTCAGGACACCAAGAGAGAAGCCTGGTATGTTGCGTTGTAACGATGAAACAATTTAATAATAAAAACAATGGATTTAATTAAAATTGCAGAAGAAGCATTTGCTACCGGAAAACAGCACCCGAGCTTCAAGGCAGGTGACACTGTAACAGTAGCATATCGTATTGTCGAGGGTAACAAGGAACGTGTACAGCTGTACCGTGGTGTTGTTATCAAGATTGCCGGACATGGAGACAAGAAGCGTTTTACAGTACGTAAGATGTCAGGAACCATAGGCGTAGAACGTATTTTCCCGATTGAATCACCGGCTATCGACAGCATCGAAGTGAACAAGGTGGGTAAAGTTCGTCGCGCTAAACTGTACTACCTGCGCGCTCTTACCGGTAAGAAAGCAAGAATCAAAGAAAAAAGAGTTAACGGTTAATTCCAGACTCCTATTTCGAAATAAAAAGGGAAACCGACATTGTCAGTTTCCCTTTTTTAGTGATATACACAGTAGGCATACACACCATGCGATACTCTACTGCTACTCCCTCATTCAAAACATTGTAAGCCTGCGCTCCTTTCCTTTCACATAAGCCTTCCTTCTTGCTGATATGTTAGTTTATCAGCGCCCAACGGCGTGAGACGCTCTGCTAACGACCGTCAACAAGGTGCTTTATGGCCGTTAGGCGAACGCCTCACGGCCGTTAAACAGCTCTCATATGCATAGCTTGCCTATACAGAATACCTATCTTATCCATACCAAAAACCTGACTTCCACCTATTATCGCACGGGCTTTTACGAAGTTAATACCGTGTTTGCAGGAAACCAATAGCTTGTTTACACGATATTGGCAAATTGCCCCATATCCTATTAATTTATTGTACTACAAGACATTAATAGATTATTTGGCGTAAATTTAAGGTGGAAGCAAAAGTTGCTTCCACCTTTTCAAGTTGCTTCCACAGCATCCGCAACCCCGATGAATAAAGGGATACAGAGAATGGGTGGAAGTGTGGAAGCAACTTGTGACATAACTTTATTGCTGAGGAATATGTGCCACCAAAGAAAAAAAGGTGTGTCGAAACTCTCATAAACTAAAAATCACCCTCGCCACAGATAGGTGTAGCGAGGGTGACTTCGATAGAAGGGGAGTTTTGACATATCCCCTCCTTTATCAGTTTCCCTAATATTGATTACTTGATATCTCTCAGCTCCCAGCCCAACGCACTGGCACCCAGCACTGCAGCATCAGAGTCCTTCAACTCGGAAGCCAGCAACTTGGTCTTACCTTTGTAGATATTCAATACATTGTCGTCAATAGCTTTCTGGATAGGCTTGAAGATATAGTCTCCCGCTTTTGCCAGACCACCGAACAACACGATAGCTTCCGGACTGGAGAAAGCGATGAAGTCAGCCAAAGCCTCACCCAAGATGGTTCCGGTAAACTCAAAGATGTCTTGAGCAATCTTGTCACCCTTCACCGCTGCATCATACACATCCTTGGAAGTAATGTTTTCTGCCGGAATGTCGCGCAACAAACTCGGTTCGGTACTCTTGGTCAAGAACTCACGTGCAGAACGCGCCACACCCGTAGCCGAACAATAAGTTTCCAGACAGCCGTGACGTCCGCATCCGCAGAGACGTCCGTTTTCACGACGGATAATAGTATGTCCCAACTCTCCGGCAAAACCGTCATGGCCATATACCATCTGACCGTTAATAACGATACCGCTACCTACACCGGTGCCAAGAGTTATCATGATAAAGTCTTTCATACCACGAGCCGCACCGTAAGTCATTTCACCGATACCGGCAGCATTGGCGTCGTTTGTCAAAGCGGTAGGGATACCCAAGCGCTCTTCAAACATGGCAGCCAAAGGAATTACACCCTTCCAGGAAGGTTCGGGGCAAACTCAATAGTACCGCTGTAATAGTTTCCGTTAGGAGCACCGATACCGATACCTTTTATCTTGTCTACTCCACCGTTGGCAATAATGAGCGGCAACAGATTCTTGCAAACTTCGTCTACGTAATCATTGACGTCCTCATAAGCTCCGGTTTTGATGGAACTGCTTGCAATAATAGTTCCGCGTGCGTCTACAATACCAAAGACGGTGTTTGTTCCGCCTATGTCAATGCCCACTACATAGGGCTTTTCCATGTTTGAATTCATGATATTACTTTTGTTTAAAGGGTTAGTTAATCACATTCATGGTTACAAAAATCACAAAGAAAAACGACACTGCAAAATCTTTTTTTAAAAAAGTTTGCAACTTTTGCAACTTTTCGTAGCATTGCTGCGTCTAATAGTGAAAATTAATAAGAGTAAAGCAATAAACAGGGAAAACAGTGATACAACTAAAAGACATTAACAAGACCTACAACAACGGAGCACCGCTGCATGTGCTCAAAGGTATCAACCTCGACATTCAGAAAGGCGAATTTGTTTCCATCATGGCTCATCGGGTTCGGGAAAGTCCACTTTACTCAATATACTGGGTATTCTGGATAGTTACGACACGGGGGAATATTATCTGAACGGTACCCTCATCAAGAACCTCAGCGAAACGAAGGCAGCCGAGTACCGCAACCGTATGATTGGTTTCATCTTCCAGTCCTTCAATCTCATTTCCTTCAAGAATGCAGTGGAGAATGTGGCGCTTCCTCTCTTTTATCAAGGAGTGAGCCGCCGCAAACGTAATGCGCTGGCACTGGAATATCTGGACCGCCTGGGGCTGAAAGAGTGGGCACACCACATGCCAAATGAGATGTCCGGTGGACAGAAACAACGTGTAGCCATCGCCCGTGCCCTCATTACCCAACCGCAGATTATCCTTGCCGATGAACCTACCGGCGCGCTCGACAGCAAGACTTCCGTAGAGGTGATGCAGATTCTAAAGGAACTGCACGATACGGGCATGACCATCGTAGTCGTGACCCACGAAAGCGGTGTTGCCAACCAGACGGACAAGATTATCCATATCAAAGACGGTATCATAGGTAGCATCGAGACGAATCTGAACCACGATGCAAGCCCGTTCGGAAAAGACGGACTCATGAAATAATAAAGGAAGAGCCCTCCCCCTTTAATTTTTAATTCTTAATTTTTAATTATCAATGATAGACCTTTGGCAAGAAATATACGGAACCATCAAACGCAACAAACTGCGTACATTCCTGACGGGCTTTGCCGTGGCATGGGGAATCTTCATGCTCATCGTGCTGCTCGGAGCCGGAAACGGTATCATACATGCCTTCGAGCAAAATGCGTCGGAGCGTGCCTTGAACTCTATCCGCATCTTCCCCGGCTGGACCACCAAGTCATACGACGGTCTGAAAGAAGGACGCCGCGTCCAACTGGACAACCGGGACATGGATGACACGGAGAAGCAATTCACCGAAAATGTCATCAGTGCCGGTGCCACCGTGCGTCAAAGTAATGTAAACGTCAGCTTCGGACAAGAATATATCAATATCTCTCTGCTGGGCGTATATCCCAACTACACCGAAGTGGAAACCGTGAAAACAGCGGACGGACGTTTCATCAACTACAACGACCTGAAAGACCGACGTAAAGTCATCATCCTCCATAAGAAATCTGCAGATATCCTTTTCGGAAAAACGCATACTGAACCCATCGGACAATTTGTCAATGCCAGTGGAGTGGCCTATCAAGTAGTAGGCCTCTACAATGACCAGGGAGACCGCGAGGCAAACGAAGCGTATATCCCTTCTCCACCTTGCAGACCATCTATAATAAAGGAGACAAGCTGAATAACATCATCTTTACAACCAAGAACCTGCACAGCATAGAAAGTAACGAAGCCTTTGAAAAAGAATACCGCAAGGCTATTGCCACCAATCACCGCTTTGACCCCACGGATGAGAGCGCCATATGGATATGGAATCGTTTCACCAACTATCTGCAGACACAGAATGCAATGGGTATCCTCCGGACTGCAATCTGGGTTATCGGTATCTTTACACTGTTGAGTGGGATTGTCGGCGTGTCGAACATAATGCTGATTACCGTGAAAGAACGTACCCGGGAATTTGGTATCCGTAAGGCATTGGGAGCAAAACCTTTCTCCATCCTTTGGCTGATTATTGTGGAAAGCGTGACTATCACTACGCTATTCGGTTATATCGGTATGGTGGCAGGCATCGGGGTGACGGAATGGATGAACTCTGCTTTCGGTAGCCAGACGATGGATGCGGCATGTTCCAGCAGACCATGTTCTCCGATCCCACCGTAGACCTCAGTATTGCTATCCAAGCTACCCTGACCCTTATCATAGCGGGTACGTTGGCTGGGCTCTTCCCGGCTAAGAAAGCGGTAAGTATCAGTCCTATTGAAGCACTTAGAGCAGATTAAAGATTATGAGAATAGACATAGATACGTGTGAGGAAATCCTCATCACAATAACAAGGAACAAAACGAGAAGCCTGCTTACGGCGTTCGGCGTATTCTGGGGTATCTTTATGCTGGTGGCGCTTATCGGTGGCGGCCAGGGCATGCAGGAAGAACTAAAATCCCAGTTCGAAGGATTTGCAACCAACTCGGGCTTTATCGCTGCACAAAAGACAAGCGAGGCTTATAAAGGTTTTCGCAAAGGACGATGGTGGGATTTGGAGATGGAAGATGTGGACCGTGTACGCAATGTGGACGGTGTGGCGCTTGCCACGCCTTCCATTGCCTTATGGGGACAAGTGGCTGTCTACGGAGACAACAAGTACGACTGTAGTGTGAAAGGCTTGTATCCCGAATATGAACAGATAGAACATCAAGAGATGACCTATGGACGTTTCATCAATGATGTCGACATTAAAGAGTCGCGTAAAGTGTGTGTAATCGGCAAACGTGTTTATGAAAGCCTCTTCAAACCCGGTGAAGACCCCTGCGGCAAATATGTCCGGGTAAATGGTATCTATTACCGGGTTATCGGAATGTGTTCATCCGAAGGCAATGTCAATATACAAGGGCAGGCCTCTGAAGCCATTACATTGCCTTTTTCCACCATGCAACAGACCTACAACCTCGGAAAGAAACTGCATGTAGTATGTTTCATCATGAAACCGGGAGTAAAAGTGAAAGACGTGCAGCCCGAAGTGGAACGTCTTGTAAAAGCAGCGCACTACATTGCTCCCGATGACAAACAAGCCGTCATGCTTCTGAATGCGGAAGCTATGTTCTCCATGATGGACAACCTGATGATTGGAGTGCGCTTTCTAATCTGGATGGTAGGTTTGGGGACGCTGTTTGCCGGAGCTATCGGCGTATCGAATATCATGATGGTAACCGTCAAGGAGCGCACAACGGAAATAGGCATACGCCGCGCCATAGGTGCCCGTCCTAAAGACATTCTGCAACAAATTCTTTCGGAAAGCATGGTGCTGACCACTATAGCGGGTATGGCAGGTATTTCTTTTGCCGTATTTGTACTGCAAATACTTGAAAAGGCCGCCAATGACCCTGGAGTTATCAAAACCCACTACCAGGTTTCATTCGGACTGGCTATCGGAACCTGTATCCTCCTCATCGCATTAGGAGTGCTTGCCGGACTGGCACCTGCCTATCGCGCCATGCAATCAAGCCAATTGAAGCCATCAGGGATGAATAAACTTATAGAGAGACCACTAACCGTAAGCCATGAAATAATGGCTATATCAATCGTAAATAATTAAATCGTAAATATTAATGGGATTATTCTCCTTTACACAAGAAATAGCGATGGACTTGGCACAGCCAATACCATCATACCACGAATGGCAAGATTGTGGTGGATGAGCCTTCGGTGGTGGCTTTGGACCGTCGTACCGATAAGATGATTGCCGTGGGTGACAAGGCAAAGATGATGCACGAAAAGACCCACGAAAACATACGTA
>ENA-OQLB01000085-OQLB01000085.1-human-gut-metagenome-genome-assembly--contig:-NODE-85-length-53106-cov-4.217350_pt1 | contig 53106 bp, 68 predicted proteins | sample MGYA00242656_ERZ504813 | MGnify/ENA primary metagenome ERZ504813 (study PRJEB26092, sample SAMD00036388) | human gut metagenome | host: Homo sapiens | study: EMG produced TPA metagenomics assembly of... | reverse complement strand
GCGACATAATTGATTTTCGTAAGAGGTGCCTGCAGCAGGTTGATGCTGTGGATATCTGCGAAAGTGCGCTGATAGGTGCAGTTGCTTCCATCAGATACTGGTTGTTGTCGGTATTGTAGATGTAGGCTACACCATTCAGATTCTTTCCGTTCAGCGTGCTGCGGGCTGGTAGGTTTTGCGGTCCACATTGGCGTGGTCCAAACCGGCGTTGACGCGCAGTGTCAGTCCTGCGATGGGTTTTGCTTCGATGAAGATATTACCCAAGAGGCGGTCAGTACGTCCTTTGTCCGTATTGTTCAGCAAGGAGTAGGGGTTGGGCTGTTGTCCCAGTAAGGGGTTGATGGGATACGTACCGGTTGCTTCGTCATACGCCTGGATATTGGGACCCATCTGTATGGCAGAGCGAATGATACCGGAGTTTTCGAATTGCCCGGAACCTAACTGAGTGTTGTCGTTGTCGATGCGGGTCAATGTAAGGTTCAGACCTGCCTTGAAGATGTTCAGAAACTTCTGGTCAATGTTTGCTTTGGCAGTATAACGAGTCATACCGGAATTCTTGACGATACCCTGGTGGTCGTAATAGTTGAACGACACCATGTATTGCGTACTTTCACTACCACCTTGCAGGTTGACGTTGTGTTCCTGTATCTGTCCGTCGCGTGTAATCAGTCCCAACCAGTCAGTTCCGGGGCCGGCGCCTGCAATGTCATTGTCCGAGTAAGGTCGGCTGTATGCCACTCCGTTGGCAGGATTGGCTTGTGCTTCTTCCAGCGTTCTGTTTCCCCAAGGGGACACGTTGTTGTTCCATAACCAGGATTCCCAGGTGGTGCTGTTCTTTTCTACCATCATTCTTGCAGAGACAAGAGGTCATAATTGTCTGTGTATTTCTGGAAAGAGTAGTTGTATGAGTAGTTCACACGGGCTTTCCCCTCCTTACCTCTTTTGGTGGTGATGATAACGACACCGTTGGCAGCACGTGCACCGTAGATGGAAGTGGCACTGGCATCTTTCAGCACTTCGATGGATTCTACATCGTTCGGATTCAGGAAGTTTAGGATTCCTTGTGTACCCGGGTCCATTTTGGCATCTCCACCCGAGGCTTGGTCCAGCTTAGCGATGGGGAAACCGTCTACGATATAGAGCGGGTCATTGCTGGCATTGACGGAACCGGCACCGCGGACCAGAATGTCCAGACCGCCACCGGGCTGTGCGCTGTTCTGGCGGATATAGAGTCCGGCAGCCTTACCTTCGAGTGCATGTCCTATGGAAGATACGCCGTTCAAGTTTAGGTCGTCTCCTTTTACACTGGACACAGAGCCCGTCAAGTCGCGTTTCTTGACCGTACCGTATCCTACCACTACCACGTCATCCAACATTTTGCTGTCCTCCTCCAGCACAATCTGCCGGAACTTGTTGTTCTTTAAGGTCACTTCCTGGTAGTGTACCCTATATAAGAGACAACGAGTGTGCTTCCGGTAGGTACTTCCAGTGAATAATTACCGTCTATGTCGGTAATGCATCCTAGAGTACTGCCTTTGACAAGAATGTTTGCACCGATGACGGGGATACTGTTCTTGTCCGTCACTTGTCCTTTGGCAAGTATGACCTTACCAGACTGCGACGGGGCGTTATCTTGTTTTTGGGTTAGAAGAATTCGTTTTTCGGAGATTGAATAGGCAATATTCGTATTCCTCAAAGCTTGTTCCAGGGCGGCGTTGATGGATGCATTCCGTACATTTACAGTGACATGCTGTTTCACGTCTACTTGTTGTTGTTCATAGAAGAATTTAAAGTCTGTCTGCTGTTCAATGCTTTGAATGAATGCGGATAGAGGTTTGTCGGTCAGGTTGATGTTGATACCTGCATTCTGTGCATGAGAAGCAAGAGGGAATATGCCTGCAATAAGCAGTAATAGAAGACAAAGTCCTTTTGGACATCTTGTCAGGGCATTCTGTGACCAGTATGTTCCCATAATGAATTAGATTTTAGTTAATAATAATTTTTCTCTTTAATGTTTTAAGGCCTTTATTAATTAAAGAGTCCGGCAAATATAGAATTACTCATTTGAAAATAGAAATAAAACATTTATTAACATTCATGATGAATATTGTTCCTGCACCTCGTTAAAAAACTCCTTTTTTTTGGCAGATGATATGGAAACCTTTATATTTGGACGCTCTTTAATGTTCTGGTCCCTTTTTTATTAACCCGTTTTGATAATCTGGTTCATATTGTTATGCCTATGAATAACTATACTTGAAAAGGAGGGGATACATGGAAGAACATATTCTCTTTTCCAAAATACAGCAGGGGGATGCCGCTTCTTTTGAGTGGTTGTACAAAAAGTACCATCCCAGGATGTACGTCTTTTGCTACGGATTGTTGCATGACAGTGACAAGGCAAAGGACATTGTCCAGGAGTGCTTTATCGCCTTCTGGGAACATCGTACTCATATTGATGCTCCCGAAGCCATCAGTGCTTACCTGTTCCGCATTATGAAGAATCTCTGCGTGAAACAAATCCGCCGGGATACCATACTGAATAACTTTTCTAAAATAGAGACGATGACCCTGCGGGAACTAGAACTTGCCAGTTATACGGCTGAGCATAATATTTTGAATGATCTTTATTTCAAGGATTTGAATAAGAGGTATCTGGAAGCGCTTGACAAGCTGCCCAAGCAGTGCCAAACCATTTTCAGGATGAATCGGAACCAAGGAATGCGTAGCGACGAGATAGCCGGAGTGCTGAATCTGTCTGTGCGTACCGTTGAGAACCAACTTTACCGCGGACTCAAACTAATTAAGAAATCATTGGGTGATTATCTGCCCGTATTAATTCTGCTATTTGTCAAAGATTTGTTTAAATAACGATGTGATGATGATAAACGAAGATTATTTTATAAAATACCTGAAGAATGAACTGACGGAGGAAGAAACCCGGCAGTTGATAGCTTGGGTGAAGGAAAAGAAGGAGAATCAGGACTTCCTTTTCTCGCTGAAGGACTCTTATGTATATCTCAATTATGAGAATGATTGCAAGGAAGCGGATACGGAACACGAGTGGCAGAAGTTTGCTCAGAGAACCGGTCTGTCACAGCAGGCGGGCACACCTCCAAAAAAGAAGAATGTGTCATGGAGGCGTTTCTTCCTTTACGCCGCTGTTGTCGTGGTCGTTGCCTTCGTGGGCTGGCAGGCCAATGCTTATTACTCCGGTATCAGTTCATCTGTGGAGCTGGTTACTCTGGAAACAGAAGTAGGACAGCAGGCCAGGACTGTGCTGCCAGATGGCTCTACGGTGTTGCTGAACGCTTGTTCCAAACTGACCTATTCATTGGGGGAGTGGCGGAAAGCACGCGGTGTACAGCTGGAGGGAGAAGCGATATTCGATGTGAAGCATAAAAATGGTAAACCGTTTTATGTACATACCCGTCACTATGACATCCGCGTTCTGGGAACGAATTTCAATGTCTCTTCCTATGCGGAAGAAGCCGAGGATATTGTGACCTTGAAAAATGGAAAGGTGGAGATTGATGTGGAAGGTATTGTCGAGAATGCGGTGTTGGTACCCGGGGAAAGTTTTGTCTATGACAACCGCTCCGGAACTTACAAGATAGAGAAGCGTTCGTTGAACCAGATATACGCATGGAACATAAGGAGATTGTTTTGAGGGGCATACTCTGGAAAATAAGAAAGAAGAATTGTCCCGGCATTTCGGTTATCGCTTCCAGATAGCGCCGGAGTTGCATCAGCTCAGTTTCAAAGCGACTTTGCGCGATGAAAGCCTGAATGAATTTCTGTCGTTGCTATGTAGCATTACTCCGCAGTTGTCCTATCGCATAGATGCAACCCATAAAGTTGTAGAGTTGGTAAAATTAGAGAAATAGGAAGATGGATAAGGTGAGGACTGCTTTTATCGGTGTGGGATACCGTGGCAAACAACTGTTTAGATTATTGCAGAATATACCTTTCTTTCAGGTTCAGGCAGTTGCCGACGGGTGTGAAGTCGTCGGAAATATCCGGTATCCCTTGCTATAACCAAGGGGAGGATGCCTGCCTTGATATGCTGAAGGAGCATCATCCGGAATTGGTGTTTATCGCCTCTCCCTGGCAATACCATGTGCAGCATGCCTTGCTATGTGTGGAGCACGGGTGCCACGTGGCGTTGGAGATTAAGGGAGGGCTCTATATTGATGAATATACTCCTTTGATGGAACTGGCAGAGCAGCATGGCTGCCGCGTATATCCTTTGGAGAATACACTTTTTATGCGCGAAAACCTTTCCATTCTCAATATAGTGGAATCAGGTCTGTTGGGAGAGATTGTCTACATGCGAGGTGGCTATCGGCACGACCTGCGGCACTTGTTGCTGGACGATGCGGGCAATATCGGTAATCGGGAAAAGACGGAAAGCGTCTGGCGTAGCAAGTTCTATCAAGAGGAGAACGGTGACCTTTATCCCACCCATGGTCTGGCTCCCCTTTGCATGATTGCGGGCATCAACGGAAAGACCGGATTAGAAGTCTTACCTCATTCGCCTCCAAACCGGCGGGCATGTTGCAGCGTATCAAAGACCTCGGTGGAAATACAGATGTAGAGATACGGACGGGAGATGTTGTCATCACTCAGTTGGAAACGGAAAACGGCATCCTTCTCTCGCTGACCCACGACACCACCTTGCCCCGTCCGCGCAGTTTGGACTTCGAGATACAAGGCACGAAAGGAATCTGGCAGGGAGACAGACGGCTTATATATATAGAAGGGAGCAGTCCCGATGAGACTTGGGAGGCGGACCGTACTTATATAGACTGCTATGAACATTCCTATTGGCAACAGTGGGGTAGGAAGGCACTGGAAGTTGATAGCCATCATCAGGGGATGGACTACATCATGTTGAAAGCTCTGGAAGCAGACTTAAAGGAGGAATACCCTTATCCGGCCACATTAGATGATTTGGCTTTATGGACATCCGTCACGCCTTGGTCGAAAATCTCTATCTCTGAACGAAGAACCGTTCGTTTGTGAATTTTAGCTTTCTTGCCCAGCTGAAACTTTATCACTCTCCGTTCATTGAATTATAGCATTGGATTTATTAATTTTGCAGGAAAGAAAAAAGAATATCATATGGACAAAATAAGAACTGGATTAGCCGCTTACGGAATGTCGGGACGTGTTTTCCATGCTCCCTTCATCTCCACCAACCCTCATTTTGAATTGACTGCCGTTACGGAGCGCAGTAAGGAACTCTCCCGGGAAAAGTATCCCGACGCTTGTATTGTGCGGAGTTTTGAGGAACTTATCGGACTGGAAGGGTTGGATTTGGTTGTCATCAACACACCGGACAGCACTCATTATGAGTATGCCCGCCGCGCCCTCGAAGCTGGCAAGCATGTGGTTGTGGAGAAGCCTTTCACTACCACCGTGGCAGAAGCTGAGGAGCTTGTGGCACTTGCCGCAAGCCGGGGGCTGACCTTGAGCGTTTACCAGAATCGCCGGTGGGACGGCGATTTTCTGACGGTCAAGGAAATACTGTCCAAAGGCCTGCTGGGACATCTGGTGGAGTTTGAATCCACCTTCCCCCGTTATCGTAATTTTATCAAGCCGAATACTTGGAAGGAAACCGGACAAGATGGCGGTGGCTTGACCTATAACCTGGGCGCCCACGTCATAGACCAGGCTGTGCAGCTGTTCGGTATGCCCGAAGCCGTCTTTGCAGATATTGCCACGTTGCGCAAGGACAGCAAGGTAGACGACTACTTCATCATTCATTTGCTACGCCCCTCAAAGGCAACCGAAGTAAAGATAACGCTGAAATCCAGCTATCTGATGTGTGCGAGCGAACCCCGTTTCGTCCTCCACGGCAGGGAAGGTTCTTACGTGAAATATGGTTTCGACCCGCAGGAAGCCGCCTTGAACGAAGGCGTATTGCCCGTCACTCCGCACTGGGGCGAGGAGGACAAATCCTCTTGGGGGATACTTCATACGGAAAAGGGCGGTAGAATCGTGCATGAACCTTATCCAAGCCTTCCCGGTGATTATGCAGCTTTTTACGAGAATATCTATCGGCATATTTGTCACGGCGAACCTTTGCAGAGCGATGCCCGCGAGGTGGTCGGAGTCATCCGCTTGATAGAGGCAGGCTGGGAAAGCAGCCGTATGCAGCGTGTGGTTCGTATCTGATAGAAAATCTTTTACCCGGTAGGGATGTGCAGCTTCACATGTGTCAACCGGGTGTATTTCGTACTTCCTATTATATAGGTACGCGCGATGCGTGCCGATGCTATCTCCATCAGTTCCCCTACCTGGTAGGTATGTTCCACGGCGGGCAGCTGGCATGATTTCCGGCTTGCCGTGCGTGCATTCAGCCGGATGCTGACGAAGTTGCCGATGGAGTCTTTCAGCTTCAGCACCTGGCGCACATAGAAATAAGGAGTGGTCCCTTTGAGCTGCGTCTTGTAGGGGTTGTCCTCCAGTCGCACGCTGAGCACCGTCAGCGTCAGGTTCTCCACTTTTTCGCCTTCCTTCCCCAGAAAACGTCCGCCGGTGGTCTGGTACGTTTTTCTCCGTTGTATGTCGAGATGGACCGAATGGTAAATCTTGGCAATCTGTACAAAACGTTCCTGCTTGGGGATGCGTGGTTGGAATTTGAAAGCTATCCACGTAAGATAGGCAGGGTCTATACGGAGGATTTCGTGCAGGAAGTGTCCGTGGTATTTGCCTACGGAGATAATGTCGTCCCCTTTGCTCTGCATTCTTTTGGCATTGTACTCCACAAGCAACAGGCTGCGCGGTGATAGAAGCATAGCGTGCTTGCCATCCGCAGCGTTTCGTGAATGTCGGTGGAAAGGTCGCAAATGTAGAAGATGGACTGTCTTCCGGGCAGTGGAGAGTAAATCCATAAAGTATATTGGAGATGCTCCGGTCGGGGCAGTACGACAAGATAGGCGCCCACTTCCTTATAAGAGGCTCTCCCTTGATTGTATGCATTCAGCTTACTATACAATAAGTCTTGTTCAGTCTGCGGTATGCCGGGTATGATTGGATTTGCCATAGCTCGGAATAATTTATTCCAAATATACCTTTTTGGAATGAAAAAAGCAAGGGGAAGTCAGGAAATATCAGAAGCGTACCATCAATTCCAATACCACCTTGTCTTGTTCCGACTCTTTCGCTATGCTGTTTTGGCATAGAAGTATTTCTCGTAGTTCAGCCGGAGGTCTGTGCGGAATGCCTTGCTGAGGCTGAAGGTGATGCCGCCCGTCAGGCGTTGGCGTTTGTAGTCGGTCACTGTCAATCTGCCGGTTTCCTCATCGGCGGTTTTGGCGTCGCTCTGGTCGGTCATCATGTCGTAGCGTAGCAGGAAAGACATTTTGTTGAATACTTTTCGTAGAGGCAGGTCGTAGTTGATGAAGGTGTTGACGGCGTGTACATCTTTGAAAGCGTTGTCGGAATATTGCTTGTACAAGTATTCGCCTTCGATATGGAAACGGCCGGTTTCGTAGTAAGCGCCGATGTCATAGGACTGCATGCGTACTTCTTCCGGTTGGATACTCTGCACGCTTAGTGTCAGGTTCAGTCCTTTGGTGAAGAGAAACTGGGCTTTGGCGGAGTAGTTCACTTCCTTGTGCCATTCTTTCTGGTTGTCAGTCCGGAACCGTTGAAAAGTCCTCCTTCCACGGTGATAGGTACATCGGTAGGCAGGGTATATCCTACTGTGAATCCCACGTCCCGTACATTGCCCACTTGCTTGGCGATGAACGAGCGGTTGGGGAAGTATTGCTGGTGCGGCGAGCGGTGGGCGTCGATGGTGAAGGGGACGCGCATTTGTCCGGCGGTGACTGTTAGTCCTTTTGTCGGGAAAAGCCGGGCGTAGGCATCCAGCATCTTGATTTGGCCTTCGTCGGAGAGGTCTATCTCGGCTTTGTAGGCTACGCTGGGCAATACGTTGCCCGTCACGCTGACGCGGGCATTGCGTACTTCGAAACGTCCTGCACCCATGGTGGTCTGATATTCGTATTTGGCGCGGATGGTTCCGTGGACTTCCGGCAGGTAGTCTTTGGTTTCCATTTTTTCCTTTTCAATCTTTTTTCCGTCCTCATTGATGGAGGGCGTTTGGGCAATTGCGGCCAACGGCAGCAGGGCAATCAGTACTGTCAATGCACTTTTTTCATAATCTGTTGTTGTCGAATGATTTGTCGGCGACAAAGTTCGGACATACGTGTTGTGTTTTTGTGTCATATATGTTGCATTGTTGTTACAAAAAACTGTTGGAGGGAAGAACTGCGATGGGTGCCGTTTTAATCTTTTTATGGCTTGATTTAGTTTCTTGTTTTTATTAAAACGTTGGTTGTTAGGATTGTATGTGCACTGCCACAAATGTTTCAGTCTGAAATATCAATGAAATATTCTTATCTTTGAAGGAAATATCAAGAACGTTTGTTTTAGAACCCTGATGCTTATGAAAAGACAGTTGTTTTTAGCAGGAATAAGTTTGATACTGGGCGCATGCCGATGCTTGCTCAAGATATATCTCCGGTGAATTCCGTTTCTTACGAATGGAAGAGCGTACCGATAGTGGGAGGAGGCTTTGTGGACGGTATCGTTTTTCACCCAGAAGCTCCTGGTGTCCGTTATTGCCGCACCGATATGGGAGGAGCCTACCGGTGGGACGCTGCTTCCAACCAGTGGACGCCCTTGCTGGACTGGATAAGTCTGGATGAAAGTAATCTGCAGGGGGTGGAGAGCATTGCCATCGACCCGCAGAATCCGCAGAACGTGTATATTGCCTGCGGTACGTATACCAGTAGCTCCAATGGGGCCATACTTTGTTCTTATGATGGCGGCAGAACCTTTGCCCGTGTCGATGTGCCCTTTACGATGGGCGGCAACGAGAACGGGCGTGGGTAATGGGGAACGGATGATGGTGGACCCGCAGAATGGGAATATCATTTATATGGGAACCCGTTTGCATGGTTTGTGGCGCAGTATGGATAAGGGGCAGAGCTGGGCACGGGTGGTGTCTTTCCCGGATGTCTCCGAGAAGTTCAATCCTGCCGACCGTGCTGCATGGGGGAATCGCGGTAGTGGCATTGTCTGCATAGTCTACGATGTACAAGGTACTCAAGATGGGCGTGGTACCCGTGACATTTATGTGGCGGCTTCATTGATGGGAAGGGAAAATCTGTTCGTGAGCCACGACTATGGTGAAAGCTGGCAGCCGGTTGAGGGCAGCCGGTGCAGTATCGTCCCACACATATGGTTTTGACCGGTGACGGCCAATTAGTATTGACGTACGGAGATACTCCCGGTCCGAGTCAGATGGAGGACGGTGGAGTTTGGAAGTACGATATACGTAAAGACAAATGGACGGACATTTCGCCCGTCCGACTGTCCGATGGCGGAAAAGCGGGATTTGGCTATGCAGCCGTATCAGTGGATGCCCGTAATCCGAAACATCTGATTGCCAGTACACACAGCTTGGGAGGCAAACACAGTTATAAGAGTGATGAGATGTTCCGTACGACCGACGGTGGCAAAAGCTGGAAACCGGTTTCAAGACGGGATATGAGTATGATTATTCTAAAGCTCCCTATACAGAGGTGGCGCCCCTGCACTGGATGTTCGACATTGAGATAGACCCAGCCGATGCTGAACATGCCATGTTTACCACCGGTTTCGGCGGTTGGGAAACTTTCAACCTGTCGGCCGTGGAACGCGGGGAACCGGTGAAATGGAGCATCATGTCTGCCGGTATTGAAGAGACCGTGCCCCTCGAACTTTATGCTCCCGAAAAGGCGCGCGCTGATTTCCGGTATCGGTGACTATGGTGGCTTTACGCATTTCGACCTCAATCGGCCCGATTCGTTGGGCAGCCATGCCAATCCTCATTTCGGAAATACGAATGGAGTGACGGGTGCCTGGCTGAAGCAGGATTTGATAGTCAGGGTTGGTACACTGTTCGGCCATCAGCCGGGTGCAAAGACCATTTCATATTCAGAAGATGGGGGCAGGCACTGGACTATGTGTGCCACCGTTCCGACGGAAAAGTCTCGTAATGGGCATATCGCCGTGGCAGCAGACGGCTCTTCTTGGATTTGGACACCCGACCGCTCGGAGGCTTATCTGACCCGTGATAAGGGGGCTTCTTGCAATCTTGCCGTGGTTTGCCTAAGAATATCCGCATCATTGCAGACAAGGTGAACCCCCAACGTTTTTATGCTGTAGATGCTGTGGCCGAAATATTGTATAGCAGCGAGGATGGTGGGGCGACTTTTCATGCCGACACATTGAATTTAACTGTTAAACGGTTCCAACGGGGTAATGCCGGTGCCGCCGTACGAAGAGGAGATCCGCGTGGAGGACAAGACCGTATCTACGCTACTCCCGGTCATGAAAAAGATTTGTGGATTGCAGCTTATGATGGTTTGTACCGCTCTGCTGCTTCAGAAAAATTTGATTTCCGTGCTTTGGATAAGGTACGTACCATCTATGCTTTTGGTTTCGGCAAGGCAAAGCCAGGCAATGATTATCCTGCCATCTATCTGATAGGCGTAGTCAACGGGCAATACGGTTTCTTCCGTTCTGACGATGCGGCGAACTCTTGGGTACGTATCAACGATGATGCCCATCAATATGGCCTGGTATTGCATATCTGCGGTGACATGCAGGAATATGGGCGGGTTTATATAGGGACACATGGTCGGGGAATTGTGACGGGAGTACCTGCGTCATAACTTTTCCATGTAGTCTTCATAACATCTCTGTATCTACTTCTCATCCAGTCCGTACATCTTCCGCCTCTATAGGAGCGGAGATGATACGGACTTTTAGTCTTTTATAATAGCTGTATAGGAACTTACTTTATTTAAGCAAAATATTATTCGTTCATTAATATTTTATATATTTGCATTTTAATCTTCCCATCATTCTTAATAAATGTTGGCTAATGTTTTATGATGGCATTGCATAACCTTAAATGAAACCTAATGGTACATTTATATAGATATATCATTTTAATAATAAGTCTTTGCACTACCCAACTGGTTTCCGCATACGGATTGAGATTTCGTGGCGCAGCCAGCCCTATCGACGAAAGGACATCCTATGATGTGTTTGCCCACAGTTGTCCCTCTTTCAAAGACTACTTTGACTTGGAGTTCAACATGGCTCTGTATTCTACCGAGAGTGTCGGCTATGTATTGCGGGTTAAGGGAGCTGACGAAGGACAGATTTTCAATCTTTTCTTTGATTTTCGTGGCGATGACATCTTGTTCCGTCTGAACCAGGAGGGGAAGTGTGTGTTGATAGCCTTGCCTGTCAGTAAGGCGGAGGCGATGAAATCCCATTGGTTCAAGGTGAAGATAGCTTTCAACCTGAAGCAGGATGAGATTACTCTCAAAATTCACGATCAAGAAAAGGTATGTAAGGGGGTGTTGCTCTCTGATGAGTTCAGTCCGAAAATCGTGTTCGGTAAGAGCGACCACATCATTGACGTTCCGGAGATAGCTGTTGACAAGCTGGTTGTGAATGCCGAGCATACTTACACATTTCCCTTGGATGAGGCGGACGGAGAATCTGTCTGTAACCAAGAGGGTACTCTTTATGGAAAAGTGGAGAACCCGATATGGCTGATTAACGAGGCCTATCACTGGAGGAAAGAGGGTGGCTTTGCGTCGGCTTCGGAAGCTGGTTCTTGCTACAATGCCGACAGAAACGAGATTTATTATTTCAACCGTGATTCGTTGTTCGTCTACAATATGGAGACGGGAAGCACTTCTGCCAAGCTTTTGCCGAACGGTGTCCTGTGAAGCTGTTTCTTGCCGGCAGTTTCTTCGATAGTGGCAGTGAAAGGCTCTATGCCTACGAGGTGTATACTGAGAATGGAGATTCAGAGCCTATGATAGCGAGTTTGGACTTGCATACGTTGGGCTGGAGGGTGGAGAGTTACAGTCGGCTGAGTATGCAATTGCATCATCACTGTTCCTATTATGATGCAGTTCGCAAACGTTACACCATTTTCGGCGGTTTCGGCAATATGTACTACAGCAATAAATTCTATATGTTCAATGCAGAGGAGGAACGTTGGAATACGCTGGGTTCTCTGTCCGGCGATTTTCTTTGTCCGCGCTATTTCTCTTCGGCCGGTTATCTGGACAGTAATCATTCTGTCTACATTTTCGGGGGCATGGGCAATGAGTCGGGCGACCAGGTGATAGGTCGTCGTTATTTTCACGATTTTTATAAGGTGGATTTGCAAGAAATGCGTGTGCAGAAGCTTTGGGACATTTCAGAAGGACAGCCTAATATGGTTCCGGCGCAGGATATGGTTATACTGAATGACTCTTGTTTCTATGTCTTGCGTTATCCCGAGAGTGTCTCCAACTCGTTTTTGCATCTTTACCGTTTTTCTGTAGAAGATGGCAGTTGTCATATATTGGGTGATTCCATTCCCATTTACTCCGACAAAATCACGACGAACGCTCGTCTTTATTACAACGAGCGTCAAAGCAGGCTTTTTGTGACCGTGCAGGAAACAAGCGACGACGTGTCTTCCAAATTTTCTGTCTACTCACTGTTGTTTCCACCGGTTTCTCTTGAAAAATATACAGCAAATAACGGTGGAGGAAATGCTTCACATGTGTGGCTGGTACTGGTAGCCGCGGTTGTGGCTGTAGCTGGCGGAAGCGTGTGGATAGTGTACAAGCGGCATCGAAACTCCGGCAAGGGCGAGGATGGCAAAGCTGTGCGACAGGACAAGGAACAACTTCCTGAAGCCTCTGATGTAAAGGTGGAGAAGATGGCAGTGGATACGGGAACTGTCAATTCGATGTATTTATTCGGTGATTTCTCCGTTTTCGACCGGAACGGACGCAATATCTCCTATATGTTTTCCTTGCGTATCAAGCAGATATTCTGTCTCATTTTGCGTTATAGCGATGCCGACGGAATTTCTTCCAAGCAACTGAGCGATTTGATATGGCCCGACAAGCCAAAGGACAAAGTGAAAAACTCGCGTGGAGTAGCCATCAATCACCTGCGCAAAATTCTAAAAGAATTGGATGGCATAGAACTGGTTTACGAAAAAGGATGTTTCCGTTTCACGCTGTCCTCCGATTTTTATTGCGACTATTTGCGTTTTATGGCGATAGTTGCCGAAAACCGGATAGAGGAGTGCCGACAAGAGTTCTTGTATATCGTAGGGCGTGGCAAGTTTGTCGGCTTTATGGACGGTCCGTTGTTCGACGGTTTTAAGCAAGATGTGGAGTGCCTCTTGGAAGTGCTTGTCTTGCAGTTGATGAAGGAGGCTTTCGAGGCGCAGGATTATGCGGAAACTGTGAGTTTGGCCGAAGCGGAATTCAATATCGACCCGGTGAACGAGACAGCCTTGTCTTGTTGCTCAAGTCGCTTTCATACTCAAGCATGAGAATGCCGCTATTGGCACTTACCAGAAATTTGTGGCAGAATACAAAAAATATACGGGGGAAGATTATCCTCATCCTTTCAGTCTTTACTGGAGTTAGTTCCCCGGCACGTTGCATCCGGTGCTTTCAGTCTTCTCTCTTTTTATTCTTCGGTCTGCCTCTTTCAGCTTGTCCGATGGCTCTTGTTATGTCTGATAAATGTTTACAAATCAAAAAGCTTTTGACTTCATTCGCATATTCAGGATACCTCAGTCTTATACTTAGGTACCCTCAGTCGTATACTTAGGGTATCTTAGTCGTATACTGAGATAACACTATTATAAAGCCTCTGATAATTAGCGTTTTAAGAATTAAGGTTCCGGCGTTGATAAAAGAGGACAAATGGACTGTTGGAAATGGGGGGTTAGTAGAACCGTGCGATAATTGTTTGATTCACGTTTCCCCTTTCGATACTTGAAGAGTCAAGTGCAGTCTGTCCTTTCTTTTATGGGTTAAAATAGCTCGGATTAATGTTTTTTTTGTCCCATTATACGCAAATTAACCCTAAAATTAACCCATGCAAAATCAAATTTGTGGTCGAGGGGGCGGTTTACAATGCCTGAGGCTGATGTGGGCGATTGGCATCGGCTCCTTTGTTATATTAACTTCTAATAATAATTAAACTATGAAACAGGCAAAAAAGCTAAAAGTCTTCGGACTGATGACCATGCTTATAAGTATGGTGTTCATGGTAAGCTCCTGCTCGGATGATGACACGGGCGGAGGGGCTTTATCTTATGGAAAAGTGACGGGTGTCGTCACAGACGATTTATCTTCTCCCCTTGAAGGGGTAACGGTCTTGGTCGATGGTTCCGGTATAACGGCTACACCGGACGGTCCTCAAGCCACGACAAATTCACAGGTGTATATACACTCGAAAACATTTCAATAGGTACACATATAATTACATTTACGAAAGCCGATTACCAGACGGTAAGCGTTACCGTTGTGGCAGGAAAATTCAACGAAGAACAAGTAGCCGAAGTCAGCCCTAAGATGGAGTATGCAGCTGCAAAAATCAAAGGAAAAGTGACCGATGCAGGAAAGGGAAGTGCTCCGTTGGAAGGGGTGACAGTCAGCATCAGCTCTACACAGACTACCACCACCGGAAGCGACGGTACGTTTGAAATTGGCAATTTGCCGCTGGCGGACTATACCGTTACATTTACGAAAGATGGTTATGCTTCTATCGTGAAGAAAGTGGTTATGGCCGACTTTGTGGATGGCATTGCTACTACAGACGTGCGTATGGGGGGAACGGAAATCCTGCGCGGACTGACCATCGACGACTTGAAAGCTGCCGAAAAATGGTATTATAACGAATACCGCGGTGGACGAAACGCCGAAAGCTATCCCCATTGGGACTGGGCTTGCAATTACATGTGTACGATGGATTTCCGTGGCGACTGGGAAGAGCAGAACGAAGGTACCACTCTCCGCATTCGCAACAGTGAAGACGACCGCAAGAACCCCGCCGACTTGGAGATGTTCGATTCCTTTGTATTCGGAAGCAAGCTGATTACAGAAGACAACTACATGATGACCCTCCAGATTCGTACGCACAGTGCCGACGAAGCTGCTCCGGCATACTATGCGTGCAGGTGGTAGACCTGACTGCTGCCGATCCGAAGGCTGAGATGGTGGGCGACGTCAGAACCTATGCCTCGGAAAATTACACTTCTGTTCCGGTAGACTTGAGCAAATACATCGGTAAGGAAGTAATCATTGCCATCGGTACATTCCGCGCCCAGACAGGCGACTACTGGAAGCAATTGGTGTTGCGTCGCATCGCTTTTGCCAAGGAAGTTGTTGAAGGATGGGGATGGTTGCCGGGAACAGCAGTCGAAGAACTGGACGGCTGGAAGATGACTCAGGAAATGGTACGTTCTACCATGCCGCAAGTGAAGTCGCAGTTCACGGGTATGAGCCCATCGGAGGAAGCCGCGATAACTATGTGGACGCTTATCGTGCATGGCGCGAGGTAGACCACGTTTGTGCCGAGTGGTCGTATATGCCGCTCAGCAAAGACCCTGAGGTATTCCCTTCCGAAGGTTATCTGATAAAGACACGTGGTGGAAACAATGTGAGCACAACCGTGCCCGAATCCTATTTCTATGCCAAGTTCTCCATTGCATCCGGACGCAACAAGATGACATTGAAGACCCGCAATTTCAGCGGAACGAATGCCACCTTCTTCAAGGTGACAGCCATCCGCATGGATGGAACTCTCATGCACTTGGCACCTGCCTCCAATACGGCCCAGTTTGCCGAGCTGCCGCCGACGGTTGCTGGAAGTTTATCCATGAGGCAGGAGGAAAGGGAGATCCGGAAGGATATGCCGATTTTGTTTACGATTTGTCTCAGTTCAACGGAGAAGACGTGATGTTGACTATCGGTATCTTCAAAGGAGAAGAGAACGGCGACGAGAACAAGCTGGTGCTGCGTAGCATAACAATGGAATGACAAACTACTGATATTTAATTATTCTTGAAGCTTTCCCCTTACTTCTTTCTGCATCTTATGGAAGAAGGAGGAGGGGGAAGGCTGAAGAAACTAATAGTATGATATGAACAGAATGAAAAATTTATTTACTTTACTGACTTTGCTTTTATGGACGTTAGTGGCTTGCAGCAACGACTCTGCTGCTGATGAAAAGCCGGGCAGCGGGGGGACGGATATTCCTGCGGGTAATCTGCCGATGCAGAACGTGGCGCGTGCCATAGAGCTGATTGACAATGCCGTGGAGTGCTATTTCACGGGTACGGGCATGGCTATGTCACGTTATTACAATCCTTATACAGGCAATCGTTCCAGCGAGTTGGGCAGTGTGTGGATGTACACCAGTTCCATTGAGGCTGTAAACGCTGCGATGAAAGCCATGAAGACCGGCAGGCAAAGGGTGAAACGGCTCTTTATGATTCTCACTTTAACCGTTACAAGGAACTCTTGACCCAACTTTATGATAATTTGGAGTATTATGCAGGTACTTTTACGCTGACCTCTTATACGCAGACCAAGCAGTGGACGGTATACGGCGTAAACCGTGGAAACGACAAAGGAGCTGCCCAGGTAGAAGGCATCCTCAATGTTTACGATGACCAGATGTGGCTGGTACGTGAATTATTGGAATCCTATCATATCACTGGTGAGCAACGTTATCTGGAAAAGGCGGAATACCTGATGGAATACGTGCTCGACGGTTGGGATTGCACTCTTGATGAACAAGGCAATCCGTTGGGAGGCATCACATGGGCCCCGGGTATCTCACCAAGCACTCTTGTAGCAACGGTCCCATTGTCAGCCCGTTGGTGTGGCTTCATGAAATTTACAAAGGCAAGTCAGACGAAGTGACCTACGGTTATGTGGCTGCCGATAACAGCCGCAAGCTGCGCACGGAGAAAAAGTCCGACTATTATCTGGGTTTTGCCAAAGCCGTTTATGATTGGCAAAAGAAGTATTTGCTGAGACCGATGGAGTGTACGACGACATGATGGGCGGTTATGATTCGCCGGACATAAAATATGTCACCATTGATGGCGAACGCTATCGGACGGGTTCCAAATTGCGCGATCGCGTAGGTCCGGCCATCACTTACAACAGCGGTACGATGCTTTCCGGTGCTGCCGACCTTCTCAGAGCTACGGGCGATGCTGCCTATCGGACGGACTTGGCTGAATTGACTGATAATAGCTTTGCTTACTTTGCCAAACCTGATGCCACAAAACCAGGTTGCTATACATTTGACATCAGTGGATTCTGCAATTGGTTCAACGGTGTGCTGATGCGCGGATATGTGGATGCTTATTCAGCCCACACTGTTGCTGCAAGCTGTATCGAGGCTTTCCAGAACAATCTGGATTATGCTACGAAAATTATCAATACAAGCATATGCTTCCCACTAACCTGCTGGTGGGCTGGAATAAAGCCGAAAGGACCAAGAACAATGTGAAGGCATGTTCACTTTTGCTTTTGCAGCCGAGTATGCAGTGTTGGCGAATTATGAATGGAGCAAAAAATAATTTTAAAAATAATGGACTATGAAGAATTTTAGCAAGATGCGACAAGGATTATCCTGCATGGTTATGGCGTTACTTCTGATGCTGATTCCGGCAGATATTTTCGCACAAAACTCTATTTCCGTTTCGGGAATAGTTATGGACGATACCAACGAGCCGGTCATTGGCGCTGCCGTCATGGTGAAAGGTACTACCACCGGTGTCATTACCGACATTGACGGACGCTACAACCATCAGTGCTCCCGCGAACGGTATCCTCAGCTTCTCTTATGTGGGATTGAAAGACAAGGAAGAGAAAGTGAACGGACGTACCACTATCAATATCATCATGGAAACCGATTCCAAGATGATAGACGAAGTGGTGGTGATAGGTTACGGAACACAGCGTCGCGGATCGGTGACGGGTGCCGTTTCTGCCGTAAAAGGTCAGGATATGATAAAGACCAAGAACGAAAATCCGCAGAACATGCTGACGGGACGTATTCCCGGTTTGCGTGTATGGCAGAAGAGCTCTGAACCCGGAACTTTCAACAACAGTTTCGATGTTCGCGGTATGGGTGCTCCATTGATTATCATCGATGGAATTCCCCGGAGCACGGAAGAATTCCAGCGTTTGAATGCAATGGATATTGATGACATTTCTGTGTTGAAAGATGCTTCAGCCGCTATTTATGGTGTACGTGCCGCCAACGGTGTAGTGCTGGTGACTACTAAAAAAGGAGGAGCAGGAAAAACGGAATTCTCTTACAACGGTTCCTACACTTTCCAACAGCCTTCACGTATGCCTGAACTGTGTGATCCTTATGAATCTATGACACTGTTCAACGAAATGTCGATGAATAACATCAACGGCGGTTCATGGGTTTTCAGCGAAGAGAGTTTCGAAGCATTCCGCAACGGCACGCGCGTACAACGGATTGGAACGACCTGATTATCTCTAACGTGGCTCCGCAAACGCAACACGACATCAGTATTTCCGGTGGTACCGAGAAGACGAAGTTCTACATCAGCATGGGCTACTTCTATCAGGAAGGTATCTTCCGCTCAGGAGACTTGAACTACAACAAGTTCAACCTGCGCTCTAACATTTCGACTGAAATTGCTAAAGGTATAAAGTTCGAACTCGGCGTGAGCGGTATCTCCGACGAACGCAACACGCCTTACACCAGCTCACAAGACATCATCCGTAACTACTGGCGTCAAGGTGTTCTCTATCCGGCATACGCCGATCCCGAGGGAACAATGCTGAACTACAACGGTTTGGATATGGAACAGAACACTGTGGCCATGATGACGGCCGACATTTCCGGTTACAAGAAGTACAAACAGAAATATTTCCAGTCCTCGGCTACTCTGACGGCAGACTTCGGCGAATACACTCCGGTATTGAAGGGGTTGACTGCCAAAGCCATGTTCAGTTACGACTACCGTGCCGACAACAACGAGGCTTTCCGTAAAGAGTACTACCAGTATGCTTATGACGAACAGACCGGTACCTACAAGCAGAAAGTCTATAACGAAAGTTCGCCCAGCAACATGCGCCGCGAGTTTTATGACAAGTCGCAGATGTTGGGACAATTCACAGTGAACTACGACCGCACCTTTAACGATGTTCACCACGTGGGTGGTGTTATTGGTTGGGAGGTGCAGAAACGCAACGGCGACAACTTCTACGCTGTCCGCGACCTAGCATTCTCCATGCCTTACCTGCTGGCAGGTGTGACCGAAGGCCAGATTGGTGCCATGCAGACCGGTAATAACGACCTTTATGAACAGGCCAACGAAGCCTTGATAGGCCGTATCAATTACTCGTTTGCCGACCGCTACCTGCTGGAAGCACAGTTCCGTTACGACGGTTCCAGCAAGTTTGCCAAGGGACACCAATGGGGCTTCTTCCCCTCCGTATCGGCTGGATGGAGAATCTCCGAAGAACCTTTCTTCAAGAGTATCGATGTTCTGAAGTTTGTCAATCAGTTGAAGTTGCGTGCCAGCTACGGTGTACTTGGTGATGACGGCGACCTGAATTATGACTGGGCTATGGGGTACACCTATCCTTCGACTAGCGGCAACATGGCCAACGGCGACTACAACGGTTATTCGCCGGGCTACATTTTCGGCGGCAAGTTTATCAGTGCAGCCAGTCCTATGGCATTGCCTAACGAGAACATCACTTGGTTCAAATCGAAGACATTCGACATCGGTTTCGACTTTGAAGGATGGGACGGTCTGCTGGGTGTTTCGTTCGACTACTTCAACCGTTTGCGTACCGGCCGTTTCGCTCGCCGTACCGGTGCCCTGCCTACCGTGGTAGGTGCCACTGCTCCGCGTGAAAACCTGGACAGCGACCGCCAATTCGGTATGGAATTGGAGCTGACCCACCGTAATAAGATTGGTGAAGTAGGCTATAACCTGAAGGGTATTGCTACCGTTACCCGTCAGAAATACCTGACTGCTTCGGAAAAAGGACCTTGGGCCAACTCGTATGATCGCTGGCGCAACGACAACCTGACGAACCGTTATCAAGGGGTACAGTTTGGTTATACTTCCGCCGGTCGTTACACCAGTTGGAACGATATTTGGAATTACTACGGCTTCAAGGAACGCGACGTCCTGCCGGGTGATTATAAGTATGAAGACTGGAATGGTGACGGCGAGATTAACGGTCAGGACGAACATCCGTTTGCCTTTGACCAGACTCCGTGGTTGCAATTCAGCTTGAATGCCGGCCTGCAATGGAAGAACTTCGACTTCAATATGCTGTTGCAAGGTTCTGCACTGGGTTCTATGGAATACAAAGAGCCTCTGCACGAAATTTGGGGTAAGAATGGCGGTGGTGCATTGACACAGTTCCTCGACCGCTGGCATCCTGTAGACCCGAAAGCCGATCCCTATGATCCTTCTACAGTCTGGACTTCCGGTCACTATGCTTACACAGGCCGTTGGGCAAAAAATAATTCTGCTTTCAACCGCGTAAGCACTGCTTACCTCCGTCTGAAGAGCATCGAGTTGGGCTATACCTTCCCAAAACTGAAGCAGATTCCCAATGCCAGCCTGCGTGTTTATGCCAATGCTTACAACCTGTTGACTTTCACTGGCGTGAAGTTCGTTGACCCTGAGCATCCCGATGACGATCTGGGCCGTATGTATCCGTTGAACAAGACCTATACACTGGGAGTTTCCCTCTCTTTCTAAGTAATCAATGATATAAACCTAAAAAATAGTAAATATGAAACATAAACTGATATCCGCGATGTTGTGCATGACTCTCGCCACTTCATGTGTCGATATGGATATTGCTCCCAAAAATATCGTGACTTCCGAGTCGTTGCTTTCCAACGAATCGGGTATGGACATCTACATGGCGCGTCTATATAGCAATATGCCGTGGGAAGATTTCAAATATCTGTCTCAATGGGGTTTGAATTTTAACGGATGGCTGAATGCTATCGGTATCGATGGTACCGGCGAAGCATGAACCGCGATGGTATTTGCCGTGCGTTTACCGGTGAAGACAATGCTTACTGGGGTAAAGCTTTTGAATTGTTGCGCGATGCCAACTACCTGATTGAGAACCTGCCGAAATACCAAGCTCTTACGCCGAGATTACCTACAATCACTATTTGGGTGAAGCTTATTACGTGCGTGCCACGGTCTTCTACGCCATGGCCCGTCGTTTCGGTGGTATCCCTTTGGTAACAAAGGTCATCCAGTATCCCGGAGACGGCAACTTGGAAGTGCCCCGTGCCAGTGAGGAAGAAACTTGGAATCAGGTTTTGGCTGACTATGACAAGGCCATCGAACTGATGATGCCCGGCAGTCCCAAGAGCGGCTATAGCAACAAGTACGTGGCTCTGGCTTTCAAGTCGGAAGCGATGCTCTATGCAGGTAGTGTAGCTAAATACAATGAAACGGTAACCGGCCGTCTGACCGGCTTGGGTGCCAAAACGGGCGTACGTGTGATTGGATTCGATGAAAGCCGTTGGCAAGAGGCATCCAAGAAGTACTTCACCGAAGCCTACAAAGCTGCTTCAGAGGTGATTAAAAGCGGTGTATATTCACTTTACAAGAAGAAATGGGCTGCTAACGATCCGGAAGCGCAATATCAGAATATGGTAGATATGTTCTCCGATCTCAGTAATAATCCTGAGAACATCTATGTGAAGGAGTACGCTTATCCCACGAGCACTCACGCTTACGATTCTTACAATCTGCCGCTTACCTTCAAGGTCCGTTGAATTGTGGCGTTTGCCCGACAGCGACTTTGTAGAGCTGTTCGACGGTTTCGACCGTTATCCTGATGGTACCCTGAAGGTGACGACGGGCAATTCTTCTACCGAAGGCAACTACGTTATGTATGATAGTCCGATGGATTACTACAAAAATGCTGAGCCTCGTCTGCGTGCTTATGTCATCTTCCCCGGTGATATGTTCAAAGGCAAGGAGATTGAGATTTATGCCGGTGTTTATACGGGTTCCACGCCTATCAAGCCACTTCTTAGCGACTATTCGTATGGTTCGGCCACTACTAAGTACAACCATCTGAGTGCTTATAAAGAGAAGCCCAAAACGCTTTATCTCAGTCCGAAATCGGAAGACCAGCAGGAAATTGTAACCCTGCCCGACGGCTCTACGATGAAGGCTGCCGGTCAGAACGGTCCTTTCTATGAAGATGGTGGAAGTGCCATGACCGGTCTGTTGGCACGTAAATGGTTGAATCCTGACCCTGCATTTGTTCCCCGGGAAGGTAACAGTGCACAACCTTTCATCTTGATGCGTTATGCCGAGGTGTTGCTGAATGCGGCCGAGGCTGCTGTGAACTTTCACTGGCTGGTGTATCTTCGCCGGACGACACGGATATGCTAAGTGTTGCAACGAAAGCTATCAACGACATCCGCGAACGTGCTGGTGCCCGGTTACTGACTTCCTCACTGGCTGGTACAATCGACAGCCGCGACATCGTCCGCAAGGAACGCCGCAAAGAGTTGGCTTTCGAACATAAGACCAAGTGGGATTTGCGCCGCTGGCGTGTGAACCACTATGAAGGTCGCGACGGATTCTGGGGTGAGCAACGTGACAAGGACCGTTTCAGCAACACGACCCGTTATCGTTTCCGTGGTATCTATCCGTTCTATTCGACGGAGACAGGCAAGTGGTTCTTCGACGTTTGTTTCAACTATACGACTGCCGGTGACAAAGACTTTGGCTACACTCCTTTGGACTATTACTTCTCGATTCCGGGTGGTGAGGTTTCTAAGAGTCCTGTGATTGACCAGCAGCCTAATCGATAAAACTCAATAATTTAAAAACTTAAAACGTATGAAAAAGACAATATTCTATAGCTTATTCAGCGCCCTGTTCATGTTAACCTCGTGTAGTATGTTCGAAATAGACAACTATGAGGAACCTTCCGAGACTATCTGGGGTGAGGTGGTAGATGAAGCGACCGGTAAGCGTGTATTGACCGACCAGGGCAGTGAGGGCATCCGTGTCCGCCTGACCGAATTGAGTTGGGGTGACAATGTGCAACACAACCCGGATTTTTACTGCATGATGGACGGTACATTCCAGAACACGAAAATCTTCAAGGGTGAGTATAATGTCCGTATCGACGGTCCGTTCATTCCGTTAGTACGTGAGAATACAGACGGTACCTTGCTTCACGACGGCTCTGTCAATACTGAAATCAGTGGCACGACGAAAGTGAAGTTCGAGGTGCAGCCCTTCCTGAACGTCGAGTTTGTGGGCAATCCGCAGGTGAGCAACGGTGTCATCAAGGCACAAGTACGCGTAACACGCGGCGTGTCGGATGAGGTCTTCCGTGAGAAAATCCAGCCGATGGGCAATTGGAAGGACGAATACTTGAACGTGACCGACATCCAATTCTTCGTCAGCTACTCAAACACAGTAGGCTACCGGGCACGCGACGAGCGTTGGTCGAGCAGCATCAACTATGAAGGCAAGAGTTTCGAGGGCTTATTGGGGAAGGAAGTTACCATCCAGTCGAACGGTAACGTACCTTCGGGCCGCAAAGTGTTTGTACGCGCTGCCGCACGTATTAACTACGACACACCCGTAGGTAGCGGTACACGCCGTTGGAACTACAGCGAGCCGATGGAAGTGCTTATTCCGTAGCCTGATGACATACAGCCGGGACTGTGCCACTATAGTGGCACGGTCTTGCCTGTATATAGGCAATCTTTTGCCACTATAATGGCAAGAGTAATGATTAATACCATAAAAACGAGAAACCAATATGAAGCAAAAACATTTTTTGATAAGTTTGGCTGTCTTGGCAACAGGCATCTCCGTAGGTGCCCAAACCAAGGATAATGTCAAGACCACTTTTCAAACCTCACGCGAGTGGAAGCCTTCCATCGACAACAGGCCGATGCGGTGATGGTGTATGGAGTAGGGGGAAATCCCTCGGACAAGTCACGCAAGCTGTCTTTCGAGGACCGGGTAAAGTCCTGGAAAGAGCGTGGATATATCATACACTTTATGACCGGTATTGCCTGGGGTGAATATCAGGACTATTTCACCGGACAATGGGACGGGAAATGGCATTTGGACGAAGGGCAGGTCACGCAGGCCGGAGACACGATATGGCACGGTCACATGGTGCCTATATCGTACCATCGGAGAATTTTTTAAGTTATCTGAAAGAGAGACATGTGAAGAGAGTAATCGACGCCGGCGTGGATGCCATCTTCATGGAGGAACCGGAATTCTGGGCAAGAGCCGGTTACAGTGAGTCCTTTAAGAAAGAATGGAAAAAATACTATGGCTTCGACTGGAGACCGCAACATGAATCTCCGGAAAACACTTACTTGTCGAGCAAACTCAAGTATTACTTGTACTATCGTGCACTGAATGAAGTCTTCACCTTTGCCAAGGAATATGGTAAAAGCAAAGGGATAGACGTGAAGTGCTACGTTCCCACCCACTCGTTGGTGAACTATTCGCAATGGCAGATTGTCAGTCCGGAAGCAAGTCTTGCTTCACTTCCTTGTGTAGACGGTTACATCGCTCAGGTATGGACCGGAACTTCGCGCGAGCCGAATTTCTTTGACGGTCGCAAACGTGAGCGTGTGTTCGAGACTGCCTATCTGGAGTATGGTTCCATGGAGTCGATGACTGCTCCCACCGGTCGTAAGATGTTCTTTCTGACAGATCCTATTGAAGACTGGCCGCGTGACTGGGCAGACTATAAGAAGAATTATCAGCCACCTTACGGCGCAATTGCTCTATCCCAACATAGCCGATTACGAAGTGATGCCTTGGCCGGAACGTATCTACGAAGGGCTATACCGTACAAGTGCCAATAGCGACAAGAAAGAACGCATTCCCCGTTTCTATTCCACACAGATGCAAGTGATGATTAACGCCCTGAACCGTATGCCTCTGACCGATAATAAACTGACCGGAAGCGAAGGATTCAGCGTACTGATGGCAAATTCTTTGATGTTCCAGCGTTTCCCTACGCACAACGGATATGAAGACCCACAACTTGCCAACTTCTACGGTCAGGCGTTGCCTTTGCTCAAACGAGGTGTGCCCGTCAAGACCGTCCACATTGAGAACCTCGGCTATAAAGAAGCGCTGGCTGACACAAAAGTGTTGCTGATGACTTATGCAAACATGAAACCGCTTGAGTCCGAAGCGCACAGCCACATTGCCGATTGGGTGAAGAAGGGCGGAGTGCTGATTTACAGCGGGACGGACAACGACCCTTTTCAGAATGTAAGAGAATGGTGGAATACCAACGGGCATAACTATACTACTCCTTCCGCACATCTTTTTGAGCAGATGGGACTTCCTGCCAGACCGGAACAGGGAGAATACAGTTACGGTAAGGGAACCGTATGTATTGTCCGTACCGACCCTAAAGATTATGTCCTGCATGAAGGCGGTGACAAAGATTTTTTGTATCTTGCGGCCCGAATGTACGAGCAGAATGCGAAAGCGGGGAAGCTGGAGTTCAAAAATAACTTCTATCTGCAAAGGGGAGATTACGACTTGGCTGCTGTGCTTGAAGAAAGCGTGAGCGACGAGCCGTTTACTGTGGAAGGATGTTTGATTGACCTTTTCGACCCCAAATTACCGATCTACACTTCCAAGCGGATAAATCCGGGTGAGCAAGCCTTGTTGCTGAATGTAGAACGTGTAGCCGGTAAGAAGAAGCCGCAGGTTCTGGCTTCAGCAAGTCGCGAAGAACAGGAAGAACGCGGAAAAGGCCGGTACTCCTATGTGGCGAAAAGTCCTGCCGAGACTTCAAACGTATCGCGGGTGCTGCTGCCCCGTTGTCCTAAGAGTGTGACAGTCGACGGCAGAGAAGTATTCGATGCCAAGCGTTGGCATGCAGCAAGCCATACATATTTGATAGAGTTTGAGAATAATCCTGACGGAGTGTCGGTGAAGTTTTGCTGGTAATCTCAGGCCTTTTATTTTTTTAAGTGTAACAACATAAACAATTATTTTATATAAACAATATGAGAAAAAAGCTTTTATACACCTTGTTGGTATCATGCCTTTTTGCGTGCAGTGACAAGGATACGTCTTATGAAGTCGTCAAGAATGACTTGAGAGCTCCAGCCTACCCGCTTGTTACCATCGACCCTTATGCCAGTGCATGGTCCATGAGCGATAACCTTTATGACAGCCCCGTTCGCCATTGGACGGGTAAGGATTTCCCACTGATTGGCGTGGTGAAGGTAGACGGTGTTTCCTACCGTTTTATGGGAACCGAGGAATTGGAGATGAATGCCATCGTGCCCACCTCGCAGCAAGGCGATTGGACGGGCCGGTATACCACAGAGAAGCCTGCGGGCGATTGGACTCTGCGGGTTACGACGATTCCAAATGGAAGTCAGACCGTGGTGCCTTTGGTACCAAGGAAAATGAGCCTACGGCAAAAACCCAGTGGGGAACCCGTAATATCTGGGTGCGCCGTATGGTAAATATTGACCGTGATTTGACCGGTATACCTGTCTATCTGGAATTCTCCAACGATGACGATGCCGTATTCTACATCAACGGAGTGAAAATACACGGCACAGGAACCACGTGCAACAAGAACAAAGTCGTGAAACTTCCCGATGAGGCTTTGGCGGTTTTGAAGCAGGGCGACAACATCATTGCCGCCGAATGTATCAATCCGGTTGGTAACGGCTTGCTCGACTTCGGCCTGCAGATTCCGAAACATCTGGAAACTGTGTTTGGCAATACAGCCGTGCAGACCTCTGCCGACGTGCAGCCCATGCAGACACACTACGCTTTTACCTGTGGTGATGTCGACCTGAAAGTCACCTTCACGGCACCTCTCTTTATGGAAGACCTGAAGCTGCTGAGCCGTCCCGTGAATTACCTTACTTATAGTGTTGCTGCCCGTGACGGCAAGGAACACGAAGTGGAGGTGTATTTTGAGGCTTCTCCGCGCTGGGCGCTCGACCAGCCTTACCAGCAATCTGCAAGCAAGGGATATGAAGCTGACGGGCTGCTCTACCTGAAGAGTGGAAGCAAGGAACAGAACATCCTGGCAAAGCAGGGCGATGACCTCCGCATTGACTGGGGATATTTCTACATGGTTGCCGGCAAGGAAAACACTGCATACAGTGTCGGCAACAGTACCGAACTGCGCAAGAACTTCGTGAACGGAACTTTGAACTCAGCTTCGCTCGAGGGAGAGGACAGCAATGGAAACATGGCTTTGGTGCGTAGCCATGGCAAAGTGAAGAATGTTACCGACAAGATAATGCTGGGCTATGACGACATCTATTCCATCCAGTACTTCGGTACAAACCTGCGTCCTTACTGGAACTCAAAAGGCGACCGTACCATCGAGGCTGAAATGCTGGTGCCTACAATGAGTATGACAAATTGCTGGCACGTTGCTATGCTTTCGATAAGAAGTTGATGGAAGACGCTTCAGCAGCAGGCGGCAAGGAATATGCCGAACTCTGCGCGTTGGCCTACCGTCAGTCCATTGCCGCCCACAAACTGGTGGAAGCCCCCAACGGTGACCTGTTGTGGCTGTCGAAGGAAAACAACAGTAACGGCTGTATCAATACGGTGGACCTGACTTATCCCTCAGCTCCCCTCTATCTGATTTATAATCCGGAACTGGAGAAGGGCATGATGAACGGTATCTTCCATTATAGTGAAAGCGGCAAATGGACCAAGCCCTTCGCCGCCCATGATTTGGGTACCTATCCTCTTGCCAACGGCCAGGTCTACGGAGGCGATATGCCGGTGGAAGAGAGTGGAAACATGCTGATTCTTACAGCTGCCATTGCTGCCGTAGAAGGCAATGCCGACTATGCTGCCAAACATTGGGAAGTGCTCACCACTTGGACAGACTATCTGGTGGAAAAGGGACTTGACCCTGAAAACCAACTCTGTACCGATGACTTCGCCGGACACTTTGCGCATAACACCAATCTTTCCATCAAGGCAATTTTAGGAGTGGCCTCTTATGGCCGGTTGGCTGAAATGCTCGGCAAGAAGGATGTGGCCGAAGCCTATACAACGAAGGCACGCCAGATGGCTACCGAATGGGAGCGCATGGCCAACGACGGCGACCATTATCGCCTGACTTTCGACAAGCCGGGTACATGGAGCCAGAAGTACAACCTGGTTTGGGACAGACTGCTCGGACTGGACATCTTCGACAGCAAAATTGCAGAAATGGAGATACCTTATTATCTGGCCAAGCAGAATATCTATGGTCTGCCCCTCGACAATCGTGAGACTTACACCAAGACCGACTGGATTATGTGGACTGCCACTATGGCTCCCGACCAGGCTACTTTCCGTGAATTCATCGTCCCGGTGCATAAGTTCATGAACGAAACGATAGACCGCGTGCCGATGTCCGACTGGGTGTTTACCGACAAACCCAACTGGCGTGGCTTCAAGGCCCGCTCGGTAATAGGCGGATATTACATGAAGATGCTTGAAGGCAAGTTGATGCAAAATAAACAATGACAAAATTTACCAAACGAATGAAAAGACTCTTTGCATGGGGAACCGCCCTCCTTCTTGTTGGCGGTATGCAGGCGGCCTCGTTGCCGGTTGATGAGCCGATTACACCTGTGGATTACGTCAGCACCTTGGTTGGCACGCAGTCCAAGCATTCCCTTTCTACGGGTAATACTTATCCTGCCGTGGCTATGCCTTGGGGCATGAATTTCTGGACTCCACAGACCGGAACCATGGGTAACGGATGGGCTACACCTATGATGCCGACAAGATTCGCGGCTTCAAGCAGACGCACCAGCAGCCCGTGGATTAACGACTACGGACAGTTTGCCATTATGCCCGTTACCGGAAAGGTGGCTTTCGACCAGGACGAGCGTGCCAGTTGGTTTTCTCACAAAGCCGAGACTGCCACTCCTTATTATTATAAGGTCTATCTTGCCGACCATGATGTGACGGCGGAGTTTGCTCCTACCGAGCGTGCCGCTGCTTTCCGTTTCACTTTCCCTGAAACGAGGAAGCCTATGTGGTGGTAGATGCCATGGACAACGGCTCTTTTGTGAAAATCATTCCGGCTGAAAAGAAAATCATAGGCTACACTACCAAGAACAGCGGTGGCGTGCCAAGCAATTTCAAGAACTACTTTGTATTGCAGTTCGATAAGCCTTTTACTTATACTGCTGCCGTGAAGGACGGAAAGATTGATTCCCGTACCACCGAGCAGGTGCCAATCATGCCGGTGGCATCATCGGTTTCATACCCTCGTGGCGAGCAGGTGAATGTACGTGTGGCTTCCTCATTCATCAGTCACGAGCAGGCTGAGTTGAACTTGAAGGAACTGGGTGGCCGGACGCTTGAAGAGGTGGCGAAAGCCGGGCGTGACGAATGGAACCGGGTGCTGGGCCGCATTGAAGTGCAGGATACCGACCTCGACCGTCTGCGTACTTTCTACTCTTGTTTCTACCGTTCGGTGCTTTTCCCGCGCAGTTTCTACGAGATAGATGCGCAAGGTCAGGTAATGCACTACAGCCCCTATAATGGTGAGGTGCTACCCGGCTATATGTTTACCGACACCGGTTTCTGGGACACTTTCCGTTGTCTCTTCCCCTTCCTCAACCTGATGTATCCATCCATGAATGCCAAGATGCAGGAAGGATTGGCCAACACTTACAAGGAGAGCGGTTTCCTGCCCGAATGGGCCAGTCCGGGACACCGTGGTTGCATGGTGGGCAACAATTCCGCCTCTGTGGTGGCGGATGCCTGGCTGAAAGTCTGCGTGGCTACGACATCGAGACATTATGGAATGCTGTGAAGAGCGGTACGGAGAATGTGCATCCCGAGGTTTCCTCTACCGGACGCCTGGGACATGAGTATTACAACAAGCTGGGTTATGTGCTATAATGTGGGTATCAACGAGAATGCAGCCCGTACGCTGGAGTATGCCTATGACGATTGGTGCATCTACCAGTTGGGACTTTCGCTCGGCAAGTCGAAGAAAGAACTGGCTCCTTTCGCCAAACGCGCGCTGAACTACCAGAATCTTTTCGACCCTGCCACAAGCTGATGCGCGGCAAGAATGAGGACGGTACGTTCCAATCGCCGTTCAATCCCTTGAAGTGGGGTGATGCCTTTACCGAAGGAAACAGCTGGCATTATTCATGGTCGGTTTTCCACGATCCGCAAGGGCTCATTGATTTGATGGGGGGCAAGGATTCCTTCAACCGGATGATGATTCCGTGTTTGTGCTGCCGCCTGTATTCGACGAAAGCTATTATGCAGTGTCATCCACGAAATCCGGGAGATGCAGATCATGAACATGGGCAACTACGCTCACGGCAACCAGCCTATACAGCACATGATTTACCTCTATAACTATTCCTCCCAGCCGTGGAAGGCGCAGTACTGGCTGCGTGAGGTTATGGAGCGCATGTACAATGCCAATCCCGACGGCTATTGCGGTGATGAGGACAACGGCCAGACATCTGCCTGGTACGTATTTTCAGCTTTGGGATTCTATCCCGTCTGTCCGGGTACAGACCAGTATGTGCTGGGTGCTCCTCTCTTCCGTTCTGTGCGTCTGCACTTGGAAAATGGCAAGACTGTGACGATTGAAGCTCCTGAGAATAGTCGTGCCAACCGCTACGTGCAGAAACTCACAGTGGATGGCGTTGACTATACACGCAACTATCTGACGCACGGGCAACTGATGAACGGCTCCTCACTGCGTTTCACTATGGACAATGTGCCCAACAAACAGCGTGGGGCAGGAGAGGAGGACGCTCCTTACTCCTTCTCGAAAACGCTTAAAAAGAAGAAGTGATTTCAAAGCCAAAACCATAGCAATTAATGATGAGGGTGTGCCGAATGTCTGACGGAATGATAGCTGAAAAACGTTTTGGCACACCCTCTCTCTTTTACGATAAATCACTGTTCGAAAACCCTATTTACCATGAAACTTAAGAAACTTACTATTTACTGCTTGGCATTGTTTTGTGCCTCTTCTTCTCTTTATGCGCAATCCGGTGAAGAAGTTCAAAAGAAACGCAGCGGCAATCCGATTTTTCCCGGTTGGTATGCCGACCTGAGGGGTGGTGCTGGACGGGAAGTTCTGGATTTATCCTACATATTCCGCTCCTTATGATGAACAGACTTTTATGGATGCCTATTCTTCGCCCGACTTGGTGCATTGGACCAAGCATCCACGCGTGCTTTCAAAGGAAAACATCCCATGGCTGCGCCGTGCTTTGTGGGCACCGGCTGTCATCGAGGCCAATGGCCGCTATTATCTTTTCTTCGGAGGGAACGACATACAGAACAACTCTGAGATTGGCGGTATCGGGGTGGCTGTGGCAGACAATCCGGCAGGTCCTTTCAAAGATGCGCTGGGCAAGCCCTTGATTGATAAGATTGTGAATGGAGCACAACCCATCGACCAGTTTGTGTTCCGCGATGACGACGGCACTTACTATATGTACTATGGCGGATGGGGGCATTGCAACATCGTGAAACTGTCTCCCGATTTACTTGGTGTCGTTCCTTTTGATGATGGCACAGTCTATAAGGAAGTGACTCCTCAGGACTATGTAGAAGGGCCTTTCATGCTGAAACGTAACGGAAAGTATTACTTCATGTGGTCGGAAGGCGGTTGGGGAAGCCCCGACTACCGTGTGGCCTATGCCATTGCCGACTCTCCTTTCGGACCGTTCCATCGCGAGGGAATAATTCTTCAGCAGGATGCCGGTGTAGCTACCGGTGCCGGACATCATTCGGTGGTGCGTGGAAAAGGCAAGGACGAATGGTACATCATTTACCACCGTCGCCCGTTGGGAGAAACGGCTGCAAACAGCCGTGCCACCTGCATTGACCGGATGTACTTTGACAAAAAAGGAAAGATAAATCCGGTGCGCATGACTTTCGAGGGAGTGAACGCTACCCAAACCCCACTTGACTAATAGCAATTTTCAATTCAAATTTATATAGAAGAAATATGAGTCTTAATTCCAAAAAGATTTGTTTCAGTCTTGTTCTGGCTGCGGCTGCGGGATGGTTCAGGCTGCCAATAGTAGCTGCCTTCTTGCCGATGCGGGTTTTGTGGCCGTGCAGGACAATACGGCATCTGCCGGAAACTATTCCTCTAACCGTCCTAAAGAGAAACAACGCCTTTTCCGTTCCACTGCCGTGGAGAAAGAGATTGCCCGTGTACAGAAACTTTTGAAGAACCGCAAGCTTTCCTGGATGTTTGCCAACTGTTTTCCCAATACGCTGGATACTACTGTGCACTTCCGCAAGGGCAGCGATGGAAAGCCTGATACTTTTGTATATACGGGTGACATCCATGCTATGTGGTTGCGTGACTCAGGGGCGCAGGTATGGCCATATGTGCAGCTTGCCAACAACGACCCGAAACTGAAAGAGATGCTGGCCGGTGTTATTCTGCGCCAGTTCAAGTGCATCAATATCGACCCGTATGCGAATGCCTACAACGACGGTGCGCTGCCCGATGGGCATTGGATGAGTGACCTTACTGACATGAAGCCCGAACTGCATGAACGCAAATGGGAAATCGACTCGCTTTGTTATCCCTTGCGGTTGGCTTATCACTACTGGCAGGTGACGGGTGACACTTCGGTTTTCGGTGCTGAATGGCTGGAAGCCATCCGCAACATTTATACTACTTTTTGTCAGCAGCAGCGCAAAGAGGGTGTCGGTCCCTACAAATTCCAACGCAAGACGGAGCGTGCGCTCGATACGCTGAACAATGACGGTCTGGGTGCTCCTGTCCGTCCGGTGGGACTTATCGTGTCCTGCTTCCGCCCGTCGGACGATGCCACAACGCTTCAGTTCCTTGTGCCTTCCAACTTCTTTGCCGTCACTTCCTTGCGCAAGCTGCCGAGATTCTGGAAACAGTGAACAAGGAGACTGCCCTGGCTGCCGACTGCCGTGCCTTGGCCGATGAGGTGGAGATGGCTTTGAAACGCTATGCAACCTACAACCATCCTGAATTCGGTACCATCTATGCTTTCGAGGTTGATGGTTTCGGCAATCATCTGCTGATGGACGATGCCAATGTACCCAGCTTGCTTGCCATGCCCTATTTGGGAGATGTAGATGTCAATGACCCCATTTATCAGAATACCCGCCGTTTTGTGTGGAGCGACAGCAATCCCTATTTCTTCAGCGGCAAAGCCGGCGAGGGTATCGGCGGACCGCATATCGGCTATGACATGGTGTGGCCCATGAGCATTATGATGAAAGCCTTCACAAGCCGGGATGATGCCGAAATCAAAACTTGCATCAAGATGCTGATGGATACGGATGCAGGTACCGGCTTTATGCACGAATCGTTTCATAAGGATGATGCAACCAACTTCACCCGCCCCTGGTTTGCCTGGCAGAACACCCTTTTCGGTGAGCTGATATTGAAGTTGGTTAATGAGGGGAAGGTGGATTTATTGAATAGCATAGATTAAGATATAACATGAAGAACTTATATACATGGGTGGCTGCCCTCCTTTCGTGCATTGACAGTTTCGGTTACGGCTTGTACTTCTGCCTCTTCTGCCGGTACGGTGACGGTGGTGGACCGGCCGGATACACATGCTGTCAATGCCAATTATATGGGTTACCGTGCCCCGCTTCGTCCGTTGAACTTTATAAAATTGCCGGTAGCAGCATCCGCCCCGAGGGTTGGGTAAGGAAATTTCTGGAGTTGCAGCGCGACGGCCTGACCGGACATTTAGGGGAAATCAGCGCTTGGTTGGAAAAGGATGACAATGCCTGGCTTACGACCGGCGGAGACCATGGTTGGGAGGAAGTTCCCTATTGGCTCAAAGGGTATAGCAGTTTGGCATATATCTGAATGATCCGAAGATGATAGAAGAAACCAAATACTGGATCGAAGGCGTATTTGCCAGTCGCCAGCCGGACGGTTATTTCGGCCCGGTCAACGAACGCAATGGAAAACGCGAACTTTGGGCACAGATGATTATGCTCTGGTGCCTGCAATCTTATTACGAGTATTCTCAAGACCAGCGTGTCATAGACTGATGACAAACTACTTTAGATGGCAGATGACGGTTCCCGACGACCGACTTCTGGAAGACTTTTGGGAGAATAGTCGTGGAGGCGATAATATCATTAGCATTTACTGGCTTTACAGTCATACGGGAGATGCTTTTTTGCTCGAATTGGCCGAAAAGATTCATGCAATACTGCGGACTGGACTCAGTCGACCTCTTTGCCCAACTGGCACAACGTAAACATTGCCCAATGTTTCCGTGAGCCTGCTACTTATTATATGCAGACCGGTGATTCTGCCATGCTGAAAGCCTCTTATAATGTCCATCGACTGATTCGTCGTACTTTCGGGCAAGTGCCGGTGGCATGTTCGGGGCAGATGAGAATGCCCGTTTGGGATATATCGACCCCCGCCAAGGGGTGGAAACCTGCGGGCTGGTTGAGCAGATGGCTTCTGATGAAATTATGCTTCGCATAACGGGCGATCCCTTATGGGCCGAGCATTGCGAAGAAGTTGCATTTAACTCTTATCCGGTTGCCGTGATGCCGGATTTTAAAGCGTTGCGCTACATCACTTGCCCGAACCATGTCGTCAGTGATTCCAAGAATCATCATCCGGGCATCGACAACCGCGGACCGTTTCTTTCGATGAATCCTTTCAGCAGTCGTTGCTGCCAGCACAATCATGCACAAGGCTGGCCCTACTTTGCCGAACATCTGGTTTTGGCAACTCCCGACAATGGAGTGGCAACGGCTCTTTATGCAGCTTGCAAGGCTGTGGTGAAAGTAGCTGATGGAAAGGAAATCACTTTGCACGAAGAGACGAATTATCCTTTTGAGGAAGACATCCGCTTTTCTGTCTCTACCGGGGGGAAAGTCGTCTTCCCGTTCTATTTCCGGATTCCTTCATGGACTCAAAAGGCGAAAGTGCGCGTGAATGGTGAGGAAGTGGATGCGGCTCCCGTGGCAGGAAAGTATCTCTGCATCCATCGCGAGTGGTCGGATGGGGACCGCGTGGAATTGACGTTTCCGATGTCTTTGTCCATGCGCACCTGGCAGGTCAATAAAAACAGCGTAAGTGTGGATTACGGTCCTCTCACGCTCTCTCTTAAGATTGCTGAGAAATATGTGGAGAAGGACAGCCGCGAAACGGCCATCGGTGATCCTAAATGGCAGAAAGATGCTGACCCTCAAAAATGGCCCACTACTGAGATATATCCCGGCAGCGCGTGGAATTATTCGCTGGTGTTGGACAAGACAGAACCCTTGAAGCACTTCGAGGTAATCCGTAAATCATGGCCGGCTGACGACTACCCTTTACGGTGGCCAATGTACCTTTGGAGGTGAAGGCTGTCGGCCGATTGGTTCCCGAATGGGAAATAGATGAAACCGGGTTGTGTGGTGTGTTGCCCGAAGAGGATGCGGCGAGAGGCGATAAAGAAGAAATCACACTCATCCCCATGGGAGCGGCGCGGTTAAGGATAACTGCGTTCCCGAATACAAAAGAATAAATTGATGAATGATGCGGACAGTAGTGAAGTGCTGATACCTTTAACTCCTTTGCATAAACAGAAAACTTGAAATAAAATGAAACGTATTGCTTTTTTGGATTATGTGCGCGTGTTTGCGTGCTTCTTGGTCATGCTGGTTCATGCCAGCGAGAATTATTATGGAGCTGTAGGTTCTACGGACATGGTGGGACCGCAGGCTTTCCTTCAGAACGAGGCCGATAGGTTATGGGTATCTATTTACGATGGCTTCTCACGTATGTCTGTGCCTCTGTTTATGATTGTTTCGGCTTACCTGCTTGCGCCTATGAAGAAGGGACAAAGCTGTTGGGAGTTTTACCGCAAACGTTTCCTGCGCATCATGCCGCCGTTCATCTTTTTCATGGTGCTGTACAGCACGTTGCCCATGTTGTGGGGACAGATAGACGGCGAACAGTCTATGAACGACCTTTCACGCATCTGGCTGAACTTTCCTATGCTTGCCGGACACTTCTGGTTCATGTATCCGTTGATAGGCCTTTACCTGTTCATCCCGGTCATCTCACCGTGGCTGGAGAAGGTTTCGGCGAAAGAAGAACGTTTCTTCATCGGACTGTTCCTGGTTTCTACTTGCATACCTTTCCTCAACCGTTGGTTGGTGAGGTGTGGGGACAGTGCTTCTGGAACGAATATCACATGCTATGGTATTTCTCGGGTTATTTGGGCTACCTTGTGCTGGCACATTATATCCGCATGCATCTTACTTGGGGGCGTTCCTTGCGTCTGTGGGTCGGTTTCCTGCTTATGCTGGTCGGGGCGGTGGCTACCATATGGTCGTTCTATGTCCAGGCTGTTCCGGGAGTGGTTCATTCTACGCCGGTCATTGAGGTGGGATGGGCTTTCTGCACCCTTAATTGCGTGGCGTTGACGGCAGGCACATTTTTGTTGTTCGGCTGTATCAGCATTCCGCAGCCTCCGCGCATCATTGCCGAAATGTCTAAACTCAGCTACGGCATGTTTCTTATGCACATTTTCTGGCTTGGCTTGTGGGTGTCGGTGTTTAAGTCTACATTGGGATTGCCCACTGTGGCTGCCATTCCGGTTATAGCGGTATGTACGTTTATCAGTTGTTTCGTGGCAACCAAGCTCATCTCGTTGATACCGGGCAGTAAATGGATTATCGGGTAAAAACCTTGTATTCGCTTTCCCGTTGAAGGCTCGGGAGCTGTCAATTGCCTGCTGCTAACCTCACTGTAGTAGGGGCGTAGCGTCACTGCAAAATGGTTGCATTCTTTTTGCACTGATTATCTGCTGATTCATAAATGGTTATGCTAAGAGGAAAGGAGGTGTAATCAAAGACAGATGCGTAATTGATAAGAAAACGCCGGAACACCTATGAGGTGCGGTAGTGCGAAGGAAAGAGGTCTTACCGGAAAAGCCGATGAATAGGAAGGTTGAGGAAGAAGGTGAAGGCTGTGGAGGATGAAAATACTCTCTCTTTAGCTGAAAAGCTGTGTATTCTGCTTGAAAACGTGTACTTTTGCAGATTATATGAATGAATGGCAGAATATGAACAAATCCGAAAAGCGAGTATTAGTGGGAATGAGCGGAGGTATAGACAGTACCGCCACTTGCCTGATGTTGAGGGAACAGGGCTATGAGATAGTCGGCCTCACCATGTGGGTGTGGGGAGACGAACCGGTGGAAGCCCGCAACCTTGCCGACAGTATGGGAATTGAACACCATGTGGCAGATGAGCGTGAGGCTTTCCGGCAGATTATTGTTCAGAACTTTATCGATGAATATCGTCGGGGGCGTACTCCCAATCCTTGTGTGATGTGTAATCCGTTATTCAAGTTCCGTATCCTGACGGAGTGGGCGGACAGGTTGGGGTGTGCGTTCATTGCTACCGGGCACTACACCCGTCTGGAGGAACGGAACGGGAAGGTTTACATTGTTGCCGGGGATGATGATAAGAAAGACCAGTCCTATTTCCTCTGGCGACTGGGGCAGGAGGTGTTGAAGCGATGCATCTTCCCGTTGGGAGCATTCACCAAGATGCAGGTTCGCGAGTATCTTCGTGATAAAGGATATACGCTCAAGGCGGAAGAAGGGGAAAGCATGGAAGTCTGTTTCATCAAGGGAGACTACCGCGACTTCTTGCGCGAGCATTCCTCGGAGATAGACAGTGAAGTGGGGCCGGGATGGTTTGTCAATTCGGAAGGCGTCAAACTGGGGGAGCACAAAGGATTTCCTTACTACACTATCGGACAGAGGAAAGGCCTGGAGATAGCTTTGGGCAAACCTGCCTATGTGCTGAAAATTAATCCGCAGAAGAATACCGTGATGCTGGGCGATGCGGAACAATTGAAGCCGGATATATGCTGGCCGAAGAGGAGAATCTGACGGATGAAGACGAATTCTTTGGATCGGAAGAACTCACCGTGCGCATCCGTTATCGCAGCAAACCTATTCCTTGCACCGTGAAGCGCCTGGAGGACGGGCGTCTGCTGGTGCACTTCTTGTCGGAGGCTTCTGCCATTGCTCCAGGACAGTCTGCCGTGTTCTATGTCGGCCGGCGTGTGGTTGGAGGCTCATTCATCGCTTCCCAACGGGGCATCGGGATGTTTCTTTAATTTTTAATTTATAATTTCTAATTGTGAAAAGACTTGTACTTCTTTCAGCCTTTGTCCTGTTTGCGGCGGGAGCATCGGCACAACAAGATACTTTGAAGTATCGTATCAGCTGAAGGATAAGGCTGCCACCACGTATTCGCTGGAACATCCGGAAGCGTTCCTTTCTGAAAAGGCGATTGAGCGTCGCCGGAAGCAGAATCTTCCGATAGACTCGACAGACCTTCCGGTATGCCGTAAGTATGTGGATGAGATTCGCAGGCAAGGCGCGAAGATTGTCGTTACCGGCAAATGGGAGAATTTTGTTACAGTGTCCTGCAACGACTCTGCATTGATAGAGCGTATTGCCGCCCTGCCTTTTGTTCGGAAGACGGAAAAGGTCTGGATAGCTCCCGGAGGTGACGGGCCGTTCATGGCGACAGAGCGCGACTCTCTGATAAACCGCCCAAGCGTGCATCCCGACAGCATTTATGGATTGGCTGTCGACCAGATACGGCTGAGCAATGGCGATAAGCTGCACGAAGAAGGCTTCAAGGGACAAGGAATGACGATTGCCGTTATCGACGCGGGTTTCCACAATGCCGACAAGATAACCGCCATGCAGAATATCCGCATCCTGGGTACGAAGGATTTTGTGAATCCCCAATCGGATATATTTGCCGAAAGCAGCCACGGCATGGCGGTGCTCTCGTGCATCGCCATGAATCGCCCCGGTGTCATGACCGGTACAGCTCCCGAAGCTTCTTTCTGGTTGCTGCGTAGCGAAGACGAATACTCCGAGCATCTGGTAGAGCAGGACTACTGGGCTGCTGCTGTGGAATATGCCGATAGCGTGGGAGTGGATGTGCTTAATACTTCATTGGGATATTACGCTTTCGATGATAAATCCAAGAATTATAAGCTCCGCAATCTGGATGGGCACTATGCGCTGATGTCACGTCAGGCATCGCGCATAGCCGATAAGGGCATGGTATTGGTATGCAGTGCCGGAAATTCGGGCACCGGTTCTTGGAAGAAGATTACGCCTCCGGCGATGCCGGGAATGTGTTGACGGTGGGCGCTGTCGACAAGGAGGCTGTCCTGGCTCCTTTCTCGTCTGTAGGGAATACGGCAGACCATCGGATAAAGCCGGATATTGTAGCCGTCGGGCTGGGTGCCGACGTGATACGCACGGACGGCAACCAGGGAAGGGCGAACGGTACCTCTTTTGCCTCACCCATTATGTGCGGCATGGTGGCCTGCTTGTGGCAGGCTTGCCCCGAACTTACGGCAAAAGAAGTGATGGAATTGGTGCGCCGTTCCGGTGACCGTGCCGATTTTCCCGATAACATCTACGGTTATGGCGTGCCCGATATGTGGAAAGCATATCAGGATTATCTGCTCAAAAGATAGCCATATGGAATCGTTGTCTTTGTATGAGCTCAACGCCCTTGTGCGCCGCAGTCTGGAACAATGCCTTCCTGACGAGTGTTGGGTGCAGGCGGAGTTGAGCGATGTGCGTACCAACAGTACGGGGCATTGCTATCTGGAATTTGTGCAGAAAGACCCTCGCAGCAACAGCCTGATAGCTAAGGCGAGAGGAACAATCTGGGCAAATGTGTTCCGCCTGCTGAAGCCCTATTTTGAGGAAGCCACGGGGCAGGCGTTTGTTGCGGGCATCAAAGTGCTGGTGCAGGTCACCGTCAGCTTCCACGAACTTTACGGCTATAGCTTACGGTGCAGGACATAGACCCCACCTATACCTTGGGCGATATGGCACGCCGCCGCAGGGAGATACTGAAACAGCTCGAGGAAGAGGGGGTGCTCACTCTTAATAAAGAACTGGATATGCCCCGCCTGCCGCAACGTATTGCCGTCATATCCTCACCGACGGCGGCGGGCTATGGTGACTTCTGTCATCAGCTGGAAAACAACTCCCGGGGTTTCTACTTTTATACGGAACTGTTTCCTGCCCTGATGCAGGGTGACCGTGTGGAGGAGTCTGTCCTCTCTGCTCTCGACCGGGTAAATGCACGCTTGTCCGAGTTTGATGTGGTTGTCATTATTCGCGGTGGAGGCGCCACGTCCGACTTATCCGGTTTCGATACTTATCTGCTTGCTGCTGCTTGTGCACAGTTTCCGTTGCCTGTCATAACGGGCATCGGTCACGAGCGGGATGACACGGTGCTGGATTCTGTGGCACATACCCGTGTAAAGACCCCTACGGCGGCTGCCGAATTCTTAATAGAGTCCATGGACAGCGCTGCTGATGAACTGGAAATGCTTGCTTCTCGCTTGCATGAGGGTGTCAGGAATCTGTTGCAGCAGGAACAGCGCAGACTCTCTGGTTACAAGAACCGGATTCCTTCTGCCGCATACCATCGTATATCCGATGCAAAAATGGCTTTGCTGACTGTGCGGAAAGATGTGGTGCAGGCTGTGACTTCCTCTTTGTTCCGCCATCGCCATCGCCTGGAATTGTTGCAACAACGATTGGCAGATGCTTCACCGGAAAAGTTGTTGGCCCGCGGTTACAGCATTACGTTGAAAGATGGGAAAGTAGTGAAGAATGCAGATGAACTGCAGGAGAATGATATGATAACAACCCGTCTGCAGAATGGTGAAGTGGTTTCAATAGTACATATTTAACTCTCCTCTCATTCATGCAGTGTTTTGCAAATCTCTGCATTTTATGAATATTGTTTAAATCATTTAAAATGAACAAAGATGAAAACACAAAATTTGTTTTTTATGCTGATACTGATAAGTATGGCATTTAGTTTTATTTCATGTACGGATGAGGATGATAAGGTCGAAATTCCTCAACTGGTAGGTAAGTGGATTGTGAAAGAACCAGTCCTGCAGGACGATTTTGTGACCTGCTATACGTTTAATGCAGACAAGACCTATGAAGTTTATACCGGAAGCCCGTTATCTAACGGAGTCCCTTTTCGTGGAACTTATATCATAAGTCTTGATGAAAAATTGATTAAGTTGTATGATAAAGAGGAACATTGTACTGAACAATATCATATTTTGAAACTGACGTCCAAGGAGATGAAGTGGGAGAACGCATCGCCCAAAGACGGGAATTCTGACAAACGGCTTGAGAAGTACAACGATTAATTAATTTCAATTATGCCGGTAACCAAGAAAAAAGAGACCTACTCCGAAGCCATGGCACGTTTGGAGAAAATTGTCAGCCAGATAGACAACAACGAACTGGAGATAGATGTGCTTGCTGAAAAAATAAAGGAAGCAAACGGAATTATAGCATTTTGCAGCGATAAATTGACCAAAGCTGACAAGGAAATTGAAAAATTACTGTCGGAGAAGTGGGAATCTGAAGAATAAAAGCTATTTTTGTTGCAAAATGTACGTAATAGAAGTAACTAATACTTTGAGATATGAAAGAACTTGATTGGGCTAATCTGCCGTTCGGATATATGAAGACAGATTACAATGTGAGAATTTACTATCGTAACGAACAATGGGGCGAACTGGAAGTTTGCAGTGAGGAAACCATTCCTATGCACATGGCTGCCACTTGTTTGCACTACGGTCAGGAAGCGTTTGAGGGTTTGAAGGCTTTTCGTGGCAAAGACGGTAAGTGCGTATCTTCCGTTTGGAGGAGAATGCAGCCCGCCTGCAATCCACTTGCCGTGGCATCTTGATGCCGGAACTTTCTACGGAGCGTTTCAAAGAAGCTATTCTGAAGGTGGTGAAGCTGAACGAGCGTTTCATTCCGCCTTATGAATCGGGTGCTTCTCTGTATATCCGTCCGTTGCTGGTGGGTACCGGTGCACAAGTAGGCGTACATCCTGCCAGCGAATATCTGTTTGTGGTGTTCGTGACCCCGGTAGGTCCTTACTTTAAGGGTGGATTCTCAACCAATCCGTATGTCATTATCCGCGAATTCGACCGTGCTGCCCCATTGGGTACCGGTATTTATAAAGTAGGTGGTAACTATGCAGCCAGCTTGCGTGCCAACAAGAAAGCGCACGATTTGGGTTATGCCTGTGAGTTCTATCTGGATGCCAAGGAAAAGAAATACATGGACGAATGTGGTGCTGCCAACTTCTTCGGCATCAAGGACAATACGTATATCACTCCGAAGTCTACTTCCATCTTGCCCTCCATCACCAACAAGAGCCTGATGCAGCTGGCAGAGGATATGGGCATGAAGGTGGAGCGCCGTCCGGTTCCCGAAGAAGAGTTGCTGACTTTCGAGGAAGCGGGTGCCTGCGGTACGGCTGCCGTTATCAGCCCCATCGAACGTATAGACGACGTAGAGAACGGCAAGTCATACGTTATTTCCAAGGATGGAAAACCCGGACCGGTATGTACGAAGCTCTACAACAAGCTGCGTGCCATCCAGTATGGTGACGAGCCGGATACTCACGGGTGGGTGACGATTGTTGAATAATACGGTGATGGCAATGTCTATCGTATAAGACTTGCCGGGACTTTGTTTTTTATACTTTTAGGCACGGATTGCGCGGAAAGCACGGATAGATTGAAGAGAGACCGTGAAAATCCGTGTAATCCGTGCCTAAAATAATATGTTTTATGTTTCAATGCTTCTTAAATGGGAAAGAACAAGTTAGAGAAGTTTGCCGATATGGCGAGTTATCCGCATGTTTTCGAGTATCCGTATTCCGCGGTGGATAATGTGCCGTTTGACATGAAAGGGAACTGGCACGGGCGGTTTTTCAAGAACGACCATCCATTGTCCTGGAACTGGGCTGTGGTAGGGGAGAATATACTGTCGGATTGGGACGCATGTTTCCCGAAAAGAACTTCATCGGAGTGGATATAAAGGGTGCCCGCATGTGGACGGGAGCCACCGAGTCGCTGGAGTCGGGCATGAAGAACGTTGCTTTCTTGCGTACGAATATCGAAATCATCGACCGCTTTTTTGCTATGGATGAGGTGAGCGAAATCTGGCTCACTTTCTCGGACCCGCAGATGAAGAAGGCGACCAAAAGGCTTACTTCCACTTATTTCATGGAGCGCTACCGCAAGTTCCTGAAGAATGACGGCATAGTCCATCTGAAGACGGACAGCAACTTCATGTTTACCTATACCCGGTACATGATTGAAAGAAACCGGCTGCCGGTGGATGTGATGACGGAAGACTTGTACCACTCCGGCATGGCTGATGAGATACTCAGCATCAAGACCTATTATGAACAACAATGGCTGGATCGTGGTTTGAATATCAAGTACATCAAGTTCCATCTTCCGCAAGAGGGCGAGTTGCAGGAACCGGATGTGGAGATAGAGCTGGATGAGTACCGCAGTTATAACCGTAGCAAGCGTAGCGGATTGCAAACCAGCAAATGATGTGAATCAGTGGTTAAAACTACTACTGATTCGCATAAAAATAGTAAATAGTAAATCGTCAAATAGTAAATACAATGACATTATATCCAAAATTAATCCTTGATGCATTGGCAACAGTGCGTTATCCCGGTACCGGAAAGAATCTTGTTGAGGCTGAGATGGTGGCCGATAACATGCGGATTGACGGGATGAAGGTCAGCTTCTCGTTGACATTCGAGAAACCGACTGATCCGTTCATGAAGTCAATGGTGAAGGCTGCCGAGACAGCTATACATACGTATGTCTCTCCCGAGGTGGAGGTTGTGATTACGACTGAAAGCCGTCAGGCGGCACGTCCGGAAGTGGGTAAACTATTACCCCAGGTGAAGAATGTTATCGGAGTGTCTTCCGGAAAAGGTGGGGTAGGCAAGTCCACGGTTGCTGCCAACCTTGCCGTGTCTTTGGCAAAGTTGGGTTATAAAGTAGGTCTGCTGGATGCTGATATCTTCGGGCCTTCTGTTCCAAAGATGTTCCAAGTGGAAGATGCCCGTCCGGTGGCAGAGAACATTGGTGGACGTGACTTGATTGTTCCGATAGAGAAGTATGGCATCAAGTTGCTTTCCATCGGTTTCTTTGTAGACCCCGACCAGGCCACTTTGTGGCGGGGAGGTATGGCAAGCAATGCCTTGAAGCAGCTGATTGGTGATGCCGATTGGGGAGAACTGGATTATTTCCTTATCGACCTTCCTCCCGGAACGAGCGACATTCACTTGACAGTGGTGCAGACTTTGGCACTGACAGGAGCTATCGTTGTCAGCACGCCGCAGGCTGTGGCGCTGGCAGATGCCCGCAAAGGCATCAATATGTTTACCAATGATAAGGTGAATGTGCCCATTCTCGGTTTGGTGGAGAACATGGCTTGGTTCACGCCTGCCGAATTGCCGGAAAACAAGTATTATATCTTTGGAAAAGAAGGCGCAAAGAGACTGGCTGAGAAAATGAACGTACTTGCTGGGACAAATTCCTATCGTGCAGAGTATCTGCGAGAGCGGTGATAAGGGGACTCCGGTTGCTTTGGATGAGAATACGGTGACCGGGCGCGCTTTCCTGCAACTGGCTGCTGCCGTAGTCCGTCAGGTAGACCGCAGAAATATGGAAATGGCGCCGACACGGATTGTGGAAGTGCATAAATAAACATGGATATTTTCCTTATGAAAAAGGAGCAGTTACCCGGCGACGGGTAACTGCTCCTTTTCATTTAGACTTGTTTAGAGAGAAAATTAGTTTATTTAGTTGGAGTAACAGTGGCATTCTGGACAGCAGGGCTTTTCTCCGGTTCTTGCAGACGGAACATGATGGGGACTGTATATTTTACGTTTACAGCTTGTCCTCTTTGCATGCCGGGCTTCCACTTGGGCATGATAGTAGTCAGACGGATTGCTTCAGCGTCTAGCAGTGGGTCGGCACCACGGATTACTCTGGGGCAGATGATGTTCCCTTCTTTATCCACTATAAACTGTATGACCACTCTTCCCTGAATCTTAGCTTTTTGTGCGGCTACCGGATATTTGATATTTTTGCCGATGAATTCCATCATTGCGGACATGCCGCCGGGATATTCCGGCATTTTTTCTACGACTTCGAAAACGGTTACTTCCTCCGGGTAGGTTGCCTCTTCGGGAGCATAACCCACTACCACCATTTCATCTATTTTGCTTTCAATGGGAGCATACTTAACCTGTGTATTGTTTTCCGTCAGACGGAACATCACGGGAACTGTATATTTTACCCGCACGGCTTCTCCTTTTTGTGTGCCGGGTTTCCATTTGGGCATGGCACTGATTACGCGTACGGCTTCTTTATTCAATTCCGGGTCAATGCCGCGCAGTATTTTTACATTGGTAATACTGCCATCCTTCTCCACTACAAATTGCACGGTAGCCCGTCCTTGCGTACCTTTCTTCATGGCTGCTTCCGGATATTTGATGTTCTTGCTCAAGTATTCCATTAGTGCAGACATGCCTCCGTCGGGGAATTCGGGCATGTGTTCCACTACCTCAAAAATCGGATTGTCGAGAGTATCCTTATCCACTACCTTTCCTTTGTAAGTCACTGTTTTCGTATCTTGTTCCGGTAGGGGAGCTACTTGAGGGGCTTGAACTTCCGGTACCGCTTGTCCGGTTTTGGCGTCTACAGCCTCTATGACTTCCGCTGCATCTTCTTTGTGGTACGTGCCACTGCTTCGATATTGCTGACAATCATAAGTAAGGCCGCTAAAGGAAGGAACATCAGATATTTGGTCCTTCCTATTTCTTTTGTTCTCTTTTTGTTCATCATTTTGATGCGTTTTTTTTAAAGGTAAAACATTGAAACTGTTATAGATAGTTGCTGCAGCCTTTTGATGTGACAATCCTAACAGATGGTACTGGTAGGTTTTGGAGTCATAGCCGTTTTCCAATACGCGGGCGTCGGCCATATATTCCAGATTGGTGCGGATTTCCCGTTTCATGAGCCAGGCAAATGGATTGCACCAGCAAAAAATGCACACCAGTTCACTGATGATGACATCAATGGAGTGCCATTGCCGGGCGTGTGTCCGCTCATGAATCAATATTTCGTTGAATTCTTCTTCCGTATGCGAGGACGGATGGATAAAAATCCAGTGGAAAAAGGAGAAAGGCCCGTCTGCTTTGGGAAGCAGATGTATATTTGTGTTGCCTATTTGTACCTTGCGGCATCGGCATGCCAGGTGGATGATGCCCGCCAGTTGCATGATGAGGCGTATCATCAGCAATGCCACTATTCCCCAATAGGCGATATTGGCATATTCTGAAGGATGCTTTTCCAGTCGGTAGGAGCCGCTTCGGTGCCTATTGTGAGTTCCGGTAGCACAACGCTAGCATAGAGGTCTGCCATGGCCACCATCGGTTCCTGCTCCGTAATCCACGTTTGTATGTTCAGCAGAGGTACGGCGGCAGAAACGGCAAAGAAACAGAGCAGTGCGGTTCTGCGCCAGCCGAAAAACGTGTCTTTGTAGAAGAACAGCCGATAGAATGCGTAAAACAGTACTATCGCTACATTCACTTTCAGAAAATAGGCTAACATGTTTACTCCTTTCCTTTCTCTATCATGTCTATAATGTCTTTCAGGTCATTGGCCGAAATCTTCTGGTCTTTGGCGAAGAACGAAACCATTTCCTTATAAGAATTTTCAAAGTAGTTGCGCACAAAACCGCTCATAAAGGTACGTTTGTATTCGCTTTCGCGTATAAGCGGGGTATACTGGTAAGTGTTGCCTACACGTGCGGCACGGATATACTGCTTGCGCTCCAGGTTTTTCACAATAGATGCTACAGTTGTGTAGGGAGGCGCCGGTTTGGGATATTTGGCAACAATGTCTTTTACGAAGCAACTGCCCAGTTCCCAAATGTACAACATTGCTTCTTCTTCTTGTATCGTTAACTTTTCCATGGATAAAGTATTTAAATGAATTCAATGCAAATTTACGAATATTTCGTAAATAAACATCAAACAGTGAGTTAATTAATCTAAATGTTCCTGCTGTGTGTATATTCTTTTGCCAGATTGAAAAGAACATGGCTGTTGATAATCTTCTTTTGGCTAAGATTGTCTATCTTTGCAGAAGAAGCGAAGACTGGCGGCACCTCAGCATAAAAAATGAACGGGTTCATTTTATTCTGCATTCGGTTTGCGCTGTCTTTGTTGCAATGAATTCTTTTACCTTAAATAAAGCAGAAATATGGGAACAGTTAAATCGTTGTTGCTGGGAATGTGCTTCGTATTGGGTGCATGCACAAGCCAGACTTCTACTGTGCAAACCACAGAGAAGGGAACTCAATGGGAATGGCAGAATGGTACCATTGTTGTCAAAACTCCCGAGCGTCCGGCAGGACAGAAGAGTGTATTGGGACTGACTACTCCGAAGTTGGAGCAGTCCGTGTGGGTTTTGTTGGTTTGGGGATGCGTGGCCCCGGAGCAGTGGAGCGTTTCACTTATATTCCGGGTACGCAGGTAGTGGCTCTTTGTGATTATGAAGAGGCCCGTGCAGATAAATGTCAGGAGCTCTTGAAGAAGGCATCCATGCCCAAAGCCGCCGTCTATTCCGGTGACAAAGGATACGAGGAACTCTGCAAACGTGATGATATAGATTTGGTTTATATTGCTGCAGACTGGCTGCATCACTTCCCCGTTGCCAAGTGTGCGTTGGAGAATGGAAAGAATGTAGCGATAGAAGTGCCTTCGGCTATGAATCTGCAGGAATGCTGGGATTTGATTAACTTGAGTGAATCTACCCGTAAGCATTGCTTCATTCTGGAGAACTGCTGCTATGACTGGTTCGAGATGAATACGCTGAACATGGCGCAGCATGGCGTGTTCGGTGAAGTTATCCGTGCGCAGGGTGCTTATATACATAATTTGAGCCCGTTTTGGGACCATTATTGGAAGAATGGAGAAAATGACAAGCTGGGCTGGCGTTTGGACTACAACATGAAGCATCGTGGTGACGTGTATGCCACCCATGGCCTTGGCCCGGTGGCGCAAGCACTGGATATTCACCGTGGTGACCGTATGGAAACGTTGGTAGCCATGGATACCAAGTCTGTAGTGGGCAAGGAGCTGGTAGAAAAAAGAACCGGCGAGGAGTGCAAGGAATTCCGTAACGGTGACCATACCACGACCATGATTCGTACAGCCAATGGAAAGGTGATTGAGATTCAGCACAATGTAATGACACCACAGCCTTATAACCGTTTGTATCAGCTTACGGGTACCAAGGGATTCGCCAACAAATATCCGGTAGAAGGGTATGCGCTTGACGCTGACCAGCTGAGTGCATCGGGCGTTCAGCCAAAGTGGATGATTTGAATTCACACGGTTTCCTGCCGGAGACGGAGATGGAGGCACTCGTGGAGAAATACCAGCATCCCATTTTAAAGAAGTACGGTGAGATGGCGAAGGAAGTAGGAGGTCATGGTGGCATGGACTTCGTGATGGACAGCCGTCTGGTATATTGCCTGCAAAACGGTCTTCCTTTGGATATGGATGTATACGACCTTGCTGAGTGGTGCTGCCTTGCAGAATTGGGAGAACTTTCTATGGACAACGGTTGTGCGGCTGTGGCATTCCCCGATTTCACCCGTGGTGAATGGAATGTGGTGAAGGGCTACAAGCATGCATATGCAACTCCGGAAGAGGAAGCGGCTGCTATGGAGAAGGCAAAGGCATTTACTGCTAAACTGAAAGAGCAGGGAGCCAAGGAATGCTGAAAAGTAATAGCGGTATACTGATAAAACAAAAAACAGCAGGTGATAAGCCTGCTGTTTTTGTTTTATCAGTTTGTCATTTAGTCACTTTCAGCAACTCTTCCTTCATCTTCTCTACTCCCGGAAAGCCGGTTTGTCTGAACGTGGTGTTTCCTTCGCGGTCTACAATCAGATAAGTCGGTACCCCTTCTATCTTGAATGTATCCGATAGGTATTTCCATTGGGCATCTGTCAGACGGAAATGTTCGCCGTGGATGTCGGGAATCATATTCTCCCAGGTCTTCAAGGGGGAGGTTTCGCCGGTGATGTACAGATATAGGATATCCTTGTCTTTCAGTTCCTCCTTCATGGGGGCCATCGTCTTGTTTGCCATACGGCATGGACCGCACCAAGTGGCCCAGAAATCTACTAACAATACTTTTCCTTTGAATTTGCTGATGATAGAAGTGAACAAATCTTCGTTGCTGACGTTGGCGTCCACTTGGTTGATGGTATAGCCCGTCTTTTTCTTGTTGGCTTCGAGTTGTGCCAGCAGTTCGTCATTGGCGGCAGTCAGCATTTCACGGTATGCGGCGGGCATGGCGGCAACGGTGGCCTTTTGCTCGTCGGTGAGCGGGGTGAAGTTCTTGATACCCCGGTAGAGGGTGACATTGCGGGCTATATCGAAGAAGATACCTTTGTCGGTTCCCCAGCTTTGGCCAATTCTCCACTCCGTTCGACATTCCTTGAAGCCATTTGTACATACTGGTTGGACAAGACTGCCTGCGGCACATTCAATATACTCATATCTTCGTCGGACACGTAGTTGGCGGGTACTTTCCGGGCAAGTTCCTGATAGTAGTTGTTTGCTTCCTCCCGTTTGATGAGATTGGCGTGTAGGGCAGCCGATGTCAAGATGCTGGCAACGGAAGACAGCATGGCATTTGTAATCAGTTTGTTATTGATAGTCAAAAGTTGTCGGGTAGAAGCACTATAAGGCAACTTGTCTATTGCTTCTTGTGTTTCGTCGGATATTTGAAGTACGTATGCTTTGGCTGCATCAATATCCTTGCCAGCCAGTGCAGCTATGTTTTGATAGAGCTTGTCTTGCATGTCGATGCTGAGGTGGTTTCCGTTCAACTCTTGTGCCACGGTTTCCAGCGGTCCGTTGATATATACCATTTCTCCATAGGGTTTCCCTTCGCTGTGGAATTTAGACTTGCGCCGGGAAGCTTCGCGTAGATTGACGTATATTTCTGTTGTCTTGCCGGGTTCCATGAAGAACTGGAGCATATGCTCTCTACCAATATATGGTACATGGGGTAGTGCCGGGCAATGTTACTTCTTTGGTGAAACTGCCGTCAGGCTGGATGTCGAGTGGTATGTCCGTGATGTCTCCTTTGATATTCTCCCACACGGCAATACTGATTGGCATTCCCATATTGGGGCGTGAATCCAGGAGTTTTCCTTTCAGCATGGCTTTTCCGTATTGGATGACCGGTTCGGGAAGTTCGGCATTAGGGTCGGCTTTGTGTACTACGGCGTTCTGGGGAAGTGCCAGTTCCGGCAGTTTCTTGCTTTTCAGTTGTATTCCCCAGATGCTGAATCCGTTTTCCACCTTTTCGCCTTCGGTGAAGTCGAAGGAGGTAGCATTGTCGGATAGGGGAGGAAAGACCAACTGGAATTCCGCTTCGCCCGATTCGGGCATCCAAAATTCTTTACCTGGTATGATGCCTATACCGGAACGCAGTTGGTAGGTTTCTCCGTTATTGTCTGTCAGGTAGCTGTCGGGTGCAATCTGTATCCAGTACTTGGGACGATACTTGGCATAGATGTGGAGCACGGTTGCCGTGTCACTGATGACTACTTTACTCACTTCGATGGAAGTCGTGTTTCTTACGATAAACGCTGGTTGGTCAATCACACGGTTTTTGGCTTGCAGGGTACAGCAGATGCACAGTAGGAAGCCTGCTAAGAGTAAATGAATGTGTCTCATATAAATTGTTTTTTGCGAAATTACGAATGTTTCGTAAAGAAACAAGCATGTGGGAGTTAATTGATGTAAAATACTTCCATTTCTTCGTTTTTCAAAGAAACCTTGTATCTTTGCCATCTGATACTTAACACTTAATATCTTGTCATATGAGAACCAGAATTCTTTTGATGGGCTTGTTGTTGGCCGCTGTTGCCAATGCCCAGACTATCTATCATGATGCTTCCGCCTTCCCCCTTCTGGGCAAAGCAACAGAATCTACCCTTACCCGCTATGAGCGTCTGCCGGACTCTCTGCAGAACATCTCCCGCAAGCCGTTGTGGGACTTAGGCCGCAACAGTGCCGGACTCGCCGTGCGCTTCCGTTCCAACTCTACAAGCATTTCTGCCAAATGGGAAGTAAGGAACAATATGAGTATGAACCACATGACACCGACCGGCATTAAAGGCCTCGACCTCTACTGCTTGCAAGACGGCAAGTGGATATTTGCCGGTAGCGGACGTCCGCAGGGCAAAATCAATAAGGCGACTATCGTAAGCAATATGTTGCCCGAGGAGCGCGAATACCTTTTGTACCTTTCTTTATATGATGGGGTTACCTCGCTTTCCATCGGCGTGGATTCTTTATCCGCCATTACCCCGCCGGCAGTAGACTTGCCGAAACGTGAGAAGCCGGTGGTATTCTATGGTACCAGCATCTTGCAGGGAGGCTGCGCTTCCCGTCCCGGCATGGTGCATACCAATATTCTGGAACGTTGGCTCAATCGTGAGTGCATCAATCTGGGATTTAGCGGCAATGCCTTGCTCGACCTGGAGATTGCCGATGTCATAGCCGGTGTGGACGCTCTATGTTTGTCCTCGACTTTGTGCCCAATGCTACCGTGGAGCAAATGAGAGAGCGTGCCGATAAATTCTATACCACTATCCGCAGCAAGCATCCCGATACGCCTGTCCTTTTCGTGGAAGACCCTCTCTTTACCCACTCTCCTTTTGACACCAGGATTGCCAAGGAGGTAAAGGACAAGAATGAGACATTGAATGCCTTTTTCCGTTCTTTGAAGCAACGTGGAGAGAAAAACATCTATTTCCTTGCTTCCTGTGACATCATCGGCCACGACGGGGAGGCTACAGTAGACGGCATTCATTTTACCGATTTGGGCTTTATGAGGTATGCTGAGATACTTTACCCGATATTGGAGAAACATATGCGACCGTAATTAGGTATTACAACCGTTTGTCTGTTTGCTGCCTTGCCGATGCTGTAGGGCAACTATTTGTTTCCTTTAACAAAACAGTCTGTTTCGCTATAGAAAATCTAAGTGATTGATTTTATCTTTTTGAAAATCAAAAAGTAAGGGCTAATTTCAAAGGTAACAGGTAACACATTAGTAGCAAAAGTCTTGCTGCATATTGCGTTTCTCTGCATAATTTCAAATATCTCTATCACAAAGATAGTCAATATTTTCGGGTGCAACAAATCAATCGAAAACTTTTAATTAAGGGCCGGCATTATTTGCTGGTCCTTTTTTTATTGGAAATTCGAAGGCATATCGATACTTTTTAAAATCTAAAGACAACTTCCAATCCTGCCGCATTTTATTCGGGCAAACAAAAAAATAAAAGAAATAGGTATTGATAATAAGTGTATTACAGATAAAAATAGGGCTGGCGGTATCCGTCAGCCCTATTTTTACATTTCCTTTTTCCCAAACTTTGCGGCAGAAAGAAGGATAAATGACGAACGAAAAAGAACAAAAGATGGAAGCAGGAAATGAAGACATCGAAATGCTGAAAGCATTAATCCAGAAGAGCTTCTCCGAGCAGCGGGAGCTCATCACCCGGCTGGAAACGGCACTGGATGCCATGACCAGCTTTAATGGCAAACAGATGCTGGACAGCCGTGACATGCGCCTGCAGCTGAAAGTCTGTGACCGGACCTCATCCGCTGGCGTAACTCGGGCAAGCTGCCTTATTTCAAGCTGAGCGGCAAGATATACTTCTGGGCTTCCGATGTATACCGGTTCCTCCGTGAGGAATACAGGGACGAAAGTCCGGACATCAGAAATAACAAACCCGTAAAAAAATCATAGAAGATGGAAAATCAAAGTAAAGTCATCATGATCGAGCGCAACAAGTTTGCGTCTCTTGTCAAGGCGCATCGCAAATGCCTGCAGATGCTGAGTATCCTGGCCTATGCCTGCGCGACGAAGGAAGTGCAGCTAACCTTCACATTGGAAGAAATCTGCGAACTGCTGCAGATAAGCCGTGAGGAAGTGGAAAGACAAAGACAGAAAGGCTACATCCGTTTCGTCCACCGGAACGGTATGACAGTCTATGAATCACCGACATCCTCCGGCTCAAGAACATGCTTGAGATGGGGGGCGTCTACCGGAAGAATAGACGAGAAAGCCTTCAATTCTGGAAAGATGGACGGGAAGAAAGGCAAAAAAAGAAACGAAA